>ERZ779885.1163-NODE-1163-length-27543-cov-3.941902_pt1 | contig 27543 bp, 29 predicted proteins | sample MGYA00511554_ERZ779885 | MGnify/ENA primary metagenome ERZ779885 (study PRJEB29588, sample SAMEA2160998) | human gut metagenome | biome: human gut; feature: human-associated habitat; material: faeces | place: Denmark | collected 2008/2010 ... | reverse complement strand
AACTGTATAAAAAACAATGGATAGCTAATTTTGCGAAGATCTAATAAATACCCCCATATCTCATTATAATATTTAATTTTTCCATGATTCCTTAAGAAAGTATTAACTTTATATCCTACCTTCAAACGAGCTAACAGCCTCTCCTTATCAAGAGAATATTGCAAAGATCCCTGTCTAATTGTTCTTGTATATACTATTTCTTTAGAAATTTCTATTTTTCGCGCATAAAATCCAACTTGTACACTATACCATACATCATTTGAAGCAGGTGTCTCATCGAACATGATATGATACTGATTTATTAACGACATCTTCACCATTTTTGTCCATGGAGGTTGAGACTTGTATCTTAAAGGATCAAATTCATTTTCATGATTACACTCTTTAGCTAATTCCGCCACTTTTAAATCTTGATTTTGTGGAATGAATGTATCACAATCAATCGTATTATTAGTAATAAAAACTACATCTGCAGTAGAATCTTTATATTTATCCAAAAAGACATTCAATTCTGGTGTAAAAAAATCATCAGCATCTGCAAATAAAACCCATTTACTCTGTACTTGTTTTAACCCTACATTACGAGCATAACCTGCTCCATATCCTTCTTTCGTAAATATAACCTCCACAAAAGGATTATTAAGACCCGGGAAATGGCTAAAATCCACTTGACAAGAATCACTATTGTCATCAACTACTACGATATGCACATCTTCCCTTTGAGGGATAGAGTCAATACACCGCTGTAATAAAGAGGGTATATTTTTATGAGGAATAATGAAAGTAAAATTACAAAGATGCATAAAATAGTTATCTAATTAAACAGTTTCCACAAATCAAAATAATCAAAAACAGCGTGCACAGCCTTATCATTCAGATTTTTTTCTATATTATCCTTACACAATGCACTAGTTTGCACTTCCCTTATACCAGTATGGAAGCGCATTACAGGCTTATTTAATTTTATTTGCCTGCAATTTGTACCTTGCTTTAAAGACATTGCTTTCAACCAAATATCATCGGCAGTAGGAGCTAATTTCATAAATAAAGTCTCGTCAGTCACTTCTTCAGCCAAAGAATGAGGAGGATATAAGATACCTCCAATCCCTGTAGGAAAATTCTTAATATTACATTCTAATGCCGTCAAATGCTCATCATACCAAGTTACATAAGGTTTTATGTTTCCATTTTTATCAAAGGCCATCTTACTACCACTCATAAACCAAATATATTCAGGTTCCTGTAAATAAGCATTAATCAAATATTCTAAAGTTTCATGTCCATACAGCACATCATCATCTATTGTTATAATTACATCTTCCGGATATTTCCGGAGAGTAGGAATAATCTTCTTATACGAACGGTAATCCGGACAATAAGCTATTTCCACCCCCCTACTTCTCAAATCTTTCAATGATTGTGGCAAATTTTCATCATTATATTCTTGTTCAGAAAGCCATAGTATTATTCTGTTAGGTTGTACGGATTGCATCAAAATGCTATATATTACATAGCATACAGAATATACTCTATCACCATAAGAAGTTAAAGATACCGTCACAGTATGCGTATAGCCTTGGCTATCTACAAAAGGATGCAAATTTACCCCCCCCCAATTTGTTAATATTTGCAAATACATCAAGCTTTAAGAATCTAAGTTTATATGAAACAATATCATCTATTATTTCATCAATATACAGCATATTAGAAAATACTCTTTTCAGTTTTGATAACCACATACTCATCTGTTTTTTATGTAAACTATAATTTTATGAATTTTAAAAAAGCAAAAGCCCCAACCACATGTTATAATAGCACAATCTAAACTTTCTTATATTCTTTATTTCAGGCAAATAAGAAACTGTCTTATTATATTCAGAGATAAAGAAACTTGCTCTTTCCTTCACCGATATATCTGTTGTAAGATCATTCATATAAGATTCATACAACCTTTTTACTTGAGCATAAACATTAAGTAAAGGCACATCGTGCAATATACAATAAGATAATATATTGTTAGCAGAAAGCAACCGACTCTTAATCCATGCCTCCGAGTGTTTCTTATGTGAAGCAGAATATATATTTGTACAATTATAATTATAAACTATCAAATTGAAAGATTGCACTACGCGGGCTTGACACAATGCTTTTATATTGAAGTTTTGATCTTCTGTACAAATCACACCTTCAGGGAAATTTATATCATTATTTATCAATAGAGTACGTCGAAACACATAATTCCAACTTGCCAATTTAAATGATGCAGAATTTAAAATCTCTATTGGTGCACACACCCTATCCTGTTCACGATGCTCTATAATCTTATCCTGCAGAATTGTATTATAACCAAATGTACAAATATCAATAGCTTCACCAAGCTGCCTCAAATTCGTAATAAGAAATTCCATATCACGTTTATTTAACCAATCATCAGCATCCATAAATAAAACCCATTCATTATGGGCCCTCAAAAGTCCTTCATTGCGTGCTGCACTAACACCTTGATTATCCTGTGAGAAAACAAAAATATTGGAGTGCCGACTAGCCATCTGATTGCAAATAGTCAAAGTATTATCTGTACTACCGTCATTTATAACAATAATCTCCGCTTCTGCTTCCATCAGACTCAGACAACTATTTATACAAATACCTATAAAAGGAGCCGCATTATATGCTGCAATAACAATTGAAATCATAACTATTAGTTCTTTATTGGAAGATTTCTATTCTTTATCATATTTCTGATTTTTGTCTTGGCAAATAACCGTTCTTGATGGTTCATCCCAATAAAATATACCATAGTAATGACAGATAGTACAGACGATAAGCACACTGTAAGAAAACGAATAAATGGTAGCTCTACGATCAGGTAAAAAGAAATTGGCAGTACAGAAGATAAAATTCCAACGCCCATACATCGAATGATAACATCTACAAAATAATGCTTGGGAGATAAACCTATAAAAGGTTTAAGCATAAAGACTCGAATTATTAATGAGAGAAATAAAATAAGCAAATTTACTATAAAGACAGAATAAGCAGGTGCTCCAAACTTCAAAAAAAGATAAGACAAAGGAAGAATACATAATAATAGAGGACAGATTACCAGCTGCAATTTTTTAACATTACCAGTTGCTAAAGCAGACACTAGAAGGGGATTAGTTGTGGTCTCTATATAAGTCGTAAACAACATGATCCTCAAAAATACAACAGTATTCTCCGGTACATTTACAAGCCACCAGTTCAATATCAATTGTGCTTCAACAAGTACAGGCAAAGACAACAATAAAAGTAAATATAATGAAAATTTTGATTCAGCAAAAATCAGTTTTTGCATATACTCATAATTCCCAACTGCGTAATTTTTTGTTATTTGTGGGTGAATGGCTGTTTGAAAATTGGATGCAAAATTAGAAATAATACCTTGCACTCGGATCGCAATTCCTCTGGCAGCATTCACCGATGGACCAAAAAACATATTTATCAGCAAGTTTAAACCTTGCGTATAACAGACAAAAGCGAAATTACCAGTCATGTTCCAACCTGCAAAGCCACACATTTCCACAAATAGCTTTTTATTCCATGTTAAACTATATTTTGCCTCTTCAAAATGTACCTGACAATATATGATATAAATGAGTTGATTGACTATCTGCGTAATAAACAGCAATAATGCATAAAGCAATAATTTATCCCAAGGCAAATAAATGACAATATACACAATCAGCAATTTAAAGACTACATCCGAAATACTAATATAAGCAAAAGCATTCATCTTCTCATGTGAAATAATAGAAGAATTGTAAGGCACACTCATTATAGACAACATCGTAGTTATTATAGAAAGCTGATATAAGATAAATGCTGTATCCATCCTCTCTGCTGGTATAATCATCTTATGGTAAAAAAACCATAAGCCAAAAGTTTCTGCCAAGAGTAAAATAATAAAAGCTAATATGGCATGAATAGTAACAGCAAAGCTAAAAGTTGCCTTCAATTCTTGGGAATTTCCTTTTGCCAAACTCACAGTCAAGAAACGAGAAGTAGAACTATTCATAGAGCCATTAATGAATGTAAACATCACTACAATACCACCAACTACATTATAGATACCAAAATCGGTTTCTCCTAAAGCATTCAGAATTAGTCTTGACGTAAACAGGCTAACTCCCATATTTACGAACATCCTAAGATAGAGCATCAAAGAATTTTTAACTAGCAGTTTATTATTTGATACAGTAGATTGATTCATGAACGCAGATAAAAATTCAGCAATATTAAATAGTTACACACTTTTTCGACAACAATTTATACATATTAATAATATAAGTAGCAACTACAATTGTACACACAAATACAATAATAGGGCATAGGAATCTTATCATTAATGAAGAAGAAAAATCTATATAGAAAGACAATATTCTAAGAATGAAAATATGTAGAATATAAATAAATGCAGAATACTCCCTTCCTATTATTGCGACAACACTTCCTTTGCCAAAATAAGGATATTGTAATGCCAAAATAAAAAGAATTCCACTCATCAATATTATAAAAACATAATGATCACGAATAGGATCCATACCTACTATTTCATACAATTTATATTCACCCAACAGGCCGATAGTAGCAGCAGGAATAAAGTAAACTATTTTTACCCCCCCCAGTTTGTATATTAACATTTCTTTATACTCAAATATTATACGCCCCAAAAGGATATAAGGAACGCCCATAAATGCCCAATTACGATACCATGAATAAGGCCACCCTTTGCATCCAACATATAATCCAATAAGAAAAAGAATAGGAATCACCCATTTAACTTTGATTTTCAATTTATCTATAACATAAATAGCTATAAATGAATAAAGCATAGCATATAGATACCACAAATGCCCAATGCCTGGAGTGTCATTTATAAGCACCCAATTCAGTATCGATACAGAATTAAAAGTGTCCATAAACCATTGATAGAACACATTATTTTTTAGAGCCATACAGCCATAGTATATCCAATAAAACAGAGAAGATGCAATAGCCAACAAAAAGATCTTTTTCAGTTGCACTCCATATTTTCCTTTTTCTACAATAGATGTGTAATAATAACCCGTGATTAAGAAAAACAAAGGAACAGCCAGTCGTGCAATTACATTCAATAACGGACACACAGTCGCAGGAATAGTATGCAATTGCACCACAAAAAATGCCGCAAAACATTTCACAACATCAAAACTGTCTTTTCTACTATTCTTCTCCATACCGTAACACCCACTATCATTAGTATTCCTTGAAAACGTATAATGCTAGAAATACTGTTAATCCACTATTATTTTACTCTATTTCTCTCCAATCCGTGTATAACTAAATCCCATTTCTTCCAGCTCCACACGATTCCAAATGTTACGTCCATCTACGATATACTTATCAGTCATCACCTTCTGAATCACGTTCCAAGTAGGCAGGCGGAATTGTCGCCATTCAGTCATCAACAGCAACGCATCAGCACCATCGGCACAGTCATAGAGATTTTCAGTATAAGTCACGACATCACCGATACGACGTTTACATTCAGGCATAGCGATGGGATCAAACACTTTCACGATAGCACCATCCTTCAGCAACTTATCAATGACTACTAGAGCTGGAGCTTCACGCATATCATCAGTATCAGGTTTAAAAGCTAAACCTAACATAGCGATAGTTTTACCTTTTACATCACCCATCAAACGGATAAGTTTATCATAAACAATACTCTTCTGACGATCGTTGACACGCTCCACCGCTTCAATCACCTCCATGTGATAGCCGTTGTCGATACCTGTATGCACCAAAGCTTTCACATCTTTCGGGAAACAGCTACCGCCATATCCACAACCGGCATAAAGGAATTTTTGCCCGATACGTACATCAGCCCCAATACCTTTGCGCACGTGATCCACGTTAGCCCCTACCCGCTCGCACAAATTAGCTATATCGTTCATAAAGCTGATACGGGTGGCCAGCATAGCATTGGCAGCATACTTAGTCATTTCGGCAGAAGGAATATCCATAAAGATTACACGGAAATTCTGGAGCAAGAAAGGTTGATAAAGCTTGGTCATCACCTCTTCGGCTTTCTTACTCTCAACACCAACTACCACCCGATCAGGACTCATAAAGTCTTTGATAGCGGCACCCTCTTTCAAGAATTCGGGGTTACTGGCTACATCGAAAGGAACATCTGCCCCACGCTTGTTCAACTCCTCTTGAATGACAGCCTTCACCTTTTGAGCAGTACCTACAGGTACAGTGGATTTGGTGACCAGAATGGTATATTTATTGATGTTTTGTCCAAACTGGCGGGCTACGGCAAGCACATACTTCAGATCGGCGCTACCATCTTCGTCAGGAGGAGTTCCTACTGCGGAAAAGACTACTTCCACATCATCCAAAACTTCGATCAAATCTGTTGTGAAGTGAAGACGCCCATAGCCAACGTTGCGTTTTACCAATTCTTCCAACCCCGGTTCATAAATAGGCATTTCACCGGCTTTCAACTTGCTGATTTTATCGGTATCTACGTCAACACAAGTCACAGTGGCACCCATTTCTGCAAAACAAGTACCGGACACCAAGCCAACATAGCCTGTGCCTACAATTGCTATATTCATATATTATTATTGTTGAGTACTTACTATTTTAGGTATTTATTCTTCCTTTACCGTATGTTCTCCATAGCCGTATCCATAGCCATAACGTTTACCATAACCATAGTATTTACCATATTTACCGTAACCATAATAATAACCATATTTCTTCTTTTTAAGATCAAGACCATTAATAATAGTACAGATATTGGGAAGTTTATTATCAGCAGCCAACTCATTAATCAAGGTAAACTCTGCTTTTCGGCTATAATCAGCACGACATACATAAACAGACAAGTCAGCAACACGACCTACAAGCAAAGTATCAGTAACCATACCAGCAGGGGCAGTATCCAAAATTATATAGTCAAAGTTCTTTTTCAATGTTTCAATCGCTTTATCTAAACCATCACGAGCCAGTAATTCCGTAGGATTAGGTGGTACTATTCCACCAGGAAGAATATATAAATTCTTACTAACATCCGAAGGCTGAACGAAATCCATTAGATTCTTCTCCGGATTTGACAGGTATTGAGTAATTCCTTGCTCCTTTCGGGGGATATTAAAAATTTTATTCAAACCGGGTTTACGAATATCAAGCCCTACAATTACTACCCTCTTTCCTAACAAAGACAGACTAATCGCAAGATTTGAAGAAATAAAAGACTTGCCCTCACCACTAACTGTCGAAGTCACTAAAATTACTTTCTGATCATTCTCAAGCATAAACTGAAGGTTAGTACGGATATGACGGAAAGTCTCACTCATTAAAGTATTTTGATTCTCAAACACAGCAATAGAACCTGCTTTCTCGTTGGTTAACGGTACATCACCGACAATAGGTAACCTTGTTAATTTCTCCACATCACCACGACCTTCAATCTTGAATTTTGTTAGACCTATCAGAAAAATGACACCGACAGGCAAACCTACTCCTAGTACCAGAGCAATCATATAAATCATGTTAGGTTTTGGAGAAAGCGGTCCTCCTGTCGCCACTGGTTCGTCAATAATCTTGGCATTATTCGCAGTAGCAGCTAATGTAATAGCATTCTCTTCACGTTTCTGCAAAAGCATCAAATAAAGCCCTGCCTTGATTTCCTGCTGACGTGCAATACTCACATATTGCCGTTCCTGTCCCGGAGCGTCACTGATACGACGGGAGAAGCGGCCCGCCTCACGCTCCAAATCAGCCTTGACAATCAGCAAGCCCTGCAAAGTTCCATTAATTGCAGCCTGCACGTTTGACTTCATTGCACGAATACTTGTATCCAGATTCACAATCATCGGGTTACTCTCCGTAGAAGTACGAAGCAAACGCTTACGTTCGATTATCAATTCATTATAACGTCCTATCTGGGTGGTCAGTCCAGCGTCAGACAAACCAATATTACCAGGCAACAGTTCATACTCATTCAATGGATTATTGATGTATTTAATAAGATCACGAACTAAATTTATCTGTGTTCCGTTATCCACACGTTTCTTCTCATATTCCGCATTTCCGGATACGGCCAATTGAGCGTCACTGCTAATGTCCGTCAAGCCTGCGTTTCTTTTAAAAGCTTCCAGCTTATCCTCCGTACTACCCAGTTCCTCGTCTATAATTTTAATACGCTCATTGATAAATTCCCTCGTCTTTTCAGCCACCTCATTCTTGTCATTATTCGTATTCCGGTTATACATCTCCATCAACTTATTGATAAAGTCACGGGCACGTTGTATATTCGTATTCATCAATGAGACCACGGCAACAGAAGTAGTCCTAGAAGTCGGGGCTATACTTAACGCGCCCTGATATCCCTTTGCCACTTCAAATGGCCGGCTGACCACTGCGCGGATATGCCGTTCACCTTTATACCCCTCTATCTGACCACCTGACAATGAATCTTTCAACGCAAATCCAAACGTACCCGCGTCAGTAGGTAAGACGGCAGGCAGTTTTTCAAAACGCTGATTATATTCATTCAAACCGACTTTCAGATTTACATCCAGAACGCCTTCAGGAGACAATTTCATGGCAAGCAAAGCAGAACCCGGCAATTTATCCGCTTCTTGGGCAGTCAGGTTTACTATGACTGGAGAAGTCTGATATAACTCTTTTTCCGGAAATTCATCCTCATCATAATAAGTGATATAAAGTTCCAGATTATTGACCACTTCTTTCAATATCGTTTTTGAACGTAAGACTTCTATTTCATTATCAATACTTTGCGTGGAAGTAATTACTCCACCTATTCCCAAGTTCTCCAAATCTGTAGAACCGCCGCCTTTCTTGTCATCCTTAATCATGATGGAAGCGGAAACTTGATACACGGGAGTCTGAAAATGCAAATACACCCAGGCACCTATCAGACAGACCAGAACAGAAGCGACAAACCAAGGCCAATGAATTATATATCTGAAAAGAAGTTCCTGATAATTGATTTTCTCCTCATCCTGTTCATTCATATTATTTTCGTACGGGTTTTCTTTCATTGTTGATCAATTATTTTATTAATTTTATCGTAATATAGTTATTAATAAATTGGTTATTGACATCAAAATTGAAATGCCGGAGAACCACAGACTGGTACTGGCCCCAATATCCGAATTCTTCGCCTTAGTCTTATTAGGTGTCACATAAATTATATCATTCTGCTGTAACTGATAATAAGGAGACAGTACCGTTTCAGCCTTATTCAAGTCCATAGTAATAATTTCCTGCTTGTTATCTTGTCCTGTCCGGATTAATTTCACATTATCACGCATACCATAAATAGTCAAATCACCTGCCATGGCGAGCGCTTCCAACAAATTAATCTTCTCGTTAGAAACCACAAAACTACCCGGACTAGCGACCTCACCCAACACTGAAATCCGATAATTAACAATACGCACAGTTACAAGCGGTGCTTCTTTCAAATAAACCTTCAACTTATCTATAATCAGATTTTCTATCTCCAGTTTAGTCAATCCACCTACATGAATCTCGCCCAACACCGGAAAGTTGATATTCCCCTGATTATCTACCAAATATTGCTGCAGAGCAGATGACGCGTTTCCTTGTCCTACCATCTTTCCCTCTGTTCCATTAGCAGTACCCGAATTTACCAGATTGAAAGGTGCAGCCAGTTCCGGAGTAGAACAAGATACGGCAATCGTCAACAAATCCTTGGGCATAACCTTCACACCTGTCTGACGAACACTCTGTTCTGTATCATTCACAAAAGCCGTATCCTGCAAATAAGGCACTTTCTTATATGATTGGCAAGATACCAGCAAAAAAGCAAGTAACGCACCCAAAGTCAATCGTTTCAATTTTCTCATAACCACCTACTCATGTAATTTTACAACTATTGATTTAATCTTTATTCAATTTCCAATTCCTCACCTAATAAGCCTCTTTATCCCCACGGATTACATTATACACAGTCTTATACATGATATATAAATCCAAAAGAAACGTCCAATGCTCAATATACCAGATGTCACGTTGCACACGTCCTTCCATCTGCCAAAGCTCCTTCGTTTCTCCACGGAAACCTGTCACTTGTGCCCAACCTGTAATACCAGGCTTTACAAAATGACGAACCATATATTTATTTATTAAATGAGAATATTCTTCTGTGTGCTTCAACATGTGCGGACGGGGCCCCACTAAAGACATATCCCCTTTCAATACATTAATAAATTGAGGAAGTTCATCCACATTCGTCTTACGAATCAGATCACCGATTCGGGTTTTACGAGGATCATGTTCTGTAGCTTGTAATGTATCACATTGAGCATTTACCCGCATTGAACGAAACTTATAGCACCAGAATTCACGACCATCCTCCCCGCTTCGTTTCTGTTTGAAAAAGACAGGTCCAGGTGAACTTATCTTTATAGCCAGTCCCACAATGATGTATATAATCGGGAAAAGGGTACAAAGGAATAGTAGCGAGCAAATAATATCAAAGCCACGTTTCATAATACGGTTCTCCAACAACTCAAGTGGCTCACGACGGATAGAAAGTACCGGGACATTACCTAACATTTCAAAATACATTCTCCGTTTCAGATAGTTCCGGACATTGGGAACGCTAAAGAAACGAATCAGATGATTCTCACAATAGTTGATAATCGGCACAATTTCAGCACTACGGGCGGAAGGAAGGCTACAATAAAGCTGATCCACCTTTCCCGCATTACGAGTCAAATAATCAACAGCTTCACACGGCTGTCCCAAATAAGCTATATTCATAGGATAGCGGTCTGACGGAAAATCTTCAAAATATCCCAATACACGATACCCGGATGTCGGATCATCCGTCATAGAATGATAAAGTTCCTGCATATTTTCATGGCTACCCACCAGCACTACCTTTCGGACATTTTTCCCACTTTTGCGATAAAGCTCCAGAATAGATCGGAACGTCAGACGATAGGAAATGATAACGATAATGAGAACTATATAAAATACCCCCAACTGACGCAGATTGACACATTCAAAATGGAATATATATGAAAGCCCAAAGACTATCAATACAAAAGGAATCATATTCCGGGCCACCCGAAGCATAATTTGTTCCGGGCGGACCACCGGACGATGAAGGATCACTCCTGAACGGATGTTGCAAACCAGATAACATAAAGTCATCAGAGCCATGTTCTGGAGAAGAGGCATTGAATACTCAAATAGAGACCGGTTTTCCCAGATCGAAGTAAACATCCATAACAGCAAGTTCAATAAGATGATGTCCCCTAGAAGGACAAAAGATTTTAGGACTTTATTGAAACGTTGGACTTCCTGCATTATTTTATTATCAATTGATTAAATTTCTTTCCCATCACCCGTGTTTCTCACGATAATCAATATAACGGTCGACCCATTCAATTGCTTTGGCTCGAAATTCCTCTTTGGTATGACAGTCATAGAAGTAAGCCAAAAGACGGGTGAAATGGCTTAAACGAACGTCTCCCCTTTTATAACCTTTGCATAGTAGACAGCTTTGCCCAAACCTATTTCAGCGCACATGGGAGCTATCTTCACACCTGCTTTCTTAAACTGCTCGGCGATGAAAAGACCGAGTGCTACATGAGAGTACTTTTTCATTTTTGTAATTCTGTTAATTGTTAAAGTTATTAAATAATACATGATTCTACCTATAACTGTTCTGATATGTCAGAACAGTTGATTTAAAAGCTATTCCTACCTTCGCCCCGCGTTTTGAAAATTCAAGGCGATAATCAAATAATTAGATACGTTATGACAAACGATTTTAGAATGTCTTATTTCATGCCTCCCATTGCGCCCATTAAAGACGAACACGGACAACTAGTTACTCCTCCTACGCTTATTCCCTGCTGCGAAGTCTCCGTAGAGCAAGTCTTTCAAATGATTACCTGCAACGAGAATCTCAAAGTTCTGACCGAACAAGTACGCAACTCCGAAGATATACGGACGGCAAAAGCATCACTATTACCATACGTGACTCCCTGTGGTACATTCTCGCGTCGCAGCAGCAAATGCCTCATAGATCCTTCCCTCCTAACAGTAGTAGATATAGACTATCTCACCTCCTATCAGGAAGCAGTGGAGATGCGTAAGACGTTGTTCAATGATCCTCTTCTCCACCCTGTGCTCACGTTTATCAGTCCTAGCGGACGGGGCGTAAAAGCCTTCATACCCTATAATCATTTACCCATGGCCGATGACGCAAACTGTATTACGGAAAAAATGAAGTTAGCAATGTTATACACTGTGATGATCTATGGTACAGGAACACCTCCTCTTTTCGGAGAAAAGAAAAAAGGCGTGGACTTTTCCGGTAAAGACATTGTGAGATCCTGCTTCCTTTGCCATGACCCGGGAGCATTATTTAGAGCCACCAACGAATAACCATAAATCATAAATTATAAATCATAAATCAAAATAATGACTGATATTGAATCTTTACGCCGCCTCACTGAAGCGGTTGAAACTGCAGGAGCGGATATTGCTCCTACCTATGCTGAATATGTACAACTGGCGTTTGCCATCGCAACAGATTGCGGAGAAGCGGGACGCGAGTTTTTCCACCGTTTGTGCCGGATATCCGCCAAGTACCAACGTGAACATGCCGAACGGATATTCTCCAATGCTCTCACTACCCGGCATGGGGAAGTACACCTGGGTACGGCTTTCCATCTTGCCGAAATGGCAAATGTGAAACTCTGTAATACGGAAGTTATGAACAACCGTAGAAATACAGAAAATACGGAAAATACACCGTCCAAAGTTCTCACACACGCACACGTATATAATAAGGTGGAGAATGACGAACCGGACGAATCCGAAGAGCTGCTGAACGGTAGTGACCCGAACCAGCCATTGCCCACTTTCCCCGAAGCGGACTGGCCGAAAATCCTCTTGCTCATCATGAGCTATGCCACCAGCCCTACCCAGCGTGACGTCATGCTGATTGGAGCATTGACTGCCATAGGTGCCAGCATGGAACGATATGTGAGATGTCCATACGCCGGCAAACTCCAGTCTCCTTGCCTGCAAAGTTTTATCGTGGCTCCTTCTGCCTCGGGTAAGGGAATTCTTTCGCTTATCCGTCTGCTCGTCGAACCTATCCATGACGAGATCCGCCAACAAGTAGCGACAGAGGTCAAGGCTTACAAAAAAGAGAAAGCCGCCTACGACGTCATGGGAAAAGAGCGTAGCAAAGTGGAAGCTCCCCAAATGCCCAAAAACAGAATGTTTCTCATCTCTGGCAATAACACCGGAACAGGTATTCTGCAAAATATCATGGATGCCAACGGCACAGGACTTATCTGCGAAACGGAAGCAGATACTATTTCTGCTGCCATCGGCTCGGAATACGGACACTGGAGCGACACGCTCCGCAAAGCGTTCGACCATGACCGTTTGTCGTACAACCGGCGTACCGACCAGGAATACCGGGAAGTAAAGAAAAGCTATCTGTCCGTCCTGCTTTCCGGTACGCCTGCACAAGTGAAACCACTTATTCCCTCGACAGAGAACGGTTTGTTCTCGCGCCAACTGTTTTATTACATGCATGGTATATGGGCATGGATCAATCAGTTTGAAAGTGGTGAAGCCGATCTGGAAGCTATCTTCACAGACATAGGCCTGGAATGGAAAAAGCAACTCGACCTGATGAAAACACATGGAGTCCATACGCTCCGGCTCACCGACGAGCAAAAGCAAGAGTTCAACACTCTCTTTTCCGATTTGTTCTTCCGTTCGGGACTTGCCAACGACAATGAAATGAGCAGTTCCATCGCCCGACTGGCTGTCAACACGTGCCGTATCATGGCAGAAGTAGCTATGATACGTGCACTGGAATGTGATCAACCTTACCAATTCAAAAATTCTTCTATCCATCTGCTTACTCCTGATAAGGAGATTGCCACTGATAATATCAAAGACGGCATTATCACCCGTTGGGATGTAACGATCACCGCTGAAGATTTTAAAGCGGTCCTGGAGCTTGTAACTCCGCTTTATCGTCATGCCACGCATATCTTGTCTTTTCTTCCCTCCACAGAAGTCAAGCATAGAGCCAATGCCGACCGGGATGCACTTTTCGAAGCAATGGGCAACCAATTCACCCGTGCACAGTTGTCGGAGCAGGCTACAATCATGAAAATCAAACCTAACACTGCTTTCGGCTGGTTGAACCGTCTGATTAAAAAAGGATTGTTTACCAACGCAGACGATAAAGGCATCTATACGCGTACGCACGTGTGCGTGTGTTAGGGAGAGGGGGGTAAAAGTGTATTTCTTGTATTTTAATAAAGCATCGCTTTAGCGTTCGTAAAGCATAGGTTTAGCACCCATAAAGCACCGCTTTATCCCACACAAACCGCCTCTATTCCTCTCTCCATCTCCCACTTTCATTTTTCAACTCTCAATTCTCAACTCTCAACTTCTTCAAGGTTCTCCCAAAGCGTCCACAATCACTCTCACCTCCAACGGTGTGAATGAGCGACGCTTTGATTCGTACCCTAAGTCGTACAGACGTTGCAGAAGTCCGGGACATAAAGAGATCCATTTCTTCATTTTTCGATAAGCAGCAATGTCGGTAAGTGTCGGAGAATAAAGTTGCGCCAGTTCCATGCGCCCATTGGCACGTATTTTGAATTCGGTCATAATGGATAAAATCTTGATTTACAGTTACAAAAATAACAAAATAGTACCACATAACCAACGCTTTTCCATTGAATAAACGACCATTACGACATATAATTGACAACAATCGTGTGCAATCGCAAACAATTGATTTATCGATATTTCAGGGTAGTATCTTTGTATTGTCGGAAGGGGAAAAGAATCCCCGGACAATATGTTTAACCCTTTAATTTATTGTTTTATGATTCGTTACAAAATTTATCAAAACCAACAGCAGAAAGGCCTGAATGCAGGCAAGTGGTTCGCCCGTGCGGTAAGCGACGAGACGTTTGATTTGGCCAAGCTTGCCGAACACATGTCGAAACACAATTCACCGTATTCCGGTGGTGTCATCAAAGGTGTGCTTTCGGATATGGTAGATTGCATCAAGGAATTGTTGCTAGACGGCAAGTGTGTGAAAATTGATGATCTTGCCATTTTTGGTGTGGGTATTCGCAGTAGGGCAGCCGATACGCTGGAAGAGTTCTCGTTGGAAAAGAATATTAGCGGCATGCGTCTGAAAGCCCGTGCCACCGGTAATCTGTCGACCAATAATCTGAAACTCGACAGTCAGTTGAAACAGCAGGCGGAATATCAGAAACCGACAACTGCCGGAGGAGGTTCTGATTCGGGTGACAACCCTGATCCGAAACCGGATGGAGGTGGTGAAGCGCCTGACCCGGCTGCCTAAAAGATTCACCACAGACTACACAGATTTCCACAGATTATATTGAATTGGTAGTTGTAAAGTAGTCGATTATTTATCTGTGTGAGTCTGTGTAAATCTGTGGTAAACCTATGGCAAACCTACAGTAAATCTGTGGTAAAAGAAAACTATTATTAATTTATTTAAAACCTGTTATTGTATGAGTAAATCATCATCTCCCCGCTCTGTATGGAGCTTAGTTCTCAAAATCGTTATCACTGTAGCCACCGCCATCGGAGGTGTGTTCGGAATACAAAGTTGCATGTAACCCCATGCGGACTATTACATTAATTATCATTCATTGCAGTGCCACGCCGGAAGGAAAGTCCCTTTCGGCGGAGGCTTGCCGACAGGATCATATCTTGCACCGTGGTTTCCGTGATATTGGCTATCATTTTTACATTACTCGTGATGGGGAGATCCACCGGGGACGTGCTCTAGAAAAGATTGGAGCACACTGCCGTAATCATAACACCCATTCGGTTGGTGTTTGTTATGAGGGAGGACTGGATGCGAACGGAAAACCGAAAGATACGCGTACACTGGAACAAAAAGGAGCTTTGCTTGCTTTGTTGAGGGAGTTGAAAAGGCAGTTTCCAAAAGCGTTGATTGTGGGACACCGGGACTTGAATCCAATGAAAGGATGTCCGTGCTTTGATGCGGTGAAAGAGTATGCAGAAGTAATTTCTTATCAAAAGTAGCTCCTTTTAGATTTCCACCACGGCTTATTGTATAAAAAAATATCAACGATCTTCACAGACAGTTGGTATTTTTTGGAAATCATATTAGTGTTAACACTAATATGAAGAGCGAGATTAGGACAATACCACTATATTGCTCCTAATCTACTAAATGTAGGGATTCATGTTTGTCACATGAATCTAGGGACCTACATTTTTCCATCTCATTGTAAATATTCAATTATAACATAACGTATTAAAAAGCACTTTCAGTACTTCCTATTCATTTCATCTGTTTTTCATCGTTTAACGAGCATAAGCTCCATCTTTAGCCTCAAAGATGACAGATGGTTCAATCACTTCCACAGTATGCCATGCACCCTTAGGTATCTGACAACCATACTTGGTTTCTGTAGGATTGAGATGGATACGCTGTACTTCTCGATACTCAACCTTACGAGCTACATCTTGTACATTCACCCCCTTCTGAAAATCATCCGTATCCTTCTCATACGAAACTACTTCCTCATAAATTACTTCATCCAACTTACCACACAGGCAGATTACTGTTTCGGTAGTATCTTCATGTCGATGGATAGGCACCTTAGTTTCTGGCAACAATGCGTTTAGCATACGTTGACTGGTATCGGCAGATGAAGTGCGTAGGTCGAAGTTCTGACGCAAACGTGGATTCTCCATAGCTTGCTCAAATAACTTATCTAAAAATTCTTTATCAAATTCCATAATCGTTATTGTTTCAATGATATAAGATATTCTTCATGTAAATGATAGTATTTTTTCATGAATAATATGTAAGCAATAGCCAATACTGCTAATACACCCACCAGATATAACCAATGAGCAAACACCGTATCGGGACAGAGATAAATAAATCCAAGAGAAATCACTAACTGCATAACCGTATACAGCAATGCAACTTTTACATGACCTACTTTCAACTCATTAGCCATAATCTGATAAGTATGCTTACGATGCGCCTCACCCAAATTTTCGTGCAACATAATACGATGTACAATGGTCAGACAGCCATCCACGCCATATACTAACAAGAATATCAGCCAGGTAATATCCGTTGTCTTGATCATCACATTACCTAACAGAAACAGTATGATAAAAGCGATGCCGATAGAGCCGACATCACCGGCAAAGCATTTCGCATTACCTTTCGGACGGAAATTGAAAATACAAAACACCAATGAAGCAAGAACCGTTGATATAATCAAACTCTGTTCTACAAAAATACCATTCGTATTCACCAGAGCCAACGGAATCAATACAGCCAAAGAATATCCTGCTGTGATACCATTGATTCCATCCATGAAGTTGATCACATTCGTGGCACCGACATAGACTATCAGTGCCAGTAATATTATCCACCACATTGACCAATGCAATATGCCGAGCTGATAGAATGCCATCGCGGCAGCTGCAAACTGAGCGACCAATCTTACTAAGTCCGGCAATGAATGGATGTCATCTACAAAGCTGATGCCTGCCACAAGTGTCAGGCCTGCCAGAAACCAGGGATATTGAAATCCGAAGAAAGCGCTCCAAGTCCAGATACCAATTAAAAAGATTATACCTCCGCCACGCAATACAATCGTAGAGTGCGATGAGCGTTCGTTAGGTTTGTCGATAATGTTAAAGTGGTCAGCCACCTTGAAATAGCATAACTCTAATGCCAATAGAATCACAAAAATAATTCCGTAAGTCAAGTATGCATTCATAATCATTCTACTGCTTAAAACTTCTAATAGTGTCCATCAATCCATCCTTCGCTCTTACCGGCATCCGCGTAATGCCAAGAGCAGCCTTGATCTTGGCATTACTCACTACATAGTTTTCTGTGAGCTTCTGCATCCGAAGAGGATTGAGCGGAAGATGAAACCACCCACCCACTTTTGCAACTCCGTTCATCAGACCTTTCGGAATGCACCATATATGAGTTTTCTTACCAAGAGCCTCACAAATAACCTGAATGAGTTCATTAGTTGAAAGAGCTTCATCGTCTCCCATATGGTAAATGCCCGAAGGTACATTCTTAGTTAAAAATCCGTTAATTACTACACAAAGATTTCCAATACTGGTAAACGAACGGCGATTCTCAAAAGCACCAAGAGGCCATGGAATCCCCTTGCTCACTACTCCATAAAGAAGATTGAGGTTACCCTTGTTTCCAGGACCGTGAATCATACAAGGGCGTATAATGTACACATTCTTCCCTTTTACAAGAGAGTCGCCATCATCAAAATTGTGATAAGGACGTTTGAGAGCTTCAGGTGCGAAATGCCCGATTATATAATCCTCCGCTTTAATTTTACTCTCTCCATAAGGACCTACGGGAGTGGGAACGCATTCTTCTGTAAGGCATTTGCCTTCCACTTTGTCAGAAGCACTCTTTACGGTAGAGAAAAATATAAACTTCTTTGCAGATTCATTGGAAAGAAACCAATCAAAAATACGCTGAGTAAGACCTGTATTTACCTTGAAATATACATCCGCCGCACTCTTGTTCCGAGTGTCATGTGCCTTACCAGCAAGATGGATAACAGCATCAATCTGCGGCAAATCAATGCCACCCAGATCATTCCATGAGAAAGTCTTTACTATACCGTCCTTCTCTGGAGCCACAATGTCCAGACCATATATTGTATTCTCAGGCGAAAGCGCTTTCACTAAATTTGAGCCGACGAAACCGTGGACTCCGGTAATGAGGATATTCATAACTAAAACTCTTTAACTAATTCCAGATATCGGTCACATATCTGCGGCCATGTATAATTATCTTCAACGATTTGACGTGCAGTTTTACCCTGAACTTTCAGTGTGTTAAAATCCTTTTCAATCGCTATCATATTAGCGGTTACTTCCTCCACATTCTTTACCGTACTCCAAAGCCCAATTTTGTATTTTTCAAGTACCTCTTGAATTGACGGAATACGTGTGACTACAGGAATCTTACCATATGACATTCCTTCTAACAATGCTATCGGAAGCCCCTCTGACGAAGACACAAGGCAATACGCCATACAATTTTTAAGCAATGCTATTTTAGCATCTCCATATACAATTCCAGGAAAAATAATATTTTTGCATCCCTTTGCACGTTCAACAATGGTACGACCGTAAGCATTATTAATATCTCCACCGATAACCAACTGATAATTTACATGATTATGCTTTTTGAATGCATCAATTAGGACCTCATAGTTCTTAATCGGATCAATGCGACCGATAGTTAGAAAGAATTTTCCAACTTGTATTTCATTTTTTTCAAGAATATCTGTATTTAATTCTTTATTTATGGGCAAGAATACACCACAAGGAAGAACCTTACAACTTTTGTGATACCTGTTGTACACCTCTTTTGCTTTAGTACAGCTAATGGTAACCACATTTTTAGTGAAAGCCAAAGCTAACCTCATTGAAGCCATAAGAAATCTCTTCATCATCTTTCCATGTTTCGGGCTATCTTCCGCAAGGCTATGAATAATAGCACTTGATTTCATGCCAAACAAACGTACAATCAGTGAAGGAATCACTGAGAATGTAACCGTTTGATACATTACCATATCTATTTCCTTCCTATACTTGATCAAATATGGTAATGATTTTAGATACAAAACAGGAATACTGGTCATCGTATTTCCCCAAGTCCTATACTGCTTAATTTTCACCCCTTTGTAATCTGTTACCTTATTGCACGAGCCAAAACTTATCACAAACGACTCAAAGCCTCTTTTCTTCAGTTCAAGAGCCAAATTATAAGTATATGAATTCACTCCGTTCGGTTCCTCATGTGCACCTATGAATACTGTTCTCATCTATTATTTTCCCTCTATCAAATCCAAATATCGTTTCTCGAAAATCTCCATAGAATAGTTCTCGCGAAGATTCTGATTGCTCCTCACTCCCATTTGATTCCTGAGTTCTACTGAATCAAGCAACTTACATAAAGAAGTAGTTAGTCCCATAACATCACCAGTTGGATGCAAGTAACCATTCACACCATCAATTACTAAATGATTATTATCTCCAACGTTAGTAGCAACCACCGGCAAACTCCAATTCAAAGCCTCCATAATACTATTGCTTGTACCCTCAAATAGACTAGTAGATATATATATGTCGGCATTACGTTCAAGTTCTGATACATTATTCGGTTTGATATGGATATCAGTTCTATCCTTGATGCCATACAGTTCAACCCATTCACGAATCTGCGCTTCAAGCACTCCATAGCCTACAATACAGAGGCGATAATCTTTTCTATCAAGCAATGAAATACTTTTAATAAGAGTTTCGTAATCTTTTTGAGGGTCGAAGCGACCAACTGTAATGATTGTCCTTTGAGAATGATTGTCTCTTATAATTGGTTCGGCAATATCCGGGAAGCAATTAGGAATGACAATATTCTTGTCTTTCCGAAAACCTAACTTCTCAAAATAATCAGCCCCAGAATAACAGTTGTAAATGGTCGCTGTAGCCCAATGATTATGAGCCCATTTCTCTATCAACATCTTACTCCTTGGAAGTCTAGAGTTACGTATACCATTATATACGCTTATTTTTAATCTCTTACCAAGAAATGAACCAAGAAGATCTGGCATTGTCAGATAGTTAAGAAGCACATCAGTATGAGATTCCTTCAAAAGTTCTCTAATCCGTATAGTCTTTAAAAGCATGCTGCCGTTCAGTCGATGAACCTTAACTGAGCTCTTGGTTAACAAATCTACATTTCCTTTATATTCAGTGTGACCACCATAAAGCACAATCAGATTCACATCCGTATGCTTTGAAAGCTGAATCGCAAGCAATACAGCCTGCTTCTCTGCCCCTCCAGAATCTATTGTCGAAACTAATATAGAAACTTTCTTCATTATCATTTACGTATTAATGTTCACGAGCTTTAATGTACCTTGCAGGATTCCCAGCCCATACTTGATAAGGCGGAATGTCTTTTGTTACTATACTTCCTGCACCTACTATTGCTCCCTTGCCAATAGTTACAGAATTACAAATGACAACATTTACACCTATGAACACATCATCTTCAATATGAACTTCACCGATACGAAACATTCTTCCTGAACGCGATGGATCAAGATAGTGGGTTAAAATTCTAGTACCAGCAGTAATGGCAACATTGTTACCTATAAATATTTTATTTGGCGCAACAGTATCAATGCCTACACCACCATATATCAATGCTCGACCTAAGACATTTACCCCCCCCATTTTCAGTAACTTAGCTCTATGTTGCGGTAACATAGGAAAGCAAGCAAGCCCCAGCCATATCTTCCACCACATACGTTTAGGAGAATATACTACAAAAAAGTTTTTTATTGACATATTGTTTTTTTATTATTTAGAATTGTTTTCCAGTCTCAACATCAAGCTCATCATACCTCTTGCAAGAATAGTCTTACTGAAAATCTTAACATACTCTCCTTATCCAGTTATTACTTTGGTAAACAGAGCACCTATATTCGTTACCATTTTTCACAGCCAATGATATAACTATGAGTAATCAAGCAATAATTACCCTATCTAATTTTTCTTCAAAGCCTTCTCACAAAATCTATTCACCCAATAAGCCAACGCTGTTCCAACAATGATAACCAAAGCATAATGTAAATAGCAACCTTTATTCACTGGCGATTCATAAATCCAAGGTAAGTATACAATAATCCAAGAACCCACGATTCCATTAAACAAATAAGATTCCAAAGATATTTTACCAAAAAAACTAAGTACATTCATAAAAGTCTTTCCACTGTAGCAAAACAATCTGCAAAGTAAAGGGACAAATGAAAATACCAAAAAACCAGGCCAATACCCAAAATGCAAATACTTCATCATAATAACAAGAAATAATGGAACAACTATCATCCACAGAAACGAAATGCACTTTTCCTCTTTAGCCATAGGAGCCAACATAAAACCAATGAAAAATGCAGGAAGATGAACAAACACATGTCTTACATTTTCTATAAATTGTGATAAGCCCACATTCGGGCATTCAAAGTGCAAACTCGAAATGCCCACTATTATAATAACAATAACCAGCGTGTAATATACTGGATTTTTTATCTTTTTACATATCGCATCATGAACCGGGGTAATAGCATACAACGGTATAAGCATTGCAATATACCAAGCTCCTTTAAAGCCAATAACTGATTGTGGATATATTAAGCACAGCTTCCGCAATAGTTCTGCCTCCCATTACAGCAAGAATATTTCCTATGCCTGCAATGATAAAATACGGAACCAGAATACGTTTATATCTTCTTATATACCAACACTTTACCCCCCCCCACAAATTTACTTGACTATCAATACTTTTTAATGAATACCAAAGGCCCAAGCCGCTCACGAGAAGGAAAATATCCACTCCTACGGAGGCAAGCCCGCAGAGCGACTCCATCCACCTTGGCATCACAACACCATTGCCAACAGAATGACCAAATATCACTAAAAGCGTGGCAATCCCCATTAGTTGGGTACGGTATTTACTAATATCGTTTACGTTAAATTGAAACATTGTTTACAAATACACTATGCTTGAATTACTATGATATTTGAAGCTGGTCTACTACATGCTCCGCAAACAACTTCCTTGCATTTATACCAATGCGATATTTTTGATAATTTTGCTGACCATTTATTGCAACATAATCATACTTACCTATTTGAACCTCTTTGATAATATTCTCGAAATCTGAAAAATCCCAATTTATCGGAATATAGGTTTCAAATGGTTTGTATAAGTCAGGATAGGTAACACAATGCTCCATAGAAGGCTTCAACAGAATTGCCCTATTGTAAAACGCTTCAAAATCTCTCAGACAGCACTCTCCCCATCCAAATGGAGATGCAATCGACTTAGAGTGTTTAAGTTCCTCCAAATACTCTTCTCTTGATATTTTCTTATATACATCAGGATGTGTGATGTCCCTAAGATTCATTATCAATTCAAGCATTTTTTTACGTTGGTAACCAACTACATCGCCATACACTTTTGGGTTTGACCCTCCGTAATGAACATCAATAGTCCGTTCTGAATCACTCTCAATAACATTAGGGTCTGCAAACTTAAAAGGATGCTTATATATCCAAGTCTTTCCACCCATTCTGTCATAAAAAGCAACATTCCATGAAACACGTAATTTGTGAAGATATTCTTTTAGAGCTGTATGATAATGAATCGAAGCAAGAGATTCATCTGTTAATCCCAACTTTTGGTGGTAATAATCAGAATAGAGACGGGCACAATAAAACTCATTTGTATAAAGATTGGTATCCTTCAGCAGTTGTTTTTTGAAATACAAATCCACATAAGGTAGAACATCAAAAAGACATGTTCCTGTACTATCTGCTGTATCTAGCCAACACAACAATTTGCATTTCTGTTTTAAGAATTTTACGAGAGCTATTCTTTTTTCAGAATTTTGGCCAATAAGGGATTGAGAATGATGAAAAGCCAGAAAAACTATATCAAAACGACCTATTGTATCCCACTTCAACTTTATTCCCTCATAAGGAACTTTTGTAGATTTAGGGTAAGGAACATAGTCAAAAATGCTGGCATATTTTATTTTATATCCTAAATCGTGAAATTCATTGCGAGCCCACATCATGGCTTTCAGCCAACGATAGGTATTGAACGTACCATCATAAATGAGCGTTATTGTTCTCATAAGTTTTACTTCACTTTTTCTAGATACTCCTTCAAACTCATCAGATTCTTGTCCTTCTCAGAGATAATCACGTTATCGATGCCACCGATCTTCTCGAAAGGCCATTCGATGGCCATATCAGGATCGTTGTACATGATGCCAGCATCTCCCTCGCTATAAAACACTTCTCCACACTTGTAGCTGACTACAGAGTCCTCAAGTACAAGGTAGCCATGACCGAAGAACTGAGGAATGTAGAGAGTCTTCTGATTCTCGCCGGTAAGGTCGAAACCTTGCCACTTACCAAAGGTCGGAGAGTCTAGTCGGAGATCGATGATTACATCATACACATGTCCGCTGATGCATCGGACAAGCTTTGCCTGCTGCTTCACAAGCTGAAAGTGCATTGCGCGGATCACACCCTTCTTAGAGATAGTGTAGAATACTTCCTTCAACTCATGCTCAATGCCGTTAGCCTTGAACATATCAATATTATAATCCTTGACAAAGCCACCGCGTTCGTCGGTAGCGTAGAAGGGAGTTATCTCGTAGGCTCCCTTCATTTCAAGCTCCTTGAATTCAAATTTCTGAATCATTCTTGTAAAAGTTTAATAGGGTAAAAGGTTAAAGAGTCTTCAACCAATCAATAGTCTTGTTGATACCATTATCAAAATCTGTAGAGACATACTCACCAACAGTTGCCACAAGGTCACTATTATCGAACATCTCCATCGAGTACTTGATGCCATCGTCTGGACGGATACCCACACCTACCTTGTCTGCACAACCAGCAAGTTCACCAATGCGAAAGAGATATTCTTTTAGAATACGAGGAGTACCAGAACCGATATAGTAGAATGCCTTATTGGTATCGTTGGCACTAAGACGATATACTGCCTCAATGAGATCATCCACATAAATGAAGTCATATGGCTGAAGAGCAGGTCCAAAAGTTGCTTCCTTACCTGCCATCAACTCACCCAAAGTATAGCTCACAAGGTTTCCAGTCTTGTTACCTACGCCATAGATATTCGAGAACTGCATCCATACAAACTGCTGTCCGATGTTTTTGCAGTAGTCCTCAAGGATAAGTCGGCAAGCATGCTTTGCCACACCATACATCATACCGCCAGAGGTTTTCTCCAGGTTAGGGAGACTGAAGGTTGCATTCTCTGCTACGGTACCTGCACAAAGATATTTTTTCACATTGAGTTGCTTGCTGATGTTGACACAATCCACCGCCATCTGAATATTTGCAAGTTGAACGGTAGGATCTGCCTTATCGGCACCATTCACACCTCTCCAAGCCAGATGATAGAAAGCATCATACTCGCCAGATGGTATCTTCTTAGCAAGTGAAACGTCTACTCCAGACTCAATCTTTGTAATGAACTCCGACTCAGGCAAACGGTCGCCTGCAAAAGTTATATCTACAGCAACCACATTAACGCCATTCGCCACCAACTTCTTGATGAGCGAACTGCCGATAAAGCCATTGCCGCCTGTCACTATTACGTTCTTCATGTTCATTTACGCATTTAAGAATTCTGCAATCTGCTTATCCATACAAGCACGTACATCGCCACCAGCGAGCCAGATCTTGCTCCACTCAACAATTTTATCCATTGCCTCATCAATATTCCAACGTGGAGTCCAACCGAAAGTAGCCTTCAGCTTTGAACAGTCAAGTTTAAGGAAGTTTGCTTCATGAGGGCCACCATCGTATTTATTCACCCACTTCATACCTTCGCCCCACTTGCTGACAAAGAGATCAACGAGCGCTCCTGTCTGGAAACAATCGACATCATCAGGACCTACATTGTAGTAGTCAGCATACTTGCTATCGTCATACTGCTTCATAGCAATCACAAGGTAAGCATAGAGAGGCTCCAATACATGCTGATAAGGACGAGTAGAATAAGGATTGCGAACAACAATATCCTCATGTTTTGCAGCCGCACGAATACTATCAGGAATGATGCGGTCTGTGGCGAAGTCGCCGCCACCAATCACGTTACCTGCACGAGCAGTAGAGATAGGGATAATTGGCAATCCGTCCTTATCGGTGAAGAACGAGCGCTTGTAGGAATGGGTAACAAGCTCTGAACATGATTTAGAATTTGAGTAAGGATCATAGCCATCCAACTCCTCGTTCTCACGATAGCCCCAGTTCCATTCCTTGTTGAGATACACCTTATCGGTAGTCACATTGAGGAAAGACTTCACACAATTGCTTTGTCGCATACATTCAAGGATGTTGACTGTACCCATCACGTTGGTTTCGTAAGTGTAAGCAGGATCTTTGTATGAATTGCGTACGATAGGTTGAGCTGCAAGGTGAAGTACAATCTCAGGTTGTGCTTCATCGAAAGCCTTCTTGAGTGCTGCCATATCGCGAATGTCGCCAATCACAGAATACACATCCCCCTCGATATTGGCAATCTTGAAGAGCGAAGACTCTGTAGGTGCTTCCAACGAATAGCCTGTTACGATAGCACCAGCATTAGCAAGCATCTTACACATCCAAGAGCCCTTGAAACCTGTGTGACCTGTCAAAAACACACGCTTGCCTTTATAGAATTCGTATATATTTTCCATTGTTAAATGTTAACTTATTAACTGCTACCTTTGCTTATTTTGCATAATCAGGGATGTCTGGAACAGAACGATCCCAACGCTTCCAAGGAGCCTTGTCTTCTGCAAGAAGTTTCTCAAGAAATGACTTCTCGCGAATGTTATCCATACATTGCCAGAAGCCAGTGTGAACGTATGACATCAGTTCGCCCATTTCTGCCAATTTCACAAGAACGGTCTTCTCAAAGACGCAAGTGTCCCCCCCCTCAAGCATATCAAACACCAAAGGTTCGAGAATCATATAACCAGCATTAATAGGAGCGCCATCTGCAGCATTCTTCTCACGGAACGCACGTACAGCCTGATCCTTGGTGATATCCAGTATGCCCTTATCCTGCGCCATCTTGACTGCAGTAAGGGTGGCGAGCTTACCATGCCTCTTGTGGAATTCGATGAGCTTGTCAATCTCCACATCACATACACCATCGCCATAGGTCATGAGGAAAGGTTCATCGCCAACATACTTCTGGATGCGCTTGATACGCCCACCGGTCATGGTGTTGTATCCTGTATCAACCACAGTCACCTTCCATGGCTCCATATTGGTCTGGTGAACGGTCATCTCGTTCTTACCATTACGGTAATCGAAGGTGATGTCGGAGTTGTGCAGAAAGTAGTTAGCGAACCATTCCTTGATATACTCCTGCTTATAACCAGCGCAGATAATAAACTCAGTATGGCCATAGTAGGCATACTCTTTCATAATGTGCCAAAGGATAGGCATGCCACCTATCTCAATCATTGGCTTTGGTTTGAATTGAGATTCCTCAGAGATACGGGAACCGAAGCCTCCGGCGAGAAGAACGACTTTCATAATATACTCATTATTTATACATCAAATTAATAATCTTCAATACTTCTGTTGAACTATTGAACTCCTTCATAGCCACCTCTTTTCCTGCAATGGCAACAGAATCGTTTTTTTCCGGATTTGCAGATACTTCCATCATCTTATCAGAAATACAATTAATATCCCCCGGTTTAGCTATGAAGGCGCTGACGCCATCTTTTAGGAAGTCTGTAATATTACCAACGTCAGTAAGTACAA
>ERZ779885.1159-NODE-1159-length-27587-cov-5.285922_pt1 | contig 27587 bp, 28 predicted proteins | sample MGYA00511554_ERZ779885 | MGnify/ENA primary metagenome ERZ779885 (study PRJEB29588, sample SAMEA2160998) | human gut metagenome | biome: human gut; feature: human-associated habitat; material: faeces | place: Denmark | collected 2008/2010 ... | reverse complement strand
CGAAGCCGTCCATTTCCGTCAGCAGCTGATTCAGCGTCTGTTCCCGTTCATCGTTGCTTGTCAGGCCGCCGCTGTCACGTTTCTTACCGATGGTGTCGATCTCATCGATGAAAACAATACACGGCGCTTTTTCCTGCGCCTGCTTAAAGAGGTCGCGCACCTTGGCAGCGCCCATGCCGACGAACATTTCGACAAACTCTGAGCCGGAGATCGAGAAGAAAGGGACGTTTGCTTCACCTGCAACCGCCTTGGCCAGCAGCGTTTTGCCGGTACCGGGAGGGCCCACAAGCAGAGCGCCCTTGGGCATTGTCGCACCGATGGATTCATATTTTTTCGGATCGTGCAGGAAGTCGACAATTTCCTTGAGGGCTTCCTTTGCTTCGTCCTCTCCGGCTACATCCGCGAAGGTTTTGCCTGTTTGGGCCGCCACATAAATCTTCGCGTTGCTTTTGCCGAAGGACATCGCGTTGGGGCCGCCCATCTTTTTCTGCATGTTCCGAATCAGCAGATAGCCGGCGCCCCACAACAGAGCGGTCGGAAGGATCAGACCTACGAGCAGCGAGAGCCAAGGAGATTCCTCTTTGGGAATGATGTTGGAAAATTTGACGCCTGCTGCCTGCAGCCGTTCCACCAGCTCCGGATCATCCCACGCGCCGGTGACGTAAATTGTGGGATCGTTTTCGTTATTGGTGTTGAAGGCGATGACGTCGCCGTCCTTCTGCACTTCCTTAATTTCGCCGTTTTCCAGCATCGTCAGGAAGGTGCCGTAGTCAATCTCCTTCGTCTGCATACGGTCAAGCTGAGGCATCAGTATTGTGTTGAGCACCGCCATGACGACGAGGACAATCACACAATACCAAATCAGGGATTTTCGGGGGTTCTTTCTTTGTTCTACCATTGTCGATTACCTCCAGTTTTGGGAGAAACCTGCAGTTTGCTGGGAGAATCTCCATTTGCCCCTATTATAGAGTGCCGGAGAAGAAAATGCGTGAACAAATAATTAACTTTTATTTACAATAAAGTTTTATTTATTGTTCATGGAAATTTCATTGACATCCTGGTGCCGCCTCTGTATAATGATCGCCAGAGAAAAGGGAGGTGGCGCTGTGGACGAGAAAAGAGAAGAGCTCGCGAGAGAGATGCTTCGTTTACTGCCGCTTCTGTTCCGTCGGATTTTTCAGACGAGCAGAAGGACGGTTCTGCCTGAGCTTCCGCCGACACAGCTGCAGACTCTGATGCTGTTGGAACGGATGGATGGGCCGGCCTGTATGACGTGGCTGGCAGAGGAGCTTCGCATTTCGCGTCAGCAGTTTACGAAGGTGGCGAATGCTCTCGAAGAACGCGGATTTGCCAAACGGGAACAGAGCCAGGAGAATCGCCGTACGGTCTTTCTCACGCTTACAGAGGAAGGAAAACAGGCTTTGGCTGATGTTTTACGCGGAGCTGTCATCGACTTGGGAGGTTCGCTCTGCTCCTATACGGACGAAGAGCTCGATATGCTCTCCAGAGCAATTTCCATTCTGCAATCACATCTTGGAAAGGATCGAAGAGAAGAGAATGAATAACTTTTTTATGCGATTTCAGCAATGGATGCAGCGGTTGATGGCGGGGCGGTACGGCACCGATTCTCTCAACTGGGCTCTTCTGATTTTATATCTGGTATTTTGGGCTCTCGGAATATTCACAAAAATTGTTTTGTTCCCGATTTTGTCCTGGGTATTGCTGGTGCTTGTCTTTTTCCGCATGTTTTCCCGCAATACGGCGCGGAGATGGTCGGAAAATCAGAAGTTTCTGTCTGTTTGGAACCGCATTAAGGGGTTCTTTACCGGGCAGGCGGCGCAATTTAGGGATAAGGAACACCGGTATTATCATTGCCCCAAATGCAAAAATAAATTGCGTGTTCCCAAAGGAAAAGGCAAGATACAGATTACTTGCCCTGTATGCCATACAGAATTTGTAAAAAAAACATAAGCAAAGCGTGAGATTCCTTTTCTGTTTGTGTTGGGAACCGGAATAAACCATTGGTTGAGAAACGTGTTTTCTTGGTTTCCAAGCGATTGTACAAGGGTTCCCATTCGGTTAAATGCGTATTTGCAAAAAACCTTTCGATTTCCTGAAAGCCTCCATTTTGTTGGCATGGAAATCGAAAGGTTTTTTTGAAGAAAAAGCTTATGAAGAAAGAGCGTGGACCTTTTGTAAGGCAGATGTTCCTGATAAAAATAAACCTGGTCTTTTCGTCAGTCTTCTTTCTTCTCCTCTTCCGGCTTGGGGACAATTCGCAGATGAGGAGGGTTGGAAGCCGCGTCTTCCTTCTCCTTTGGAATGACCTCCTGGAGTGGTTCGCCGGAATTATCTTCTTTTTCGGTTGTCTGCTCCGGCTTTGGCACAATAGTCGGAGTCGTGCTGCTCTTTTGAACGACACAGGGGAGAAGCTGTTCTTTTTCACGATTGAAGTAGAAGAGAACAGGGGCCAGCGGGTGAATACGCGGTTTCTCCGCTTCCTGAATCAGCTTGACGCAGGCCTCGTTCATTTTCGGAAGAAGTTCCTTTGCCCGTTTTTGAGGGATGAACACAATTGCATGGCGAACGGGAACGGAAAGCAAGAGGTTATCGTCAAACTTTTTGGCCAGTTCTTTCCATAGTCTTTTGGAGAGAAGGAAGGAGGAAACGTGATTTGGGTTTCCGATCAGGATGCAGCCGAAATCTGTTACGCGTACCTGGAATTTCACGTTTTGCTCGAGATTATGTACGGAAAGCCCCAGAAGCATGGGGATAGAAATGTTTTCGGGGATTTCTGTTTTCTGTACAAGGCGGAAGGAACTTCCGGTATCCTCGACAAAAAAGATCTTCGAACGGAAAAAGGGAGCGCAGGGAACCGGAATATCGATGTTGCGTCCACCGGTTTCAAAACGCATACAGGGAGGCGTGTTAGGGGGGCAGAAGAAGGGGTAGATGCGGGGAGAAAGCTCTTGAAACTTCTGCTGCTTCTGTTCCTCCGGGGAGTCCGGCGCCGCGCCTTGCAGCTCCTTCGAGACTTTTGCCTGGTCCGCCTGTGCTTCAGGCGTCAGGATGGATTCGCTTCTCCCGGATGGCAGCTCCTCCTTGTCCTTTTTTTTCTTGAATTTCGAAAAAAGTCCCATGGGAATCTTCCTTTCTATTTTTTCTCTCCCGCAAGCTGAGCGAGCCGGCAGGCGGCGATCGCGTCCTCCTGCGTATCGCAGGTTACGAGAAAGCGTGCGTTGTGACAAAAGCGAATGGTGGCAAGTCCGGTCAGCTGCTGCAGTTCCTCTGCGTTTTTCCCGGCCCAGGCAACAGGAAAGCTGACCGGCGGCTCTCCGCTCTCATTGTTTTCTACAATCTGTGCACCAAAACCGCCGCGCTGGGAAGGGTATACCACAAATTGCGCATGGGAGCGCGACAGCACTGCTTTCCAGGGACAATAGCAGTCGAGTACGACAACGCCGTCCTGCATCTGTTCCAGGGCTTCTTTGACGCGTGAGGAAGCGCGGCAAACGGCCCAGATTTCATCCAATTTGTTTTTTAAAATGACAGAGGCAAATTCCACGGCCTGGAAATATTGTTCGTCGGCGGAGCGATCGGAATCCCAGGCCGGATTGAACGAACCGATGACGGAGGCGATTTCACTCCCGCAGCCGGTATTGTCGTCCAGATCCAGCGGCTGCACAAATTTTTCATCGAAAAACCGCGCTTCTCTTACGGCATCCTCTTCCGAGCAGCCCCGGCGAAGCAGCTGCTCGCCGAAAGCACGCCACAGGAGGCCGAACGCGGCGTAAGGAACGCCGTTTTCGCGGACGGGCGCTCCCTTTTGGTGGTGATCAAAGTCGCCCCATCCGATATCGAACGCGAGACCGCTGAAGTCTTCCGGCACCTTCAGGACGCGGGTGATGCCGATTCCGGGCCGCAGCAGGCGCAGAAGAGCACCGGAAAAGACATCGTCCGCGTGAAATTTGCCCGCGTGCGTTATCGCACACGGCGGAATGTTCTGAAATTCCATGTTGTGTCAATCATCCTTTTCTTTTATCAGGGAAGCAGTTTGCTGCCGGTAATAGGCAGGACTGATTCCGTACTTTTTTTTAAATATTTTGGAGAAGTTGTATACATCGTCATAGCCTACGGAGCGGGCGGTTTCCGTTACCGTGCAGGAGCTGTTTTCCAGCAGATCTGCCGCACGGCTGAGGCGAATCCGGACAAGGTACTCCTTGGGCGTCATGCCCGTTTCACGAAGAAAAATCCGGCTCAGGTATCGCCGGTCTATCCCAAGCATAGAAGCGATAGATTCAATGGAAACCGGCAGTGCGTAGTTGGCGCGGATGTAGTCGGAGGTTCGTGTGACATAATCGCGCGGCGCATGCGGAGCGCTGTCCTGCGAACACAGCGCGCTGAAAAGCTGATACAGCAGCGAGCAAAGAGAAAGCTCTGTAGAGGGCTGGCGATCCGGAATGGTGCGCAGCTCCTCAAAGAGATAGGAAACCTGCGGGGCGTCCCGCCAGCAGACGTCATCGGAGAATCCGGCGGACTGCAGGAGAGGCGCGCACAGTGAACCGTCAAAACCGAGCCAGATATATTCCCAGGGTGACTGTTCATCAGCCTGATAATAGGTCAGCTCACCGGGACGAATCAAAAACATGCAGCCCCGGTGCAGCGAATGCGTAATGCCTCCGCGGGCAAAGATTCCTTTTCCGCTCATGATATAGTGAATCAGGTAATAGTCGCGGGACGCATAGCCGTAAGCATGTCCCGGTTCACAGCGCTCGCTGCCGTAGGATATGGGATTCAGGCCGGGAAAGCCTCGATTGAGGACAGAACGCTCGAGCATAAACTGCGGATACTCCTTTCTTCCCATGCGCTGTACGCTTGCGAGGGCGCCGGCGGATTGGCAGAACAAAGAAAAACGGGCCGGGATATATCGGCTCCGATTGCCGCTTGTATGGCGGTGGCTTTCCTTTCCTCAGCCGCAGGGGAAGGCGCTGTACGGACATTAGTTACATAATACCATGAAAGTATTCCTTTATGCAATTCTTTTTTTGAGATACGTGTGCTATTATTTGACCAGAAAGAGGGGAGGTTTCCCTGAATTTTTTAGGAGGAATTGTAGCATGAAAATCACATTTCTTGGAGCCGGCAGCACAGTGTTTGCGAAGAATGTGCTCGGCGATGCAATGCTTTGCGACGTGCTTTCTGACAGCGAGATCTGCCTTTATGACATTGACGGCGCGCGTCTTAAGGAATCGTTCCTGATGCTTGACAACATCAACCGCAACAGCAATGCGGGCAAAGCCTCCATCAAGACTTTTCTCGGCGTCGAGAACCGCAAAGAGGCGCTGCGTGGGGCGGATTTTGTTGTGAATGCAATCCAGGTCGGCGGCTATGAGCCCTGCACCGTGATTGATTTTGAGATTCCGAAAAAATATGGTCTTTGTCAGACGATTGCCGATACGCTCGGTATCGGCGGTATCATGCGGGCCCTTCGTACCATCCCGGTGATGGAGGACTTTGCGCGCGACATCGAGGAGGTTTGCCCGAACGCCTGGTTCCTGAACTACACGAATCCGATGGCAATGCTCAGCGGCTTCATGCAGCGCTATACCGGCGTTAAGACGGTCGGACTGTGCCACAGCGTGCAGGTTTGTTCGCAGCATCTCCTTGAATCACTCGACATGAAAGATAAACTCGAGGGGCGCCGGGAGCTGATCGCCGGCATCAACCATATGGCGTGGCTGCTGGATATCCGCGACAAGGACGGCAATGATCTGTATCCCGAAATTCGCCGGCGTGCTTTGGCAAAGAACGATTCGGAGAAGCATACCGATATGGTCCGCTTTGAGTACATCCGCCGTCTGGGCTATTACTGCACGGAATCGAGCGAGCACAATTCCGAGTATAATCCGTTCTTCATCAAGTCCAGATACCCCGAACTGATTGAGCGCTACAACATTCCGCTGGATGAGTATCCGCGCCGCTGCATCAAGCAGATCGAGGATTGGAACAAACGCCGCGATGAGCTTGTGCATGACGCTACCCTGACGCACGAGAGAAGCCGCGAGTATGCTTCCCGTATCATGGAGGCAATTGTGACGAACGAGCCGTACAAGATCGGCGGCAATGTTCTCAATACCGGCCTGATTGACAACCTTCCCTCCGACGCCTGCGTTGAGGTGCCCTGCCTTGTCGACGGAAGCGGCGTAACGCCCTGCCATGTCGGACGCCTGCCGGTTCAGCTGGCCGCGATGAACATGACGAACATCAATGTACAGCTGCTTACGATTGAAGCTGCCGTTACGAAGAAGCGTGATCTCATTTACAATGCAGCTATGCTGGAACCGCACACGGCCGCGGAGCTGTCGATCGACGATATCGTGAAGATGGTTGATGAGCTGATTGAGGCTCACGGCGACTACCTGCCCAAATATCACTGAGAAAACGAACAGGGCCTGCGGAATGCTCCGCAGGCCCTGTTTTTTACAGACGTTTCTGCATCATGGTGTGCGGTACGGATTCGTCATACACGGTTTCGCCGTATGCAGCGTAACCGAGCGACTCATAAAATCCTTTGGCGCGTACCTGAGCACAGAGATGGATTTCCCGTGCGCCGAGTGAGCGCGCTTTTTCCTCGAGCGCTTCCATTACCTGCGCGCCGAGGCGGGTTCCGCGATGCTCCTGCCGCACGGCAATTCGCCCGATGATATAACCGAGTTCCCGCGCAGAGTCCGGAAACAGCCGTCCTGTTGCGAGGGGAAGCCCGTTCTCCCAGATGACAGCGTGCCATGCCCCCGGATCGACGTCGTCAAACTCAGAAGCCTCCGTAAACCCCTGCTCACGGACGAAAACCTCGAGACGGACCTGCCGTCCTCCGGCCGGCAGCCCTCTTGTGACGGTGATTTCCATACCGGATACCTCCTTCAGACAACCTGGAACAGGTAGAATTTCAGATAATTGGTTTCCGGCACATTCCAGAGAATCGGATGATCGGGCGACTGCTGCCGCGCTTCGATCTGCCGCAGGGAACGGCCGGCGTCGGCCGCAGCGTGCTGCAGCATCCGGCAGAAGAGCTCCTCCGTCATAAAATGCGAGCAGGAGCATGTGGCGAGATAGCCGCCGCGCGGAAGAAGCTGCATAGCCCGGCGATTGATCTCGTGATAGCCTCGCTCGGCGCTGTGTACGGTGCCGTGCGATTTTGTAAAAGCGGGAGGATCGAGGATGATGTAGTCGTATTCACGGTTTTTTGCCTCTCCCATCGCGGTGAGCAGTTCGAAAACGTTCGCTTCGCGGAAAGACATGGCTCCTGTCAGACCGTTGCGGTCCGCGTTGCGCTTGGCCATGGCGAGCGCGTCGGCAGAGACGTCCACTGCGCAGACATGGGAGGCCCCGGCTTTTGCAGCGTTGAGCGCGAACGCTCCTGTGTGCGTGAAGCAGTCGAGCACGCGGCGGCCCGGGGCAAGGCGCGCGGCAGCAAGCCGGTTATATTTCTGGTCGAGGAAGAAACCGGTTTTCTGCCCGTTGATATAGTCAACCTCGTACAGAATACCGTTTTCGCAAATTTCTGTGACGCCGGGGAGATCGGTGCGCAGCCCCTCCATGGCATAGAAGCCCTTCCCTTGTTCCATACCCTCGAGCTCGCGGATGCGCACGTCATTGCGCTCATACAGTGCCTCAATGGTTTCCCCCGACTCGCGCAGCAGCCTGACAAGCTGGCGGAAAAGCATATCCTTGCGCTGCTCGATGCCGAGGGAGAGCGTCTGTGCCACCAGAACGTTGCCAAAGCGGTCGATCGTCAGGCCGGGGAAGAAGTCCGCCTCGCCGAAAATCAAACGGCAGCAGGAAAAGTCGGGGCCCATAACGGTGCGCCGGTAGTCGACAGCGTGCTGCAGGCGGCGCGTAAAGAAAGCTTCGCTGAAGTCGTCGTTGGTGTTGCGGGAGATCACACGCAGGCGAATTTTTGAGCGGCTGTTGTAAAGGGCTGTGCCGAGCCAGCGGCCCTTGCGGCTCATGACGTCAGCCAACGCGCCGTCCGGAGCTTCTCCCGCGAGAAGCTCGGTATCATAGACCCAGGGATGGCCGGCGCGGATGCTGCGTTCCGCCTTTTCTGTGACGGTAAACTGGGGATAGCTTCGTTCCATACTTTCTATCCTTTCTCCGGGAGAAAACCTGCCCGGCATACATTGCGGTTTTGGCAGAACTCATTATAGCACGCCTCCGGGCAAAAGAAAAGCCCGCGCGGCGGTTTCGGCGCGCGGGCGAAGCGTTCAGTCTTCCTGTGCAATGCGATCCTCGATGGCCCGAATCACAATGTTGAGTGCCTTGAGTCTTGCATAGCGCTTATCCTTGGATTCCACGATATACCAAGGTGCAAATTCGGTACTGGTCTTGCGCAGCATCTCATCGATTGCTTTCTCATACTCCGGCCACTTTTCGCGATTTCGCCAGTCCTCGTCGGTGATTTTCCATTGCTTTTCCGGTGTGTTCTGCCGTTCGGTAAAGCGCTCAAGCTGTGTGTCGGGATCAATATGAATCCAGAATTTTACAACAATTGCGCCCCAGCGAATCAGCTCACGCTCAAACTCATTCATTTCGTAATATGCGCGTTTCCAATCGGCCTCAGAGCATAGCTTTTCCAAGCGTTCGACCATCACGCGGCCGTACCAGCTGCGATCAAAAATGGCAACGTGGCCTGTCTTGGGAAGCCGCGTCCAGAAGCGCCACAGATAATGACGCGACAGCTCGAACGATTCGGGCGCAGCGATCGGATGCACTTCTGCGCCGCGTGGATCCAGAGCGGCGGCGAGACGCTTGATATTCCCGCCCTTGCCTGCGGCGTCCCAGCCTTCATAGACGATGATAAGCGGGATTTTCCTGCGGTAGAGCACATTGTGCAGCTGACGCAGGCGTTTCTGCGCCGATTTGAGCTGTGTACGGTAGTCCTCTTCGGAACGGACGGTTTTGTTAAGGTTTACCTTTGCCAGCTTCGGCATCCGCAGGAGGGGGAACTGTTCGATTTTGGGCAATGGTGTGGAACCGGGACGCTGTGCAAGCGCTTGTTCAATGGATTCGGTTACAATGCGGAAAGCGGCAAGCTCCGCTTCCTTGCGGTTGGTTGCATCAATAACATGCCAAGGCGCCCATGGTTCCGAGGTAGCTTCCAGATATTTGTCAAACCGCTTGACCTGTTTGTCGTAGTGCTCGTTCTGCCGCCAGTCGTTTTTCGTGACACGCCAGTCGGTATTTTTGTCCTCTTCGAGCTCTTCCAGACGTTTTTTCTGTTCCTCGCGGGAGATATGCAGAAAGAGCTTGACGACGAGATAACCGTTTTCGGCAAGCTGACGCTCAAAGATACGGATCCCTTCCAGCCGCTCAGTCAGAGCGCTTTTTTTGAGTTCCTTGTTTTCCACGCTGCGGACGGTTTCTTCCATCCAGCCGGAGTCAAAGATCACGATTTTTCCGTTCTGGGGAATCTTCGTGAAATAGTGCCAGAGGAAGGGCTTGCGCAGCTCTTCGTCGGAAGGGACGCTCCGCGTGCATACAGTGTAGAACCTGGGATCGAGATAACGAATCAGGCGGCCTATCAGGCTTCCTTTTCCGGCGGCTCCCCACCCCTCAATTAAAATAATGACGGGAAGCTTTTTCTCCTTCAGCGCAAGCTGCTGCGCGGAGAGCTTTTCCCGATACGATTCAATGGCGTATTCCGCAGCGGGCCGATCGACCTCGCGGCCCAGAGGGAATTCCTTCAACATGGTACCACACCTTTCCTGTCTGCCGTCGTCCGGCTGTCTTTTTTAAAATCATCCGATTTACTCAGGATTATTTATAGTATATCATTTTTATCAAAAGGATCCATATTTTTCAGAAAATTTTACAATAAACTGGATTGATAGTATGATTTTGCATGGAATTCTGTTCGCTGTATGCAAAGTGTGATACAATGAAGGCGACAGAAACGGATTGCCTGTAAATCCTATGAAGGGAAGCGCCGTTTTCAAAAAAGCCCGATTGGAGCGGGGAAGAGGCCAGAGGAGGAACGATCATGAAAGAAAAGCAGCCGCCGGTGGGGAGGTTTGCTCCGAGTCCGAGCGGCAGGATGCATCTTGGCAATGTATTTTGTGCGCTTCTGGCTTGGCTCGCGGCTCGCGCGGAGCATGGGACCATCATTTTGCGGCATGAAGATCTCGACCCGGAGCGCTGTCCGCGTCGTTACGCGGAGCAGCTCGAGGAGGATCTCCTCTGGCTTGGCCTTGACTGGGATGAAGGCGGCAGTCGGGGCGGCCCCCACGGTCCATACTATCAAAGCGAGCGCACACGGCTTTATGAGGATGCATACGAGCTTCTGCAAAGCCGGGGACTTGTTTATCCCTGTTTTTGCAGCCGGGCGGAACTGCACGCCTCGGAGGCGCCCCATCTTTCGGACGGCCGCATCCTTTATTCGGGCCGCTGCCGCCATCTGACGGAGGAAGAGAGGCAGGTACTCGCGGCTCATCGCCGTCCCGCGGGCCGTTTGATGGTTCCCGACGAGGAGGTCGGCTTTTTGGATCTTGCCTGCGGCCCTTACTGTGAAAATCTTGCTCATGACTGCGGTGATTTCCTCATCCGCCGCTCAGACGGCGTCTTTGCCTATCAGCTTGCCGTTGTGGTGGATGACGCTTTGATGGGGGTGACGCAGGTGGTTCGCGGCCGCGATCTTTTGGATTCCACGCCTCGCCAGCTGTATCTGTACCGGCTGCTCGGTTATCTGCCGCCTGACTTCGGTCACATTCCGCTTCTCCTGGATCCGGCAGGGGCGCGCCTCTCCAAGCGCGACGCCGCCCTCGATCTGGGAGTGCTGCAAAAGCGCTTCTCCGCGCAGGAGATTCTCGGAATCCTTGCCTGCGCCGGAGGCCTTCTCGACCGTCCCGAACCTGTTGCGGCCCGGGAACTGATCCCGCTTTTCGCTTGGGAGAAGCTGCCGCGTAAGGATGTGCGTCTGCCTGCCAGCCTGTGGGAATGAGAAGATCGGCTGCCCGTGAAACAGAGACGGGAGGAACCATGATGGCTCCTCCCGCAAAAAACGGCCTCGAGACAACTGTTTATTTTTTCACCGGATATTCCCGGCATGCCTGGACATAGGCGAGAATGTTTTCCCACGGTACTTCCGGCTCGAGCAGGTGGGTGGGGGCGGGAAGAAGCCCCCCGAACGATGAGGCGATTTCCATGTGCTCCCGAACCTTTGCCTTTACCTCCTCGGGTGTACCGAAGGGCATGGTGGACTGTGTGCCGATGGTTCCATGAAAGCTGAGCTTTCCGCCGAACTCACGGTAGATCTCCCGGAAATCCATACTTTCCGGCTGCACCGGATTGAGAATGTCGACGCCTGCTTCGATCAGGTGAGGGAGAAACGGCGTTGCGTGGCCGCAGCTGTGGTAAGCGATCAGAATATTCGGGTTGACCTCACGGGCAGCACGGATGACCCGGGCCAGACGCGGCTTGAGCCACTGGCAGTAGAGCTCCGTGCTCATCATCGGCGTTCTCTGCATGCCGATGTCGTCGCCAAGAAACAGGAAATCCGCTCCCGCTCTGGCATAGCTGACAGCCCGGCAGACAGATTGCTCCGTGACGGCGTCAAGGATGTATTCCGCGATGGGATCCTCGCTCATCATGTCCATCATCAGGTCCTCCATCCCGCGGATGTACCAGGCGGTTTCCCAGATGGTTGTCTGCATATTTCCGCATGCTGCCAGGCCCCGGGCGTGGATGGCTTCCACGGAAGCCTTTTGAGAGGAAGCGTCTCCGCCGCGAAAGTCGGGGAGCGGGTAGGCCATGATTTCCTGCAGGCTGTCTATCCCGCGCAGAGGGCTGCGCAGATACGTCATATGCTTGGCTGCTTCGCTTCCGAGTTCATGTGCCACGCCCCACAGATCGATGGTGGAGCCTGGTTTGAGATCCGGATAGTAGGGAAGGTAGCGATTCTTGTCGAAGGGAATCTGAATGTCGGGAGCGTTTCTCCACGGCATTTCGAAATATTCCTGATACGGCAGGTGGCTTCCTGTACGCCGTTTGTACTCTTCTTCCAGAGATGGACAGAGATTGAATTCAGCGGGGAGCCATTCGAACGGTTCTCTTCTGAAGATAGCCAGCAGATTTTCTCTCTTATTCATATAGGGCCTCCATTTCGATTGCGTTTGCCTTTACTGTCCGTGAAGAGTACAGAAGCCGCATGCTATTCGCTGTACACCGTCCGGGAGACAGATGCAGCAGAAAAACAGGCTCCTGTTCTTGCCTTTCTGCGGCCATTATAACAGAGGAAGAAACGAGAGGAAATGGCTTTTTTGGCTCAAGCATGTCAATTTTGGGATGAATTTCGAGATGGAGGGAGAACATGAACATTCCGGCAGAGCTGTTCCATAACGATACCGCGCACCGGAGCTTGTCGGCGGATCCGGTCAATGGTATTTTAAGCTGCGGGTTTCTTGTAAAGCCGACGGATCGCTTCTCGCATGATACAATGCTTTTCTCGCATTACGGCGCATTCCTGCTGCTCAGCGGTTCCGGCCGGTATTCGGATCCCAGCGGGAGAGAGGTGGAACTTACTCCCGGCTGTTTTGTGCAGAGAATGCCTGGAAAGCCTCATGTGACAGAGGTGACGCCGGACAGAAAATGGCTGGAGTTTTATGTCTGCTTTGGACGGGATTACTTTACCTATATGGCAGATCAGGGACTTTTAAGCAGGCAGCCGGTTTTGTTTCACTCTCTGACGCAAACGGCTCTGCAGGAGCGCCTGACCGGTTGGGACGATGCACTGACCCGGGCATCGGAGCTCCTGTGTGTCCCCGGAGAAGAAGGGTATCCATCTCCGGTTGCAGTGGCGGAGCAGATGGGAATGGAGTATGAAACCTTCCGCAAACGCTTCAGAGCAGCATTTGGCTGTCCTCCGTCCGCTTATCAGATGCAATACCGTCTGAACGAGTCGAAACGGCTGCTTCTGGACACGCATTTGAGCGTGCAGGAAATTGCGGATACCTGCTGTTTCTCGGACGGGTTTGCATACTCAAAGGCTTTTCGCCGTTTCTATGGGCTTTCTCCGGTCCAGTTTCGGAAAAGCTTTTCCTATTTTGTCTGACAGATACTCTCACAGGAGCTTTGGAGGCGGGGGCGTTCAGGTGTTCCTGATGCTGTTTGCTGCGCAGTTCCCAAGGATACAAGGAAAACCGAAAACAGGAGACAATTCCCTGCAGCAGGCGCTGCTGGGGATTGTCTCCTGTTTTTGATCCGAATCTTTATTGTTCCTCTGCCAGTCTGGCGGCAATTGCTTTTCCCGTCGGTGTTGCGGCAAGACCGCCCGCGCCGGTTTCGCGCAGAGAGTCATCCATGGTGGCGCCGACCTCCGCCATCGCGTCGATGACCTCATCCGCAGGGATGCGGCATTCAATGCCTGCAAGCGCCATGTCGGCACAGCTCAGCGCATTGACGGCTCCCACGACGTTGCGGTGCACGCAGGGAACTTCGACCAGCCCGGCGACCGGGTCGCAGACGAGCCCCATCAGATTTGACAATGCCATGGCGCAGGCGTTTGCGCACATGGCGGGAGTCCCTCCGCGCAGCTGTGTCAGGGCTGCCGCCGCCATCGCCGAGGCCGCGCCCACCTCTGCCTGACAGCCGCCCTCCGCTCCGGAGATCGATGCGCGCGTTGCGATCACCTGACCGAAGCCCGCCGCCACGTAAAGAGCATGCAGGATTTCCTCTTCCTCCTCGCCGCGGCGCACCAGAGGCAGCAGGACAGCCGGCAGTACGCCGCATGAGCCTGCTGTCGGAGCGGCGACGATTCTCTTCATGCACGCGTTGCATTCGCTGACCTTGAGCGCCTCCGCGATGATTTCCTGCAGCAGTGTTCCGCCGTAGAGAAGGCCGTTCTCCATGGCTGCCTGCAGCTTTGCGCTGTCTCCGCCGGAAAGTCCGCTGTGCGAGCGTTCAGAGGGCCGGTACGCGTCGCCGGAGGATTTCATGGCGTCCCACAGACGCCGCATCTGCCGGAGGGAATCCTCCCGCGAGCTTTGTCCTTCCCGGAGATCCTCGAGAAGAATGTACTCCCAAAGAGGGAGTTCTGCTTCTGCCGCTCCGCTGAGCAGAGCGGCGATGGAATCGATTGCCATACGGCGCCTCCTTTCAAACGTCCAGATTCAGCCGGGTGACGCGCGCCACGCCATCCGCCTTTTCCAGCTCCCGCGCCAGTTCGGCGGGAATATACTGATCGCATTCAATGACCATAACGGCGTAGCCCCCGGGGAAATTCCGGCACAGCTGCATGGTGGCGATATTCAGACCGAATCGGGCAAGCAGGGCCGTCACGACGGCAGCACAGCCCGGCTTGTCCTCGTTGTGTACGATGAGAGTGTTGCTGCCGCCGGAGAAGCCGGTCTCGATGCCGTCCACGCGGCAGATTTGGATCCGCCCGCCACCGAGCGACGAAGCGACGACTGAAAGGCTTTCCCCGTCGGCGTTCTCGACCTTCAGGGAGGCTGTGTTCGGATGTACGTTCTTCAGTGTCCCGGTGGTGAAGGAAAAGGCGAGGCCGGCCTTCTCTGCGAGAGAAAAGCTGTCCGGGATGCGGGGATCGTCCGGACGCATGCCGAGCAGTCCGGCCACAATGGCACGGTCGGTGCCGTGTCCCCGGCCTGTCTGTGCAAACGAACCGTGCAGCAGAATATCGGCTTTTACCGGTTCGCCTCCGAGCATTGCGCGTGTCACAAGTCCTATTTTAGCCGCTCCGGCGGTGTGAGAACTCGAAGGTCCCGTCATAATGGGACCAATCACGTCAAACAGTCTCATGCCGCTCCTCCTCCGTGCAGTGTTTGAAATTGCTCCTCCAGCCAGCCAAGCGCGCGGTGAAAGCCGTCCTCGTCGAGGGGAAAGGTTTCATTGGCGGCAAGCTCACTCTTGTCCATGCAAAGAGGTCCCATCCAGACGGAAACTGTGAGGTGTTCCTTATCCTTCGCATTCAGTTTGTAGTTAAAGCCATCCAGACTGCCGCAGTAAATGTTGTAGTTGAGTGTAAAATAGTCTGCTTTTGGGATTTCGAAGCGATTTTCTTCCATATGGATTTTCTCCTTCCCGTTCCTCAATCATGTCCGTATCTCAGGACAGGCGCAGGCGTTGGATCAGCGCAGGGATCTGCTCGGGTGTAACACGGGGGAGAAGCTCCCCGTCGATCAGAAGATTGGGCGCTGTGCCGCAGTGCTTGAGACAATTCTGCGTTCGTAGGAAAAACATACCGTCCGCCGAAAGTCCCTGTGATTCGATGCCAAGCTCACAGCGCAGCGCATCAAGCACAGCCGCTGCTCCCTTGGCCCGGCAGCGCTCACCGGAGCAGGCCGTTATTTCGTGGCGGTAATCTGCCTCCCGCAGGCTTGGATAACGCTTCACGAGAGCGGCGATGAGGCTTTCAGGCACGCCGCAGACGCGCGCGGCTTCCCGCTGCTGATTGGAGGGGACACAGCCACAGATTTCCTGTACTTCCCGCAGCAGCTCCACGATGACCGTCTGATCCTGCCGGTCAGCCCGGCCGACGTAGTAGTCCCACAGTTCTCTGAGCCTTTCCTCCATGTTTGTTTCCCTTTCTGTTTCTTCGAAGATGATTTTCTATGATAAAGTTTGTTCCCTCCGCCGCATGGATATACAGGGAAGATGGAACGATGGGGGACGTCAGTCCAGATCCCGTGCCGCGACGATAACGGTGTATGCTTCCTGTGGGCTCTTTTTCCCGGTGGGAGAAAAGCCAAGGCTGCGCCAGAATCCTTCGCTTTCACTGTTTCCCTCTACAAAACCGAGACGGATGGAACGAAAGGAGGCCTTTTTCAGTGCGTCGAAGAGCTCCCGCATCATAGCGGAACCGATTCCCTGCCGGTGAAGGCTGCCGTCCAGCAGAAACCATCCGATAAATGCAGTCTCATTGTCGGGATATCCGGCAATGAGATCCAGCACTGCACAGAGACGGTTTTCCCGGAAGTATCCCAGAAAGTATTTGTCCTCTGCTGTTTTTCCGGGCGGCAGAGCAGTAAAATCACGGCGAATGGATTCTGTGTCGGGAGATTCCCGCAAATGAAGAAAATATGTGGGATTCGAGAGACAGAGGGCGTAAATAGCGGGAATGTCGCCATCGTGCAGAGGGCGTACCGCATAGTGAGAGGAAAAAGACTGGGGATGGAGCCGCACGGGACATTCTCCTTTCTTACGAAACAAGCAGAGGATCGCCCGGCGGTCCTCTGCTTTATCAAGATGATGGGATCTGTTTGTTATTTTGCGGCTTTGGCGTTTTTCTGGCTTTTGATTACTTTCAGCCGTGAAAATTCTTCGCGTTCCTTTTCCTCGAGGGCGTCGGTGATGAATTTTACGGTTTCTTCAAAGCGTGGAATCATAATATTCTTAAGCGCGTTTGCCCGCTTCTGCGTCTTTTTGATCGCGTCCGCAAGGCGGTAGACGCTGTTTTCCACCTCGGCGAGCTCCGCCGTCAGACGTTTGACCTCATTGAAGCGTTCATAAGCCCGATCCAGCATGGAATTGGTACTCGACAGGCCGTAAGGAACAGGATTATTCTGCTCGGTAAGCGAAACCATGGGAATCTCAACGCCCATCACGCTGCGGAAGGCGACGCTCAGATTGTTGTCCACCGGAACGGTGCGTGACAGTTCGTGACAGATGCCGAGGGAGATGTTTGCCATCTGCAGCGCTTTGTATGCCTGTGCATAGGTGGTGTCAATCTGCTCCTGAATGCTGGAGGCACGCTCGATCAGCGCCATCATTTCGCGGATCAGGATATTTCGCTTGCGGTCGAGAAGCTCGAAGCCTGTGCGGGACAGCTCCAACGATTTCTTTGTCGCCAGCAGGTTTCCTTTGGTTGGGACCGTCTGAACCGCCATGGCTTACGCCTCCTTCTGTTCCGGATGATAGTACTGGTCGAGCAGCTTGTCGTCCACACGGTCGAGCTCTTCACGCGGCAGAGTAGAAAGAAGCTGCCAGCCGAGGTCAAGACTCTCGCCGATCGGGCGGTTTTCGTTTGCCCCCTGGCTGACGAAGCGCTGTTCAAACAGCTTGCCGAACTCGATATATTTCTTGTCGGTGGGGGAGAGCTCCTCCTCGCCGATAACGGAAGCCAGCGAGCGGGCGTCCATGACCTTTGCGTAGGACGCAAACAGCTGGTTCGAGAGAGCCGAATGGTCGGCGCGCGTGTATCCCTCGCCGATGCCGTCCTTCATCAGACGGGACAGCGACGGCAGAATCGAGACGGGCGGATAAACGCCGGAGCTGTCCAGTGTGCGGTCGAGTACGATTTGTCCCTCCGTGATGTAGCCGGTCAGATCCGGGACCGGATGGGTCACGTCATCGTTCGGCATGGTCAGGATCGGGATCTGCGTCACGGAACCGGATTTGCCGCGCACCATGCCCGCGCGCTCGTAGAGCGAGGCAAGGTCGGAATACAGGTAGCCCGGAAATCCCTTTCGGCCGGGAATTTCGCCTTTGCTGGAGCTGAACTCACGCAGCGCCTCGGCGTAAGACGTCATGTCCGTCATGATGACGAGGACGTGCATCCCCTGCTCGAAGGCCAGATATTCGGCGGCGGTCAGCGCGCAGCGCGGCGTCAGAATACGCTCGATGATGGGATCATTCGAGAGATTCAGGAACATCACGACCTTCTGCAGCACGCCGGATTCGTCGAACGAACGGCGGAAGTATTCGGCCACGTCGTTCTTCGCGCCCATTGCGGCGAAGACGATACAGAACTTTTCTTCTCCCTCGTCGCTGATGCGGGCCTGCCGCGCGATCTGCACGGCAAGCTCGTTGTGCTTCATGCCGGAGCCGGAGAAAATCGGCAGCTTCTGGCCGCGAATCAGCGTCATAAGCGTGTCGATCGTCGAGATACCGGTGTTGATGTAGTTCTTCGGATAGACGCGGGACACGGGATTGATGGGCGTTCCGTTGATGTTGGCGCGGGCGACGGGGTAAATGTCGCCAAGGCCGTCGATCGGCCGTCCCGCACCGTCAAACACGCGCCCGAGCAGTTCGGGGGAGAGGGCCAGCTCCATTGGGTGGCCCTTCAGGCGAGTGCGCGTGTTGTCGAGGGAAATTCCCCGTGTGCCTTCAAAAACCTGAATGACCACACGGCTGCCTTCCATCTGCACCACACGTCCCTGCCGCAGGGTTCCGTCGTCCAGACGGATATCCACAACCTCCTCAAAGGATGCGCCCTCCACGTCGTCAAGGACGATCAGCGAGCCATTGATCTCGCGTACGCCCAAATAATCTATCAGCATTGTTTCAGTCGCCTCCTTGCCGCGTCACGACGCTACCAGTTCGGCCAGCAGCTTGTCAATCTCCGCAACATACTCGTCAAAGAGATCCAGCCGGTCGTTCGGAATGTCGTATTTCATCTTGACCAGCTTGTCAAACAGTCCTGTTTCCAGAATGTTTGAGATGGGCACGCTGGCTGAGACGAGCTGCCTTGCCTTCCGGTACAGGTGGAGAATCACGCGCATCATCTGCTTTTGCTTTTCCATCGGAACAAAGGTGTCGTCCTGATGGAACGCATTCTGCTGCAGGAAGCCGACGCGGATAACACGGGCCGTCTCGATCACGAGCTTTTGATCGTCCGGCAGCACGTCGGATCCAATCAGCTTGACAATCTCCATCAACTGGCTCTCCTCCTGCAGGAGACGGTTAATGCGGCGGCGGTATTTGATGAAATCTTCACCGAGATTTTTTGTATACCACGGATCCAGATCAATGAAATACTCGCTGTAGCTCTGGGTCCAGTTGATTGCCGGATAATGGCGGGCATAAGCCAGAGCCTTGTCGAGCGCCCAGAAGCAGCGTGTGAAGCGCTTTGTGTTCTGTGTGACGGGCTCGGAGAAGTCGGAGCCCTGCGGAGAAACTGCGCCAATGATGGTGACCGAGCCGTCGGATCCGTTCAGATTCACGCTCATTCCGGCGCGCTCGTAGAATTCGGAGAGGCGGCTCGGGAGGTAGGCCGGGAATCCTTCCTCGGCAGGCATCTCCTCGAGGCGGCCGGAGATCTCACGCAGAGCTTCCGCCCAGCGGGAGGTCGAGTCCGCCATGATGGCGACGTGATAGCCCATGTCGCGGTAATACTCGGCCAATGTGATGCCCGTGTAAATGGATGCCTCACGGGCGGCTACGGGCATATTGCTCGTGTTGGCAATGAGGACGGTCCGGTCCGTCATCGGACGGCCGGATTTCGGGTCGATCAGTTCGGAGAACTCGTCGAGCACCTGGCTCATCTCGTTGCCGCGCTCGCCGCAGCCGACATAAATGATAATGTCGGCGTCGCACCATTTGGCAAGCTGATGCTGTGTCATGGTCTTGCCCGTTCCGAAGCCGCCGGGAATTGCGGCGGTGCCGCCCTTGGCGATGGGGAAGAGGGTGTCGATGACGCGCTGGCCCGTGATGAGCGGAAGCGTTGTCTGCAGACGCTGCGCCACAGGACGCGGCGTTCGGATCGGCCAGTGCTGGCAGAGCGTCAGCTCATGCAGGGCGCCCCTTTTATCGCGCAGCACCGCCACCGTGTCGGTCACTTTATATTTGCCGTCGGGCTTGACCGACTCAATCACACCGCTCAGAGCGGGAGGCACCATGCAGCGATGTTCAATGATCGGCGTTTCGGGGCACACCGCGTAGATGTCGCCGCCTTTGACTTCATCACCGGGCTGCACGCGAAGCGTGACGTCCCACTCCCGCGATTCATCAAGAGCAGAGACAGTGCTTCCGCGGGAAATGAACGCGCCGCTTTTTTCCTCAATAGCCTTCAGCGGGCGCTCAATGCCGTCAAAAATATTATCCAAAATGCCGGGGCCGAGCGTCACGTTCATCGGACTTCCTGTACCGATTACAGGTTCGCCCGGGCGCAGTCCCGTCGTTTCCTCGTAAACCTGGATGGTGGTCAGCTCGCTTGTGATGCCGATGACTTCGCCCACCAGCCGTTCCTCTCCCACATACACCATTTCCATCATGGAGAAGCTGTGGGATTCCTTCACCGTCACAACAGGGCCGTTGATCCCGTAAATGACATTCATATCGTTCATTCGCATATCATCGCCTTCCTGAAAGGACTTTCCGAAACGTCTTCCGGGAAAGGGAAACGTTCCGGCCATGCAGGCGCTTCAGCCCACCGAGAGCTGAGAAACCTCTTCAAACCATTCCCGCTGATTTTCCAGCAGGGCGTCGAGCGTGGAGTCAAGCTCCAGATGCAGAGCGGCACTCTCCGCGCGCAGTCCCCCGAGCGTGATGGTTTCATCTTCGCGGAACGTGCAGGGGGCGCCGAATGCTTTTTGAATCAGCGGTTCAAACGGGGCGTCAGCCGCCCGCAGCAGGAATACAATATCATCCGGCAGCCCGCGGCCCGCAGCGCGGTTTTCAAAGGCCCGGCGTGCCCGTCCGGCAAAGCGTTCAAGCATAGTGGGGTAGCGCTCGCTTTCCGTTTCCTGCTTCAAGATGTCAGCCGCCTTACGGAAGACCTCGCTGGTGATGTGTGCGCGCTTTTCCAGAAGAGCGCGCCGTCCGGCCATTTCGCGCTGAGCCATTTCGCGGGAGATCCGGCCGCGCATGTCGGCCATCTCTTTCTGAATCAGGTGGTAGGACTCGACGAGAACCTCGTCTTCCGCCTCCTGAAGCTCCTTGTTTTTGAATTCCGCCACTTCATCCTCGATCCGCTTGCGCTGCTCGAGCGCATAATGATTGATCGCCTGGTGAAATTTGGCGAGCTTTTCTTCGTTAGCCATAGGGAAAACCTCCCGTTTCCGCCTTGTGCGCTGCCGCCGGGCGGCTGCACCGGTATTTCCGTTCCTTAAGTCACAGAATTTTCCGGTGTGTCCGCGCGCCCGGAACAGCGCGGCATTGCCTTAAATCTTGACGCCGATTGCCTCACGCACATAGCGGGTAATCGAGTCCTTGGTACGCCCGTTTCCGTGGCGATCGGGGATCTCCACAATGAGAGGACGCTTTTGGTTGAGTTTTAAATCGTAGACCAGATCGGGGCAGAGCTGAAGCAGCGTTTCCGTGATGAGAACCACGGCGACGTCCTCCATGGCCATAGCGCTGCGCAGGGCGTGCTCGACCTCTGCGCGCTCATGCACGACAACCCCCTCGATTCCGGCGAGGCGCATACCGACCTGAGTGTCCACGTTATCGCTGATGAGGTAAAAACGCATCGGCGCACCTTCTTTCTGTTTCGATCCTCTGCGTTTTTTGGCGCAGGGTCAGCATTTCATCCAGATCAGGATGGCAATCAGGAGGCCGTACAGCGCGATGCCTTCGCCGAGAGCAACGAAGATCATAGCCTTACCGAAGGCCTTCGGATCCTCGCTCGTTGCGCCGATGGCGGCGGGAGCAGCGGATGCGACGGCGATACCGCCGCCGATACCGGCAATGCCGACGGCCAGAGCGGCGGCCACCAGGCCGAGTCCGTTCACGGAACCGGCGTCCTCTTCCTCCTGGGCGGCAGCCGCCGGAGCCGCTGTGTCAGAAGGTTCTCCGGCGGCAAAGGCGCTGCCGGCGGGCATGGCGAACGAGAAAACGCACACGGCCAGGAAGCTGAGAAGCTGCAGGGCGAAAGCGCGGCTTCTGTTTGCGCCGCGGCGCACGGAGCGAACCGCCAGAACGGCGGAGACAATCAGAAATACAGTGGGGATGAGAAGAAGCAGAGCAGTCATGATGATACCTCCAAACAATGCAGAATAGGGGTGGAGCGGCCCGGGAACCAAAGGATCCATGCGGGCTTGCCTTTTATATAGAGCCTTTTGAGGATAGGGCCCTTTCCTCAAAAAGACGGCTCAACGTTTTTGACCTACCACGATGGGACGGAACGGTCTGCCGCCTCCCTCGAAGAAACGGCTGAACATCTCGTAAAATTCAAGACGCATGACCTGGATACCGACCAGCAGCCCTTCCATGCCCATGACGATGATGTTGCCGAGGATGACAATCAGAACATAGCCGATGCCTCCCGACATCTCAGCCAGGGTGAAGACCATGGTCATCATTCCGGCGTGCACCAGAACGAACGCGCCAACGCGCAGGAACGAGATCGTGTTGCTTGCGTAGCCAAGCAGCACCTCGAAGAGCTCAAAGAAATTCTCCATGACATAGCCGCCCCAGCTTTCCGGCTTCCAGTCAGGCCGGTGTTCCACAAGTCCGCCGAGCACGCCTGCAAACATGATGACAAGCAGCGGCAGCGCGATCAGCAGAATGATAAAGAGCGGGGACACAATCTGCCATCCAAAGGCGGCCTGCCCGCCGAAGCCCGCGACGACAGCGGCGTAAAATACGAAGCCCGCCACGCCGTTTGGCCCGAAGAGAGCGCTCTCATACCGTTTCCGGCGCAGAGAGCAGATGATGTTGATGAGAATGGCTGTGAGCACCAGGAAAATGCCGATTCCTACTGCGGCGAGAATGATCAGGATCGTGGTGTCGGCTTCCATGACTTCCACCGGCTTTTCGGAGAGACCGAACAACGCGCGGTACATCGGATCGAGCACGTGCTCATAGCCGAAAACCGAGCCGTAGACCAGACCGAAGAAGGCGGAGGAGAAGCCGCAGGGGACAAGAGCTTTGCCGAGCGCCATGTGTTTATAGCGCCACATCAGCGCTCCAACGAGAGAGACGCACAGCCCCTGACCCACATCGCCGAACATGATGCCGAAGAGCAGCACATAGGTGATGGCCACAAAGGGGGTTGGATCCAGCTCGTCGTACTGAGGCAGGCCGAACATGTCGACAAAAAATTCGAAGGGACGCACGGCCTTGTTGTTTTTGAGCTGCACCGGCGGGGAGTGCTCGAGTTCATTTTCTGCTTGATCGAGCGTGTAATCGACGCTCTCAAGCTTGTCAAGCTCCGCACAGAAATCTTTTTCCCGCTCGGCAGGAATCCAGCCGGTGAGAATAAAGTTGTCGTTGTACCGCGCGGCATAATGGCGGATGGAGAAGAAGATCGATTGCTGGTTTAAATAAGAATAAACCCTTCTGGCTTCCTTGCATTCCTTTTTCCAGAGCGCCTCAAGCTGTGCGTCAATGGCCCGGATTCGCTCAATCTCTTTTTCGCGTTCTTCACGCAGCGCTTCCACAACATGCTCCGGCGTGCTGTGCAGTTCCGCCAGGTGCACGCGCTCAAAATAAAGGCTTGAGAAAATACGATCCACTTCGCTGACGACTTCAATGGGCGAGAAATACACGCCCCAGTATTGGATATCGTCCGACGTGCAGGGGAAAAAGATGACGTAAGGGTTCTGGTGGTAGTGGTTCAGCTTCTCGTAGCTGTCCTTGGGAAGACGGCCGAATCGGACCTTAATATAACGGCACTCCCGGATCGAATCGAGATCCAGGTCAAGTCCCGTAAAATGGCTGGCTTCCTCAATGTCCCGTGTGCAGGCTTGGATTTTGCTCTGGGCTTCATCCCGTTTTTCCCGCAGGCTCTGGAACTTTTCCGCCAGAGAAGAGACATATTCCTCCAGCTCATCCCGCTCATAGCGCAGATTGTTCAGCGCGTCGTTTGGAAGAAGCTCGAGCTGTCTTCGGGAACCGTTGATTGCGTCGCTGAGACGCTGCAGAGGCTCCGTATAGGGGTTTTCCTCCGTAATGGGGGAAAATTTTGCGGTGTCTGAGTAGAAGGAGAGAGAGTTGTCGGGGTGGAAGCAGCCGGATTTTCCGCACACGGCGGTTACGGCGTCAAGCTCTGTCATTCTCCCGATCATACTCACGACCTTAATTTTCAGGACGGCCAAACAAACACCTCCCTTCAAAAATCAACCACAGTAAGCATGCTCTTGATTTCCTCGGGCGCGAGCTTGTAGCGGATTCCCTCGACGATGGTGACGATGTCTCCGACCTCGATTTCCATCAGGAAAATGTAGCTCATCAGCACAACGCTCGGATGTGTGGAAAAGCGGATATCGCGCCGGCAGATGCGGTATTTGGTCCGGTTCATCAGCTGCTCGACATAGGCGTAGGAGCCCTGCGATTTGATGAAGTGCTGGCCGACAGGCGTTCTGCGCATGATAGCAGCGATTTCCTCCTGGCTTTTTGCTTCCAGCAGAGCGTTCAAATGGCGCTCATGCAGCTGCCCAAAGGGGAGAAGCGCGCTGCGCACCACGTCAATTTCTTCGCCGTGGATGAACCGCAGGCGGGCAATGCGCAGGTAATTCTGCAGGTCGATATAGGACTCGAACATCTGCCGCAGCTGAGCCGCCGTTTCGCCGTGCGTGTATTTTCGAATCACGTCGAATACCTGGCCGTACAGGTAGGTGTACAGCGCGTTCTCGATGCCCGTATAGTTGAGAGGCACGCCCGGCGCGGGCCGGAAGCTTTCGAGAGGCTTGCGGTACGGCGTATGGGAAACGGCAAGCAGAAGGTCGTCGTAGCTGCGGATATGCGAGAGAGCCGTCAGATTCAGATGCGTGTGGGCCGTCAGGTAAGCCGGCATCGCAAACAGGTACTCCTCCGGGACGTCGCCCTCGAGCAGCACGAGGCTGTGCATGATCTGTTCGATCTCGCTGCGCGAAATGAGGTAGCGCGCGAAATGCTCGCCGATGGTTACCTCATACCGGCACAGGGCGGAGTTGTCCTCGAACAGCTTTTGACGCAGCCGAACCTCCAGCTGGCCGCGGTGGATGTCGTTTTCGTTAACGCCGGCAAGAACAGCTCCGTAGCCCGTCTGATTTTTCAGATATGCGGCTACCTCGCTCACGGAGCGGCACTCAAGCAGCTCGCGATAGTTTGTGCGCGTCAGGCGGCGTCCGTACATTGCGCGCGCTTTGGCGAGAATTACATTGGAAGAATAAGTTGGAAGCATCACAGATTACCGCCTTTCCAGGCGGGGCCGGGCGTTTTTTACGCCTCCAGCACCCGCTTTGCCAGTTCCGCAGCCCAGTGGTCGCCGTGTTCGGCGTACTGCGCATCCAGTTTTGCGGAGATTTCGTTCTGCCGGGCCTCCACGGCGCGCCATGCCTCCTCGGCAGCCTCGCGCTCCTTTGGCTCGTTCAGGGCGATTCGCTCTCTGGCCTTCGTCAGATATTCTTCCCGGATCTGCTCGCGCTTTTCCGCGACCTCCTTCTCGGAGTTGATTTTTTCCTGCTGGGCCGCTTCCGTGATTTCTCTGGCCCGCCGGTCCATGTCCACGATTTCTTTAATCATGTTCTGCATTTTACACGCACCTCCTGGAAGGAATCCCGCTTATCGGGAAGGGAACAAAAGCATTTTTGATGTGGCTATTATAGACCTCAATTTTTTGTTTGGCAATGTTGGATCTCATGAATTGTGATGCAAAAGTTAAAGAGAAAATTGGAGATATCAAACGAAATTTTCCTATTATTTTTCTTTAAAAGAAGAATGGCAAAAATGGGGTTCAGTTTTTCAGGCTCTGCATCGGGGCGGGAATCCGTCCGCCGCGGCGGATGAATTTGGCCGGAGAATACCGGTTGACCTCCATAATGGGACCGCCGCCGAGCAGGCCGCCGAAGCTCAGCTCTTCGCCTGCTTTTTTGCCGATGGCGGGGATGACGCGCACGGCTGTCGTTTTGGAGTTGACCATACCGATGGCGGCTTCGTCCGCAATGATGGCGGAAATGATTTCCGCGGGCGTGTCGCCGGGAATGTTGATCATATCGAGTCCCACAGAGCAGACGGCTGTCATTGCTTCCAGCTTTGTCAGAGAGAGAGCTCCCTCACGCGCAGCACGGATCATGCCGGCGTCCTCTGTGACGGGGATGAATGCGCCGGACAGGCCGCCGACATGCGACGATGCCATGACGCCGCCCTTTTTGACCGCGTCGTTGAGCAGAGCAAGGCAGGCCGTGGTGCCGTGTGCGCCGCAGCGCTCAAGACCCATTTCCTCCAGAATATGAGCGACGCTGTCACCGACTGCAGGCGTCGGGGCGAGGGAGAGGTCGACGATGCCGAACGGTACACACAGACGGCGGGAAGCTTCCTGTGCGACGAGCTGTCCCATGCGGGTAATTTTGAACGCTGTTTTTTTCACGGTGTCTGCAAGTGTGGAAAAATCGCAATCGCCTGCGCGTTTGATCGCATCTGCAACCACGCCGGGACCGGAAACGCCGACATTGATCACGCAGTCACCCTCACCCACGCCGTGAAAAGCCCCTGCCATAAATGGGTTGTCTTGCGGCGCGTTGGCAAACACCACCAATTTGGAACAAGCGACACTCTCCTGCTCTGCGGTCAGTTCAGCGCACATTTTGATGATATGTCCCATACGTTTGACGGCATCCATGTTGATTCCTGCTTTTGTGGAGGCAACATTGACGGAAGAGCAGATGCGTTGTGTTTCGCTCAGTGCCTGTGGAATCGCTTCGATCAGCGCCCGATCACCCGGTGTCGCACCTTTTTCCACCAACGCGCTGAATCCTCCGATGAAATTCACCCCGAGTGTTTTTGCTGCACGATCCATGGCTTTTGCCACCGTTACAAATCCATCCACGTCCAGTCCTGCACCGATGAGTGACACCGGCGTGACAGACACGCGTTTGTTCACGATCGGAATACCGTAGGTTTTTTCGATTTCCTCACCCACACAAACCAGACGTTCTGCTTTTTTGGTCAGCTTGTCATAGATGTTTTGCCCCAGCTTTTGCGGGTCATTGCATGCGCAGTCAAGCAAAGAGATGCCCATGGTAATTGTGCGGATATCTAAATTTTCCTGCCGGATCATATTGATCGTTTCCAAAATGTCCTGCATGTTCAGCATAGATGCGTGTCCTTTCTTTGTTTGCGAAAGTTCCGGAGGTTGTACCGCCGTTGTGATATATTTGTATTTTTGTTTTGTACAAGTATTCCATTGCAAGACCCATCTTTGCAATGAAAACGTCAGTTGACAATATGGTGGAGAACATCGGCATGGTTTGTTGCCCCGTCAGTATGATGCAAATAGATTCTGATGTCAGATGCGGTGCATGGTATTGAAAATATCTTCATGCATGGTATAAATGGCCAGACCCAAAGATTTTCCCAACTCGCTGAGTGCATCGACAAATTGGGCAAACGGAATGTTCAAAGTGTCAATTTCTGCCACCATGACCATGGCAAAATATTCTTTCAGCACGCTTTGCGAAATATCCACAATATTTGCGCCGCATTCTGCACATTTTGCGCTCACACGTGCGATAATGCCTACACTGTCTTTGCCGGTGACTGTGATAACTGCTTTCATTTTATCAAATCCTTTCCCAGATCAGACCTGTTGCCGGTATTTTTGTATGTTGTTTGTTTTGTTACTTGTTTTTGGATCTGTTTGTTTTGTACCCGGAAAAACGACGTGTGTAACGGTGTTACCACAGAGGCCATTTGACGCATATGGTATCATATCGGTGTTGGGCACACAACATCAAAACGTCATATTTATATTTTTCATTGTTAATATTAATTCTTCCTATGCTAGTCATAACAGCACCATGTCTAGCTACTCTAGTAGGTAAAACACAATCATACATATCAATTCCACGAATTGCACATTCAATTAAATCAATTGGATTACCTACTCCCATTAAATAACGAGGTTTATCTTCAGGTAACCATTTTACTGCATCATC
>ERZ779885.1156-NODE-1156-length-27610-cov-6.999964_pt1 | contig 27610 bp, 23 predicted proteins | sample MGYA00511554_ERZ779885 | MGnify/ENA primary metagenome ERZ779885 (study PRJEB29588, sample SAMEA2160998) | human gut metagenome | biome: human gut; feature: human-associated habitat; material: faeces | place: Denmark | collected 2008/2010 ... | reverse complement strand
GTCTTCTATCGTCAGCACGCTGCCTTCTATTCTGTATTGCCCTGTCTCTAAGCCCAGTACGCTAAAGCCCTCGCCAAGCTCCGCTCCCAAATCAACGGTATTGGAACCTTCGGCACTAAATCCCTGCAACAAACGCCCAATATCTATCTTCCCGGACGTCCACGTGGTATTTGAAGCAGTAATCCCATCATTTCCCGATGAAGACGTATAAGATAAAATTGCTCCATCAACTGTCACATTCTGCAATGTCCCGGTCCCGCTCATGTTCAACGTAATGGTTGATCCGATCGTTTGCGAGTTAAAATCAAGCGTCCCCCCATCCAGCGTAACAAGGCCGCTTCCCAAAGCGGAATTATTCATGCACTTTACAGTAGAGCCGGAGGTGATGACCCATTCAGCAGTCATGGATGCATTGGCCGCATTGTTTAAAACCAACGTACCGCTGAATCCTTCCCCGCCCACCGTAATGGTCCGTCCGGAAGAATTCAGTGCCCCGTAAACATTCAGCGTCTTGCCATTTGCCACAAGGACATTCCAGTCTGCATTCACATTAACCGGGCCCCATGCATTGGAGGAAGAACCCAGGGAAAAATCTTCACGAACCGTAAATAATACCGGCTCTTCCGTACCCGCTCTCCCCAGTATAAGAGTCCTCTGGGCATTATTGTTCGGGACAAGGGAGAACCCTGATGCCCCTTCCTCCACAATCAATCCCCCCATGGTAAATGGCGTAAAGGAGCAGGATGGATTTTTATTGGTCGCCGATACGGTGATATCGCCCACTTCCGTGCCTGATGCGACAAAGCGCAATGTGTTATATTCCGACAGTCCCGTTTCATTGGCAAAAAGGTTCCAAATACTCCCCTCCTCTGAAACGGAACCCCAATTCGTATTGACAGGACCGTATGTTCCATCCGGATTGGTCAGGACAATGCCGCCGTTATGAAAATCATTGGACGAACTCCCTACCCACGTATAGATATTACCGGAATATCTGCTGCCATCCCAATCCGTAGCAGCGAACACATGAAAACCGGATATGGCATAAAACGACAATAAGGCGGACAACAACTTGAGCGGTAGACGTAACTTCATAACTTGCAAATATGGGTAAATAATAAAGCTATCCAGCCGTCCTGATTGGCTGTTTGCAATATATAGCTATTACCGAATTAGCAATCCGCCGTCAATATTCAACATTGATCCAATGCATGTTGCATACCCGGAAATCATCTTCTTCTTAATATCCAATTCAGGATTTTTTCAAAAAAAAACATTCCATATCTCTTTCATTATAAACATCAAAAATATCTGATTCTGGTCTATTTTCTGGATAACGCTTCTGCGGATTGCTAATCCGCAATGCAACATTTCACATGAAAATAAAAATGGACGCAAAAATTATTTTTCATCCCTTCCCTATTCCTGAACAAACGATGCAGCAAAATAACACCTTTCGTGAATTTCACCTTTCATACATAGAAAAAGAGGGTGTATTGTTTGCCCGCAACAAGTTCGGAGCAAAGACCAGAAATCGTAGCAGTAGCTGATACGTCCCGTTTACTGAGCAGCCCCGTCCCGGATGTCCGCGTTCCCGTTCACGTAGATAGTTCCCTTCGTTCCCACCGGCACGCTCAGTCCGGCTCCCAGCTGCAGCGCCGTCGTTCCCACTTTCGCTCCCCTCACGCTTTGCGCAAAGCCGGGGTTGCCCAGCAGAGAGACGTTCGTTTCCCCCCTCCGGTCTCCCAGGTCCTGCGCCGCGTTTACGCGGATTTCCGCCAGCGCTTCTCGTCCGAAGATGTTGCTGCCCACCAGGCCCATCCATCAGTAAGTAAATATCGGAACAGCTGGTTTACGGAAACGCCTTCGCAGGATATAACGCCAAATCCAGGCAATCCCATGAAAAACAATACTCTTCCCATAAAAAACGTACCGAGCCGGGAAAGGCTTCCGAGACCGGTCCGGATAAAGGAAAAGCAACCGGGAATGCACCTTTCCTCCTTGCTCCCGGCTCTTCAAGTTGCTAAAATGTTTCAAGCAAATTTTTTATCCTTTTCCCATGGCCATTTTTGGTTCCTCCAATTTATCCGACTCAGGTGATCTGTTGATCTTCAACAAAGTATCTTATAAAACCCTACTGATGTTCGAAAAAGAACTGGGCAGGGACCGCATGACTTACCTGGTGGAAGAAGGTCTCCCCCCGGATACGGCCACCGCCTCCCATCTGGAATCCACTAAAGCGGACGGCATCCTGTTCCAGGCCGGAGGCAGTGACCCTGTCGCGCTGCGTTCCGCCATCATGGAACGCATTAACGAAGGCAGAAGAGTAGTATTTCTGCCCGGTCCCGTCTCCCATGTGAAAGGTTCCATCAGCCAAATTCCTCCGCGGGTCATCAAGGCCCTGGAAGCCCTGCATATTTCCCCCGTACCGGTCTATGCCGGTTTTTACACGAACTCCGTGCTGGATGCGGAGGCCGATACGGACGCCCAGGCGGACATCCAGATACATATTCTCCCCAAACTGGCCCCCGGGGCCGAGATGGCGGCACGCCTGACCTCCGCGTGGCTGGAATGTTCCGCCCAGGCATACGCCACGCTGCCTCAGCTCCACGGTTCCCTGTCCGCCCTCCTTTTCCGCAGCCTCAAACTTCATTCCGATTGCCGGGTCATCGACGGCATTGATGACACTACGCTGACTTACGGCCAGCTGCTGGCCATTTCCGTAGCCTTTGCCAAGAGGTTGAAAAAAATTACCTCGAATCGCCGGGTCGGCATCATTCTTCCGCCGGGCAAGGGAGCGGCCATAGCCAATCTGGGCTGCCTGTTCGCCGGGAAAACACCGGTGAATTTCAATTATTCCGCTTCGGAAGGAGCCTTTGCCAGCTCTGTAAAGCAATCCGGCGTGGACTGGTTTATTACTGCGGATACCTTCATGCGAAAGCTCCAGAATTTCCCGTGGCCCCCCCAGCGGGATCTGATCCTCATGGAGCGGGAAATTCCCCTGCTTAAAGGTTCCGCCAAACGCTGGGGCCTCGCCATCAAATTCCTGACAGCGGGGTTCATGATTAAAAAACTGGGGCTGGACGCACCTACAGGCGCGGACGAAGCCGTGCTGATGTTCACTTCCGGCTCTTCCGGGGAACCCAAGGGCGTGCCGCTGACCCACCACAACCTTCTTTCCAACATCTCTCAATGTTCCTCCCGCATTACGCTGGAACCGCAAAGCAGGTTTCTGGGAAGCCTGCCCGTATTCCACTGCTTCGGCATCACCATCGGGCTATGGTATCCGATGATCGGCGGGTACGACATGGTCACCTATCCATCCCCTCTTGAGGCCAAACGGCTGGGAACCCTTATCAAGCAGTACGGAATCAGTCTGGTAGTCACCACGCCCACCTTCCTGCGCGGTTTCATGAAACGCTGCGAACCGGACACCTTTAAAACCGTCCGCTACCTGATCGTTGGAGCGGAAAAACTGCCGGAAGACCTTTCCGCCGCTTTCCGGGAAAAATTCGGCATCATTCCATGCGAAGGCTACGGCCTGACGGAAGCCTCTCCCGTCTGTTCCGTCAACTTCATTGACCCGGCGCCATCCAATGCCGCCGGAGACTTCATTCCCGGAATGAAAAAGAGTTCCGTAGGAGCCCTCCTTCCCGGAATCGCCATACGCATCACCAGCCCTCACACGGGACGCGTGGTTCCCATCACTACTTCCGGCATGATCTGGCTGAAAGGCCCGAACATCTTTCCCGGCTATCTGGGCGGTCCGGAGACGGATCGCGATATTTTCGTGGACGGCTGGCTAAAAACCGGAGACATAGGTTCCGCAGACGAATTCGGCTTCCTGAAGATTGAAGGACGCATTTCCCGCTTTTCCAAAATAGGCGGGGAAATGGTGCCTCATGAAGCCCTGGAAGCAGCCATTATGAACATTTGGAATCTGGATCCGGCGGACGAAGAACGGCGGATAGCCGTCGTCACCATTCCGGACCCCGTAAAAGGGGAGGCCGTAGCCCTGCTCACCACCCTGGTGACGGATTACGTGCACCAGGCGCGCACCCTCATCAGGCACGGCCTGATTGACCAGGGGCTGCCGGCCCTCTGGTGCCCCAAGGAGATTATTCCCGTAGAACGCATCCCGGTGCTCCCATCCGGCAAGCTGGATATCAAGCAATGCAGGATGCTGGCGTATGAAGCGCTGAACATCCCCTTTGAACCGTAATTTATGGAATTCCCGGAGGAAACGCCCGCCGCGCCCAAACCCATCACAGTCAAACAGCTCGTTTACCGCCTGAGAGACACGGTCAGCATCGCTGTGGGCACCCAGTGGGTGGTGGGAGAACTGAGCAACGTCAAGCATCACACCAGCGGCCACGTTTATTTCACCCTGAAGGAACAGGGAGCGGAAATTTTCTGCGCCTTTTTCAAGGCAGCGGCTTCCAAATGCCCCATACGGCTCCAGGAAGGGATGAAAGTCCATGTCCTGGGCAGCGCCACCGTATACCCGGACCGGGGGCAACTCCAGCTGGTCATCAGGCAGGTAAAAGCTGCAGGACAGGGAGATTTGCAGACTCGCTTTTTGGAGTTGAAAGCCAAACTCCAGCGCGAGGGGTTGTTTGACGCGGAACACAAAAAGAAAATTCCCACGTTCCCCCGCGCCATCGGCATCGTCACCTCCCCCACCGGCGCCGTCATCCAGGACATACGGCACGTATTGGAACGCCGTGCCCCGTGGGTGAAGGCTTATCTGTTGCCCGTACGCGTGCAGGGGGCAGGAGCGGAGCACGAAATAGCCGCAGCCGTGCGCGCTTGGTCCGGAGCGCCCTTCAACGGTCTCCCGCCCGTGGACGTGCTCATTGTAGGCCGCGGCGGCGGCTCCATTGAGGATTTGTGGAATTTCAATGAGGAAACGGTGGCGCGCGCCATTTACGAATGTACCGTTCCCGTGATTTCCGCAGTGGGTCATGATACGGACTTCACCATTGCCGATTTTGCGGCGGATCTGCGCGCACCCACTCCCACCGCAGCCGCAGAACTGGCCACACCGGACGGCCCTGAATGGCTCCGCAAGCTGTCCAGAATGGAACAGGCTCTTCATGCATCCGCTCGGCATTCCCTCTTGCGTTCCAAGCTGAAACTGGATGTTTACCTGCGGGGGAAGCTGTTGGATGCGTATTCCCTGCTCTCTCCTTATTCCCAGCGCCTGGACGATATGGAAGAAACCCTGCAGAATGCCGCAACCACGAGAGTTTTTCATAACACTCTGCATATTAACAAACTGGAACATCAGCTGCAAATGCGCCACCCCGCCCACAGGAACCGGGAGCGCACACAGCTTCTGGCTTCCCTTCAGGCCGGTTTATCCCATGCAGCCGCCGCCCGCATGACGGATTTATCTTCACAAATCACTCTTATTCAAGCACGTCTTGAAGCACACAGCCCGGAACAGACCCTGCGCCGCGGATATGCCCTGGTGGAAAACCAGGATAAGCAGTTTATCCGGCAGACAAACCAGGTGCATGCAGGGGAAAAATTGAAAATCCGTGTTTCCGACGGTTGTTTTTATGTCAGGGATGACACGCCACAATAACCTGTCCACAAGCATCTAGTGTGCATTTTTTGCACTCAATCTAACAAATTGTGTTTTTTCTGGATTTTACAGGAAATGGAACCTATTCTAATAGAAGCTTATCACTGCTTCTATCACCCGGTCCCATAACTTCTGTTCATATGCCTTGTAAAAACATCACCCGTTACACTTACGAAACAACGGCCTTTCAGGGCTATCGGTTGGCGATCTGTAAGAACAAGCGTTTATTCACCCGTTATTTCTCCGATTCTCAATACGGGGGCGCTGACGCGGCGCTTCAGGAAGCCATGAGGGTGAGAGATAATATTTTCAAACTTTTCGAACAAGGCAACCTTACGGTTAGCCAAATTTTCGCAAAATATACTGTGCGCTCCCGCCGTCAATCCGCAGCTGACCGCCGTGAAAAAATGGTTCATGGGAAAAGGGCTCTCAGCCATGTAAGACAGAAAGCCAAAGTCCGCAGCTGAAGGTTCTGCAGAAGCTGTTTTTCAGCTCTGCTTGAGAATATGGATCATACCGAAAACGTTACATTTGCCCCAAAAAGAGGCATATAACCTGTTGAAGGCCTAAAATCCATTTTTTCTTTCCGGAATGCTGGGTATCCGTCGATACAGGGAAACGGAACCTGTGCCAAAGCTCTTTGATGACGTCAAGGGAGATTAAAGCGGCACACTTCCTTAAAAAGCCCCTTCAGCCTCATGCAGCTGACCGCAGGTATCCCGCTTTAGTCAAGCTCCCGACCGGAGCCTCTGGGAACTCTGAGCCCCTCCGGCATCTGCCAATGGATAACTTTTCCTTTCCAAAAAAGGAACGGCCTAACTGAAGGAAGGGCCTGCTATCTGCGGCGTCGGCGCGAGGCAGGCCTCTCCGGTTCTTCAGCCGGAACCTCTCCTATCTTCCCCAGCACCCTGCGGGCCTCTGTGGTTCGTTTTTGCTTGAGGCACACACCAGCCCAGTTGCGGTGAATTTCATTGTAAAGCTCTCCCAACTGGATGGAGGCCAGATTATTCCGGAGTTTTTCCTTATCTTCCGGAGTCAACGCATCCCACTCCGCAATCAACTTTCCATATTGGGACTCCGACAGAGCCCATTGTTCCCTGCCGGCGCTTATCTCCGCCTGAAGATTCAGAATGACCGGCTGAAGTGCCTGAACAAACGTGGTATTTTCACGAGCCACTTTCATTGCCTGTTCTAGATACTTTACCGCCTGATCGTAATCCCGCGCCTTCAGAAAAGCTGCGGCAACATTCACATCTTCATAAGCCCGTTTCACCAAAGCCTCTGCCTGGCTGTATTTTTCAAGCTGAGACCGCATGGACGCAATATCCTGGCTCAGGCTGGAGCCGCTCAAAATACGGGGAGCATCCACGCCAAGCGTCATGGCAGCCCCTTCTGCACGGGACAGCAGGCGGGAGGCTTCTCTCAAATCCCCCATCTGCATCCTTACCCGTGCCAGGGCAAGCATTGTCTCCGGCGTGCAGTCCATCTCCGTTTCAGCTGCACGGAAGCAGATCAGGGCCGCTTCCAGCTGGTCGGCCATGGCCTTTAATTCCTCCTGGGAATACTTCCGGCGCGTGTTCAGCGGCATCTTCAGTTCATTCAGAATAATGCGGCCCATGTCCGGATTGGCGGTCAGGCGGAATTTAGTAAGAAGCTCCCGGGCAATCGCACTCCCCGTGCCACCGGGCAACCCGGTGGTCCTGTCTGGCAGAGTATCCTGAAGCAACAGGATTTTCACCATGCTCTTCACATCCTCCGGTTTATTCAGCATGCTCCTCATGACAGGAGAAACAGCCTGCTTGCACAACGCGGAAAAACGCTCAAACCTGGCCTGGTCGTACGCATAATGGATTAATGGCTCCAAGCACGCTAAACGGATGGAAACCTGGTCTTCCGGCGTATTTTTCAAAATCACTTCATAAAGCTTTTCCGCCACAGCATCATGCTTGCGGCGGGCGAATTCCCGCGCCCAGTTCAGGCTGACGCCCAGAAGGCGGGTATTGTCCTCCGCCGTCATGGAGGAGGAAGCAGCCAGCTTTTTTCCCAGAAGAGCAGCCAACATAGGTTCGGATTCTTTCAGCATGCCGCGCCGGTCCATTTCCACCGCCAAAAGCCATGCAAAGGAATCTCTGGCTTCGGGAGAATTCATCCATTCCACCTGCTTGTCCACGGAGGCTGCCATCTGCGCCAGCTCTGCATCGGAACCGTTCCATGAAGCCAGCATATCCTGCAAATGCCCCATGGCCTGCGTCTGGCTGTGCACCTCATGAATGGTCGGCTTGAACCACCCTTCTATCGTAGGCCAGTACTGGATGTAGCCGAACCACAGTCCTCCCAGGAGGACCAAAAAGAGGACCGGCTTCCAATAAGACTTTTTCTTGCGTGCGGGGCGGTAGGGCTTACTGGAAAAATGGCGCTCGGAACTCATGCAGGCATTGAGCCAAAAAGACGGCACAAATCAAGCAAAATAAACGCCTCGCAACGTCTTACGAAGTCCCTCGCATCCTACCTCCGTGAAGATCTGGAGTTCACGGAGGGCCTGCGCCCGGGGGATGCCATGCGCACCCGGGGAAAACCGGATTCCTTCCAGCAGTCATCCGCTTTCTCCTTCATGCCCAGTTCGTCATAACAGCGTCCAAGCTGTTTGTAATTCTCCGACCTCTGTTCCCCTTCCAGCATGGGAAGAACCGCCTCAAAAGCCTCTGCCGCCTCCTTCCATTGTTCTCCGTCACACAGAGCGTACGCCTTACACAAATAAGACTGAACCAGCAAATCCCTGCGTTCCGCCCCCTCCACGCATTTCAGCAGGGAATCCACCGCTCCGGCATAGGCAATCAGGGCGCCCTCCCTATCCCCCGCCATATCGCTGGCAAGCCCCAGGGAATAATATACGCGGCCCAGGGACAGAAGATCCGAGGCGAAATGGGACTTCCGCAACTGAAGAGCCTTTTCCAGGTTCTCCCTGGCCTTGCCCCCCTCCCCGGCATCCAGCCACGCCTTGCCCAGCCCTTCGCGGGACTGGGCGGAAATGACGGGAGAAGCCGAGCTGTTGGCAATGGCCTTTAAAAAATCCGCCCGGGCTTCCGGAGAGGCCTTGCGCAAGATGTTGACCCACCCCCTCTGATCATACAACCCGGCCCAAAAGGCATGGTCCGCCGGCAGTACGCCGCGGGCAGCGCCTTCCGCCTGGTAAAGATAAGCCAGGGCCTCCTCATAATTCCCCTGCTCCGTAGAAATACGGGCCAGGCCGCGCAGGGCATTGAGGCAGTCATTCAACAGGTAAGAGGCATTTTCCGAACCGGAAAGGCCCTTTAAAAACAATTCCCGTGCCTCATCCTTCCTGCCGGCTTCCAGCATGGCCTCCCCCATGCTGATGCTGGCCAGGGCCAAGTCTCCAGTAGTCTTGTCCGGCTGAGGACAAAGAGCCAGAGCCTTCTTGAAATACTCGCGCGATTCCGGAATGCGCCCCGTGGTACGTGCCAGCCTTCCCTGGGCGGCTAAAAGCCTGGACCTGACAGGGAGGGCATCCGGCCCCAGATGTGCAGCGGCATCCACCGCACGCTGGAGCAACATATTAGCCTGTTCATTCCTGTTCAGCATCTGGTCAATGGAACTCATGGTCTGGAGCGTCCGCACCAGCGGCTCGGCCATTCCTTCCTTCTCATATCCCTCCTCAGCGGTTTTCAAATAATCGTAGGCGGAAGTGTACTGGTGCTCCGCCAACAGAGCCTTTGCCACGGCATCCGCACGGGGAGCCCATACCTGATAGCGCCCGGCGGCGTATCCGGCGTCAATTAATTCCCTGGCCGCAGGAAGAGCAGGAACGACGCCACCCCGGCTAATCAGCTCCCGGGTGAGGCCCCAGGCCGTTTCTGTCCGCAGTTCCGGATCCCTGATCCATGCAAGGCGTTCCTCCCGGTTGTCCAGAATGCCGGCCAGGCTCTCGCGCGAAGCAAAAACATCCGCCATGAAGCGGGACAAATTCTGCATGGCCTTTTCATCGCTTTTCTGCACCACCACCGGCGGAGTAGTCAGCATCCCTTCATCATAGCCGATGCGGTACGCCATGTGGTACGTCAGGAACTCCAGCAGCATCACAAGCACGCACAAGCACAGGGCAATCAGCCACTTGGTACGCGGAGACAGAGGGGGCAAAGGAGAAGACGCCTGCATAACAAGTGCATAACGTTACCGGGCGTTCCCCGAATTTCAAGCTTTTTGCTCGGGGAGAACTCCTCTGCCGTTCCTGAAAGTGGATAAAAAAGAACCTTCAACAGTCTGCCGGCCGTCACTGGGAACCGGCTCAAAAGAACCCTCCCTCCCGTTTTTCCGACCATGGAAATCCCCATAATTCTGCCGGGGACTCCCGCCGCACCGGATGCCCCCTTCCTCATCCATCCCTGCGCTTTCGTTCGGACGCGCGGTACAACTGCCAGGCATTCCATAAATTATGCCACAGTACATAAAACGTGGGGCCCAGAGCGGCAATGGGGCTGGCATACGTCAAAGCCAGATAAATGGACAGGGTGGTATTCTTCTGCCCTAATGCCTGGCTGCACTCCGCAGCGCGCGTGCGTCCCCCCAGCAAATATCCCAACCCGAAATTGACCCCGCAAACCAGCAGGGCAATCACGCCAATCTGTTCCAAAACACGTTCCGAAATGCCCTCACGGGAGGAAATATCATAAGAGGCGTTTGCGGCTATCAAAACCAGAATCACCACCCAAATGCCAAAAGTGACGTCTTTCAACTTCCTGGGCCACGCGATGGCGCGAGGATAAAAGCGCCGCGCCGCCAATGCCAGAGCCAGGGGAAGCAACATTACCAAGGAAATATTCTGGGCCACGTTCAGATAAATCTCAAAACCGCCCCGCCCAACAACCGCCGGCAGGATGAAAGGCAGCAAGGCGCAGATAATACCGTTAATTAGCAAAAGGGCGGTCAGCATAAACTCCACGCTGCCTCCCAGCAGCCCCATCACCACGGGAGCCGCCGTGGCTGTAGGCATGATGCCTACGAAAAAAGCGGCCTGTGCCAGATACCCATCCCCAAAAACAAGGCGGCACACACCCCATGCCGCCAGGGCGACCATCAGATTAGCCCCCGTCAGGAGCCAGTGAGCCCGTTCCGGCTTCATTCGTTTGAAGCGGATGCCCAGAAAGGTTACAAACAGCATTACTACCAGCATCCACTTGAATGTCCAGCTGTACACATGCAGGCCGGGCATCATGTACCCCGCGATGAAGGCCGCCACAATGGCAAACGTGCGGATGAGGGACTTGAACATGAGGAATACGGTGAAACGATTACGCGGGATTTCCGAGCAAATGGATGAAACCGCCCATCCGATGAGCGTTCCATCCCGACAAATCTCGCAAACGGGTCGGCAAGCCGACTACCATGCTCTCAGCAACGGCCCCCACTCCACCCCCATGATGCCGGGAAACGCCCATATAGCCATGTCCGGCAACAAGGAGATCTTCTGCAACGGGCAACCGTTCCCTGATTCCCTGCTGTTGCATCATGGAGAGCATTGAGGAAAATTCCGGGATTACCGGTTCACGCGGGCGGCGCGAACCTGAATGGAGTGGTTGTGGGCGTCCAGCCCCTCCACCCGGGCAAACTCCGCCACATACGGGGCGGAGTTCAGCACGGCATCCCGGTTCATGCGCACCACGCTGGTGCGGCGCTGGAACTGGTCCGCCCGCAAGCCGGAAAAAGACTTGCCGGCGCCGCCGGTAGGCAGCGTATGGCTGGGACCCGCCAGAAAATCCCCGCAGGCTACAGTAGAAAGGGAGCCTGCGTAAATGGCGCCCGCCGTCCTGATGCCATTAAGCACGGCCTCTTCATCCCGAGTGACAAGCACCAAATGCTCCGGCGCAAAGGCATTAACCAGTTCCACCCCTTCCTGAATGGAAGAAACCAGAAAACCGTAGGCATGCTTGTCCAGCACCTCCCGGATGATGGATCCGCGGCTCAGCAGGGCGGCCTGGCGTTCCACTTCCGCATCCACCTGCTCCAATAACGCCTCTGATGTAGTGACAAAAACAACTACGCTGTCCGGGCCATGCTCGCCCTGCGCCAGCAGGTCGGCAGCCAGAAACTCTGCATCCGCAGTATCATCCGCCAGCACCATTACTTCACTGGGTCCGGGCAGCAAATCAATGGCAACAGCCCCCACCAACTGGCGTTTGGCCTCCACCACAAAACGGTTGCCGGGACCAAAAATCTTTTCCACCGGTTTCACGCTCTCCGTCCCCAGTGCAAGGGCGGCTATCGCCTGAGCGCCCCCTATCTTGACAATTTCCGTCGCGCCGGAGGCTTTCAGCGCATACAAAAGTGCGGGATTCACCCGGCCGTCCGGCCCGCAGGGCGTAGCGGCCACAATCTCCCGCACGCCGGCGGCCTGAGCAAAACCGCCCGTCATGATGGAAGTGGATACCAGGGGCGCTTTCCCTCCGGGAATATAAATGCCCACACGGTCGTACGGAAGGAACCGCTCCGCCACCTCCACGCCCTGCGCATTTACGCCGGACCAGTCCTGCCTGCGGCTGCGGTCTGAAAAATAATGGATATTTGCCAGAGAGACGGCAATGGCCTCCTTCACACTCCCCTCCACCATGGCCTCCGCTTCCGCCAGCTCTGCCTCCGTCACGAACAGGGAGGAAGAATCAAGATGTACCTTGTCAAATCTGGAGGCATAGTCAAAAAGGGCTTCATCCCCGCGCGCGGAAACATCCTGGATAATAGCGTTCACGGTATCCCTTACGGAATCCTCCGGGAGGGCGCGGCGGTTCATCCGGCGCTTCATTTCGTCAAAGCAGGTATCGGAAGGACGGTAAATTTTCATAAAAAGTCTCTACAGAAAAACGGGAAGGAAGTTTCCCAATCTTTAAGCACGCAGTCAAGCCTTCTGTCCTCTTTGATTTCCAACAGGGCTTCACGGCACCTCCGGACAAAAAATCAAAAGACCAAACCATTCTCCCTTGACCGACATCAAAAATAGTCCTAGCCTTTCTTCCGCAAACATTTGGCCAAACGGCCCACTGTCATGAACATTCACGAATATCAAGCAAAACAACTCTTTGAGCGTTTTGGCGTGGCTACCCCCAAGGGCATTGCCGCCGCCACAGCTCAGGAAGCAGCACAAACAGCCCGGAACATGGGCCTCTCCCAATACGTAGTTAAGGCACAGGTACACGCTGGCGGCCGTGGTAAAGGCACCTTCAAAAACGGTTTTAAGGGAGGCGTCCACGTCGTCAAGTCCGTGGAGGAAGTGGAAGAAGTCGCCGGCAAGATGCTTAACCAGGTTCTGGTCACCAAGCAAACCGGGGAAACCGGCAAGCTGGTCAGCAAAATCATGGTGGCGGAAGCCGTGGATCTCAAAAAGGAATGCTACTTCGCCATTCTTCAGGACCGCGCCCGGGAATGCCCCGTTATCGTGGCCAGTACGGAAGGCGGCATGGACATTGAAGAAGTGGCTGCCACCCGCCCGGAAGCCATTATCCGCGAACACATTGACCCGGCGCTGGGTATCCTGCCTTTCCAGGCTCTCAAAATCGCCGTGGCGCTGGGACTGACCGGTCCCCTGCTCCGCCAGGCCACCAAGCTCATCACCAACGTTTACAAGCTTTTCACCGCTCTGGACTGCTCTCTGGTGGAAATCAACCCCCTTGTAGTCACCACGGATGACCGCGTGTGCGCTCTGGACGCCAAATTCAATTTTGACGACAACGCCCTGTACCGCCACCCGGAAATCATGGAAATGAGGGATGAAACGGAAGAAGACCCCCGCGAAGTGGAAGCCGGCAAGTACGACCTGAACTACATCGGCCTGGACGGCAACATCGGCTGCATGGTGAACGGCGCCGGACTGGCCATGGCTACGATGGACATCATCAAATACTACGGCGGCGAACCCGCAAACTTCCTGGACGTAGGAGGCTCCGCCACGGAAGAAATGGTAACCAACGCGTTCCGCATCCTCACCAGCGACAAAAACGTGAAGGCCCTTCTGGTCAACATCTTCGGTGGCATCATGCGTTGCGATGTCATTGCCCAGGGCATTGTGGCTGCGGCGAAAAACATCGATATGAAAATCCCGCTCGTCGTACGTCTGGAAGGCACCAACGTAGAAATCGGCAAGAAAATCCTTGCAGACAGCGGCATCTCCATTATCCCTGCCGACAACCTGGACGAAGCTGCCCAGAAAGCGGTTGCGGCAGTTAAATAACCCTCACTATTTATTACGACAATGACACCTCTCATTGACAAAAACACCCGTCTGGTCGTGCAAGGCATCACCGGAAGCGCCGGCGCGTTCCACGCCAAAAACTGCATGGACTTCGGCACCAATGTGGTTGCCGGTGTGACCCCCGGCAAGGGCGGCCAGCTCTTTGAAGGCAAAGTCCCCGTCTTCGATACTGTGGCGGAAGCCAAAAAAGCTACGGACTGCAATGCCTCCATGATTTTTGTTCCTCCGCCCTTCGCAGCGGACGCCATCATGGAAGCTGCTGACGCGGGCGTTAAACTCATCGTCTGCATCACGGAAGGCATTCCTGTGCAGGACATGCAGAAGGTGAAAACCTTCCTGAAGGACAAGGACGTAACCCTCATCGGCCCGAACTGCCCCGGAATCGTCAATCCTTCCGCCAACTGCAAGATCGGCATCATGCCGGCCTACATCTTCAAACCCGGCAGAATCGGTATTGTCTCCCGTTCCGGAACGCTTACCTATGAAGCCGTCTGGCAGGTTACCAACATGGGCCTTGGCCAGAGCATGTGCATCGGCATCGGCGGCGACCCTGTCCATGGCATGACCCAGCAACAGGCCGTGCAATTCTTCACGGAAGATCCGAACACGGACGCCTTCATCATGATTGGCGAAATCGGCGGTTCTGAAGAAGAAGAAGCTGCTGAATGGATCAAGAACAACTGCAAAAAACCTGTTGCCGCGTTCATCGCAGGAGCCACGGCGCCCAAGGGCCGCCGCATGGGCCATGCAGGAGCCATCGTTGCCGGAGGCAAAGGTACTGCCGCCGCTAAGCAGGAAGCCTTGAAGAACGCCGGTATTGTGGTTGCCAAGACACCGGCTCAGATGGGAGCCGCCCTGGCGGAAGCCATGAAAAACAAGGGGATGTAACCTCCCTCTTTTTCACCTTTTCATATCCAGCGCCTTCCCTTGCCGGAAGGCGCTTTTTTCATGATAAAACGGAGTTGATTACATCACGCGGATTTTATCTGAATTGCAACGGAGGCTATTCCCTCCGCTTAGTGGGCGAACCCTCTGTAAAAGACATATTCTTATTTTGTTCTTCACAAAGGGCATTAACATTCTTTATTCGATATTTCCGTTGATAGTTAACACATTGAACTTAATAACCCATACCCACGGATTCAGTTCAGCGGAACCGGTTCCCTTTATTTTTTCCCACAAAGAGAAGAAAGATAACCGGGCAAAAGCCAACCCCGCAGATTTTCCCGAGTAATCCCTCCATAAACAGGCATCCGTTTCTTCATCGTGCCAAACGCATTCAATGCCCTCCATCCGTGCATCGTTCGTCGTAATGTCCAAAAGCCGCTCAACTCTGATTTCCGTAATTTCCAGTAAAATCCGGGAAGCCCAACGCGGCATGTGGATCGAAGGAATAAACTGCCTGCGGGCATTTTTTGATATCCATCCGTCTGGATATGACATTGGCAAACAAACGCCATCAGCAGAATAAAGCCATCCAGAACGGCTATTATGGCAAATCTCCTCCTGCACCCACAAACGGTCGCCAACTTTCCCGTAGGGACATTCAATCCACGGGATAAAAATATCTGAAAACTTTCCGCTTCCTTCCTCGAAAACAGCCAGCCACGAGCCGGACTCTTCTATAAATTCCTGAATCTCCCACCCTCTTTCTTTCAAAGCTTCAGGGAGATCATTAAACTGGTTCAGGCCGCACGTGCGGCGGGTTTGATTTTTGTGCTCGCCGGGAGTGCTGTATTCCTGCAGCAATGCCCGAATCATATCTGCTTCAAATTGGATAGGATGTTCTTTAATATTGTTATTCATGGTCTTGACCATTGATAACACCAGATTATTCCAAAATCCGTTAAATCCTCCGCAGATTAAAAAAAGACAGAGCCCATTCTGGAGTGGCTGTTCCATACTTTCCCACACATCCTGAAGCTGTTAACATATCCGATGCGGCCGTGAACCACTCCGAGACCGGCGCATGAACCACATTCGTGTCCATTCAATTCCGGGCACTCTCCACTTTTACCAGCCACGGCAGTTTTATCCTGTCCATCTCCTGCAACAACTAACTTACATTCAAAAATTTATATCATCATTCACACACACAAATACCCTCAGGGACAGCCTCCAGTCCAGACCTTTTTCCAAATGCACCTATAATTATCCTGATGCCTATAATAAGGATATTAGAAAAAACGCTGGCTATGCATCCTAACCGGCGTTTTTGGCCTAAGTTATTCAATTTCAAATGAAAAAATAAAAAACTAAAATAAGACAATCAGACCAGCAAATAATTCCCCAGCATCTAATCCCTTGGTTTGCAAAGAAAAAGAGCCTACACCGTTAAAGTGCAGACTCTTAAAAAAGAAAGGTTTTGGCGGAGCGGGAGGGATTCGAACCCTCGGTACCGGTTTTGCCAGTACGTTCCTTTAGCAAAGGAGTGCTTTCAGCCTCTCAGCCACCGCTCCGTCTTGGGTAATGTGTGGAAAGGAGACTACACGCTTCCCAAAATGAAGTCAATACATAAATAATACAGTCAAAAATATTGATCAGGCAATCTTCTCGATCCTACTGGATCGGGATAGACAGCCATCCATTTGATTGTTCCATGAGGGCAGGAAAACAACCTTCTGGAAAGAGTCAAAATATCCACAACTTGATGTTGATGAACAATTTATTCAAACAAATACGCATTTTCCCGGCAAATATATTCGCAAAGTATGGAACATTTTTTCCGTAATTCATGAAAAATAGTTCCTCAGTTCAGCATGAACACCACGTTCCAGAGACGGCGTACGCCTGATTGGAGCAAATCGGAAAGACAAATTCACACCCCGCAATGCTCGGCAATGACTTCCAGGAAATCATCCAAGTAACGAGCAGCTTTCTGCTCTCCAATGCCGTGAACGTTCATAGCACCACGGCGGGTGGTAGGTTTCAACCTGGCCAAACCTTCCAGTGTAGAATTATGAAACACGGCATAAGCCGGAATCCCGGCTTCCCGTGCCAGTTCATTCCTCAGCTCCTTCAACTTCAAAAACAAATCCTCGTCAAACTCTCCCAGGGCAGCCAAATTTCCCGTAGACCGAACTCTGGCCTGCTCCATAGATACGGATATTTTTCCCCGGCGGGCAAAAGGCCAAACCAAAGATGCCTTCTTGCGCCCCATCATCACTTCATTTCCTTTCGGACTCAGGGTAATCAGGGGACGGTCCGCCTCCCCGCTCATTCTGGTCAATCCCGCCATCTGCATGGCACGGAACAACTGGCGGATATCGTCCTCACTCCATCGGGAAAGGATGCCATAAGTACTCAGCCGGACCAGGGATGTTCTTAACAACTCCTGGGTTTTCGCCCCTTTGAGCATCTGGATGATTTTCGTCCTGCCCCACCTTCCCTGCCAGGAACCATCAGCCAAACGCACGGATGCGCGCGCAATCCCGCTCAACGCCTGCCGCACCACCAAAGTCTCTTCTTCTCCCAGGGATTGGCCTTCCTCAACGCCCAGGGCCAGGCACTGGTCGCAGCGGCCGCACGGCACTCCATCTTCCTCCCCGAAATAATTCAAAATCCATTGCTGACGGCAGCCGGAGGAATAAGCGAACTCCGTCATTGCCTTCAGTTTTTCCCGGTCCCTCACTTCCTTTTCCCGCAGGGCATCTTCATCCAGAGGAATCTTCAAGCCGCTTACGGAAGGATCCGTCACTCTGGTAAGCTTCACGCGTTGTCCCGGAACGTCATGACGGCTGATCGCTCCATTGCGTATAAGAACGGATAAAGCAGCTCCCACCTGCATGGCATTGCGGCATTTGAGACGCTCCGCCATTTCCTCCAGAGACCACATGACATCGTGGGTTTCTGCGCTGCAATGCTTTCTGAGCAACTCGTACAGCTCCACAATCAATGGAATTCCCGGATTCACTCCTTCAATAAAAAATTCCTGGGTCCGCAAATCCGCATGGTTGAACAAAAGTTCGCAATAAGCCTCCTCCCCGTCTCGTCCGGCTCGGCCGGCCTCCTGATAATAGGCCTCCACACTGCCGGGAATCTCAAAATGGGCAACAAACCTGACGTCCGCACGGTCAATGCCCATTCCAAAAGCATTCGTGGCAATAACAATATCCGCATGGCGGTTCATGAAAGCGTTCTGGGCTTCCTCTCTCTGTTCATCCGTCATGCCTGCGTGATAGGCTGTCACGCTCAATCCAAAATCGGAAAGAGCCTCATATACCTGCTCCACTTTTTTGCGGGTGGAGCAATAAATAATACCCGTCTTGTAACGCTTCACCAATTCGTACAGCCTCTTGTATTTGTCTTTGTGCGTATCGCACGCAGTAATGCGGAAATGCAGGTTTTCCCGCGCAAACCCTCGTACGATCGTCACCGGATCATCCAGCCCCAAATGTTTCAGAATATCTTCCCGCACCCGCGGAGTAGCTGTGGCGGTCAGAGCAGCCACCTGAGGCCGCCCCATCATTTCAACAGCTTTTCCCAGCTTCAGATAATCCGGACGGAAATCGTGCCCCCACTGGCTCAGGCAATGCGCTTCATCCACAGCCACCATATTTACATCCACCTCCGCCAGAGCATGCATGAACCCTTCATGACCAAAACGTTCAGGAGCCACATATACCAGCTTGAACGCTCCCCTTTTCATTCCTTCCAAACGTTCCTTTTGCTCAGGAAAACTCAGGGAGCTGTTAATCATGGTGGCGGGAATCCCTCTGGCGACAAGAGCATCCACCTGATCTTTCATTAAAGCGATTAGAGGACTGACAACCAGGCAAACCCCGGCCCGGCACAAGGAGGGAAGCTGGTAACACAGGGATTTTCCTCCTCCCGTGGGCATCACGACCAATACATTGCGGCCTTCCATAATGGAAGCCACCACTTGATCCTGGCCCTCCCTCAAGCCGGAAAAGCCGAAGTACTTCTTCAATGCCTCCATCGGCGACCTGATCACCTTGAACTCGCTCATTTTCTCCGTTTAGTGTGCCACAGGCCATTCCATGGCGCAACGCCTTTCCCCTTTTTCTCCACCCCTCAATTAACGGTTCTTTTTCTGAAAATTTATTCTCCCAAAAAGAGAAAAATGAATTTTTTTCTCAAATCATCTTACAAACATCTTGACTTTCCCGAAGAAAAATCTATATTTCCTTCACCGCTTACGCGGTACACGACGCAAGTCAAAGCGCCCGTAGCTCAATTGGATAGAGCGTCTGACTACGGATCAGAAGGTTTGGGGTTCGAATCCCTACGGGCGTGCCACTTGCATCACTGCCAGCAAATAAAATGATTCCTGCCTGAACGTCACGGCGGGATTTTTTGTCTCTACTGGTAAATACATATGGGGGCGCCATGGTTTCGACTGAAAGTCTGCGGTGCTGGCTGCATGTGAAGGTTAATCGGCTGGCCTTCTAAAAAGCCGATTAAAAAAATAAATGCAGAGTCTAACGACCTTGCTCTGGCTGCCTAATTAGTTCAGCCGCGTCAGAACCTCAACGCCTGCTAGAGGGGACGACGAAGACACAGCAGGCTGGTGCAATGCGGGGTTGCCGCGCAACGCACGAGACTTCCACAGGCAACTAGCGAGCTTGCCTAGTTGACGCATAGCGAAGCAGCCGCGAAAGCAGCAATAATGCGTCTGAACATGGAGATGCCGTCATCAATGGCCTTCAGGACACGGGTTCGACTCCCGTCGCCTCCACCATTTCAAAACAACCGCAAGCGTTTGAAATAGAATGTTTGCGGTTGTTGTTTTTATAGAACCGCAGTACATGATAACGGCTTTTAGAAACAATGTACTGTATTTTTAAAGCCGCATGACGATACTCCATCCAAGTTTTCCGATAAACATCAGAGCATAAGGGAATCTGCAATTTTTGAGGCATCACGACAGACCAGGCCCTTCCTGTTCCCAACGTTGACCAAGAACTGCTTTACGTCACTCATGGGGTTACTGTCATTGATTCCCTGTTTTTGATCCGCTCCTGCCTGGGAGGAACATCTTTTCCATTTAAAACTGTTGCAATGCATCGACAAATCCGGAAACGCCTTGTCCGGAAAAAAAACACTGCATCACATATCCCCCAGTCTGCCGCAATCATGCAGTCAGTCCAACAATCTTATTTGCTGATATCCTTATTATTTTCTGATGGTAAAATACTTGAAAAACGATATGGAGGCAAAATCCATCAGTATGAACTGCGCATAATTACCGGGGGTAAAAATACGGCGGCCCCCGAGGCTATTGACAGCCTCAATCGTCAGTAGAACTGCTTCACGAAACTCAACGGCCTCATCGTCTCCTGCGGAATTATTGAGAACAGAGGTATTTCCCAGCCTTGCCCATACCTGGACGGCTTGCCAGTCCTCTTCCATGTCTGCAATGACGGCTACAGCCGCGCTCAAAGCCGGGGCCTGCCCGGACGGTATATCATTCTGTTTATAGCGGTCTATGCGAGTATATCCATCCGAATCCTGGTAGATGGCCGTCAGTGTGAATTCCCTCCAGTTACCGGGCTTGGAAAACTGTATTTGTATCTCTCTCATGGTATCATTATGCTAATTGGCTGATTTAATAATGGCGGCGCGAGCATCGTGATGGCTGGCAAACACCCACACCTGCCGGGCTTGTCCCGTCTTGTTGGAGGAATAACATCAGGGATATTTGTCTGCCTCCGGCTGATCTTTCTTCAGGGAGCTGACTGCACCTAACACCCACTTCCTTGAAAAATCTGCTCCAGCTCGCGGAAAATGTCATCCTGTGTAAAACGTCCAGATTGAAAGTCCCCGCTCCCGCCCGGCATTCTGGTCAACATTGATGAGGATACGGCCCGTAACAAATATGATATGCCCCCTCGTTTGAAGCGTATGGAAGATGCTTTGCCTAAATCGCAGATGAGACAGCCTGCGGAGCATTCCTATATTGTCACACCCACTTAACTATTTGAATACAATAAATGATGATATCCTTTCTCTATAAAACCATCCTATCACAGGAAAGGAACAAATTATTGGAAAAATTGCTTTGAAACCCGGATTCGGCCCCTGACCGTAAAAAACTATACGATGAAATGAGCTTCCCGAATATCCAGAAGCGTTGATAAAAATACTTCAAGCCAACAGTATGTACTTTATATGGAAAACTCTTATCATCAAACAACACGCCGAAATTTCCTGAATCAATTAGGCCTGGCGGCAGCAGGAATGACAACGGGCAATACAGCCCTTGCCACTACACAATATGATTCCGGCATTCCCAGAAATTCCGTACCAGATAGAACTTCCGATAATTCCGCCAAAAGAGTGATCATGATTTCCCTGGACGGTATTTGTGTGGAAGGTTTTCAAAAGGCGCATGCGCCCTCTTTAAAAGGAATGATGTCACAGGGAGCTTTTTCTCTGGATACGCGGGTTGTGATGCCCTCCGTCACGTTACCTAACTGGACCAGTCACTTAACCGGCAGCGGCCCGGAACAGCACGGAGTCTTCAATAATAACTGGACGCCGGCAAATTCCTCCTACCCCGCCGTACGGAGAGACGAAGACGGATATTATCCCTCCGTATTCCAGGCCCTGAAAAAATGCCAGCCTTCCTGCAAAACAGCTTTTTACTATAATTGGAAACCTCTTGCCTATCCGTTCAACGAAAAATACCTGGATGAAATCAAGTACCTGGCAAACGACGCCTATGCTTCCAATTACCATCAGGCTTTCCAATTCGTCAAGAAACACCGCTACAACCCGACTGTGGTTTTTCTCTATTCCGTTCATACAGATCATGCGGGGCACAAATACGGCTGGATGTCCAGAGAATACCTTCAATCTATTGAAGAGGCGGATCAGCAAATTGGAATCTTTTTTCAGAAATTGAGGCAGGAAGACTTATTCAACGATACGCATTTTCTATTTCTGACGGATCATGGGGGAATCGGAAAGGGCCACGGGGGGACGAGCGCAGCGGAAATGATAGTTCCATGGGGAATTTCAGGTCCGGGCATTAAGAGAAATTTCCTGATTTCCGAACCAAACAATACCACCAATACCGCTCCCATGCTTCTTCATTTATTCGGAGGAAAGCCACTACCGGAATGGACGGGGAAAGTCATTGAAAGCGTGTTTCCATCATAACTCCCCCGTAGTTTGCTTTTCCTGATGCAATTTACCGCCTTTTCACGGCAGGAAACAAAACATGGCTGCCGGATGGCATTCCCTGCCGGAGTTGAACCGAGCCTTTGCCGTTGGAGAGACGGCCTTCCTGACCGCTAGAAGAAGGGAACATGACAGCCGGAATAAAACAGCCCGCTTTTCACAAGCCGCTGAAATCTGCATAGCACTTTCCCGGAAAGAGTCAATGATTTTTACCGTATCCTTTCCCCTTTTTAATCAAATATGGAATTCCAACAGGGAGCGTCAGCCGCATCAAAACGCAACAGAACCTGTTCCGGAGTGTTTTTTCCAAAGATATGGAGGCAAACTTATTCCGACCAGAGCATCAGCTTTCTGATGTTTCCCAACCATCCTTTTTTCAACCGTTGCCCACCCATACGCATAAGATAAGGGGAAGGATTGCACCTGTTTTTTCCATGAAGGACAATGAAACGTACGGCCACCACCTCCGACCGTCTTCATGACGAATTGTTCACTCAGGCTTTCTGGCCTTGTTCATCTTCATGGCAAATCATCCCACGTAGCCGACATGATTGGACCATTCAGCATTTAATGATTCGAGGCGCGGGCACACCCTCCTTCTGGGTTGCCGTACCGCATCAAAGACATCTTATGACGAGCCCTGCCGCATGAAGTATTGTTCATTTTTCCTCTTTTATTTCCGGCAAAACCACAGGTTCTCCCAAAAAACGGGGTTCACGGCTCCAAACCCACAAGTCCAGCATCATCCATACGCGGGCCGCACGCTCCCTGAACCAGCTTTTCATACGGGAACGGCGGTTGGGAACATCCGGCGCGCTGACGGCCCAGGCCGCCATCCCCTCATGCGCTGCGATTGCCAGGGCGCGTTCATTATGAAATTCCTGAGAAACAACAATCATCGTCGAAACGCCGAAAATTTCCTTCATCCTCACGACAGAATCCAAAGTCCGCAATCCAGCAAAGTCACATACAATCCGTTCCTCTGGAACGCCACGTTCCACCAGAGCCTGTTTCATCCATTCCGGTTCATTGTAAGCATGAGAACTATTATCTCCGGAAACGATAAAAACCGTTGCTTTTCCATCTTTCCAAAGTTCCGAGGCCGTATCCATCCTGTTATGGAAATATCCGTTAGGGCTCCCCATGAATGTTGGGGAGCATCCTAACACCAGAACAGGAGCACGAACGGGAACATCCCTGGAATGCTCAACAATCCTGCCCTCTGAAACGGAATAAATGTACCATTCTGCGGCAACGCATACCACAACCGCTCCCGCAAACATGCCTCCTGCTATTTTCAACGCCAGCAGCATTCCCTTTTTTCCAGGGCGCCATGAACCATCTGATTTTCCAAACCGGAAGATACCCAACAATTTCATACTCCGTATTTCTATTTTTCAGCCTGAGGCGCCCTGTTACAAACTCTTTTTTCAGAACTGTTTCCACTCAACATTCTTCTCTCTGCTTTCTGCATTTCATGACAAGAATAGCCACGAAACACCACCATCCTTGTTTTACTCATCCGGGAAAACAAAAATTATTGATGGAGAATCAGCCAGCAAATGATATTGAAGCAAAACAAAAAGGCCCGCAAACAGCGGGCTTTTTATTTACAAGATTTAATTTCGATAAAGTACCCCCGACCGGACTCGAACCGGTACGTCCTTGCGGACAACAGATTTTAAGACAAATCCAAAACATTGATATTTCAATATTTTTATTAGAAAACGATTCATAGGTAACTACTGGGTAACTATTTCAGTTTTTACGATTCATTTCTCGCTCGTATTCTCGGTAATTCTTTCTAGAAGGAAGAGTGCCAGAAAAAATCAGCCTTGTCTATTTTGGACTTGCAGAAAAATACTATCTGGAAATGATAAAAAGCAATGGAACGGTATTACATTGCAACGGAGGAAGGGCAAACGGAGGGGCCGTATTCTTTTGAATCTTTGGAAACCTTCTACACCGAAGGCAAGATAAATGATGATACTCTTGTTTGCATTGCTGGGGATCAAAGATGGATGCGATTTTACGCCCTTTTAGAACATGAGCGGAAAATACAAGCCTTTCAAAGGGGTGAGGCTACCCGTAAAAAAGAGGAAGAGGCACGAAGAAGGTTCGATGAAGCACAGGCACAATTAAATAAACCTGCTTGGCAAAAGATTCATGAACAACAGGATACGCGACCAAGCGAATCTGAACCGTTGAGAATAACTGTCGAAGGCTTATTCTGTATCGCAGGTATTCTTGCTCTACTCGCTGGGGTGATACTAGCTTTATGCAACACGGGGCCAGGATATGCCGCTATTGGTATTATTTACCTGCTTTCCGGAGCTTTCTTCTGCCTTGGGTGCTTCTGGTGTGCCAAAGTCATTAAGTTGCTTTCTCGTATTGTCGACTTACTTACTGTAATATCCACACGTATATATAACATGAAAAATAGAAATTAAAATACCCCTAATATTAATAGTATATGGTTAAGACCTCCTTCATTCTAGTTCGTTGGTTATAGTTAGAGAACTTTTATCTACCGAAAACAACTAAAACCTTTGTATTTCCAGTTTTCCAAAGTTCTGCTTATCCAACCTATTGGATAAAGCTTCATTAGGACATCTTATGACCGTTGGGAAACGTCTCTGTACCAACGAAAGGGCGTAGATTGAATATCCTTAACATGTTCAAAAAGTCTATCTCCGAAAATGAAAAAGATATATTACTCCACTACGATAGGCATCAAAACAATTTCCGCAAAAAAACTCTTGTTATTCTAGACTCCAGCAATATTTCTCTTGTTCCACATTTCTAGAAAATATTCTGCATATGAAATATTATATATTATTTTATGAAAGAAATACTTACTATAGGAGAACTGTTATTAAGAACAACTGTCTTAATTAATATTAAAAAGGAAGGGACTTTGACTTCTGGAACAGGTTTTTTATTTTACTCTCATGAAAATATATTTTTGGTCACTAATAGACATGTTGTTGAAAAATCAAGAGAAATAGAATTGAAATTTTATGGCCAAGATAATTTCCTTGTTATAAAAAATAATTTTATAACAAGCTTACAGTATGACATAGCCATTTGCATATTGAACAATATTCCTTCCTCTGCAAAAATGTTAACTCCAAATCAAATTCCAAATCGGAAACAGACAGAAAATTTTGATGCTATTGAAGATATTCTATTTATTGGTTATCCTACAGGAATATATGACACATATAATAACTCCCCTATTGCCCGAAAAGGAATAACTGCTACACCTATTTCTTTAAATTATGAGGGAAAGTATCAATTTCTTATTGATGCTTCTATCTTCCCAGGAAGTAGTGGGAGTCCTGTTTTCCTTATTTTTCAAAATATTAATCAGACTAAAGATTTAAGAGCTACCTGTAAAGAATCTATACAAGTTTTTTTATTGGGTATTATAACTGAAGGATACAGTTATGGAAATTCTATAAAAAATAACTCTTATCCTCCATCTGTACCTATCATAATACCTAAACAAATGATTGATCTTGGAGTCGTCATTAAATCCAGTGAGCTTATCAAACTTATCAATGACAGCAGAAATCCCGACTCTGTTAGGAAGGTCAGCTATCAATAACTATTTTTTAAACAAAAAACTCCGGATATCATATCCGAAGAATAGTTTTCATATTATTTTTTCTACTTCACAATAGGGCATAAACTGTTTTTTCTTTTTTGAAGAAATCTATCTCCGATAAGGAAGATTAACAATGCTTCCAGGGCGTTTCTGCCTCTCAGTAGTATTAGCCCATTTTCCTATTGCGTCAATTTGAGCATTGATTCCTCTAAGCCCCTGGGTTAATTCCTCTTTTAGTCCATTGACAGCACGTTTTGTCGCCAGTCCTAATTCCTGAAGCTTAGCAACGTAGAGCTTACCTAATTCCCTCATTTCAGCTTCATCAATGTGTCCATCAGCAGCCGCGGCTTCTATATTTTTACGTATGGCATCAAGCGCCTTGTTGGCTAGGTCTGATTGCTGGGGGCTAGAGCTTTCGCCAGTCTTCATAAGCAATCCCTGTACAAAAGTTTTAGACGCATCTTTTTGCTGTTCCCGCTGAAGCTTCTTCAATTCCCGCTCCTGCTCTTTCTCAAGCTTTTCCCGGGCCTTCTTGGCTTCCTGAGCTTCCTTTTTGTCGGCCCGTTTGTTGAACAGGTCGATATTGGCGGAATTGAGCCGGTCTTGCGTCCTGATACCCCACTCCTGATCAACAATGTTGCGCTCATAGGCCCCCATAATATCCCCCAGCTTCCCGGCTTCTTCTCTGGCATCAACAAGTTTGTCCGCAAGTTCTTTTGCCTTGGTTTTTTGGTCTTCCAGGGCTTTCTGATATTCCCTAGTTCGGCTGGTTACATCCGTTCCCTGCTGGTAGGAAGGTTCAAAGTTCACTCCGGATTGGCGGAACAAATCTCGGAGTTCGTTTATTCGGATAGTGGCGGCATTGCCTTCACTTTTAGCGGCATCACGGGCAGATAGAAGACGTTCCTTTTTCTCCTTCTGGCGGAGTAGCTCATTGTACGCTTCCCCCGGTTCAACTCCTTTACTCAGTGCAGTATTTACAACCTTTTCGAGATCAGCTATTCTCTTCTCTGTCTCCGGAAGCTTCCTGTTACTCGCATCAATCCGTTCCTGGGCTTTGAACTGTTGCAGGAACAGTCTTTCAACCTCCTGGAGGGAGGGCATCTGCCCTTGAATAAACTTCATATCGAAGTCCTTGTCTTGTAAACGGTCACGGTTTTGAACGGCCGTATCCAACTGCTTTCCGTAGTCCATGAATTCCTTCTGCGCTACTTCCAGATCTCGGCGGCGTATTTTATCGTCAAGATTCTGGTTGATCATCATCATGCCGTAGTCCCGTTGCCTCTCGGTGATTTTTCCGTCTTCAAAGTCATTGTCCAACTTCACGCGGGCAAGTTCGGCTTCCTGCGTGTCAATCCCCTTCTGGCGGGCGGCTTCCTCCCTCCGTAGCTGGATTTGCCGTTCAATCTCCTGCGTTTGCAAACGGTATTGCGTCGTAATGCCCTTCACAAAGTCTTCAAACCCTTTGTTGATTTCCTGTGTTCGGTCGGCTTTGTTATAGTCCTGGATAGCTTCATAACTCTTTTTGATAGATTCGGCAGCATCCCTGGCACGTTTTTTCATCCTTTCGGTTGCCTGTTCCGCCTGCCGCTCCAATTCGTCGCTTTTGGCCTTGAAGTGGTCAATCAAAGCGGTAATGCCGGCGGTCAGCCCCTGGATCAGCAGCATGGCCCAGCCCAGCGGCCCCATCGCCGTTTTGATGGTGGTTCCGAATAAATGAATGAACGGGATAGCTCCCCGGAGCGAGCTGGACATGCCCAGAATGCGCGTTGCCGCTATGGTAATCTGCCCCGCCAGCCCCTTGACCTGCGTGGAGGTGAGTTGTCCGGCATCTCCGGCCGTCTTGATGCGCCGTCCCAGGTCCTGGATATTCTTCAGGGCATCCGCCTGGGCCACGTTGTTCCCGGCCTTCCGGGCTTCTTCCAACTTGGCAATGTAGGATTCAAGTTCGGCCTGTAGTTCCTCATAGGTGGCGGAGGCGCGGCGGTTGTTGGCTTCCAGCCGTTCCACC
>ERZ779885.1155-NODE-1155-length-27628-cov-5.968883_pt1 | contig 27628 bp, 24 predicted proteins | sample MGYA00511554_ERZ779885 | MGnify/ENA primary metagenome ERZ779885 (study PRJEB29588, sample SAMEA2160998) | human gut metagenome | biome: human gut; feature: human-associated habitat; material: faeces | place: Denmark | collected 2008/2010 ... | reverse complement strand
TGGAACCAGACGGCCGGCTGCGTTTCACCGGGGCCTTTCCCGACGCCGACAGCGCGGTCAGCTGGGTGCTGACCTTCGGAGACAAAGCAGAACTGCTGGAGCCGGAGGAGCTGCGGGAGCAGTTGGGAAAACTGGCCGAAACACTGGCCCGTCGTTACAGGAGGAATTGAGATGGCCTCTCATCAGGACTTTGTTGACTATGTGGCCGAACAGCTGCGGGAGGCCGGAATCATCCGCAGCCGGAAGATGTTCGGAGAGTACGGTCTCTACTGCGACGGCATATTTTTCGCCGTCATCTGTGACAATCAGTTCTTTGTGAAAGTCACCCCGGCGGGCGAGGCGGCCTTTCCCAATTTACCCAAGACCTCGCCCTATGAGGGGGCCAGGGACTACATCTGGGTGGAGGATGTGGATGATCGGGACACCATAACCGCCCTGACCCGCCTGACCTGTCTGGCCCTTCAGGAACAGCCGAAGAAACGGAGGAAATGACTATGGCCTTTGACTACAAGAAAGAATATAAAAAGTTCTACCTGCCCCCCAGAACCCCGGGCATCGTTACGGTACCCTCCATGAACTTTCTGGCGGTACGGGGACAGGGCGACCCCAACGAGGAACAGGGTGCCTACAAACAGGCTCTGGAATTGCTCTATGCCGTGGCCTATACCATCAAGATGAGCAAACGGAACCCACCGGAGGGCTACTTTGACTATGTGGTACCGCCCCTGGAGGGCCTTTGGTGGCAGGAGGGCGTCCACGGGGTGGACTATACCCGCAAGGCGGATTTCCACTGGATCTCCCTCATCCGCCTACCAGGGTTTGTGACCAAGGCGGTCTTTGATCGGGCAGTCCGGGAGGCCATGGAAAAGAAACAGCGTGACTTCTCCCGGGTGGAATTCTTCTCCTGGGCGGAGGGGCTGTGTGTCCAGTGCATGCACATCGGTCCCTATGACAATGAACCCGCCACCGTGGCGGTCATGGAGGCATACGCCAGGGGACAGGGCTGTGAGGCGAACTTCGGCCCGGGCCGGTTCCACCACGAGATCTACCTGAGCGACGCGCGGCGGTGCCAGCCGGAAAAGCTAAAGACCGTCATCCGGCAGCCGGTGAGGTGGTTACCATGAAGGGCTTTACCAGAGAAGATGTCCGCTTCTCCCTGCGCCCGCTATGAGGGTTTTGACGATGGGGACTCCTTTGTCCCCATCGGAATCGGCAGCAAGATATCGCCCGTGCCCAGGAACTGGGGATGGAGGCCTACCTCGCTCAGTTAGTGGAAAAGCGCGCCATATTGGGCACACTACTGGCGGGGTACAACGACGGCCGCCGCAAGACGCTCTTCCATACGGCGGTCTATCTTCTATCCCTGGATGATTTACAATCCATGATGGCCAACCTGAACAGCCAGCTGGAGTTGGCCGGACAGACAGCCAAGGAGCGGGCCTTTGCCGCCGTGGAGCTGCTCCAGCAGGCGGCAGACCATCTCAAAATGGGAACAAGGCTTATCTGTTCCAGATTCCGACCTGCTTATCGCTCTGTCGGAGGCGTTGGAAACGCCTGTTAGCACGTTGCTGGGGGAAACAGTGACAGAGTCGGAGGCGAATGAGGTGAAGGCTCTCGCGGAAAAGCTGGAGGTCATCAACCTGCAGTTTGCCCGGAGAAAGGCCCTGCGGCGCTCGATTCTTCACTGGGGGCTCATCGCGGTATGCGTGGGCATCCTTGCTGTGGCCGCAGTCTTGGTCGTGGTAAACAGCCCTTACCTGGGCTGGGATTACAGCGCCCCGGAGACTGCTGTCATGGGGGGCCATCCACGCATTTGAATGGGGCTTTGTCCGCCTGGCCCCCTTCCTCCTGATCACGGCGGCGGCAGGCGTTTTCTTGACACGGAAAAAAGCATAAGACGCATGAGCGGTCCCCGACGTATCAAATTTTGCCGGGGGCCTGTTTCATATCTCCGTTCGTCAATCCCGGGCCTTTGTGATATAATGGAAATCACAAACACAAGGAGGGATCACCATGCGCAAGAATTTTGGAGCCAAGCCCTGGACCTATCCCCAGCCAGTCTTTATTCTGGCCACCTACAATGAGGACGGCACCCCCAACGCCATGAATGCGGCCTGGGGCGGCATCAGCGAGGACAAGGAGCTGAGTATGTGCATCAGCGCTGAGCACAAGACCACCGCCAACATTCTGACCCGCAAGACGTTCACCGTGAGCATGGCCACAGTGGAGCAGATGGTTGCCTGCGACTATGTGGGCATCGCGTCCGGCAACCAAGTGGCGGACAAGGTGGCAAAGGCCGGCTGGCACACCACCAAGTCGGAGTTTGTGGATGCGCCCCTCATCGACGAGCTGCCCATGGCAGTGGAGTGCCGCCTGGTGAGTTACGACCCGGAGAGCTGCTGTTTGGTGGGCGAGATCGTCAACGTAAGCGCCGACGAGTCTGTTTTGGGCGCTGACGGGAAAATCGACCCGGACAAGCTGCGGCCCATCACCTTTGACCCCATCCACAACACGTACCGGGTGCTGGGCGAGAAGGTGGGCAACGCCTTCCGGGACGGCGCCAAGCTGAAATGACCGACTGATTTGTTCCAAGACAGGAATGAGGAGCGGAGGCGTGACCTCCGTCCCTCATTTGTTTGACCGCCGATTACCGCCGCCCCTTCTTCTGCCGCCTGCGGAAGTCCTCATCAATGGCGTCCTTCCAGTGTTCGTCCAGAGGCGCGCTGCACCGGACGGCGGCCACGGCCTGACCCACCACCTCGTAGTTGAGGCGGGTTCCCTCGCTGTCGCAGTGGTAGTTCACCGCCCGTTCGGGGGCGATACCCAGGTGGCCTGCCGTCTCCACCGCGTCGATGTTGGCCCCCAGAAAGAGAAATTCCCAGCCGTACTTCTCTTTCTGGCGCTGGATCATCTCCTTGACCCGCTGGGCTGAATAGCGGCGGCTGGCGTTCTCCATGCCGTCGGTGGTGATGACGAAGAGAGTGTGCTCCGGCACGTCCTCGGGCCGGGCATACTTGTGGATGTTGCCGATGTGGTGGATGGCCCCGCCGACGGCGTCCAGCAGGGCGGTACAGCCCCGCACATAGTACTCCTTGTCGGTGATGGGTTGAACCTTCTCCAACGTTACCCGGTCGTGGAGCACCTCGGTCCGGTCATCAAAGAGGACGGTGGAGACGAACGCCTCGCCTGGCCCCTTTTTCTGCTTTTCGATCATGGCGTTGAAGCCGCCGATGGTGTCCCCCTCCAACCCCTGCATGGAACCACTGCGATCCAGAATGAATACCAGTTCCGTCAAATTCTTTTTCATAGCAAATCCCCCTATGCTGTGTTGTTTGGTTTACAAGCACAGTATAGGGGGATTTCGCTTCCAATGGGTCGCCTGGCAGGCGACAACTATTTTCGCAGGATCTTCTCCATGGATTTGCCCTTGATCAGCTCGTCCACCAGCTTATCGAGAGATCCGGGTGTGGCCTCTTTCCCCACCCGCGTCATGACTTATCCTCCCAGCAGGCTCTGGTCAAAGGCGAACAGCGCCTCATTGATCTCAAAGATATTGTAGTTCTGGTGGGCGATAAAATACTCCACAATAATGTCGAACTTACTGGCATGGGAGAAGGCAAAGCCCGCCTTCTCCAGCATCTCCCTAGCCTCAACCAGCGGCAGCTCCAGCGCCACTGCAAAGGCCATAGCGGTGGGCTTGGAAGGCTTGTAGTGGACGTCTGAGCGGATCTTGGAGAAGAGCTTGCGGTCAATGTTAGCCTTTTTGTAGCACTGGGCGTCGGTCATGCCGCGCTCGTCGATCTTGCGCAGAAGCATCTGGGAGAAACTCTCGTCCAGCTTGCTGAGGGCTTCGTCCAGACCGGAGGGAGCCGCGGCAGCCGCCTGCTCTGCTGCCGCCATGGGCATAGAGGCCATGACCATTCGGCGGCGCTGGGTTTCCCCGCTGTCGGTATGGGTATCCACATAGCGGTCGTCAATGTAGGCGGCGATATCGGCAAACAGCTTTCCGCCGATGGTGTAGGCGGCCCGGTCGAAAATCACCAAATAAACGGTCATGTCGTGGGCCAGCAGAAACTCCCCGATACTGTCCACCGCCATCTTTAGGGCCTGGTCCTTGGGGTAGCCGTACACACCGGAGGAGATCAGCGGGAACGCCACGGTTTCGCACCCGTTAGCCAGAGCCAGCTCCAGGGAGGAACGGTAGGCCGAGACCAGCAGCTCCCGCTCTCCGTGGCCGCCGCCCCGCCAGATGGGACCCACGGTGTGAATGACGAACTTCGCCGGCAGGCGGTAGCCCTTCGTGATCTTGGCCTCTCCTGTTTTGCAGCCGTTTAGGGTGCGGCATTCGGCCAGCAGCTCCGGCCCGGCGGCACGGTGGATGGCTCCATCCACTCCTCCGCCGCCCAGAAGGCTCTCGTTGGCAGCGTTGACGATAGCGTCCACCTTCATGGTGGTGATATCGTTTCGTACAATTTGCAGGGGCATAACGGCACCTCCTCACTTGATAGGGTCATCATACCATAAGCGGGACTGTCTGACAATCGATCAAAGGATGGGAAGCGGTTTCTGGATGCCCAGCATCCTTTTGATCCTCTCAAACTGCTTGGCCACCATATGCCGGGTCACCTTGGCCCCCTTGGCGATGGTGCTATCATTCGTCTCGTCGAGGCAAGGCGAACGTACTCCCAGATCTGCCGCTGCTTTTAGGAAAATTCTTTTAGTCAATGATACCTTTTTGAGGGATTTGCGAGGCAGGTGCTTAACTCGAGCGCTCGAACCAAAATCTCTTACAATCAAAAGAGCATAGAGGTTTCTTTTATTTGCTGTTTATTGTGATGAGTGATTTGAAAGATTAAATAATTTAATGTCTTAATGTCGTATTGCATCTTTCTTCAAATTCTAATATAATTAATTAACGGTAAGCCTTGCGCTACCAAGGCAGCCGTATGGGTGTTTCCCATACGGCTTTTTTCTGTACTTTTCGGGAAAGGAACTAATATGATATTTAAAATATTGGCCACAGGAAAATCGGACTTAATATCATCTGATCCTAATATTGGTTATCTAATTGAGGATCAATGGGACGATTGGTTTCAATATAGCACAATGTATGATTTATATGTTGTTGATTTGTCATTTCAGAAACACTACATAGGAAAAGTGAAAATTGGACAAAGGGGTATGGGTAACGAGCAACGGAGGCCCGCACTTAATGAAAGTTTTTCTTCTTTGTCAAAAGATTTCTTCTCCCTTGGTCAAGACAGTTACTATTACGAAAATATTAAAAACCTCGGCGATGGAAAGCGTCAAGAAATTCTTACCGCTTTAAATGATATTGCTTACAATACCAAATTAATACGAATTGCCCAAAAGGAGCCTGTAACTAAAATCTCCCTTTTGCGAAGCGTCCCGTTAACAACCGTTAGGGGACAGTTTAATCGAATTGCGTTAGGTGGTGCAAGACTAACACCATACAATTTTGAATATAAATCTGTTCCTATTCGAGAGGGAATTGAACCTATTTTGATTGAATTCAATGTCGATCCAGATTCTTATCCTCCCTCCAACATTCATGTTATTATTGGCCGTAATGGCGTTGGTAAAACATATCTAATAAGCAATATGATTCGTTCAATCATACAGCCCCATAGTGATAATCAAGGTAATGTGGGAGAAACTCGATTCCTTCACGACAGACAAACAGCTGAGGATCATTTCTCTCGTATAATTTTCGTTTCATTTAGCGCATTTGATGAGCTAAATTTTAAAACACGATCAAAAAAATTTGTACGAATAGGTCTCCCTCCACGTTTGGATGAAGATAGTACTTATACTCGTCTAAATGAAACATTTGCGACAAGCTTTTCAGCTTGTTTGCATGGGCCTCAACGGTCGCTGCTAATAAAAGTCCTTAATATGTTAAAATCCGACCCCATGTTTAGCGAATCAGGAATCATTGATTATTGTGAAGAAGATAATAAGTACAATAACGACGATCTAAAGTCTATATTCTCCAGATTAAGCTCCGGACACAAGATAATTCTTCTTTCAATAACCCAGCTTATTGAAAAAGTTATGGAAAAGACATTGGTTTTTTTAGATGAACCAGAAGGACATCTGCATCCACCGCTTTTGTCTGCGTTTATTCGCGCTCTGTCAGAACTACTTCTTGACAAAAATGGCGTTGCGATTATCGCTACACATTCTCCAGTTATTCTGCAAGAAGTTCCTCGAAGTTGCATATGGAAATTGAGAAGAACTGGCGCACATTGTAAAGCAGAGCGTCTAAATATTGAGTCGTTTGGCTCAGATATTACGACACTGACAACAGAGGTATTTGGACTTGAAGTAACCAATTCCGGATTTCATAGTTTACTTCAAGAGTTAGTAAATCAATATAGGACTTATGATAGAGTACTTCAGAAACTCAATGGACAATTGGGTACAGAAGGACGGGCATTGGTAAAAACTATGGTAATGCTTAACGAAAAAAATGAGGACCAAAGCGATGAAGATTCCTAAACCTGATATAAAAGTAGCTGAAGTCTTTGGCTCGTGTCTTAGCAATATGAGGGAAGCAAACAAACTGCTGTTTCAGCCATGCCTCCCCGAGATTATTAGTTCAACTGAAGATTATGAGCAGCACATGGAAGATGGAAGTCACGAAAAGGTTACACCGAGTGAAAGCATATGCGGCGTACCCAAAAGTGAATTAGAAAAACTCTATACTGCCAAGCTGTCCAAAACCAAACAACCTCCCAGAAAATATTATGATAAAATTATCAGTGCAGCCCCTATGGGCCTATGTCCCTATTGCCATCAGCAGATTGTTTCTACCCTGGATCACTATTATCCAAAGGCTCACTATATTTCGTTAGTGCTTTCACCAACTAACCTCATTCCATCATGCGCAAATTGCAACAAAAATAAGTTAGACGCAGTCATTCGCAGAAAAGAAGATGCTGTCCTAAATCCATACTATGAAGATTCTGACAGTTTTATTTGGCTGTCTGCAGCACTCAATAAGGATGCTGTATCCGATTTTTTGACAATGGTCTTCTATGTTTCACCTTCGGATGACTGTGATCCTATTTTGCGCACAAGATTGGAAAATCAGTTTATTTTATTTCGTCTAAATGATCTATACAGTAAACATGCTGCAGAGGAAATGATAGCAGTTGTCAATCGTCATTCCCGCATCTATAAAGTTGCTGGTAGAGCAGGGGTAGAAGAAAGTATACAGGAATCCATAGAAGAAAATGAATATCGCCCCAATTCATGGCAATCTGCTATGTATCGAGCGCTAAATGACGAGTGGTATTTAAATGTATGGCTACCCCAAAAATGTAGCGAAGCTATTGTGTCGCCTTGTCCCTGAGAAAACGAACAAGGAATAGACGGTTCATTTGCGAGGAGACGGGCTGTGCTCAGGCTGCTCTGGTAAGAGGGCTTTATTCTTTGTTTATGCGGCGCATTTTCTGCGCCACTCCTCTGCCTGCCATTTGTCCCTCAATCCGGGCGGAACACCTTTTAATACAAAGAATCCAATCCCACACAAATCCCAAAAGCTGAAAGGGTTTCTTGAAGCAAGCAGGGCAAAAGAGTGTTAAAGAGGAACTGCCCAAGCAGAGAAAAGGACCAAAGAGGGCGGTAAAGTGCCGGCTGAAGGTTCCGATGGGAGCAAGATACGAAAGTTCGAGTCTCCCGACTCGGACCAATTGGGGAAGTCTAAGAACGTTACTTTTACATAGAGAATTAAGTGTCTCGATTTCTTCGCTCCTCCCTTTTCCGTATGTCCAAGTATGTTTGCCACTGGCCCCCGCCTTTGCCAATTATCTCACCAAGAAATGAGACGAAAGAAAGCATTACGATGCCATTCTAATTCACTCTCCCAAAAAGCTTGTCCACCTGATATTCCACATAAAGAAATCAAGGCGAACGTATCGCTGGCAACATAGATCCAACGACTTGAATAGTCAATAGGAGTTTGATATAATCTCCGCGCTGCTATACTTTTTGAGCCATCTCTTTTGACCACCGCCGTTTATTTTCGGAATTAACTTTTATCAATTAATCTTTCTATGGATAATCTCTTATCCCCCTTTACCTTTTCAAATCGTATTTCTTTGTTTACTGCAGCTCAAAATTTGAAGTATATGAGATTCTGTCTTTTCCCTCCGTTGACCCACGCTCTGACCCATACCGGAAAATATGCGTGTAACAGCACTCAGGAAACAAGCCCGACCTGATGATTCAATCGCTGCAAAAGGGCTGAACACACCTGTTTTGTCTTGGTTTTCACCCTTGAATCCGGTTCGTAATCAGCAGGTCGTGTGTTCGAGTCACATTGCCAGCTCCAGAAATCCCCGCAAGCCGTAAGGTTTGCGGGGTTTTTGCGTTTGCTGGGCGGGTCAAAAATTGAGCCGCAATATAGCGACGTAGATTTTGACCCAGGGGGAGGAAAAGATTTATCAGCTTCCAGGTTTAGAACCTGTAGTTGCAACTTTCATAGTCTTCTCTTTCGTGTCCTACCAGTAAGACATAGTTTCTTATTTCCTAGTATACACTAAAAATGTCCTAAATCAAGACATTCAGGTGTTTACTATGAAACGGATTATTGATACAGAGAATCTCAACATTATCGGGCCAAAGATCAAGGAAGCGCGAGTCGAGGCCGGGATGAGCCAGAAGGAGTTATCGGAAAAGCTGGAACTGATGGCGGTGTACACTTGCCGAGGTTCTATTTCCAGAATCGAAAACGGCAAGAGGGCTATTACCGACATTGAGATTGACGCCATTTCAAAAATTTTGAACATATCCCTGGACTTTTTGTTCGGTCGGGAATAAGCAAAAACACTGGAGCACATTGTCTTCGTGCTCCAGTGTTTTTCTTTTACAGTACCCGTTCCATAAAACTGCCCATCTTCTCAGCCGCGCTCTCCTGCATCTGGCGGGTAACGTGCGTGTAAGTGCGCAGGGTGAAGCCCGCGTCATAGTGGCCCAGCATGTTGGTCACTGTTTTCACGTCTACGCCGTTTTGCAGAGCAACGGTCGCGAACGTGTGACGAAGATCGTGGAAACGGATGTGCGGCAATCCTGCGTCCTTCAGAATCTTCTTGTGGAGGTTCACTATGGAATCCGGGTGGTACATTCCGCCGGTCTTGGGGGATGGGAACAGGTATGGGTTGTTTGGATGCTTGCTGTGTTCTTCAAGCAGGAGATCGACGGCCGTCTTTGCCATTTCAAAAATCCTGATTTTAGTTTTTCTTTGTTTACAGCTTATTCCATTTTGCTCTTCTTTCTAGTCTTATCCCGTCTTCCTGCTCTGGTGCTGTTCTCCGTCTTCTTGTGGTGCGAACCCTCATTTATTTGTGTCCCAAAATCACGTGTTTAGGGCAGGTTCGCACCGAAGCACAGACAAAAATCCAGCAATTTTTCATTATGATTCAGGTAAAAACTTGCAAAAGCGATACGCGATATGATATAATGCCTGTACGAGTTGTGAGAATCCGTCCGTTTTCCCTTATGTGATGTTGTGCACTTTTGCTGTCACAACTCATCCCCTCACGGGGACAGAAACTTATCTCACACTGATGATATTGTCAATGTTCACAGTGTCACAACTCATCCCCTCACGGGGACAGAAACTGGTGGATTCCACCGGAATACCATCCACAATTCAGTCACAACTCATCCCCTCACGGGGTCAAAAAAGAGGCATGCTGCAGCATCACACTGCAACATGCCTCTTTCTTACACGAGAACAGAACCAAACTGCCAACCACCAACCGGCGGCTCATTTTTTGTCCGAAAAAAATGCGCACTTGAACAACCGGTAAAGCAGATACAAAATGATGAAAGTCCACATGGGAATCCCCCCTTACGCCACACCCGGTTCATCAGAAAACGCCGCGCTCTTTTGAAAAAGAAGCGCGGCATTTTTTATTCCTCCGCACCGAGACACACACCGAGATTCTCCTGCAAGCGCTCCAGGATGTCCTTGAGCTCCATGGACGCCATCCACTGGGAGAAAAGCTCCTCGATCATCCGGGCGGCCTGAGCATCCCCCTCTCCGGGGAGACAGAACTCGAACCCCAGAATATCGTCGGTGTTGAAGTGGTTCTGTCCGGCCGCACCGCGCAGAGGCTTCTTGGCTTTCTGCACAGCGTGCAGAACTGCAAGGAAGAGAAGCCCCATCCCGATCTCGGAGGAAACCCTGCGCAGAACAAACAGGTTCGTGTTGTAGACGGCGGGCAGATCACACGGCCGTGTCAGCGCCAGCTTCCCGATGGACGCGCCGGTGCCAAGGTTGGCGATCATGATGTCGTTCGGCTGCGCCAGGTACTTGTCAAGCTTGTGTGGCTTGACGAAGTCCTTCCGGATCCGCATCACAGCTTCACGGTTTGTCAGACCGAAGCTGAAGTTGCTGATCTTGAGGTAGTGCAGGCTGTCCTCCGTCTGCTCTGCCTCTGTCGTTTTGCCGGGGCCGATCAGGGGAACTGACTGAACAAACTCGGAGAGAGAGGCCCTTCTGCCGCTGAACCGGAACCCCTCCTCACCGCACAGCAAATCAGCGACACTGTTCCCCAGCGCGTCTTGCTGCAAGAACGGCAGCTGGGAACGATACGCCCCGATCAGCTCGGAGGTTTCCGGTGCGGGCTCCTCCGACGACATAATGTACCGCGAGGGCTGGAGCAGAAAGGACTGACGCTCCACCTCCTGCACGGGAACGCTATGGCAGAAGTCTATCTCGTCACTGTAGCCCTCCCCGTTCTTCCATGCGTGGTACTTGTCCGCAATCCGGCGGATCAGAGACTCCGGGAGAGTATACTTGGAGGGAGAGATCTTCTCACCGAGAGCGGAAACGTCTACAAACAGGATTTCCTGCGCCCGCGCCGTCCTTCTCTCCTTGCTGCGGGACAGAATCCAGAGATTACAGCCCACGTTGGTATTGGAGAACAGATTGGACGGGAGGGAAACAATACACTCGACGCAGTTATCCCGCAGCATCCCGGCCTTGATGTCATTGTACCAGGAGCGAACCTCCGCGCCGCAGCTTCTGCTCGTAAGCACAGCCGCCACACCCGTGGGGCTGAGCTTGGACAGAATGTGCTGAAGCCAGGCGTAATTGGCATTGTTCGCCGGGGGAACGCCGTACACCCAGCGGGGATCATCGGCCACCTTCTCCGCGTCCCAGGGCTGGCCATAGGGCGGGTTGGCAAAGATGAAGTCCGCCTTCAGCAGCCGGTGCAGATCGTTGGTGAGGGTGTTGGCGGGGCCGCCGCCGAGATCACAGTCGATCCCGCGGATGGCAAGGTTCATCTTGCCGAGCTTCCAGGTGGCCGCGTTGATCTCCTGCCCGTAGACATGGATAGCGTCCTTGCGGTGGCGGTGGCGCTCCACAAATTTCGCGGAGCGGACGAAGGTGCCGCCGGAACCGAAGCAGGGATCGTAGATCCGCCCGGAATACGGCTCAAGCAGCTCCACCATGAGATCCACCAGACAGGCGGGCGTGTAGAACTCGCTCTCCTCCGTGCCGAACTTGCGCAGCAGGAACTCGTACATGGCGCCGAGAACGTCCTCCCCCTCCTTCATCTCGAAGGAGAGCAGATCAATCAGGTCTCCCAGCTGAGAAGAACGAAGCTCCGGACGGGTGTAGATCATTGGCATGACGCCCTTGAGCGCGCTGTTGCTCCGCTCGATCTGCACCATGGCCTCATTGATTTTCCGTCCGATCTCGGGCGTGTGCGCCTCCGCACGCAGAGTGCTCCAGCGGGCTTGCGGCGGGATGAAGAAGATATTCTCCGCGAGATAGGCTTCCTCATCCTCCTCGAACCCGTCCCCCTCCTCAAGAAGGGCCTGGTACTTCTCCTCAAACACCGACGAAACGTAGCGCAGGAACACAAGCCCCAGCACGACAGACTTGTAGTCCGAGCGGTCAATGCTGCCCTGCAGCTCCCGGCTCCGATCCCAGATGTTCTGCATCATTTCCTGATTCATGTTGCATCCTCCTCATACACTTCTTCATACTGTCTGACGAGCGTCTCCGCAACACGGTTGAATTCCTCCGGGGAATATCCATGCTGCCGGAGCAGGCGCTTGACAGACATCTTCATCCTGGCACGAACGTTGCTGCGGTAGATCCAGTCGACGCAGTAAAGCTGCGAGAGCGTCTGATCCACCTCGACGGAGAGGGCGGCGGCATCCTCGCCGGGCCGAGCCTCTTCCAGAATGGAGCGGAACGCCGATTGCAGAACGGTCAATCCGTCCGCCGTCTGCCCGCTGTACGTCTCCCGCATCTGGCGGGCAAGAGCGATCAGCTCCCGGATCGTCTCTGTGATGGCAACAGATCGGCGGCGGTACTTCTCGATGGCCTTTGCCAGCAGCTCCGTGAACCGGCGGCGCTGCGCCAGATTCTTCGAGAACATTCCGGAAATGGACTGCTTCAGGAGCTTTTGGAGCGCGCAGACCGCCAGATCCCTGTGCTCGCTCTTTTCCAGCTGCGCGAGCGCCTCCTCTGTGAGGACCGAGACGTCGCACGCTTCGGAACCACACTGTCCCATCACATCCAGAATCCCGGCGGAGGCCACGGCGCGGGAAAGAAGCTGGTTCATCTCGAAATCGAGCTGCGTGCCTGTCTTTCTGCCGCCCTTTTCCTCCGTCATCAGCTTGACGATCCCGGCCTTGACCGCCCGGTAAAAGCCCACCTCCTCATTGCGCCCCGCGCTGCGGGGAGAAGCCGCGCACAAAGACCAGCATTGCAGCAGCTCCTCCGTCAGACGGAGAAAATCATCCTTGCGCTCCTCGCCCTGGGAAAGCACAAAATCGATCGCCGCGGCGAGAGCCGTGAACCGTCGGCTGGGATCTCCCGAGAAAAAGCCTTCCACTGGACAGCCATGCAGCAGCTCCCGCAGAAGCTGGCACTTCTCCTCCAGCTGATCCTCCACCGCGGAAATGTCCGCCTTCTCCGCAAGATCAGCCCCACCGCGATAGGTATAGGCGCGGATCGCCTTTTTCAACGGCTCCCCGATCCCGATGTAATCGACGACCAGACCACCGCTTTTGCCCTGAAACACGCGGTTGACACGCGCGATAGCCTGCATGAGGTTGTGCCCCTTCATCGGCTTGTCCACATACATGGTGTGCATGCTGGGGACGTCGAAGCCTGTGAGCCACATATCCCGGACGATGACCAGCCGGAGCTCGTCATGGGGATCCTTCATGCGCCGGGCCAGCGTTTCGCGGCTGGCTTTATTGCCGACATGGCGCTGCCACTCCGGCGGATCGGAGGAGCTTCCGGTCATCACCACCTTGATCGCGCCCCGGCTCAGATCGTCGCTGTGCCACTGCGGGCGAAGAGCCGTGATCGCGTCGTAAAGCTCCACCGCGATCCGGCGGCTCATCACCACGATCATTGCCTTGCCGCCTTTATACTCCTGCGACAGCTGACGCGCCTCGAAGTGGGTGACAATATCCTGCGCAATCGCGGACAGACGCGCCTTCGCACCGGCGAGCGCCTCCAGACTCGACCACCTGGTTTTCAGCGACTCCCGCTGGGAAACCTCCTGCTGTCCGGTGATCTCCTCGCAGTCCTCATCGATGGAATCAACCAGCTCCTCCGGAAGGTGCAGAGACGCGATCCGGCTCTCATAGAACAGCCTGACGGTCGTTCCGTCCTCGATGGAACGGGACATATCGTAGACGTCTATGTAATTGCCGAACACGGAAACGGTATCGTGATCGCCCTGCGAAACAGGGGTTCCCGTAAAGCCGATGAAGGAAGCGTTCGGCAGGGAGGAGCGGAGATAGCGCGCGTAACCATAACGAAGCGACGCTTCCCCGTTCTCCGTCTTCACCTTCGCGGAAAAGCCGTATTGCGAGCGGTGCGCCTCATCGGCGATGACGATCACGTTGCGGCGCTGTGTAAGCGGCTCCGCCGTCTCACAGCCCTCGTCCGGCTCGAACTTCTGGATGGTGGTGAAAATCATCCCCCCGCTGGCCCGGCCGCTCAGAAGGCTTTTCAGATGCGCCCGGCTTTCGGCGTGCTGCGGCTGCCCAAGCAGATATTCCGAGGACGAGGAGAAGGTCTGGAACAGCTGATCGTCGAGATCGTTCCTGTCAGTGATCACCACGATCGTGGGATTGGAGAGGGCGGGATCCGCAAACAGCTGACGGGCGTAGAACACCATGGAAAGGCTTTTGCCGCTCCCCTGCGTATGCCACACCACGCCGATCCGCCTGTCTCCGTCCTCCTCCGCGGCGCGTCTGGTCTGCACCAGCGCCTTTTCCACGGCGAAGAACTGATGATAGGCCGCCAAAATCTTCCGCGGACCGGCGGGCGTATCCTGATAGAACAGGTACGAACCAATGATGCGGAGCAGCCGATCCGGCGCGAACATGCCGGCGATCAGGGTGCGGTAGCTTGGCACGCTCCGGTCGTCCCTGTGCTCCCCGTCCGCGCTTCTCCACGCCGTAAATCGATCCTGCGGAGAGGTGAGCGTCCCGGCCGCGGAGTTGATTCCGTCGCTCACCACCAGAAAAGCGTTGCTGAAAAAGAGCGCCGGGACAGCGGACTGGTAGGTTTGCAGCTGGCAGTAGGCCTTCGTGAGGTCCGCCTGCTCGTTCCCCGCGTTTTTGAGCTCCCACACGACCACAGGCAGCCCGTTGAGAAACACCACCAGATCCGGACGCTTCACGACAGAGCCGTTCTGCACCGTGAACTGGTTGACAGCCAGAAAGTCATTGTTCGCGGGATTGGAGAAGTCGGCAAGGCGGCAACGCTGCTCCGACACTGCACCGCTCTCCCTGTCCTGCTCCCGCACCGGCACACCGGAAATCAGAAAGCTGTGGAAACGGCGGTTCTCCTCCGCCAGACTGCCGGAACCCATCCGCAGGGAACGGACAGCCTCGCGCAGAGCGGTCTCCGACCGCTCCGGATTGAGACGGCGCAGCGCGCGCAGCAATCGATCCTCGAGAATCACCGTCTCGTAGGACTCCCGCTCCGGCGCTTCCCCGCCCTCGCTGATCTCCGGCCCGGACGCCGTCCCATATCCGGCCAGACGAAGCTCCTGGAGCACAGCCTGCTCCAAATCATTTTCCAAAATCGGCATGAAAAATCCTCCTCTCTCACAGCGGCATGGTTTCGATCTCCAGTCTGACCAGCCGTCTCCACCCTGTGTGAACAAACGCAAACTCCGGCTCCTCCCTGCCCTCAGGCGACGCGCGCGTCCTTCCCGTGGGGATGCGCGCCGACTGCGACAGCAGCACAGGCTTTTCTCCCGCGATCCGCAGCAGCGCGCCCAGCAGCTCCGGCGGCAGAACCGCCGCGACGGCGTCGGCATCGCGAAGCGCGGGAAGCAGCTCCCGCATATCCGTCACCGTATCCCGCCATGGCAGAAGCGCCACCGGAGATTTCAGCGCTCTCTCCAAATCCGCGCGCTGTTCAGCCGTCATCTCGTGGCGGGAAATCCAAAGCACCTGTTTCATCTCTCTGCCCTCCTTGTTTTGCTCTCTGATTTCCTCTCGTAAAAAAAGGAAGCCATTTCAGGGATACGAAAAATTTTTTTCGCTTTCTCCCCGCATTTCCGTCTGACAGTTTCCTTCTCGTCGTTTCGCAGACTGATTTCAGGGATTCAAAAAAATATTTTGAGACAAAAAAGGCTCTGGTGCGAGCCTCCCTTTTTTGCACGCCGAAAAAGAGGCGTTTTCAGGAGGTTCGCACCAGAGCACAGACAAAAACCGGGTTCATATTTCACTTTTCTTTGGATAAAACTTGAAAGAACCCGCACAGCATGGTATAATACCTGTGCGGGTTGTGAGAATTCATCTGCTTTTCCCCATACGAGGTTGTGCACTTTTGCTGTCGCAACCCGTTCCCCTCACGGGGACAGAAACTCCGCGAACGTAAGATCGTCACGGGACACATTGGTCGCAACCCGTTCCCCTCACGGGGACAGAAACACTGCGCAATTCCGGTCCACTTACCGTGATACCACGTCGCAACCCGTTCCCCTCACGGGGACAGAAACCCCTTTCGGGAGCCATACCTCCGCAGTTCTGGCAGTCGCAACCCGTTCCCCTCACGGGGACAGAAACGGAAACGTATTCCCGGAATTTCTTCAACTGGAACCGGGTCGCAACCCGTTCCCCTCACGGGGACAGAAACTCTGCGAAAGCCGTGGTAGAGCCGAAAATTGCGATCAAAATCCATTCCCCTGACGGGGTCAAAAAAAGAGAGGCACGTTACAGCGTCACACTGTAACGTGCCTCTCTTTTTGTCTTTGTTTACGGGATGCGGCGGTGAAGAACGCCGCCCATGCCGAGGGAGGTCTTAATTCCGATCCCGGCAAAGGAGGAAAATTCCAGCAGAGCGTCCGCAAGCTGACGGTGAAAGCCGTCCAGCCTGTTGTCCAGCACGATGGGGCCCACGAAGCCAGTCACTTCTCCTTTTTTTATGACATACGGCTCATCATGAAGCTGAAGGTGGCGGCAAAGCAGTCCGTCCGCCATCGCCTCTGTTCCTTCTCCGTTCTCGTCCTCAATCAGGCAATCGGGAAAGCAGACGTTCCACTGCTGAATCAGGCTTTGCAGAATCAGCCGCGTGGTGGGAAGAATGCGGTATTCCTTCCGGCTCTTAAAGCAGGCCGGCGTGCGGAATTCCAACCGGTGGCGGGAGCTTTCCTGTGGGGAGGAGAACAGCTCCTCCGGTTCCTCTATGCGAACACGCTCGCAATTCCGCACGCGCAGCCGCACCCGCTCCCGGCGCAGGACGTACTCCTCTTTTCCTGCCAGAACCGCGTCAAGCGCCGCGTTCGCGTCCGGCCCCAGGAGCGTCACACGCCAGACCAGTCCTTCCCGCTCTGAAAACAAATACTGGCTCAGCGGCGAAATGCCCTGCCGGTGGGAGAGCTCGCCGAACGCGGGCGGAGCGAGGGACAGCAGCTCCGCATAAAGCGGATAGCCCCACTCCGGGCGCGGGCGGCACGGCTTGTCCGGCTCCAGCAGAAGGCGGTATTGCGTCAGCAATGGCGGATCCTCTCCTTTTCCTCTTTGTAAAACTTCATTTGATTGCTTCTCGCCGCCGCTCCCGCCTGCACCTTCTCGCACCGTTTCAGATAATTCAAGCAGACGTCGGCGGGGATGGGAACCGGCGTTTCCCCTTCTTCCCCGCCGCGCTCCGGAACCGTTTCGCTGTATGGACGCAAATCCGTCCGCAGGAGTGACGCCAGATCGCGGCAGGGGGCGCTCATGTAATAATCAAGGTAGGCAAGTTTCATGGCGGAAAAGACGTCGCGCTCATGTGTCAGCCGCAGCGGAACGCTTTTGGCCGCGAACGTCATATCCTCCGTAAAGAACAGACGGTACCAGTTCCGGCGTGTCTCGTTGCCCGCCTTTCCCCGGTGACGCTCCGAAAAATCGAGCACGAGCGCCGTCAGCTCCACCAGCGCTTCGTCCCACTCCGCGCGCTCCTCCGGCTTCGCCGCGGAGGGATCCGCTATGAAATCGGAAAGGGTTGCGTCCTCTTCCCCCATAGGCGCATCCATGCTAAGAATCTGTATGTTTCTGCTCTTCAAGGCTCTATTGGCATCCGTCTTTCTTCTGTTCATCAGGAAGGAGAGATAATGCGAGAACGCCCCCTTCTCCGGCTGATAGCGGCGCAAAGCCTCTTCAAACGCATCGAGCGCCGATTTGTCCGTATTATCGAACAGGCGGTACCAAAGCTCAAACAGTTCCAGATACAGCGCCTGCCGTGCCGCTTCATTCCCCGTTTCCTCCATGGAGACATAGCTTCTCGCGGCCTCGTCCATCCGTTTTTCCATTTGAAGCCTTCGGGCGCGCTTTCTGTCCATCTGCGTCATTCGTTATCCCCCTCACAGCTCCAGAATACGGTCAATCGTTTCGCGGGGATGCTCCACACCGCGCTCCGCCAGCATCCGGACGATCTCGTCAAGCCGAATCAGCGCCGTCTCATCGTAAACGCTGGCCGTCCACCCGCTGGCATCACTACCGGAGCGCGTGATGCTTCCGTAGACGATGCAGGGGATCGAGACGTTCCGCTTGACACGGTACGCATACTGTACCGCCATCCGAACCGCCATGGAGAGCGGTTTGGTCCCGAAGGTAATGCAGGCAAACAGCTCGTCGTTGTCCTCCACACAGTCGATCAGACGCTGAAACAGAGCCACATGATTTGCCACCTCCTCGCCGGAGGGCGCCGGAACCTCCCGAACGCCCGCACAGCGCAGGCCGCGGCGCAGGCAGAGCGCGTCCAGCTCCGTGCGCAGCGCTTCCAGATTACGGCGGCAGTCCTCCGTGTCCGCCGTCACGGCGATCACCTCAAACGGTTCCTCCTGTGACGCATAGCCGTTGATCGCCGTGAGAATCGGAAAGCTGGTTTCCTCCTCCATGGCCAGCCGGGTATTTCCCACCGCCTGATAGCAGTAGCGCCGAAGTTGCCCTGCAATTTGCAGGGGGATCACTGTAATAAATCGCTGCATGGGATCCTCTCTCCTCTCATTCAAAATCGATCCATTGCCGCCAGGAGTGCTTCTTTCACATCACGGGAAGAAACCTCCTCCAAACGAACATAGCCGAATTCACACAAATATTCCATCAGTTCGGTTTGATCTGAGGTCTCCTCATCATTGGCGTGATTGGCCAGATTGCGCAGCATCTTCATATACAGATAATCCCGGGCAATGGTCTGAAATTTTTCAATTGCTTCTTTTCGGAACTGTACCCCCTCCATTCTTCCCGAAAATTGGAGCAGCTCCTCCAGATGCCGAAGCGTGCGGGCATAGAAATTAGGAGTCGGCGTCTGGTCGGGATCCAGTTCCAACAGACAGCAAATCAAATCTTTCGCGTTTTCCGAGCGGCAAATTCCCGACAAGAAAGACTTCGTCGTCATTTTTCTTTTCATGATGTCCATCAAAGCAATCAAACGCTGTTTGTTACTTGGAAGCAGGCTCGTCCATCTGGCATTGTAGCTCCCATCCAAATCGGCCAGCCGGATGATCAGCTGTACATTTTCTAAACCTGTACGGATCTCCTGATACTTTGGATTGTTCAGGCAGCTGGATAAGACATATGCCTTATCCTTGTTCCGATACAAAAGATTCTGAAGCGCCTGCACCGGGCCGGCAATCTGGCTGTCGTCGGAACGGCGTGCGAAAAGAAGGCAGTTTTTCACCCACACAGCCGCCGGATCTTCATACTCCTTGCATCTGACCCTTAACAGATCCGGAAGCTCATAGAACAAATCCCTTCTCTCGGCAATGAGAGAAGGCACGCGCTCCGTGTACACCGTGAGCGCCTGCTGCAGCATATCGCTCTCAACACACCATTTGATCAGCGAAATGATGTTCATCTTGTTCCCGAACTTCTTCCGGAAGGCCGGAACCAGCTCGCGCATGAGCGGATCGGAGCAGTGTTCCACCCCATCGAGAGCCTTTCCGAACGATTCCATGCAGCCGTCAATCTGGCGGGTGCGGCACAGAAGGATGGCGTCGTTCAGCCGTTCGAGCGATGACAGCAGCGCGCCGATCGCCGGGTCGGCGGGATCGTCTCCATAGTAGGCGCGCAGCGTGCGCACGCTGCCAAAGGAGGTCAGCTCCTGCATCCCGCCGACCAGATCAAACAGGCTGACAATCGAAGAAATATCTTCAATCTCTCTTGTTTGAAATTTACTGTACACCGCGCACACCGTGCGCACGCCGGTATACGAGAGAATCCGGCCCAGCAGCAGGAGATACATGACAGCGTTGCGGAAGCCGCCGGTCGTTTCGAGCAGGATTTCATCCCCCGGTCTGACATGGGAAAGGATTGCCGAGAGCGGCGCTCCGCTGAATTCCTCCCCTTCTTCATACGGGATCCGCACAGCGGAAACACCGGGAGCAAGCTGTCCCCATTTTTCGCTGAGAGAAGCAAACGCCCCTTTCGCCTTCTCCGTGACAATGCAGAGGATCTCCGTGGTATCCGGGTACCGGCGCAGCAGGTACTGGACCGGCGCTTCGTTTGTCTGCGCGCCCTCCACCTGACTCCCGTCCGGGCAATGATAAGAACGAGAGGCACTATTTTCTTTCAGTTCGCTGAGAAACAAAATGATTTTCTGGGACATGAAAGCTTCTCCTCCTTATTTTCCGCTAAATTTTGCCCGAAGAGCCTCTATTGGATCCTCCGGCGTTTTTGTCTGCTCCGCCTGCTTTCTCTGCTCTTCTTTCCGCAGGGATGACACATCCGGCAGGCAGGTACCGGGGTTTTTAAATTCCTTGAGCTCCATGTAGGAAACCTCCGGACCGGAGCGAAGGGTGCTTTTGAGATAGAAGAAATCCTGAATTTCCTCACGGCTGCGGATCGAGGGACGCTTTTTGGGCTTTTTCAGGTGGAGCCGCTCCGCGGCCTCGTCATCGTATGCCTGAATCAGGCGATCGATGGCGCCGGGCTCCGCTTCCACTGCGCCGCCGGTCAAGCCTTCGGGCGAGTAGAGGCTGTCAAATCGAAATTCCCGCAGGCTGTCAATGGTGAGCGTCATGCGCCCATAGCCGTACGGCTTTCCCATGCCGATGCTCTGCCAGCAGCCCTTTTCCAGACGGAGGCACCACAGCAGAAGGCCAAGCTCCTCATCCGTAAGATTCTTAAAGCGTATGACGCCGCGAAAGACGCTTCCCGTATCAAGCGGACGCAGCGTGGAAGCGACGTTCTCCTTTTCCGCCGGCGGTGCACTGGCCTTTTCGCGCAGCCAATACAGCTTATAGCCGCGCAGGCGGAAATCGTCCTGATTGTAGTTCATGCCCTCCGCCACATATCCGGCATAGAAGCTCTCTTTGGGCTGACCAAGAACCGTTTTGACAGGGGGAAGCTCCTTCGGCTCTCCTTGCAGGACAAAGCCGCCGAACGACACGCGCGAACGGTACGCCTGCTTCCCGCGGGCAAAGCCGAGAATGGCGGAAGGATAATCGAGCGGCATGGCTGACGCCGCTTCCCGATGGTGCTGCGGCAAACCATCCGACACCATATGTCGGTAGCCAATCCGGAGGAAACGGCTCATCCCGAAATACAGATGCCCCTCATGGCGCGTAAAGAATACCGGTTTTCTCTCCCCTTCCTCGGGAAGCGCCCAAAAAGCCGGATCGTAATACGCTTTCAGCGAGTTTCTCCGCTCCTCCCAGTCAATCCGATAAGAAAGAATATCTCCGCTGGGTACCTGTTCCGGCGCAATCTGCGGATCCTCCTGTGGAAAAAGGTAGAGATGATTCGGTTTGGGGCTGGCGGACTTTCCAGTAAACAGGAGAGTTCCCTGCTTCATCCCCTGACGGCCAGCAGGATAAAGAGCGGTCACTGTGCCGTCCGCCCCCTGATAGGAGACGGGAACGGTGCGCGCGTCCCCGCTGCCGAACTGCGCCACATGCGGATCCTTTCGGGAAACCAGAAGGACTCCCTCGGGAACCGGGCGAATCCAGTATGTTCCATTCTCACAGAACAGGTAACCCGCCTGCACGGCGCGAGGCGTCGAAACGGGTTTTCCCGTCTTGCCTTTTTCCGTTTTGATGTCGAGAACGCCCTGATAGTACTCTTTCAGCTCACCGCGCGTTCCCCCTCTGGCTCCTGCCATTTCACGGAAATAGATCTGATAATCGTCCAAATCCTCCCCCGGACGCACAAGGCCATAACCGAGAATCTGCATATTCTCGCGCACCATGCCGCGCACGGTCGAACCAGGAATCTGGTATTTGCCGTCCGGACCCCTGAAAAAGTGCGGTTCTTCTTCGCCATCCGACACAAAGACGGGCGTTTCCGCCCGCAGCGTGACGTGGATTTCGCCCGTGTGCAGGGCGGGATCGATGCGATCATGGGGAGGAAGTTCCTCCATGCCCGCATACCGGAACAGAATCTTTTCCGAGAACGGAACAAAATTATACGGTGCATGAACCGGAACGGACGGTCTGGACGCATTCCTCTGACGCGAATTATTCGGAACCATCTGCTTTTCCCCCTTCCCATCCAGCCAAACAGGTTGCGGTCACGATCGTTTGCCCGTCTTCATCCGCGCTCAGATACTGCCGGACAAGAATTTTTCTGCCGAACTTTTCCTCTTTGATCACCGGGTACCAGTTTTCCAGCACGGAATCCTCCGGTTCCCGTGCGAGGGAAACAGCCTTCCATTCTTCCTCCAGCTGGAACAGACGGATCTCCTGCTCCTCATTAAAAAAGCGCGCCTCCAAAAGCTCATCCGTCCCTATCTCCCGCGGCGTTTTCCCCAGAGACACGCTGCTCATGGAACAAATCCAAGCAAAAGGAAGGTCCTTCCCTCGCCGCAGCCCTTCCTCAAAGGATAAATACTCCGATTTCATTGCTGTTCCCTCCTCACTGCCTGCGTCCATACATTCAAAAGGCCATCCGGATCCTCAATGGAAACGGGTTGGTTCTCTCTGAATACAAGCGCCGCCTTCTTTCCCGACGGCGCTTCTATTTCAATCTTCCGCACCACGAGATACCCGCGCCCAATTGATCCGCCGCTTCCCAGATGATACAGCCCCAGGCCCAGATCGCGCAGAGCATACAGCAGAAGGCCGCAGCCCACAGGATTCTCCGCTGGGGCGGTAATGGTTAAATCAACATCGCTCGAGACTGGCTCCTCTGTCATCATTCCCTGCCGGATCACGCCGCCTGTGAAGCGGTTTATGCGGATGCGGCGGATCTCTTTCTTCTGCTCCGACAGCATCACATCGTTAAACACCACCTGTCCAGGCAGGCCGTTGTCATCGCGGTTTGATCCACGCCCGAACCATTCCTCCGTCACCGCATCAGGCAGGCCAAGCAGCCGCGCAATCGACTCAGCTCGTGCCCGCACGGCGCCCTTGACGGAGGATCCGGGGAGCACGCTTCTCCCGTTTTCCTTCAGATTGACCGTTACGGAAACAGTACCCTCTTTCCCTTTCGTTCTCTTTTCCTGCGCAGAGGCTTTCACCAGGATGCCATCCGTGCGGCCTGTCACAAGAAACTTCACGCGGGAGGAAAGAACGCCGCTTTCGGGCAGGGTAAGCACACTGCCGCCCGCCTCGTCCGCCAGCCAGGCTTCCCGGTCGGCGGCATTCTGCATCTGAAACACACGTTTTTTCACAGTCAGCCGGACATGACCAAAGCCGTTCGTTTTCTGCGCGCCGAGTCGGATTTCACCCCCATTCAGAGCTCCCAGCATCCGCTCAATCGTGTCCGTCTCATGGGAATTCCTCTCCTGTCCAAGCCAGGTGAGCGTGAAATGCAGCCTGGAACCGGCCACCATGTGAGCCGTATCAAATTTGCCGCCGTCGTCCGCCGTTCCCGTTTTTCCGTTGATTCGCAGGCGCGGCCGGGTCGCCTGCACATCGTCCGCGCCGAACAGCGCGTCGGAAACCATCAGCCGCCCGGAACCTTTCTGACTGCCGAACAACTCTTTTGCCACGTCTTTTTTTCCCTGATCCTCCAGCCATCCGCGCAGCGCGCCAGCCAGTGAGCTTCCCTGCAAAAAGGCGCGTCCCTGCGCGTCGCGAAGCACCGTCTCGGGATCGCCGTCCTGTCCTCCGGTTCGCAGCGGCGTCACGCAGACAGCTTCCGTCTCATACCGAACCGCTATGGTAAACACAGCCATTTCTCACGCCTTCCTTTCGCCGCCCTTGCGGCTGTAATTGAACAGCATACACAACAGACGAAGCCGATCCGTTTCTGTACCCGCCGCGCAGGGGATTCCGAGAGTTTTGTTCAGCGGCTGTTCCAGCACGGTACGGATCAATCGATCGATTTCGATAAAGCGCGCTCCGTGCTTTGCGCCTCTGTCGTTCCGATTCTTCTCCAAATGCTGCATCAGCTCGGAGCAATTTCCTGCCGCCATCGCTTTTTCGCACAGAGATTGAATCTCGCCAAGCTGGCTTTTGGAGAGGCCATCCAGGTGCAGGGAATCGCTCCGCTCCATTACCCAGCGAATTCGGGCACGGCGCAGCGCTGCTTCCGCCGTCTCTCCAGTCTGTTCCTCCGTCTCCTCCGGCAGCTTTCTCTTCAGGGCCTCATACAGCTCCGGCCGCAGGAACAGGACGCTCCCGCAGCCCTCCGCACGCCGGATGCCGAGCCCTTCCCGCTGAATTCGCTCTATCGCTTCCAGCGAGGGAGCAGGCGAACATTTCAGCTGGAACATACTGCCGCGATCGTACAACCGCACAGCAGGGACACGGCAGCCCCAGGTGCGGTTATAGCCGCCAATCTCCACCATGGAGGTACTGCACGCGAGCACTTCCACAGACTCCACCTCCAGCCGGCGTGACAGTTCGCCGCAATCAATTCCGCACGGCTCACCGCACGCGTTCGTCATAGTGAATGGGGAAAAAGCCAGCAGATACACAATCTCCCCAATGGGGTCCGTCTTTCGATATCCATAGGCAGACTGCCACGCGGGCCGATCCGTGCTTTCCAGAAGCGTTACGGCGCATTTTCCGAATCCCTCATACCGGTCCGCACCCAGCCAGACGCAATCGCGGAACACCTCGCTGATCTTCCCGGCCAAGGACGGATTGTCCAGTTGGATGGTACCCTCAAACTCCTGTCCTGCACCGAGATAGCTCGTCTGGAAAATCTGTGTCTCCTCTTTTTCGGAATTCACATGGCGCTGGATACGGGCGCTCTCCTCAATTCTGGCACTGTGGAAACGGACGGTATTGCCGTCGAGAGCACAGGCATCCCCAAGCCCGACGCGCTTCAAGCTGGCCACATTCTTCAGCAGAACGCTTGTCAGCTCATCTTTTGCCTTTTCTCCGTAAAACCCCAGAACAGGAGGCAGAGAAACACCTTTCGTGAGGCAGGGAATCGCATCCAGGAACCGTGTTCGAGAGGACAGAAGCTCTCTCTTATGATCCTCAAACCAGACGGGATCGGATGTCGCCAACTCGCTGAGCACCATGCCCCGCACGGCGGAGCCGGGAAGATAAGTACGCGCCGCCGTTCCGTTTGCATAACTGCGGGCCAGATCGGTGATCAGAACCGGCAGTTCGGTGCGGAGATGATAGCGGATACATCTGCTTTCAGGAAGTGCTTCTCTCCGGTTCGTTTCCTCGCACTCCTCAGCAGAAAACTTTACACGCCCAAAACCTCGGCTGCGCATAGTGCCGATCCATTTGATTCCTCGTAGGCTCCTGCGCAGAAAATCTGCGTCCTGTGCCGCGCAGCTCATCGTGCCGGTAAAGCACAGCCCACGACAAACGCAGGCCGCCGTGCGGAGCGTACCAGCCTTAACAATCCCGTTTTCAAGGCTTGTAAATGTTCTGGTGGAATAGCACTCCTCAACCGTCGACAGTCTGGGATCAAGCCGAAGCTCCGTCAACCGGAGCCTGCGCCCATCGGTTTTTCCCTCCCATCCAGAGGTTCCAAAGATCTCCTCGATGGAATCCGGGTTTCCGCCCTCCCAGTCGCAGAGGTTCTGGGCACTCTCCAAAAGCAGCCCCTTGAGCGTTGTCCCCTTCAAATAAGGAAACCCCTCCGTGTCCTGGCAAACCGCAATATCCTCACCGCCAGGAACACTGTAACCGGATCCGATAATTGCGTCCGACAGAAGCTCCATGGTGAGCAACAGCGTCACACGTTTCCTCATTTCCGCACCTCCAGAACATCAAAATGATCGATCAGCTCGATCGCGTCAAAGAACAGGCACCGTTTGACGCCGCCGAAGTCATGGAAAATCTCCTTTTCCAGCTTCTCTCCATGCCAAAGCGCTTCACGGTATTTCTCCCACCGCTTCATTTCGTCGTGGTAGGCCGCATCCAAGCCGTGATACAGAAGCTCGCTGACCTGTTGATCGTGCAGGAAAAAACGGCTTTCCAGCTCGCCCTGCTTGCAGGCGGTACGAAGCCCTTTGATTTTACCCCTGGCTGTTTTGCCATACTCTCCTTTCATGGCCCGGCAAAGGCAACGGAAAAAGGCGTATGTCCTCAGCCCCGTGGATTCCTGGCAGCTTTCCGGTTCCAACACCACGACAGGACGCAACTCCAACTGCCCGCCGTCCTCCGTGCGGTAATCCCGGCGCAAATCAGACAGATGGCCGCGAAGCTGTCCGAATTCCAAGTGCCAATCCATAGCGGAAATTCTCCCCTCCGGATCGAGCTCCGCTCCAAACCGTTTCGCATTGCTGCAAAGCTCCTCTGCCAAATCGTAGGCCGCATGGAAGGGATATTTGACGTGTACCATCGCCACACCGGCGCATGCGGCGTACGCTTTTCCGTCCTGCACATTGATCCTTTTGGAGAGAGCTTCCAAAAACACGCGGGCACATTCCAGCCCAAGAGATCCCTGTGTTACAAAGCAGACGTCGTCTCCCGCAAGAATCACCGGACGGATGGGAAGCATCTTGTCCGCGGTGTATCCCTGTTCAATCAACGCTTCCTCCACACACAGAAGCGCGGATTCAAAGTCCTGCTGGACCCCTTCGCTGAAGCGGCGCATTCGCTTGCAGCAGTCCTCCCATTGGCCGGGGTCAGAGGTGATGTTCTTCACTCGATTTCCCATGGCGTTGCCGTCAATGTGAACCACCGCAAGGAAATTGTCTTCTCCAGCCAGTTCCTCAAACTGCGTCGGGAACGAAAAACCATCTGGTGGCAAAATGCCTTCAAATGACAGATTTTCCTTTTCCCACAACGGCTCCGGGCGAAGCGTCTCAGCATCAATCACCTCCACGCCAAAGCTTGTCCGACGGAAGGAAGAGGTTCGCAGCGCTTTCTTTTTTTCCAGTTCCCCGGACAACCTTTTGAGGTTCTCCTCCGGCGTCGTCGAAGAATCATACTTCATCTTTTTTGCGAAGAGCTCCAAACCGTCAAAACGGCGCATGGCTTGCTCCGTCACGCGGGAAGCAAAGCTGACAGCTTGCCTCTCATCCTCAAACTGCAGCACGGTATGCCCGCCGCCTGCGTAGACCAGGTTTTCCGGTTCGGAATACAGATCTTCTGCAGCATCACGCAAAAACGCACTGCTCGTAACATATTGAATAATGGCAGAGCGTTCCACGTTTTCCCTGAGCTTTTTTCTGGAAAATATGTAGCTCTGCTTCTGTGAAACCTCCAGGATCAGCAACGTCTTTTCCAAAATCCAACCCCTCCCAGTTTTTACATGTTTCTTCGACTCAGTATAGCATATTACGACCAACGACACAATTGTTCCAACATATTTAAATCTTTATTTAGATATTTATACTAACTTTTTACCGTCTGTTATCTACTCGAAAAGAAACAAGCCAAATTCAGGGATAAAAAAATTTTTATAAGTTTTTTCTCTATGCAACGTGGAGGTGAGTTTCTAAAAACGGAAATGCGTTGCCATAAACATAAGTTTGTTGTCTATGTTTGATTGCCTTACGGATGACCTCTTTTCCTTCTATCAAAACGTCTTTTTCTTTGTTTACTGCAGCTCAAAATTTGAAGTATATGAGATTCTGTCTTTTTCCTCTGTCGACCCACGCTCTGACCCACACCGGAAAATATGCGTGTGACGATACTCGGGAAACGAGTGCTGACCTGATGATTCAGCCGCTGCAAAAGGGCTGAAAAGGCCCATTTTGCCTTTGTTTTTACACCGAATCCGGTTCGTAATCAGCAGGTCGTGTGTTCGAGTCACATTG
>ERZ779885.1149-NODE-1149-length-27708-cov-5.202871_pt1 | contig 27708 bp, 27 predicted proteins | sample MGYA00511554_ERZ779885 | MGnify/ENA primary metagenome ERZ779885 (study PRJEB29588, sample SAMEA2160998) | human gut metagenome | biome: human gut; feature: human-associated habitat; material: faeces | place: Denmark | collected 2008/2010 ... | reverse complement strand
AGGGGGGCGGCGCGCTCGGGACGCTGCGGCGGTGCGTGCTGCTGGCTCTCTCCGCAAGCCTCCTGGCCGGAGGGGCGCTTTGGGCCGGATCGGAGCCTCTGGCGCTTTCGGTGCTCGGCAGCGAGCTTGCGGTGCGTCCTCTGAGGATTCTGGCGTGCGGACTCCCGTTTATGGCGTGCTGCGCCTGTCTGAAGGGCTGGTTCCTCGCGGAGCAGCGGCCCGGCATTCCCACCGCCGCGGACGTTCTCGAGCAGGCTGTTTCCATCGGAGCGGGCCTGGCTCTCCTGAACAGCCTGCCTCCGCTGGAGGCGCTGATGCTCGGCTCGACGCTCGGCGAGGCCGCGTCGTTCACGCTGACGGGCTTGTGCTTCCTGCGCTGTGCCAGGGGCAGAAAACGGGGAACGCCCGCGCCGCTGCGCGGGATTCTGCGCATCGCGGTTCCGGTGGTCAGCAGCTCGTTCACGCGCAGCGGACTGAGCAGCCTGGAAAATCTGCTTGTACCGCGCGGCTTCCGTCTGCACGGGGCCGATCTCGCGGACTCGCTTTCGCAGTACGGGCGCATGCAGGCTGTCGCGATGCCGGTGATTCTGTTCCCCGCGGCTCTCGTGACCTCGATGTGTCAGCTCCTCATCCCGAAGCTTGCCTTTGCCGCGTCGCGCGGAGACAAGGAGACGATCCGGAACACCGCGGGCCGCGCGATCCGTTTTACGCTTGCCTTCTCCTTTTTCATCACGACCCTGCTGATTGTCTTCGCCGATCCTCTCTGCCGCTTCTTTTTCCAGAGCGCCGAGGCCGGAAACCTCCTGCGTATTATGGCTCCGATCGTCCCTCTGATGTACGTCGACAGCGTGGTCGACGGGATGCTCAAGGGACTGGATCAGCAGCTGTTTGCCTTCCGCTGCAATCTTGCGGATTCCCTCCTGCGTGTCGCGGCGGTCGCCGTTCTTCTGCCGCTCTGGGGAATGGCGGGCTATGCCGCGGTCCTCTTTTTCAGCGAGATTTTCAACGCCTCCCTCTCGATCTACCGGCTGCTGCGTGTTACGGAGCTCGACGCTGACCCTGTTACCTGGGTGCTTCTGCCCGCGGTCGGAGCCGCTCTGCTTTATTATCTGCTCGTTCTGCTTCCCTTTGTCGGGTAGCACGTCGGGCCGCGCATTTGCCGCCGGCCGCGTCCGTCCGGTTTTTGCCCGTGATTCGCGTCCTGGCGTGCCCTTCCCCGCGCATGGCCGTTTTGTCCGGCGGGCCGGATGGCTTCCTCCTTTTTTGATTCGGAAAGGTGCGGCGGTTGCGCTTGATGGTCCGCTGTGCTACAATACCCTCAGTGAACAGGGGGCAAAGGGATTCTCCGGGATGGGGTGCATACCCGGCTGCGTTGTCCGCGCTGCCGGGAGCTTGCCCGATCCCCGGAAAACTCCGAAGGACTGCGCGGGTATGGAAAACAGACGCTTTGCCCCTTTGTCCCGTGAGGATTCCCTCATGGGATGGAAAGCGGATGCCTGCGGAGGAGAGAAGCTTCACCGCATGAGGGGACAGCAGGGCGCGTTTGCGCCGGAAGGGGGCTGGCATGGTGCCGGATTTCAGGATTTTATTTCTTTTGTTTTTGATTTACAGCGCTGTTGGCTGGCTGTGCGAGAGTGTGTACTGCTCCGTCCCGGCGCATAAGTTTATCAATCGAGGATTTCTCAACGGCCCGCTCTGTCCCATCTACGGAGTGGGGGCCTTGCTGGCTGACGCTCTGCTCACGCCGGCGGCCTGGTCGCTGCCTCTGCTGTTTCTCGGCGGGGCGATCGTCACCAGTGTGCTCGAATATTTCACCGGCTGGCTGCTGGAGACGCTGTTTCATGCCAAGTGGTGGGATTATTCCAACAAAAAATGGAATCTTCACGGCCGCGTGTGCCTGCGCAACTCCGTCCTCTTCGGCCTGATGTGCGTGATTCTGCTGCGCGTTCTGCATCCTTTGCTGCTGGGGCTGGTGCTGCGGATTCCGGATCCGGCGCTCACAGTGCTGTGCGCGGTGCTGGCTGCCGCTTTTCTCGCGGATCTGGTGTTCTCCGTGCGCGGGGCGCTGCAGCTGCGCGGCAAGCTGGAAGCGCTGCAGGAGATCCTGGATGAGCTTCGCGAGCGCACGGAGACGGCGCTGGAGGAGCAGAAAACCGCGGTGCGGGCCGCCGTCGGCACGTGGGAGCAGAGGGCCCAGACGGGCCGGGAGGAAGCTGTGGAGCGTCTGCGGGAGCGGCAGGCCCGGCTGGAGAGCAGTTTGCGCTTTGCGCACAGAAGATTGCTCGCCGCTTTCCCGACCATGCGCACGCGCCGCGGGCGCGAGGCCCTTACCCGTCTGCGCGAGGCTGCTCAGGCCGGACGCGAGAAGCTTCGCCGCCGCCGCGGCGGAGAGGAATAAGCCCGCTTTGTTCAACCGGCACAGGAATGACGGCGAGCTGAGAAAAAAAGTCTGGCACAAAAAAGATTTTCAATTTCGCCAGGATATGCTATACTATTATATTGTGCAATCGCCCTGAAAACGGGCCGGGGCGCGCCGGGAGAGCAGGCGCGCCGAAGAAGAGCGGAAGGCGCCGGCGTTCTTCAGCCGCGCCGCGGAATAGTGGAAGAGAAGAGGTTTCACAAGTATGGATGTTAGATCGGATATCAGAAATATTGCCATTATCGCGCACGTTGATCACGGCAAAACGACGCTCGTCGACCAGCTTCTGAAGCAGAGCGGCATTTTCCGCAGCAACGAGGCGGTGGCCGAGCGTGTGATGGACTCCAACGACCTGGAGCGTGAGCGCGGCATTACGATTCTGTCGAAAAATACGGCGGTGATGTACGACGGGGTGAAGATCAATATCGTCGACACGCCCGGCCATGCCGATTTCGGCGGCGAGGTGGAGCGTATTCTGATGATGGTCGACGGCGTTCTGCTGCTGGTGGACGCCTTTGAGGGCTGCATGCCGCAGACGCGCTTCGTGCTCAAGAAGGCCCTGGGTCTCGGCAAGAAGCCTGTCGTTGTTGTGAACAAGGTGGATCGCCCCGGCGCGCGTCCGCTTGAGGTTGTGGACGAGGTGCTCGATCTCTTCATCGAGCTCGGCGCGAACGACGATCAGCTGGAGTTCCCGGTCGTTTACGCTTCCGGCCGCGACGGCTACGCAAGCACCGACCCGAACGTCCCCGGCACGGACATGAAGCCTCTCTTTGAGATGATTCTGCGCGAGGTGCCCGCCCCGCAGGGCGATCGGAACGGCCCGGCGCAGATCCTCTTCTCCAACATTGACCACGATGATTATGTGGGACGCATCGGCGTGGGCCGCGTCGAGCGCGGCGAGGTCAAGGACGGCCAGTCCATGGTGCTGTGCTGCCGCGACGGCTCGACAAGAAACGTCAAGATCGGTAAGCTCTACCAGTTTGAGGGCCTGCGCCGCGTGGAGGTGGAGTCCGCCGCCCTCGGCGATCTCGTCGCTGTGTCGGGCTTCACGGATCTGAACATCGGCGAGACGGCCTGCTCGCCGGACTGCGTCGAGCCTCTGCCGTTCGTCAAGATTGACGAGCCGACCGTCTCGATGCTCTTCATGGTCAACAACAGCCCGTTTGCGGGCCGCGAGGGAAAATACGTCACGAGCCGCAACCTGCGTGACCGCCTCTTCAAGGAGGTCGAGACGAACGTCGCCATGCGCGTGGAGGAGACGGATTCCCCCGATACCTTCAAGGTTTCCGGCCGCGGCGAGCTGCATCTGTCCATTCTCATCGAGCAGATGCGCCGCCAGAACTATGAGTTCCAGGTTTCCAGCCCGCATGTCATCTACAAGGAGATCGACGGCAAGCGGTATGAGCCGATTGAGCTTCTGATGATCGAAGTGCCGGACGCTTACGTCGGAGCGGTGATGGAGAAGCTCGGCGGCAGAAAAGCCGAGATGATCAACATGGGCACGCGCGACACGGGCGTGACGCATCTTGAGTTCAAGATCCCGGCCCGCGGCCTGATGGGCTACCGCCAGGAGTTTTTGACCGACACGAACGGCAACGGCATCATGAACAACGTTTTTGATGACTACGAGCCGTACAAGGGCGACATTCCGGAGCGTCCGCAGGGATCTCTTGTGGCGCATGAGACGGGCGAGTCGACGGGCTACGGCCTGTGGTACGCGCAGGACAGAGGCCGCCTCTTCATCGGCCCCGGCGTCGAGGTTTATGAGGGCATGATTGTCGGCGTCAGCCCGAAGGCCGACGACATCACGGTGAACGTCTGCAAGAAGAAGCACGTTACGAACACCCGTGCGTCCGGCTCTGACGAGGCGCTCAAGCTCACGCCGCCGACGGTGCTCAGCCTGGAGCAGTGCCTTGAGTTCATCAAGAACGACGAGCTCGTTGAGGTTACGCCGAAGAGCATCCGCATGCGCAAGACGATCCTGAGCAAGGAGCAGCGCATGAAGCTGGCCAGCAAGAAAAAGTAAGAAAACCCAACGGGCGGCGCGGCGGCGAATCGCCGGAGCCGCCCGTTTTTTGGAAAGGAGGGAAGGTCGTGCCGGAGAAAACGTATGTGATCCTCGATCTGGAGTGGAACGGCACTTACAGCCGGCGGATCAAGGGCTTCATCAACGAGATCATCGAATTCGGAGCCGTGAAGGTCGACGAATCGCTCAACATCCTCGATACGTACGAGGCGCTCGTGCGTCCGCAGGTCGGCAAAAAGATCAGCGGCAAAATCCGCACGCTCACGAGCATCACAAACGAGGAGCTCGAGGGAGGCCTGCAGTTTATGCAGGTGACGAGCCGCTTCCGCAAGTGGATGGGAGGGGCCGTGCTTTTGACGTGGGGCACCTCGGACATTTTGACGCTGATTGAGAACTGCCGCTATTTCTGCGGCGATCAGAGAATTCCCTTCCTTGAGACGTATATTGATCTGCAGGCGTACTGCCAGAAGCAGCTTGGCGGGGAGCCGGGCAAGCAGATGGGGCTGACGACGGCGGCGGAGCTTCTCGGCATCAGCGGGGACGACTTTGATCACCACCGCGCCCTCGGCGACAGTTTGCTCTCCCTGCGCTGCCTGCAGCGCGTGTACAACCCGGAGCGGCTGGCCGCGATGGAGCAGACTGCGGACGACGAGTTTTACCGCCGTATGACGTTCAAGACGATGATCCTCTGCGACCTGAACAGCCCGCTCATCCGTCCGGGCGATATGGTGTTCCACTGCGCGGACTGCGGCCGTCCGGCGCAGCGCGTCGGAGACTGGCAGCTCAAAAATAAGAGTTACCGTGCGATTTTTACCTGCCGTTCGTGCCACAGCAGCTTTTACGGCCGCGTGCAGTTCAAGCTCAAGTACGAGGGTTTGATTGTCAAAAAGAGTATCATTCCCATCCGTCCCGAAAGCGCTGCGCCCCAGGCGAAGGCGGAAGAGGAGGAATAGCAGAGGGGGCTGCTGCAAAACAGCCTCGTCTCAAAACAATGCAAAAAATCGACCTTAAGAGGAAGCAGAATCGCTCCTTTTGAGGTCGATTTTCGTTTTCGGGTTTTGTTTTTGTGAAGACCGCCGTTTACGCTTCTTTTGCGGCTGTCCCTCATTGCAGTTTCTTATTTTAAAAATATTTTACAAAATTGTGATGGAGACGCTCTGTGGGGCGTAGTATGATAAAGAAGGAACAACCGCTTCAGTCCGATGCTTCGGTGCTGCGGCAAACGGCAGATGCCGGAGCCGGATAATCCGATTCGATGGGAGTGTTTGCTATGCTGCCTTGTCAGGCCTCCTGTCCCCGCTACCGCGAGGGCTGCCACAAAACGTGCGATTCCTGGAAGCAGTTCGTGCGTGAGAATCAGATTGAGCGTGAAAAGAAGAAAAAATATCTCGCCTTTCACACCGAGCGCTGCGGCGCAGTCATCCGCGGCTGCACCCGCATGATGCCGTCCTTCGGGTATCACTGAGCGCCGTCCCGCCCGCACCGCGCCGCGTACTCGCGCAGCAGGGAGACGTATGTCCTGTACTGGCTGAGGGAGACGTCCGGCGGCGTCTGATGATCGACGCTCGGGATGTACCGTCCGCTCTGCATGGCGGGGAGCAGCCGATCAAATTCACGGCGCATGGCCTCCTCGCCGAGGTGCATGATCGTTTTGTCGTAGCCGCCGATCATAATCCAGTCCGGGTTGTTTCTGCGGATCCGGTTCACGTCCACGCCCGCCTGGCGTTCGAGCGGCAGCACGCCCTCGATTCCCGCTTCGCGGAACCATGGGATCAGCGGCTCCACGTCGCCGTCCGTGTCAATCAGCACCCGCACGCCCGCCTGCTTCAGCACCGGAATGAGCTCCCGGTAGTACGGCAGCGGGAACTCGTCAAACAGCTCTTTGCTGATCATCGGCCCAAGGTTATAGGACATATCCTCCGCAAACGTCATGAACTCCGACTGGAAAACGGGCAGCAGACGATCGAGCGCCCGGAGGTAATAGTCTGTCAAATCGCGGTTCATCCGGTGCATGAGCTCCGGTTCGTCATAGAAGGCATACAGGTGTCCTTCAATGCCGAACAGTGTTCGCGGAAACCAGAAGAAGCCCTCGAGCGTCAGCCACTGGGCGTAGTCGCCGCGCTCATGGCCCTCTCTCCACGATTGCGCCGTGCGCACCGCGTCCTCGATTGCCGCGTCGCCGAAGAGGAAGGGGAGAAGGCGTTCGTAGTCCGCTTCGTCCCGCGCGATTCCCGCCCCGTGCGAGGCGGGCTGGGGTGCTTCCGGCGCGCGCACGCCGAGCCGGATCTGCCGCAGCTTTGCGGAGCTGCTCAACAGCTGCCTGCTCGGTCTCGGCTTCTCGTGCGGGAAGGCCGGCGAGCGTGAAAAGGTGTTCCGTGACCGGGACGGACGGATCCGCGCCCTTCTCGACCGTATGCGCGAGGAGATGGAGGAGCAGGCCGTCGGCTATTATCCGATGCTGCGTGTGCTTCTTCTGGATCTTCTGATTCAGTCCGTCCGTCTGATCGGCCTGCAGGTGCCGGAACGGCCGGGAATCGAAGTGTCGTGGATTCTCGAGGAAATCCGGCGCGACGTGGCGGCCCCGCATTCGCTCACGGCATATGCGCGCCGCTTTTCCATGCGGCCGGAGGCGCTTTCGAGGATGTTCCGGCGGGAGACGGGGGAGGGGTTTGCCGAATCCCTGCGCCGGCAGCGTCCCCCCGCGCCTCTGCGGATGCTCTGATTGATTCAACAAGCCCGCTCCGGGAAGGCTTAAAAAGCCAAACCGGAGCGGGCTTGTTGTGTGTTTTCAGACGGTTATTTTCTTTTGCCGCGCAGCGCGTCGTGTTCCTTCGAGAGGGATGCGACGACGCCGGTCAGGGCAAGTACGCCGATGAGGTTCGGCAGGACCATCAGGCCGTTGAACATGTCGGACAGCGACCATACGAGATCCACTTTCATCAGCGAGCCGAGCACAACGAACACGATGACGAGGGCCGAGTAAACCGGGACGGCTTTTTTGCCGAAGAGATACTTGACGTTCGTCTCGCCGAAGAAGTACCAGCCGATGATGGTGGAGAAGGCGAAGAAGAGCATGCAGATGGCGATAAAGACATTGCCGAACGAGCCAAAGACGGAGTTGAAGGCCGCCTGTGCGAGAGGAGCGGCGGTCAGCGGCGCGCCGTTCGCGTCTGTCATGGAGAGGGCGCCGGTGGAGAGGATGACGAGGGCCGTCATCGTCAGCACGATGAAGGTGTCGATGAAAACGCCGATCATGGCGACAATGCCCTGGTCGCACGGATGCTCCACTTTTGCGAGAGCGTGGGCGTGCGGGGTGGAGCCCATACCGGCCTCGTTCGAAAACAGGCCGCGCGCCACGCCGAAGCGGATGGCTTCGCGCACCGTGATGCCCGCCACGCCGCCGGCCATGGCCTGCGGGTCAAAGGCAAGGACGAAGATCTGCGCGAAGGCCGTGCCGAGATTTCTCCAGTTGACAGCCAGCACAATCAGAGAGCCGAGCACATAGAGCACGGCCATGATCGGCACGATCTTCTCGGTTACCGCCGCAATGCGCTTTTTTCCGCCGAGGAAGATAATGGCTGCAATGATGGCGACGACAATTCCCACCGCGAGGCCCGGCACGTGGAAGGCCGTCTGGAAGGCGTCGCTGATCGAGTTCGACTGCACCATGTTGCCCATGAAGCCGAGGGCAAGCACAATCGCGACAGCGAAGAAGCCCGCAAGGAATTTTCCGAAGCCGCCGCGGAATTTCTCCTTAATGTAGTACACCGGGCCGCCGGTGATTTCCCCGTCAATCGTGCGGCGGTATTTCTGGGCAAGCGTGGCCTCGGCGTAGATGGTCGCCATGCCGAAGAAGGCGCTCAGCCACATCCAGAAGATCGCGCCCGGACCGCCGGAAGCGATGGCCGTTGCCGCGCCCGCAATGTTGCCGGTGCCGACCTGAGCGGCTACCGCTGTGGCGAGCGACTGGAACGAGCTCATGCCGTCGCTGCCCGCTTTGTCGCCGTGCAGGCGGACGTTGCTGAACACGGCTTTGAGGCCCTGCTTGAATTTGCGCACCTATACAAGCTTGAGGCGGATGGTGAACCAGATCCCTGTGCCGCACAGCAGGACGAGCAGGATGGCGTCCCACATCCAAGTGTTGACCGTGCTGACGACCGAGGTCAGGCCGTTTACGAATTGTGTCGCGAAATCCACTGTGTTCCCTCCGGTTTCTTGCTGTGATAAAGTGAAAAAGCGTCTAGGGTTAAGTATAGCAAAAGGAATTCAGACGTGCAATGACTTTCAAAATTCCTGTCGAAATTTCCCCATAACGGCGAATTTTGGCGGATTCGTGAATTGATAGTTGGAGAAATTGCAGAATAAAAAATCCGCTCCCCGGGAAGAAGGGAGCGGAGAAAGCTTTTTATCAAACGGTCACGCCGCGGCGAGCCTGCGGAAAACCTCCGTCAGCCTGCCGGACAGGGCGCGGGTAATGAGAATCTGCACCGGCGCGACAATGAAATACTTGGGGATGCGGGTGCTGAGAATGCCCCATACGCCGTCCTTCATCAGGATCCACAGCCACAGGGTGTTGAGCCCCATGTTGAGGACGACAGTGATGATCAGCACGGCGGCGATGGCGCGCCATACCGCGGCCGGCTTCCGGTAAAGGAAAAAGCCGTACACGAGACCGGCCAGAACGGCCGTCAGTGTGAAGCCGGGAAAATACGCCCCCGCGGGGAAGAGAATGGCCCCGAGAAAATCGCCGAATCCGCCTACAATGGCGGCCGGAATGGGGCCGTACAGCAGAGCGGCGAGGACGACGGGGACGAACGAGAAATTGATTTGGACGAGCGGGGTCTGGATCCCGAGAAATCTGGTCAGTATAACGTTCATGGCGATCAGAAGCGCCATGGTGACCAGCATTCGGAGATCCGTCTTTTTGACAGACTTCGGATTCAATTGTATTCCCTCCTGTTTTCGCGCCGGGGAATTTCCCGGCGGCGAGCCACATGAAGGTTGTGGCAGCGGACGCGGCGCCACACCGCAAGCCGATCCTTCGTTTCCGGCTTTTCGTCCGGCGGCGACTTCCCATCCGCCGGCACTTAACGCGTGACGCCTACTCTGACACCGATAGTATATCAGCTATTCGGCTGTTTGTACAGCCTCTTTTTTTGCCTTTTCAAATTGGCACATCGAACGGATACGGCGGCGGTAGGTGAAGATCAGCGGGATGCCCGCGCCGATCCAGGCCATGGGGCTTGCCAGGCACACAGCCCAGAAGCCGAACGGTACGGCGATGGTGGCCACGACTACGCGCATGATAAGCTCCATGACGCCGCCCATCAGCGGCACAAAGGCTTCGCCCATGCCCTGCAGGGCGTTGCGGAAGATGTTTACCCAGCCGAGCGGCAGGTAGAAGGCCATAATGATATAGAGATAGGTCTGTGCGGCCTCAAAGACCTCCGGCTGATCGCCCGAGATAAAGAGGGAGACAAGGCTTTTCCAGAACAGGAACACCAGAACGATGAGAATGAGCGAGCTGATATCCGTGATCTGGCGGCAGCGGCGCACGCCCTCGCGGATGCGCTCCATTTTGCCTGCGCCGAGATTCTGGCCGACAAAGGTTGCGGTGGTGGTGGAAAGCGTGGACATGAGCTGCTGGGTGAGCGTTTCGACCTTGGAGGCAGCGGTGAAAGCCGCCGTGACGGAGGAGCCGAAGCTGTTCACCGCGCCCTGCAGCGTAATGACGCCAATGGCCGTAATGGAAAACTGGAAGGCCATCGGCGAACCGATCTTCAGCAGATGCAGGCAGGTGGGCATCGAGAAGCGCCAGTCCCCGCGCTGAAAATGCAGAATGGGAAATTTCTTCGCCATATAGACAAGGCAGAGCAGACCGGACACAAGCTGCGAGAGTACCGTTGCATAACCTGCTCCCGCGACGCCCATCTGAAAGTTGAGAATGAAGAGAAGATCGAGCGCCACATTGAGAAGCGAGGAGAGAATAAGAAAGTAAAGCGGCGTTTTGCTGTCGCCGAGAGCGCGCAGAATGCCGGAGAGAATGTTGTACAGGACATTCGCAAAGGTGCCGGCAAAGATTACGACGATATAGTCGTAGGCCATGCCGATGATATTCTCGGCGGTATTCATGAGTTCGAGAAGCTGCCAGCAAAGCCCCACGCTCAGGAGCGTCATGAGAACGCTGAGCGCGACGCAGAGCAGGGTGCTCATCGCTACGGTATGGCGCATTTCCTTGTAATCGCCCGCCCCGAAGCGCTGTGCGACAAGGACGGAGAAGCCGCCTGTCATGCCCATAACAAAGCCGAGGATCAGAAACGAAAGCGGTCCGGTGGTACCGACGGCGGCAAGCGCGTCGACGCCGAGAAATTGCCCGACAATCACGGCGTCCACCATGCTGTACAGCTGCTGGAAGAGGTTGCCGATGAGAAGCGGGATGGAAAAGCTGATGATGAGCTTGACGGGGTTCCCGACGGTCATATCCCTTGTCATACAAATTCCCTGCCTTCAGAGTGAATCAAAAGAGCCCGTTTGCGTACGTAAAGCATTATAAGCTCGAAACCCGGAAGATTCCATTGTCAGTATTTGAGAAATTTGCGGGAGGGAAGAGGGGGAAAGTTGTGAGAAAACGCAGGCGATCAGCCGAGGAGATCCCGGACCTTTGCGGCAAACGCACGGGCCAGCTTTTCATGTTCGGACGGGTCCATGTGCAGGCCGTCGATCGGGGAGGGGGAAGCGACCTTTGCCGCGTCGAGGAAAGCGCAGCCCCAGCGCTGGGCAATGTCCTCGTAGTACGGCGCGAGCTGGCGGGAGTATTCCTGCGCACGTTCAAAGCCGAAGAGCGGACCGAACACAGGATTCACGGAAACGTCGCCGATGAGGATGGGGGAGACAAGGAGGATCTGCGGCTGCGGCTCGGGGGGAAGAAGAGTGGCGCGGATTTTCCGCACCAGCGCTTCGGCTCCGCGTGCCACTGTCAGCGGAATGGCCGAAAACGGAACCTGCAAATCATTCGTGCCGAGCATCAGAATCACCAGGTCGACGGGGCGGTGCGAGAGCAGGCAAGGAGCCAGGTACGGCAGTCCGTTCATGCCTTCGGCGTCGGGACATTCGTGCACCGTTGTGCGGCCGCAAAGGCCCTCCTCCAGGATTTCATAGCCGTCCCCGAGCAGATCGGCGAGGATGCCTGTCCAGCGCCGGTCGCGCGGCAGACGCGAGCCGTCGATCGGATTGTGGCCGAAGGTGTTCGAATCGCCGTAGCAAAGAATGCGTTTCATAAAAAAATCCTCCCTGTCTTTATTTTTCCTCCTGCGCATGTGCATAGAGGTAGGCGTTTCCGCGTTTCCCGACGCGGTCGAGCAGCCCGAGCTGATGGACAACATAAAGATACATCTGCGCGTCTGAGCGATCGATGGCCGCCGCGGAGGCCAGATCGGCGGAGGTAAACGGCTCGGACAGTTCCTCCGGCAGCAGCGAAAGAAAGTCCCGCGGCCCGGCAAAGCGGAACTCCGCGAGCAGCTCGGACGGCACGCGATCGCGCCGGGAGCGCCGCCTGTCGCCTTTGACGCGCCACTCGCGCACCTCGAGCACCGGAACGAGAAAATGCAGGTTCGGACGGTCGAGGTATTCGCGGATGGCGGGCAGGGCATAGAAGAGCTTCCATGCGGATTCCGGCCTGCCGCAGCGCCGCCGGGGCAGCAGCTCTCCCGTCTGCGGATCGACGCTGCGAACCCAGCGGGAGCCGTAGGCGGGGTGGACGATTGTGACCTCATACCGCTCCAGAAAGACGGCGAGCTTTTTGCGAAGCGGAGCGAAGGGGCCGGTCTGGATCTCGAGGATGGAACCGTCGCCCGTCACCGCGTCGGCGACAAAGCGGCCCACGCGGATTTCCTGTGCGTTCACGTCCGGCTGGTAAAAGCGCTTGAGCACGGCATGCACGCCTTTCTCGCCCATGACGCCCACGCCTCCGGGACGTTCGAGAAACTCATAATCCTCGCACAGGAAGCGGAAGCGCTCCTGCCGCTCCGTGAAAGGGCAGGCTCCCTGCACGGGAAAACCCCCGCGTCCGCTGTCCGCCCGATCCGCTCCTGCCGGGCTTCCCTGTCCGGTCCCGAGCACCGCGTTTGCCTCGGAGGCAATCCCGCAGCCCGGCGGCTCGATCCGATGGCCCGGGCGCGTCTCAGTCATGGCCGGGGAAGCGGCGCGTCTTCCAGTATTCGCTCATCGAGAAGCCGGCCTCCTCCGTGACCTCGCAGCCGAGAAAAGCAGGAGGGGTGAAGGCAAGCGCCGCTTCCACGGTCGGGAATTCCACCTCGGCGTAGAAAAAGGCGCCGTCGACGAGGCTGCACTCAAGCCGCTCCCCGTCCGGCAGGGCGTAGACGCGGAAGTCCTTGCGGACCATGGGCGCGCGCAGCAGGTTCGAGAGTTCGGAAAACTGTTCCGCAGTCAGATCCATTTCCGTTTCCTGCCGCACGAGCCGTCCCTCTCCCTTGAAGCAGAGGCGGTAGGTCGTGCTTCCGTTTTTCTCCTTTGAGCGGATCCGTACCACGGGATCGGTGCACAGGTAGCCCTGTTCCAGGACGCATTCGTCGAGGAGGGGCAGGCCCTCCGGAAAGCCGTCGAGCAGAAATTTTCTCTCAATCTCCATTGTTTCCCTCTCCGCAGTACCGTGCGCCCATCGATTCCGCGATGAGGACGGCCTGCTCCAAATCAACTTTGGTATCTTTCATGGTCAGGTGCGGGAAATCCACCCCATCCATACGGCTGCCCCGCAGGTCTGCCTTCGTCAGATCGGCGTTCGTCAGGAGTGCGCCGGACAGGCTGCACCGCGAAAAAACGCAGCCGGACAGGCAGCATTCGCGCAGATCAGCGCCCTCGAAGCGGACGTTTTCCCACACAAGGCGCGAAAGGTCGAGGCCTGTCAGACAGACAAACGACCAGTTTCCGCCTTTCGGCGTCAGCGCCGAGACGGAGGCCTCCGCGAGGGAGGAGCCGATCATGCGGCACTCGTCGAATGTGACGGCAAACAGCGAAGCGTAGGGGAAGGTGCAGTTCGTCAGCGAACAGCGGCGAAAAACGGTTCCCGAAAACCGGCATGCCCGGAACGAGCATCCGTCAAATTCACAGTGGTCGAGGATGGCGTCAGAGAAGTCGCAGCCGCGGAAAACGGCTCCGGAAAACCGCTTTTGCTCCCAATTTTCGCAGGAAAAATCCTCCCCCTCAAAAGCGGGGGAGGAAGTTCTGCGTTTTTCCGTACTCACTTGTCCTCAAGAAGGGCGGCGATCTCCTTCATTCGGTCGGGGATCCGGATCTTCTGCGGGCAAAGGGTCATGCACTTGCCGCAGGCTTTGCACATGTCGGGGCCGTGTCCCTCGCCGAGAGCGGCAATATTCGCGCGCAGACGATCCTTGCCGCCGCCGATCGCGAAGGTGTTGTATGCCTTGAACACGCCGGGAATATCAACGCCGAACGGGCAGTCCATGCAGTAACGGCAGCCGGTGCAGGGGATGGTTTTGTTTTTGCGGTAGGCCTCGAGAGCGGCTTCCACAACCTTTCGATCCTCGTCCGTCAGCGGCTCGAAATCCATCATCGTAGCGGTGTTGTCCTCCACCTGCTGCACGGTGCTCATACCGCTGAGAACGGTCATGACGTTCGGCAGAGACGCGACGTAGCGTACGGCCCACGAGGCGACGCTCTTGTCGGGGCGGGCTGCCTTAAAGATGGCGTCGGACTCCTCGCACAGGCTGGCGAGCGCGCCGCCGCGCACCGGCTCCATCACGACCACGGGGATGCCGTTTTCGGTCAGAATCTCATACTGTCCCTTTGCATCCTGCAGTTCCCAGTCGAGGTAGTTCAGCTGGATCTGGGTAAAGTCCCACTCGCCGTAGGCGACGATTTGGCGCAGTACATCCGGAGAGTCGTGGAACGAGAAGCCGAGATGACGGATGCGTCCGGCTTCCTTCTCTTTTTTCAGGTACTCGTAAACGCCGTTTTTCTTCATGACTTCGAAGGTGTCGGCGTTCAGGGCATGGCACAGGTAGAAGTCAAAATATTCGACCTGGCAGCGGCTGAGCTGATCCTCAAAGATGCGGGGAGCGTCTTCCGGGGCCTTTACCATCCACATCGGCATTTTGGTTGCCAGGTGGAAGCTCTCGCGCGGGTACTTCTTGAGCGCCTCGCCGATGAACAGCTCGGAGTCGCCCTCGTGGTAGCGGTAGGCGGTGTCGAAGTAGTTGACGCCCCGCTCATAGGCGAGGTCGACAATCTTCTGTGCCTCTTCCCGATCGATCTTCTCGCTTCCCTCAATTTTCGGAAAACGCATGCAGCCGAGACCGAGCACGGAAATCATATCGCCTGTCTTTTTATACTCTCTTTTCAACATTTCCAGGTTCCTCCCTTATCCTCGTCTTGCCCGTTTGCCGGGCATAATTTCGTCTGTATCCAGCAGGATGGTAACGGGGCCGTCGTTTTGCAGGCTCACGAGCATGTCCGCGCCGAATTCCCCGCATTCGGTGTGCACGCCCGCGGCTCTGGCTCCCGCAAGGAAGCGCTCGTAGAGCGGCACGGCGGTTTCCGGCCTTGCGGCTCCGGTGAACGAGGGCCGCCGTCCCTTGCGGCAATCCGCATACAGTGTGAACTGCGATACGACCAGCAGTTCGCCGCCGCAGTCCGTCAAAGAGCGGTTCATTTTCCCTGCCTCGTCCTCGAAAACACGCAGTCCCAGAATTTTGTCCAGCAGAAAGTCTCCCTCCTGCTCTGTGTCCTCGGGGGCGATCCCCAGAAGCACCAGAAAGCCCTTCCCGATTTGTCCGGCGGTTTCCCCGCCGATCGAGACGGCCGCGCTTCTTACGCGCTGTAAAACGGCCCGCATGGTGTTTCCTCCTTTTGGAAAGTAAAACGATTCTTTCTTTATCTTAGATCAGCGTCTGCTTTTTTTCAAGCGGGGAAATGTGTCGGCTCACCCGAAGATATGGAATGTCCTGTGCTTTCCCCAAGATCGCAGGCGCTGTCTTTTTTGTTTTCAACAAGCGCTGACGCGGTATTCCTTACCGTGTGATGTTTTTGAGCCAGATTTTTTTCCGGTAACGCCACAGCGAGAGCGGGATTTTGATGAGCTCGTCGCTCATGAGCAGAACATACACAACCGGCAGGCTCAGATGCAGCACGAAGGCCGCGATGCTGCCGAGCAGAATGGAGCCGAACCACATCGATCCGACGTCGAAAAGGAGGCCGATCTTCGCGTCGCCGCCCGCACGGAACACGCCGACAATAAGCGTGGTGTTCATGGCCTGCGCAATGACGAAGTACGACATGACGAACATCATGAACGAGAGATAGTCCTGCGCCTGCGCCGAGAGCGTCATGACGCTCATCAGGATGGGACGCGAGATGAGTACGATCCCGCCGCCGATCAGGCCGAAAACGAGCGTCAGGCGGATAAACCTTCCTCCGTATTCCTCCGCCCGTTTCGTGTCGCCCGCGCCGATGGCCTTGCCGATCATGATGGCTGTGGCGTTTGCGATGCCGAAGGCGACGACCGTCGCGAGCTGGCGGGCTACCTGTGCGACGCTGTTTGCGGCTACCGCCGCGCTGCCGAGATGGCCGATGACGACGGAGTTCATCGCCGCGCCCGCGCCCCACAGCAGCTCGTTGATCATCACGGGCACCGAGTAGGTCAAAAAGTCGCGGAACAGCAGCGGATCACGCACAAAGATATCGCGGACGCTCAGGCGCACCGTGCGGTTGATCTTTTTGGAGTAGACGAGCACAATGACGAGCTCCACAAGACGGGCGCAGACCGTCGCGAGCGCCGCACCCTGTATTCCCATTGCGGGGAAGCCGAGCAGTCCGAAGATAAACACAGCGTTGAGGGCGACGTTTGTCACAAGCGAGACGAGATATGTTACAGTGGAGACGACGACGCGCTCGACGCTGCGCATGATGTTGAGGTAGATGTTGGTCAGCGCCATGGGGACATAGGAGACGGCAATGATGCGCAGATATTTCACGCCCTCGGCAATAACGTCCTCCTCCGGCGTGAAGATGCGCATAAGCTGCGCCGGAATCAGAAATGCCGCCAGCGCAAAGACGAGGCCTGTGCACAGCGAGAAGCGCAGTGCGATGCCCATGACTTTTTCAATGGTGCGCGTGTCGCCTTTGCCCCAATACTGCGCCGTCAGAATGGCCGCGCCGCTCGTAAGGCCGAAGAAAAACAGCGTCATGATGAACTGGACCTGCCCGGCGAGCGAGGAGGCGGAGAGCACGGTTTCGCCCGTCTGTCCGAGCATCATGACGTCTGCAGAGGTGACGGCCACATTGATGAGGTTCTGCAGCGCCATCGGCACCACAAGTGCAAACACGTTGCGGTAAAAGACGCGGCTGTCGCTTTTATCGGAATTGCGGTTCATAAGAATCGGATATCCTTTCCTGCGAAAATAAAGTACAAACAGTATAATTTACAAGAAATCATACGAATTGTAAAGAATTCTGTCGAATCATACCGGCGGATGAAGCGGCTGGCATTCGGAAAACGCCGCAGTTCCCGGCCTGCATTGTGCGGCGGCCGGGGATCCGTTTGCGGCGGGCTCCGGGATGCTGATGCCTCGAAAAGCGGTATTGTATGAAGCGGTGTTGCGTGGAGCGGAATCTTTGCGGGGCGGAATGCATTTGGCTTCCGCAGTTTCCCTCCGAAGGCTTTTTGCTCCCCGTGCGGTCAGAGAGAGGCATATGTGCTGCCGGTACGCGTCGTCTGCTCCCCGAACACGGGAAAAGCTTCTGTTTTCGTGCTGTCAGTTCAAATATTCCTTCACTGCCGCGTATGCCTTCACCAGTTGTTCGTACGAATAAAACCGGCAGTTGGCCGCGCTCGTCGACGGCAGCGCAATGGCCTCGACGCCTGTTTTTGGCAGACATAGTTTCCTGTAAAGCGCGGCGGCTTTCGTCCCTGTTGTGAAGATTGCCTCAATCGGCGCGGCGGAAAGCACCGCCGACAAATCGTTTGCCTCCGGTTCCCGGATGCTCCCGTCGTCCGCCCCGCGGATTACGCACGAGGCCAGTACATCCCACAGTGCAAAATGGCGCCGCAGCGCCAGAGCGAGCCGTTCCTCGCGCGAGGCGGGAAACGGCTCGTCCAGCAGCTCGGCCATCACGCGCCAGAAACGGTTCTGCGGATGGCCGTAATAGAACCCGGTTTCCCGGGATTTTGGAGACGGCATCGTGCCGAGAATCAGCACGCGGGAACGCTCGTCAAATACGGGGGCAAGCGGGTGAATCACCTGCTGTGCGTTCATTTGCCTGCGCGCATCGCCAGCGTCTTTTCCATTGCGGCGAGAACGGCGTCCATCGCAGCGGCTCTAAAGCCGCTTTCCTCCATGGCGTGCACGCCCGCGATGGTCGTACCGCCCGGCGAGCAGACCTCATCCTTGAGCTGTCCCGGATGCTTACCCGTCGCAAGAAGCAGAGCCGCTGTCCCCATGACGGTGCGGGCCGCGTACTCGAGCGCCTGAGCGCGCGGCACGCCGGCCATGACCGCTCCGTCCGCCAGCCCTTCGAGGAAGAGGCAGGGGAACGCGGGGGCGCAGCCCGTCACACAGCCGGCGGCGTCGAGCAGGTTCTCCGGAATCCGGCTCACGGCTCCCGCCTCACGCAGATACCGCTCGAGTCCCGCAATATCGTCCTCGCTCGCGCCGTCCGAGGTCAGAAGCGTCATTCCCTGGCCGACGGCGGCAGGCGTGTTTGGCATGAGACGAATAAGCGGGATGGAGATTTCGCCGAGCACTTCGCGGTAGAACGACATCGGCAGTCCTGCCGCGATCGTGACCAGCACCTTCCGCTCGCCGTTCTTCACGCACTCCGCCAATACCGGCACAATTCCTTCGAGCACGCCCTTCATCACCTGCGGCTTGACCGCCAACAGAATGTAATTGGAAGCGCGTACCGCCGCTGCGTTGTCTGCGGCAAAGCGGCAGCCGAGCTCATCGGCCAGCGCCTTCGCCTTTTCGGCCGAGTAGTCGGCCAGCGCTACGTTCTGCGGGTCGCCCGCCCGAACAGCGGCGCGGGCCAGGGCTCCGCCCATATTTCCGGTTCCGATGAATGAGATCGTCATATTGAATCCTCCCCATATGATCCCCTTGTCTGTTAAGGGTCAGGTGATTTAACAAAATCGTATCGAAATCCCAACGGCGGCTTTTCCCCTGCTTTCCGATGGGCGGTCTGCCGCGCCGTTGGGCGCGCGGGAAAAGACCGGCGGGATATGTATGGAATGGCGCGGGGTGTTGTCTGCCGGCTGATGCTTTACCGGTTCACACGCCGTACTTGTTTTCGAGGTATTCGAAATAGTATCGAGGCTCGAAGCCCTCGCCCGTCATGGCCGTCAGGAGTTCCTGCGTTGTCTTTTCTCCGCCGAACCGGTGCAGGTGTTCTTTGAGCACAGCCCGGATCGAGCTGAGGCTTCCGGAGCGCAGCGCCCCGTCGAGATCCATCGTGCGGCGCAGATAAGCCTCCAGCTGCGCGGCGATCGCGCTTCCCAGCGCGTAGGACGGGAAGTATCCCAAAAGGCCGCTGGCCCAGTGCGTGTCCTGCAGAACGCCTTCGGCGTCGTTCTGCGGCTCCACGCCGAGAATCTCACGGTATTTTGCGTTCCATGCCGCCGGCAGATCCTCCGTGCGCAGCGTTCCGGCGAAAAGCTCCTTTTCGAGCTCGTAACGGATCAGGATATGCAGCGTGTATGTCAGCTCGTCGGCCTCGGTGCGGATGAGGCTCGGCTGCACGGCGTTGCAGTCGCGCAGGAATTCGTCGAGCGGCACGTTTCCGTAAGCCTCCGGCAGCATCTGCTGCAGTTTCTCATAGATGGCCGACCAGAACGCGCGGCTGCGTCCAAGATTATTTTCGAAGAAACGCGACTGCGATTCGTGCATTCCCATGGAGGTACCGCCGCCGATGAGCGTCAGCGTGCGGTCGTCGTCGATTTGCTGTTCGTAGATTGCGTGGCCTGTCTCGTGGATTGTGGAGAAAATCGCCGACGCAGCATCGTCCTCATAGTAATGGATGGCGATGCGCACATCGTGATTGTGCAGGTTGGTGGTGAACGGGTGCTCGGTCTCGCCGATCACACCGCGGGAGAAATCGAAGCCCACATAGCCTGCCAGCCAGCGGCACCATGCACGCTGCTTGTCCGCGGGGCAGGAGCGTTTTTTCGCCGGCTCCAGACCCGCTTCCATTCTTCGGCGCAGAAGAGGGACAATTCTCTCTCTGGCCTCCCGGAAGAACGGATCGAGCACCGCTGTCGGGAAGCCCTCCTCGTAATCGTCGAGGAGCACGTCGTAGGGCGATTGCCCCTCCTTTGCGCGCAGAGACGCAAAGCGGCGCGCCGTGGAGATTACCTCGTCCAGGACGGGTGCGAACGCGGCAAAATTGTTTTCCTCCTTGGCCTTTTTCCACACCGAGGGGCTGCGGGCAAGCAGCTCCTGATAGGCGCCGTATTCCTTTTGCGGGATTTTCTCCAGCGCGTCAAGCTCGCGGCGCAGACGGCGCAGAATCGCCCGCTCGCGGCTGTCCAGCGTTCCTTCGTCAATGGAGGACGCCAGCTCGCGCACGCGCGGGCCGGTCATCAGCGCGAAATATTCCTCTGCCAGCGTGCCGACCACGCGTGCCGTGAGGGTTGCTCCCTCGGGAGGGGCCTGCGTTTCCGTGTCCCAGCCGAACAGCGTCAGCGCGGCCTGGAACGATGCGGCCCGCTCCAGAATTTCCTGCAGTTCCTTCCATGCACAATCCATGAAGCTCGTCTCTCTTTCCTTCGGGCGGGGATTTGCCCGCAAATTTCTTTCTTCTCCGGCGTTCTGCCCCGTTTGCGGGATAACCCGGCGGCGAATGTAAGGAGATTATATCACATTTCCCATAGCAATACCAGAAGGGAACGGCTATTTTTGCGGTTTTTGTAGGTTCTTTGTGCGCGGAAAAAACGGTCTCTGAGCAGCTCGGGAGAACGACGGAGCCGGCAGTGCCCGATGCGTTTTGCTTTTCGCGGAAAGAGTATGGAAGAGATGCATGGAAGGGAGTAGAGTTCATGCTTTCAGATAACTGAAAAGTTTCAAAATATATATTCTGAAAGTATACTGTAACTATACTGTTTTATCTCTTTTGCGGAAAGATTCTGATGCATAGACAAAACCGCTGAAAAGTTTACTTTTCTGGCGTAATATCCCTTTTTCACCAACTTTTAAAGCCCCTGCGTCCCTTGTATTTCCCACCCTGGTGTGATAGAATAACAGTCAGATCATTTTACGGAATTTTAATTTTGTAAAAATAAAGATAAAGCTCTTCATTTTTGCGAATAGATCAATTAAGCAGAGTGTTTGAGGTTGAAAGGAGAAGAGAGAAGGCGTGGAAAATCGGGTCCTGGTAACCTTTGCGGTTGCCGCCTATAACGCGGAGGCGACGCTAGAATCCTGTCTGCGTTCCTTCCTTCATGCAGATGTACTTGGCCGTATTGAAGTTCTTGTTGTCAGTGATGGCTCTACAGATCGTACGGAGAAAATAGTGAAACGCTTTGTAAACGAGAGTCCGGATACATTTCGTCTGCTCGTGCAGGAAAATCGCGGCCATGGCGGCGCGCTGAACACGGCGGCTGCCGCAGCCCGCGGAAAATACTTCCGTCCCATCGACGCCGATGATTGGGTTTGTACAGAAAATCTGCCTCAGTATATAGCTGCTCTGGCAGAAACAAAGGCCGACACTGTCGTTACGAGCTACTGCACTGTACATCAGAAGACGGGGAAGATACAGGAATTTAACTGTTCCTGTTCTCAGGCCGGGTACGATCTCATGTTACCGGAGCTGCTTACTGTTTTCGATCAAGTCCACACTTGCCTGACGTTTCACGGCCTTTCCTACCGCACGGATTTTTATCGCTCCTGTGGCTTTTCGCTCTCCGAAAAGGTTTTCTATGAAGATCAGGAATATGCGTCGTTGCCGTTCCTTTCTGTGCGCACGGTTCGTCTCGTCCCGTTGCTGCTGTACCGGTATCGAATCGGTGACGCGAACCAAAGCGTCGCGGCCCACAATCAGGTCAAACGGATCGGTCAAATTGAGCAGGTGACGCTGCGTATTGCCCACGATTGGAATGCGTGTGACTATCCCGCGCCGGGGGGCCGGGATTTTGTTCTGCGCAAGCTTGCCACGGTAGCGGTGAGCTATCATGTGACGGCCCTCCTCCGCAACCCGAACAGGAGGGAGGGCTGCGAGCAGAGTATGCGCTTTGAGCAGACGCTTGCGCGCGTTGCTCCCGACGTCAACCGTCTTGCTGCCCGCAAGCTGAAGACTCTCCGCTTCTTTCACCGGATTCATCTTTCCCCTATTCTGTATCAGCGCCTGCTGGATTCCAGGTTGTATGGCGTGGTGCGGGGATGGTGGAGGGGAGGAGGAACTTCATGACTCCAAACCTCTATATTTGCAGCACATATTATCACGTTTTGGTTACTCTGTGCAAGGTTTTGAAAAGTGATCAGCGCGCGGATATCGTACTTTGCGATGACATTCCGGAGGCCAAAACATTGATGGAATCTTTGATTCGCGCCGGATGCTTTTCCAATGTCATTTACTTTGATAAAAATCAAGTGCACGAATACCTGGGAAAAAACAAGCTGGATTGGGTTTTCTTCCAGCACAGGAGAAGCCGGCGCAAAATTGAAAAAGAGTTCAAGCTTGATGTCAGCCGATATCAAGATATTTATATCTATCACGACGATATTTTGTTGGGCCACTATCTGAATGATATCCGTCGTCCATACCATTTGCTGGAGGATTCTCAGGACTTCTACAAGGTGATTCAAAACACTCCATTTGCGCGCTGCCTTCCGCAGTCTGGCCTGAAATATAAACTCCGTCGGTTTCTCCGTTCCGGCTATTTTCCCCTTGGTCAGTCGCCTTATGTGATTGATGTTGAGGTGAATGATAAGAGGGATTTGGCAATTCACCATCGTCATATTGTGGAGTTGCCGAAAGACAAGCTGTTTGCTCAGGTGGGGGAGGAAGAAAAAAAACGAATCTATAGCATTTTTATGAGAGAAGTTAATTTGCACTCCTTTCCGCCCCATGCCACTCTGTTGCTGACACAACCGCTTTGGAAGGATGGATATACAGAGACAATGGAGGTTCAAATCCAAGTTTATCGAGAGATTGTAAAAAAGTATGTTCCCTTAACTTCCTTATTAGTGATAAAACCTCATCCGCGAGACGATTGTATCTACCAGAATATATTTCCTTCCGCTGTAGTGATTAATAAAAATATTCCAGCAGAGATTTTGAACTACAATCCTGATATTCAATTTGATACAGCATTAACTTTTTTTTCTTCCGCATTATCTGGTATCCATTTTGCAAAAAGAAAAATTAAAGTAGATATAGAACGGGAGTGTATGTATGTTTCACACAATAGCACTTATTCCAGCCAGAAGCGGTTCAAAATCCGTAAAAGATAAAAATATTCGTATCATGAACGGAAAGCCAATGCTTGCCTATTCAATAGAGCAAGCATTGGCTTGTAAGAGCATTGATAGGGTAATTGTCAGTACTGATAGCCCGGTATACAAAGAAATTGCAGAACAATACGGCGCGGAAGTTCCCTTTTTGCGGCCTGCGTCTATTTCACAGGACGATTCATTGGATATCGAAGTATTTGAACATGCTTTGAATTGGCTCAGGGAAAATGAAGGGTACGATGTTGATTTGTGTGTACACCTTCGGCCTACGCATCCTATTCGTGAGGTGCATGACATAGAAGCAATAATTCGCTTAGCGAAAGAGAATCCAAACGTTGATTCTGTCAGAAGTCTTTCACCCGCAAAACAGGTTCCATACAAAATGTGGCTTTTTGCTGATGATGGGAGCAATATAATTCAACCTTTAGTAACTTGTTCGGTTCCAGAGGCCTACAATGCACCACGCCAAAAGCTTCCAAAAGTTTATATGCAAAACGCTTGTATTGATGTAGTTAGAAGTTCGGTTATCAAATCTGATCACTCAATGTCAGGAAAAACAATTTTAGGTTATAAAATGGAATATGATTTTGATATTGATACCGAAGAAGAATTTTTGATAGCAGAAAAGGCATTGCTTCTTCGAGAAGCCAAAATGTCGAAAAAGCATTTACAAATATGCTGCGATATTGATGGGGTTATCGCTATGAAAACTCCTGAAAATAATTATTGTCTTGCCACGCCAATGAAACAAAACATTAGATTGATCAATCAATTATATCAATCTGGTCATGAAATTGTATTATTTACGGCAAGGGGATATGCAACTGGTCTTGATTGGAGGGAAGTCACGCAAAAGCAGTTGGTAGATTGGGGAGTGTGTTACCACAAGCTCCTTTTTGGTAAACCTAATGCTGATATATATATTGATGACAAGTTTATGGAACTTAATGTGTTGGAAAACCTAATCTAAAATTTAAGGAAGGATGAAAAAAATGAACGAGAAGTTTAGAAATTTGATTATATTTGAAATGGCCAACAATCATCAGGGGGATGTTTCTCACGGACTGGAGATTATTCGTTTCCTTGGAGAAGCAGCAAGAAAATATCAAATTAATGCTGCGGTGAAATTTCAGTACCGCGATTTGGATACAATGATTCATCCGGATTTTATTAAGAGAACCGATGTGAAACATATTCCCAGATTTCTTTCGACTAGGCTGACAAAAGATGAGTTCTACACAATGGTGAAAGCGGTTCGTGAGCAGGGAATGCTGACCATGTGTACTCCTTTTGATGAAAAATCTGTTGATCTGTGTATGGATCATGGGATTGACATTATTAAAATTGCGAGTTGCAGTGCTACGGACTGGCCGTTATTGGAAAAGGTGGCTTCCACACAGCGCCCGGTCATTATATCCACTGGTGGTAAATCTTTTTCTGAGATGGATAATATTTATAATTTCCTCACGCACCGTAGTGTTGATTTTGCTATGCTTCATTGCGTCGGTTTGTATCCTGTTGGGTATGAGTTTGTCCAGCTTGGCTGCATAGATAAAATGAAAGACCGCTATCCGGATGTACCGATTGGATATTCTGGCCATGAGGATCCCGCTGACTACACCATAGCACAGATGGCTGTGGCAAAGGGTGCAGACATTTTGGAGCGTCATGTTGGCCTTGCAACGGATACCATTAAGCTGAATTCTTATTCGACGGATGTACGGAATATTGGAAATTGGATAGAGGCTATTCTGAATGCCCGCAAAATTTGTGGAGAAAAAGATCATAAGTTTATCAGCAATGAAGAACTTACTTCGATGAATGAGCTTGCTCGCGGATGCTACGCTGCAGTTCCGATTCATAAGGGGGAAGAGATTCAGAGATCTCAGGTCTTTTTTGCTATGCCTTGCGCAGATGGACAGACTACAAGTGGTTCGTTCCTTCCAGGTATGGTTGCGTCGAGAGATTACTTGGTTAATGAAGCTTTGTATGAAAAGCGGCCTGTTTCCCTTACTTCCGATACACGCAGCATCATTCATGATGTAAAAGGCATGCTTTATGAAGCAAAAATTGCGGTAGGAAATGAATTTGAGTTAGAGCTTTCTCATCACTACGGTTTGGAACATTTTCGCAACTATGGTGCAACCATTATCAATATTATTAATCGTGAGTATTGCAAGAAATTGATTATTATCCTTCCTGGTCAGAAACACCCTATGCACTTTCATAAGGTAAAAGAGGAATCTTTTCAGGTCCTTTATGGAACACTCTCTCTCGTTTTAGATGGAAAAGAGATGGAGGTCAACGCAGGGCAGGTTATTACTGTGGAAAGAGGAACTCCGCATGCGTTTACCTCAAAAGAAGGATGTATTTTTGAAGAAGTTTCTACTACGCATGTGAAAAACGACTCGTACTATGAAGATGAAAAGATTTCAAAATTAGATTTGATGCAAAGAAAAACAATTTTGGAGGATTGGTGAATGGTGTGGTACCATACTTAAAAATAGAGGTTTTATTAATGAAAAGATACTCAAAAATATGTGTTAAAAACTAATTTAGATTGGATAGGAAAAATGGGAAATTATGATTTTTTAATAGTTGGTGCAGGGTTGTTTGGCTCGGTGTTTGCTTACGAGGCAACAAAAAAAAATAAGCGCTGTCTTGTAATAGAAAAAAGAAATCATATAGGTGGAAACTGTTATACGGAAAATATAGAAGGAATTGAAGTTCATAAATATGGAGCTCACATATTTCGTACTTCTAATAAAGAAATATGGGATTATATTAGGAATTTCTCGGAGTTTAACCATTTTATTAATTCTCCAATTGCAAATTACAAAGGTGAAATATATAATCTTCCCTTCAATATGAATACTTTTAACAAAATGTGGGGGGTGATAACACCTGCTGAGGCTAAGAAAAAAATAGCTGAACAGTGTTCACAGATAAGTACTCCCGCAGATAACTTGGAAGATCATATTATCTCTTTAGTTGGAACGGATGTTTATGAAAAACTGGTGAAAGGGTATACCGAAAAGCAATGGGGGCATAAATGTTGTGAACTTCCTCCGTCTATTATGAGAAGATTGCCCGTTCGGTTTACATATGATAATAACTATTTTAACGACATTTATCAGGGAATTCCAATTGAAGGTTATACAGCTATAATAAGTAAAATGTTACATGGCTGTGATGTTGAATTAAATGTAGACTTTAATAAATATAAAAATAAATATTTGGTAGATTTGAACATGGCATATAATGGGACCGATCGTTTTGGTAAAGATAACAATTTCGGATTCTTTCCAGCATTGGCTATAGGTTATGCTATCTCTCAAGAAGACTTTTTCAAGAATGTAGATTGGTTGGGAAGGAATGTGCAGTTATTGAAGTTTAGAACTTCCTATGGTCTTGTAGGGTCAGATGTAGCAAGCGGCGATCGTTATCTGTATCGGCAAGTATATAAAACAGGTGATTCTTATACTTTTGGTGAAGGTAACAACTTTGGTGTTAGTGGCATCAAAGAAGGTGATTTAGGAAATTTAAATGTAACGTGGGAGAAAGCGAGAAAGTTTAATGTTGGTGTAGATATGAATTTGTTTGATAAATTCTCCTTGACTTTCGACTGGTTTATAGATAAACGTTATGATCAGCTAGTTACCAGAAATGATATTCCGGACATATTAGGTATCGGCTTGTCTCCTGAAAATGTAGCAGAAACTACCAATAAAGGTTTTGATGGACAGATTGGTTATCAAGACCGTTTTGGTAACTTCAATTTTAATACCAATTTTGTATTTGGTTATGCTAAAAATCGAGTCGATTATAAAGCTGAGGCTCAACAGAAATATGAATGGTTGAGAGAAACGGGTAGACAGATTGGGCAGCCTTTTGGCTATCATTGGATTGGCTATTATACACCGGAAGATATTGAAAAGATTAATTCTGGTGCTGCGGACGCTCCGGCTAAACCTGATATTGCTGTGCAGGCAGGTGACTTAAAGTATGCAGATTTGAATGGTGATGGTACTATCAATGATTTTGATAAACGTGCTATTGGCAAACCGAACTTGCCTACTACAACATTAGGATGGACGATTGGAGGAAGTTGGAAAGGGTTTAGTATCAGTGTTTTATTCCAAGGATCGTTTGATTATAGTTTTGCTATCAATGGAACAGGGATTGAGTCTGGTAAGAGTCAGTTCCAGCCACTTCACCAAAAGTGTTGGACACAGGAACGTTATGAAAATGGAGAAAGTATTGAGTTCCCACGTTTGACAATGCAAGATGGTACAATAAATAGTGCTTCTGCTTATAATTCGGATTTTTGGCTGATTAATGCATGGTATATTCGTTTGAAGACTGTTGACTTGGGCTATCAACTTCCCAAGACAGCATTACCTAAGTTCTTAGACAATGTCCGTTTTTATGTAAATGCTTATAACTTACTGACTTTTACCGGTTATGATAAATATCAGCAAGACCCTGAAATTAAGACCAATACAGCTGGTGATGCTTATATGAATCAGCGTGTTATAAACTTTGGAGTTCAGTTGGGCTTCTAGTAAATAAGTAGGGTTTAGATAACAAGAGAATAATGTTTGCTATAAAAACATTATTCTCTTTTACTTTTTTAAGAAGTTAGTTTAGTGGTTATTGTATATTTGTTCGTCATAAAGTAAATTGAAAAATTGTATACTATAAAAAAGTAGTTAATATGAATAAGAATTTTGTAATCTCTCTATTCTTTCTATTAGGGAGTGCTACACTCTCTGCACAAGTGAAAT
>ERZ779885.1141-NODE-1141-length-27781-cov-8.847508_pt1 | contig 27781 bp, 26 predicted proteins | sample MGYA00511554_ERZ779885 | MGnify/ENA primary metagenome ERZ779885 (study PRJEB29588, sample SAMEA2160998) | human gut metagenome | biome: human gut; feature: human-associated habitat; material: faeces | place: Denmark | collected 2008/2010 ... | reverse complement strand
TCTCGCTGGGGATGATCGGCTCCCCGCTGCCTGTCTGGATCATGCGGGACAGTTTCCTGGCGCAAATCAGCCAGCAGGGAATGCCGGAAGCCTATGTCTCTACCTTGGCAGCATTGACCTCCCCGGGTATGATCGTGGTTCTGGTGGTAACCCATGACCGCGAATTTCTCCAGTGCGCCTGTGATCGAGTCCTGGAACTTTGAGAAAGGAGCTGAGCCGCAGTGGCATTGTTACAGGACAGCCAGCCGGATCTGCGCCTCTTGGCCAAGAGCGGTGGGTGCAGCGTTTATCAGCTGCGAAATGAGAGCGGCGAGGGAACCATGACCGTCTACGAGGTGTTCCCCGGTACTACCATCCTGTATAACGATTTCCACATGGCCTATTGCGACTCATCTTTTGAGACCCGGCAGGATCTTCTCTGCATCGACTATTGCCGGGAGGGCCGGATGGAATATGCTGTGGGTAACGATGCGTTCTCCTATGTGGAGGCAGGTGACCTGAAAGTGGATCGCCGTCTGAAGCACAAAGGATATTTTTCTCTCCCGTTGTCCCACTATCATGGCATCTCCATGTGCTTTGACCTGTCCATGGCACCCGTGGAACTGGCTCGTCTGGCGGGAGACTATCCTTTGGATCTGGCCGCCATTCAGCGGAAATTCTGCCCGGATGCCCGGCCGCAGGTCATTCACGGAGCACCCTCGGTGGATCACATTTTTCAGGAGCTTTGTGCCGTACCGGAGCGGATCAAAATGCCCTACTTCCGGGTAAAGATTCTGGAGCTGCTGCTGTATCTCGACGCCCTGGAATTGGGAAGCGGAACGGAAAAACCGTATTTTTACCGTTCCCAGGTAGAAACGGTAAAGGCCATCCGCTCCTATCTGGTGGAGCATCTGGAGCAGCATATCACATTGGAGGCTCTGTCCAGACAGTACCAGATACCTTTGACCACCATGAAGGCCTGCTTCAAAAATGTATATGGCAGTCCGGTGAACACCTATATGCGGGCACTGCGGATGGATCGGGCGGCTCTGCTGCTTCGAAAAGAACCGGAGACCAGTGTCACAGAGATCGCCGGGGCGGTGGGCTATGACAGCGCAAGCAAATTTGCCGCGGCTTTCCGGGCGGTGAAGGGACAAACTCCGTTGGAATATCGACGGGGAGGCGGGAACCCCGTTCTCTCTTTTCCTGACGAAACGGAGTGATGCCGGCCGGGCGGAGCGGCAAGCATGGGCAAGAACCGATACAATAGGGCATGGTGAGAGACATCTCACCATGCCAATTTTTTTGAGAGGAGTGGTTTTGTGAAACAACGCAGCTGGCTGGCCATCCTGCTCTCTTTTGCCGGTCCCTGCCGGGGAAAGCTGGTCTTGTCTGTCTTGTGTGCTGTTATCAGCGTAGCAGGGGGCTTTGTGCCGTATCTGGGGGTCTATGAGATCCTTCGCCTGTTTATCCATCAGTCGGCCTCCGGCATGGAGCTTCTCCGATGGGCTGGAGTGTGTCTTGCGGGATATGCGGTCAAGGTAGCTTTTTACGCCTTTTCAACCATGCTGGCCCATGTGTCCGCCTACACCATTCTGGAGGGCCTGCGCCGTCAAGTGGCCCAAAAACTGATGCACGCTCCCTTGGGGAGTGTGTTGTCAAAGCCCATCGGTTCCCTCAAGAGTACCATTGTGGATCGGATCGAGGACATTGAGCCGCCGCTGGCCCACATGATACCGGAATTGAGTTCCAATGTGCTGCTGCCCATCGTGGTGGTGATTGCCCTCTTTGCCATGGATTGGCGGATGGGCCTTGCCTCCCTTGCCACGATTCCGGCCGCGCTGATCCCCATGGCGGCGGGCCTGCGGACTTACAACGAAAAATATGCCGCCTATATGTCGGCCAATGCTCAGGTCAACAGCATTATTGTCGAGTATGTGGAGGGCATCGAGGTGGTAAAGGCCTTCAACCAGAGCGGCGCCTCCTATGAGAAATTCGTCCGGGCGGTGACCAGCTTCCGTGACTTCACACTGGATTGGTTTCGCTGCACCTGGAAATCCATGAACCTGTGCCTGTCCATCCTGCCTACCACGCTGCTGGCTACCCTGCCGGTTGGGATCGCCCTGTATCAGACCGGCGTCCTGGACCCGGCCCGGCTGGCTCTGTGCCTGATGCTGGTGCTGGGTATCGTGTCCCCGCTGGTGCAGGCTGCAGCCTTTCTCAATTCCATGAAGAGCATGGAATTTGCCGTCCGGGACACTCGGCATCTGCTGGATCTGGAGGAGCTGCCCGAGGCGTCCGAGCCCGCCCGCCTCTCCGGCAGCGGTATCACTTTGCGGGATGTGTCCTTCTCGTATAGCGGGAAAGAAGAGGACACTGTGCTGCGTCACATTGATCTGGAACTTCCCGCCGGTACCTTCACCGCTCTGGTGGGTCCCTCCGGCGGCGGCAAATCTACGGCAGCCCGGCTTATCGCCCGGTTCTGGGATGTGACGGATGGCCGCATTGCCATAGGCGGTGTGGATATTCGGAATCTCACACTGAAGCAGCTGGCGGATCAGGTCAGTTTTGTGACACAGGACAATTTCCTCTTTGACTGCTCTCTGAAAGAAAACATTCGATTGGGGAAGCCGGACGCCACGGAGGAGGAAGTTTGGGCGGCTGCCCGGGCCGCTCAGTGTGAGGAGTTTTTAGGACGGCTGGAGCATGGATGGGATACCCCAGCGGGTGAAGCGGGCAAGCAGCTCTCCGGTGGGGAGCGGCAGCGGATCGCCATCGCCCGCGCGATTCTGAAGGATGCCCCCATTGTAATTTTGGACGAGGCCACCGCCTTTACCGATCCGGAGAACGAAGACAAAATCCAGCGTTCCCTGATGGCGCTCTCCCGGGGGAAAACGCTGCTGGTTATTGCCCACCGGCTGAGCACGATTCAGAACGCCGACCAGATCGTGGTGCTGGAGAAGGGCCGTATTGTGGACAAAGGCACACAGCCGGAGCTGCTCAGCCGATGCCCGCTATATCAAAAGCTATGGCAGGCTCATGTGGGTGCCCAGAACTGGGCGGTTGGAAAGGAGGCTTGACGATGTTTCGGAGTATGAATCGGATTTTGCGTTGGACAAAGGGGTACCACAGGCGGCTGTATCTCGGAAGTCTCTGCTCGTTTCTTGCCACCTGGGCTGCTGCCGGGCCGGTGATGCTGGCGGCCTGGGCCCTTGGGCTGGTCATCGAGAGTGCCCAGGAGGGGACGGCGCTGGACGCCAGGCTCCCCTGGCTGTGCCTGGGCGGGATCATCCTGCTGATCGTTTTGCGCTTCGTGTGTGCTTACTGGAAAAACCGGCTCCAGGAGAGCATTGGAACAGAGCGGGCGGCGCAGCAGAGACTGGAACTGGGTGACCTGCTCAAACGGGTTTCCTTGGGGTATTTCTCCAAGAATAACCTGGGCGACATTCTGGCTGCTCTGACTACGGAACTGAGTACCCTGGAGCTGCAAAGCATGAAGATGGTGGATGCAGTCATCAACGGCTATCTGCAGGTACTGGTCATCGTTTTGTGCATGGCGTTCTTCTGCCCGGAGGCGGCGCTGGTGGCAGTGGTGGGCGTGCTGCTGTCCGCCTTTGCCCTCCGCGGCATCGGGCGGCAGAGTGCCCGCACCGCTCCGGTGGGACATCGGGCCCAAGAGGCATTGTCCGGGGCGGCCATTGAGTACATCCATGGCCTTTCGGTGGTCAAATCCTTTGGCCAGGAGGGGGTGTCCTCCCAGCGTTTTTTTAAGGCATGCCGGGCCAATAAGGACATCCGTATCAAAAACGAGTTTGGCTTTGTGCCCTGGAACTGCCTGCACCTGTTTTCTCTGAAGGCCGCAGCTGTTGGCCTGGTGCTCACCGCCGGCTGGCAGACTATGAACGGAACCTTGGAGCTGCCGGTGCTCCTGATGGCTGCCATGTTTTCCTTCACGATCTTCAGCAGTGTGGAGTCCATCAACGACGCCGCCCATATCCTTTCTGTCACGGACTCGGTGCTGGACCGTCTGGAAGAACTGAAGGGAACGGAACTGCCGGATCAGGATGGGAAAGACATCTCTTTGGAGCATTACGACATCTGCTTCGACCATATCTCCTTCGGTTACGGAACACGGGAGGTGATCCACAATGTTTCCTTCCAGCTGCCGCAAAACAGCGCCACCGCCATTGTAGGGCCGTCCGGCAGCGGGAAGAGCACTCTCTGCGCACTGCTGGCCCGGTTTTATGATGTGGATCAGGGACGCATCATCGTGGGCGGCTATGACATCCGGAAGATGACCTGCGACAGCCTCCTGCGCAGCATTGCCATGGTATTTCAGAATGTGTACCTGTTCCACGACACCATCCGCAATAACATCCGCTTCGGCCGCCCGGACGCCGCCGAGGAGGAAGTAATCGCCGCAGCTAAAGCGGCCCGTTGCCATGACTTTATCATGGCGCTGCCCCAAGGGTATGACACCATAGTGGGAGAGGGCGGTTCCAACCTTTCCGGCGGAGAAAAGCAGCGCATTTCCATTGCCCGGTGTCTTCTGAAGGACGCCCCCATTGTCATTTTGGACGAGGCCACCGCCAGCGTGGACCCGGAGAATGAGCATGAGATCCAGGAGGCACTCTCTGCTCTGGTGCGGGGAAAGACTATCATCACCATCGCCCACCGTCTGGCTACGATCCAGAATGCTGACCGGATTTTAGTGGTGGAGGATGGCCGCATTGCTCAGCAGGGCACCCATCAGGAACTGATGAGCCAGGAAGGAACTTACCGGAACTTTATCGAGATCCGACAGCGGGCTGAGGGCTGGCGGATATAAAATAAGTACGAGGGGAGGTATATCTGCCTCCCCTCGTACTGTTTTGGAATGATTCTTTGGATTTTGGCTTTGTATCACTTTCGCTTTGCCATTTTCCTGTACTCCAGCGGGAGCAGGCCGGTGCTTCTTCGAAACAGTTCCGCAAACCGGCTGGATGTAGAATATCCTATCGTTTGAGCAATCTGACCAATTTGCAGATCGGTATGAGCCAGCAGATATTCTGCCTGACTCATGCGGCGCTGCTGTATATACTCTGTGATCGTGCAGCCATAGACCTTCTTGAAGCTGCTTTTGAGTTTTGTCGTACCCATGCAGGCGATTTGTGCCAGACGTTCTATGGGTACTTCACCAGCATAATGATCACTCAAATAGGCCGCTACGGTTTGAATCCGTTCCAAATCCTGAGAAGCCAGTTTGTGATCTGAAACTGAACGCTTTTTTTGATATTCAACCACAAGAGAGAGCGCCTCGGCTACCTTGCTCTCATAATAGAGTTTGGCTGCAATTCCGGTTCCACGGTAGCTCTGTAGTTCTGATAGAAGCCGGTACATTTCCGGGAACTCTGTTGTTTGGTCGATTTCCCGAAAAGCCTCGATGGGATTCCGATATTCTTCCGGATACTGTTTTTTCAGATAATCCTCATAATATGCGGGGGTGATCTCGATGCCGATGGATCGAACCGGTATATTTTTGTGGACGATTACTTGATATGGCTTGTATCCGCCCACATAGGTCTTGATGCATCCGGCTGACAACCGGCGATACGGAGACAACTCTTCACCGGAGATGGAATCGTAACGGGTAATACTGAGACATTCCGGGAGATCAAATTCCAGCATAAAATCCTTATTGAAAGAGAAGTTGTGTATCTTGATGTCGAACAGATCCCTTTGCCCGTAGGTCCAATAGGAACCTTCGCCAACTTCCGGAGATAGTTTCCAGCAAAGCCCCAGAGGACCATATTGATCATTATCTGGTTCCGGTACAAAACCGTGCTTTTTCAGTAATGGCGCATAGTATTGCTCGATGATACCGGTCATTACAATAGATACGCCTCCTTTGTTTTGCAATGATTAGACGAATTTTTGAAATGATAGGACGAACCTCGCTCCAAACGATTGAAAGCAGGTTGTGCATGGTGTAATTATATATAACGGTTAGCCACATCTAACCAAAGGATAGCATACCTATCCCATAAAGTCAACGCATTGCAAAAGGAGGATCAACATGAGCAATCAAATCAATCCCGCAAAAAAGAGTCTCACTATCAAGGATCTTGTGACAACCGGCATTTTCAGCGCAATTTTCTTGGTGTTTACCATGATTGGCGGTATTTTCTTTGCACCAAACCCGGTTTTGACATTCTATATGCCGATGGGTGCAGCCCTGCTGTGTGGTCCCGTGTATCTTCTGATGATCGCTAAGGTGCAGAAGCGGTGGAGTGTCACCATTCTTGGCATCGTTATGGGAATCATCTGGTTTGTTACCGGAATGCACTGGGCCTTTTCTTTAGGCTATATCGGGATGGGAATCATTGCGGATCTGGTGGCTGGTGCGGGACATTACCGCAACAAGGTAGTCAATCTGCTGTCCTATATGCTGATGTCGCTGGGCAGCGTTTATACCTATGTGGTGTTTTTTATTGATCCGCAAGGCTGGGCCAGCACGATGCTGGAAAACGGCACGGAACAGTCCTATATTGACACAATGAGCGCGTCTGCTCCCTCCTGGCTGTTGGCTGTCATCATGATCGGAACGCTGGCGATTGCTGCGTTCAGTGGTTGGATTGGTGGAAAGCTGCTGAAAAAGCAGTTTGAAAAGGCTGGGATCACCGCATGATTGGCGGAGCGTTATCCACGCGCGGACTGTGGCTGGACCCCAGAACGAAGATATTACTGCTTCTGTTGTGTATCTTTTCTGCCATGATGGCTCCATCCTTACTCTACGAACTGGGCCTTGTGGTGCTGATCGGGCTGCTCGGCATTTGCTTCGGAAAGTGGAAGTATGCCTGGAAGGGAGTACTGTTCTATGCGCTGATCGTTCTGCTCACCATCTGGATCATGGATACCATGACCGGAACTTGGCGCACCATGTTTATCGCTTTTTTAGGGTTATTCCATAAGGTCTATCCCTGCGGGATGCTGTCCGGCATTGTCATCTCCACTACAAAGGTCAGCGAATTCCTCTCGGCGATGAATCGCATCCATGCACCGCAAAAGCTGGTAATCCCCTTGGCGGTCATGCTGCGTTATATCCCTACCATTCAGGAGGATTGGCGGTTTATCAAGGACGCAATGCGGATGCGGGACGTCTCGCCTTCGCTTAAGGGGTTCCTGACGCATCCCGGAATAACGGTGGAGTGTATCTATGTTCCGTTGATGATGGCGGCATCCAAAGCGGCGGATGAACTGTCCATCGCTTCCATCACCCGCGGCATTGAAAACCCAAAGCCTCGAACTTGTCTGGTGCAGATCCATATTGGGTTGATGGACATTGCGGCAGTCTTTTGCTTTGCAGGCGCGTTGGTTGTCGGGCTTTATGGAAAGGGAGTGCTGGGATGATTGAGTTAAAGCATGTGTCATTTACTTATCAAGGACAAACAGGAGACGGGCTGCAAGACATCAACCTGACCATAGAGGACGGAGAATGTGTGCTGTTCTGTGGCCGGAGCGGCTGCGGGAAGACCACCATCACGAGGCTTGTAAACGGTTTGATCCCGCAATTCTACGCAGGAAAACTGGCGGGCAGCGTACTGGTGGATGGTCAGGAAGTCCGTGATTTTCCTATGCACCAGATTGCCGCAAAGGTTGGATCGGTGTTTCAAAACCCAAGGACACAGTTTTTTAATGTGGATACAGACAGCGAGATCGCTTTTGGTATTGAAAATCAAGCACTTCCAGTTTGCCAGCTGAGAGAACGCGTGGATCGGACATCGGCAGAACTTCACATTGAAAATCTCCGTAATCGCAACATTTTCGAGTTATCCGGTGGAGAAAAGCAAAAGATAGCGTTTGCCTCGGTCTATGCGATGAATCCTCAAATATATCTTTTGGATGAACCGTCCTCTAATTTGGATATGCGTTCCATTCAAGAATTGGGAGAACATCTCAGGCTGATCAAATCACAGGGAAAAACCATATTGATTGCAGAACATAGGTTATACTATTTGATGGATCTGGTGGACCGGATTGTGTATTTGGAACATGGGAAAATCACACAGGTCTTTACGCCGAAAGCATTTCGGCAGCTGTCGGAGGATACCCGGGAACAAATGGGCCTTCGAGCGATTGATTTGCATCGTGTTCTCCCACCGCGGGATCATTCCCTTGCGCCTGTTTCAGATCCTATCTTGGAACTTAACAATGTAGCCCTTCACTATAAGAAGAGGACCATTTTGCACGACATCAACCTTACGGCAGCAAAGGGAGAGGTAATTGGCGTCGTTGGCCACAATGGGGCCGGAAAAACGACCTTTTCCCGTGCTTTGTGCGGGCTTCATAAGGCCTGTGATGGTCAATTCTTTTGGAACGGTCTGTCCATGGCTCACAAAGATCGCCTGCGGCATTCCTATATGGTCATGCAGGATGTGAACTACGAGCTTTTTGCGGATAGTGTGGAGTCAGAATGTACATTCGGTATCCGCAATCCGAAACAGACGCTCGTTGACGCAACACTGGAAGAGTTGGCCCTGGCCCCATTCAGAGACCGCCACCCCAATACCCTGTCCGGAGGTCAAAAGCAGCGGGTGGTGGTAGCGGTCAGCATGATTTGTGGGAAAGACCTGCTGGTGTTTGACGAGCCGACCAGCGGGCTGGATTTTGACAGCATGACACAGGTTGCGGGTCTGATCCGGCGGCTGTCTGATATGGGAAAAGTCATCTTTATTGTCACTCATGATTTTGAATTTGTCAGTCGTACCTGTTCCCGCATCCTCCACTTTGATGAAGGAGAAATGCCCGACGATGTGCCTGTTACCATAGACGCTCTCCCTACATTGAGAGAATTGTTCTCCATTTCAGAAAGCAGGCCGGGACGGACAGAACACAGGAAAAGCCGATTCTGTTCTGCCGATTGCTGACGATTGAAAAAGCCGCATGGCGGGATGTTCCCCATGCGGCCTCTTGGGTTCTATTATTGAAGTCCCCTGGCGAGGTATTCCTCCAATACCTTGGAATACTGCTCTCCCAGAACGGCGGGATATTGGCAGTGAACATAGCCTTCCCGGACTGTAAAGGAAGCAGACGGATAGTGCTTTGAGACAACCCTGCGCGCGGTCTTGGCGCTGATGTCCTCACTGCCATACTCAAAAAACAGGTGAGCTTCCAACTCCTTTGGATAGTTGGGAAAGGTGCAGTCCGAACAGGCGGCAGCGATGGCTTGCAAAGTTTCCGGACGAATTTGTTCAAAGGTGTGCCCCATGATAAGGCCGAGCGTCTCCCCATAGATTTTCGTCATCCGCTGTGCAGACAAACCGGGATGTTGCTGTGCTTTCCGATGTTTTGACAGAAACATACGGGTCGCCATCATCCGTAGAAAAGCAGCATTGGAATGGAGGGGGCACCCCTCTAAGACTGCGGTGTGAACTTTGAATGTGGGCATGGCAATCAACTGCATCGCCACCACGGCACCGATGGATGCACCAAACACTAACTTCAGATCAATCCATCCCTGCGTTGTCAGCCAGCCGGCCAGCGTTTCTGCCTCTTGTTGGGCGCTTTGAAAGATCCCAGTATCTGTTCCATGGCCTGTCAGATCCGGCGCGATCACACAATGACTGTTCCGCAGTTCGCCCAGCAGAGGCAGCATACTTTTCCCGTCCAGAAGCATGGGGTGCAGAACAACGATTTTGGGATTAGATGGATCTCCAAAATACTGTATTTTCATAAAGAATCTTTCCTTTCCATATCGTTTACCTCCGTGAAGGAACTCCAGCATGCTCTGCGGTATTCCGCAGGGGAGCGTCCGGTGTTTCGCCGGAAGATCTCCGCGAAACGGCTGGGATTCTGATACCCAACAATGGCCGCCACCTGGCTCACCGGCAGGTCGGTTTCCCGCAGCAGCCGCCCAGCCTGCTCCGTGCGCTGCCCCTGAATGTACTGGGTAATCGTGCAGCCATACCGGACATGGAAGGCATCCTTCAGCTTGGAAATACTCATGCAGCCAATACGGCTGAGACGTTCCAGCGGCAGTTCATCCGCACAGTGGGCCGTGATGAAGGCTGCCACATCGGCCAGCCGTACCGCATCCTCCGCACTGACAGAACGGCGGCTCCCGCGCTTCAGGTGCCGCTCTGCCACCAGCGCCACCGCCTCCGCCACCTTCCCATCATAAAACAGACGGGCGGGAAGCCCCTCCCCCCGGTAGTCGCGCACCTGTTTCAAGAGCTGCACCATTTCCGGGAAGTGTTCTGTCTGATCCAGCGTTTGAAAAGACTCCAGCAGGCTTTGATACTCCTGGGGAAACTGGCGGCGCAGATAATCCCGGTAGTAAGCCGGGGTGATCTCCACGCCAATGGAAACGATGGGGATCTGCCTGTGGATGAGTGCCCGGTATGGTTCCCGACCTCCGATAAAACTTTTGACACAGCCTGGAACAAGACGGCGGCAGGGGGAGAACTCCTCACCGGAAATGGATTCATACCAGGTGACACTGAGACTCTCCGGCCAATGGAACTCCAGCAGCTGATCCTCATGGAAAAAGAAATCATGGATCTTGATGGTATAGAGATCCTGCTGCCCGTAGGTCCAGAAAAAACCGCCGCCCTGCTGGGAGGTGTGACGCCAGCACAGCCCCATGGAGCCGTAACGCCGGTTCTCCGGATCTGGAATAAAACCGTGTTCCTCCATCGCCCGGCCGTATTGCAGCTCCAAGTCTTTATATGCCGCCATAACCTGTCACCACCTCGATCAGCCACATCTCCACCCCAATCAGCCGGAACCGCGCCCAAAGCCTTGCGATACCGCTGTTTTGCCGGTAGGATGGATGTTGGTTAGTATCTGCTAACTAAAATATCACTTCCCGGCGCTCTCGTCAAGCCGGGGGAAGGAGGAACAGACGATGAAAGAAAAACGGCCATCACCGGTGATGCGGCTGCTGCAGTGGGCCGGGCCGGAACGGAAATGGCTGATCCTGTCCGTTTTGTGTGCCTTTGGCAGCGGTATTCTGGTCATCACATCGTATATCGGCATTTACCGGCTGATGGATGCGGTGCTCTCCGGCGCCTGTACCAAAGCAGTGATCGCCGACTGCGCTTTGCTGGTCACGGCGGGCACCGTGGGGAGACTGGTGCTGCTGGGTACTTCGGGTGTGCTGTCTCACAAGGGAGCCTATGGGGCGCTGTTTCGAGTGCGGTGCATGATAACGGAGCATCTTGCCAAAGTGTCTCTTGGAGCCTTGGACGAGCGGAGCACAGGCGCGGTCAAGACCGTTCTCAATGAGGACATCGAGAAGTTGGAACTGTTTCTGGCCCACAACCTGCCGGAATTTGTGGCCTATCTCACAGGACCGGTTGTGATTTTCCTGTATCTGCTCTCCGTCAATGCCCCTCTGGCCCTGGTCTCCCTGCTCCCGCTGCCCCTGGCCGGCATTGTGATGGCGGTCATCTTCCAAAGAATGAAGGGGGTCTTGTCCGATGTCAACCGCTCCCTGGTAGGCTTTAATTCCGTGATGATTGAGTACATCTCCGGTATGCGGCTGATCAAAGCGTATAACATGGGCAGCCGCTCCTTCCAGAAGTTTTCCCATGCCATTGAGGAGGAGAACCGGATCTGGAACCTGGTCACACACAAGACGGCTCCGCCCTATGCCGCCTTTCTGCTGCTGGTGGAGTGCGGAATGGTGCTGATGGTTCCGGTAGGCGGCCTGCTTTTCCTCCGGGGAAGCGTTACCGGCAGCGTATTTCTGCTTTTTGCCTATGTAGGCGGGATGTATCTCACCGAGATCCTGCCCCTGCAAAAACTGGCCACCACCTTTGCTCAGGCGCTTTCCGGCGTGAAAAAGGTGGAGGAGATCCTGGATCTGCCCACCTTTTCCGGCGGCGCGGCCTTTCCGAAGACCTGCGGCATTACTTTGGATCATGTCTCCTTTTCCTACGATGGAAAGACCGATGTGCTCAGGGATTGCTCCCTCACTGTGGCGCAGGGGGAAAAGGTTGCGCTGGTGGGGGTGTCCGGTGCAGGCAAAAGCACCGTGATCCAGCTGATGGCCCGCTCTTACGATGTGACCCAGGGAACGGTCCGCATCGGCGGCAGAGATGTGCGGGAGCTGGACTACGAGGACCTGCTGGACCATATCTCTCTGGTGTTCCAGAAGACCTTTCTGACCCGGGGAAGCGTGCTGGAAAACATTCGCATGAACTCGGGAGCAACACTGGAGCAGGTGCGCGAGGCTGCCAGACTGGCGCAGATCGATGATTTCATCCAATCGCTGCCCCAGGGCTATGAAACCAAGGTGGGTACTTTCGGCTCCCGTTTCTCCGGTGGGGAGCGGCAGCGCATTGCCATCGCCCGGGCCATTTTGAAAAACGCCCCCATTCTGATCCTGGATGAAGCCACCTCAGCGGCTGATCCGGAAAACCAGGTGGAGATCGACCGGGCCATTGAAAACCTGTGCCGGGGCAAGACAGTCGTGATCGTGGCCCACCGGCTGGGCGCCATCAAGCTGTGCGACAAGGTGGCAGTGGTGGAGAACAACACCATTACCTGCTGTGGTACCCATGAAGAGGTGCTGGAGAAAAATGAATACTACCGCAGGGCTTGGGCGGATTACCGGGCTGCCCGTGCCATTGCCTATTCCGTGGAAGGGGGTGTGCAGCATGCGTGAGGCAAATGTGTTCCGTAAAAATCGGGCCTTCTATTCCGGTGTGATCCTCACGGTAGTGGAAGGGCTGCTGTCCGGGTGCAGCTACTTGTCCATTTATATGGTTCTGTCCGGGCTGTCTGAGGGCAGCCTGAGCGCACAGCGGCTCGGGCTGCTGACTGCGTTTCTTGCGGGCATCTTCCTGATTCGACTGGTCATTTACGCCGCCGGTTACACGCAGGTTCAGCTGGGCGGAGCTGCTGTTTCCAAAGGTCTGCGGCTTCGGCTGGGTGACAAGCTCAAACAGATCCCTCTTTCCCGCTTCACCCAGGGCCAGGTGGGAGAGTATGTGAATACCATGACCAGCGATGTGGGCAGCTACGAGAAGATCCTGACCCACTCCAGCGGCAACATCACCAAAAACGCGGTGCTGGCCGCCATGCTGGTGGGCTTTGTATGCAAGGTGTATCTGCCGGCGGGGCTGATTCTTTTCTTGGTCGCAGCGGGGCTGATCCCAAATCTGTGGCTTTCCTTCCGCGTTGTTGCCAAATACGGCGTGGCCAAGCATGAGGTCAGTGCCGAGACGGTCAGCAGCATCGTGGAGTACATCGACGGTATCCAGACCTTCCGTGCCTATCATATGGGTGGCGTCCAGAATCAGGCTACTACTGAGGCGATGCGGAGGTTCAGCCGGGTGTGTTATCTGTACGAGGCAAAGGGCATCCCTATTGGCTTCGGGTATAACATTCTCAGCTGGTGCAGTGTGCCGGCCATCATGGCGCTGGCAGCCGGCCCCTGGGCAGCCGGTACGCTGAGCAATGTGGATTATCTCATGGTCTCCATGCTGCCCATTCTGCTGACCAAGCTTACCACTGCCATTTCCATCGATCTCTTTGAATGGAAGCACCTGATGGTCTCCAAGAACAATATCCTCCAGGTGATGGCGGAACCGGAGGAGAGAGGTTCCATGGCGCCCTTCCATCCTGCTGAGCAGAACATCACCTTCCGCTCGGTCTCCTTCTCCTATGTGCCGGGAGAGCCGGTGCTGAAGGAGCTGTCCTTTACGGCGCCGGCAGGAAAGCTCACCGCCATTGTAGGAGACTCCGGTTCCGGCAAATCCACCATTCTCAATCTGATCGCCAAATACTACGAACCGCAGAGCGGCGAGATCTCCATCGGAGGGCAGTCCATTGAGACCGTGGCGGCAGAACGGGTGCTGGAGCAGATCTCCATGGTGGATCAGCAGGTGTTCCTCTTTGACGATACAGTTCGGGAGAATATCCGCCATGCCCGCCCCTCGGCCACAGACCGTGAGGTGGAGGCCGCCTGCCGTGCGGCTGGATGTGACGGCTTTATACAGAAGCTGGAGCATGGCTATGACACCCCTATTGGGGAAAACGGAAACTTTCTCTCCGGCGGGGAGCGTCAGCGTCTGTCCATCGCCCGGGCTATTTTGAAAAACAGCCCCATCCTGCTGCTGGATGAGGCCACTGCCTCTCTGGACATTGAAAACGAGCTGGCGGTCAAGCGGGCGATCCTGGGGCTTTTGTCAGAGCGGAAGACAGTAGTCATGATTGCACATACCCTGTCTATCGTCCGAAATGCGGATCAGATCCTGGTGGTAGCAGACGGGAACATTGCGGAGTCCGGCACTCATGAGGAGCTGCTGGCCAAAGGCGGAAAATATGCCTCTATGTGGGCCGCTGAGCAAAGACTGTCCAATTAAACGGAGATGCTTTCCCGGCACTGACAACGATCCCTTCTCCTCCTATCCCAATAAAGAAGTCAAATGGACTGCAAACTGCTGCCCAGTTGATTCCCTTTCCAGAATGTTCATGGCTGCAGACAGAGAAGCGGCCGCTGACAGAATATCCTTGTCAACGACCGCTTTTTGTCATAATTCAGAATTCTGGAATCACGCCATTATAGCGATCCGCCTTTTCCAGAAGCGGCCCTCTGGCGCCCATGGTGAAGGCAATGTCGCTGCTGCGGATGGATAAGAGCCGCATCCCTGGGGCAATGCGAAGAAAATCCATCATCGGTTTCGTTAGACGGATCAGTCCGTCTGCTGTCACAGAGAGCCAGCAGTAAGAGCGGCCCTTGTAAGGAAGAAATGCACCTTCTTCAGCGGTATAGTCCTGCAGCTCGGGCAGAGCGGCCAGAATATGGCCCAGCTTGGATGGCAGGAGCAGCCCCTTTCTGGTCACGCAGAATCCACCGGTCACCTTGCTTCCGGTAAAGAGATAGACCTTGCCTTCGGCGGTGATCTGATATTCCGACATGGCCTGGATGGGAAACTGAATTTTGCCGGATTCTTGAATGTTGGATTTTCCAAAAACAAACTTTCCGCCTTTGTTCATCTGCGGCATTGGTATCGCTCCTTTCTTATTGTGCGCCTCTGACACAGAGCAGCGTCAGGGGAAGATACATAAACAGCAGGGTCAGCCGCTGCCACAGCCCCTCCCATGCGATCACGGTGTGGGCAAACCGGGGCTTGTCCGCCATAACGAACAGCACGAAGAATACCAACGCCAGGAGAAAGCACGCCAGCGCACACAGGGCAAGGCCGGTCTGCCTGCCTTTGAAATAAAACAGTGCAACGACCAGCGGAGCGAAGGTCAGCGCCAGAAAACCAAACACCGACCCGAAACCGTGAATCTTTGCGGACAAGGTCTCCATCGCCTTGGTTTCTGACACAGGAAACAATCCTGACAAAATGCAGCCGCCCAGAGCGTAGATGATCAAGATTGCCGCCAGAGCCAGACTGAGACCGCCGGACCGGTTCCAAAGGAGGGGGCACAGCTGGGCGCAAGCCAGCAGGATGGCCGTCCCCAGGAGAAGCAGCCATAGAGTATACACCGTGTGGAAGGGGGCGTTTCGATTTCCCAGCACACTCATGACCTGCCGGGTGTGGCGGTAGCCCGGACAAGTGGGCGCCAACAGAAAAGGAATGACCAGATCCAGCAGTAAAAACAGGGGCAGAAGGGAGTAAAAGGTATGTTTCATAGGCAGTTTTCCTGATTCCTCATTGCGCCTTGATGAAATGGAAGTCACAGCAGTCCGCTCCGCTGCCCAGCGTTCCACTGCGCAGGAAGTTTATTTTGGGAGCCAGTCCGGAGAAGGAGATGTCATCACTTTCACAGAATACACAGCACAGCTCCGGGCACCCAAATTGTTTCGTAACATCCCAGTAGAGGCAGCGGTGCAAATTGAAATGGATCTCTTGGCAGTCACAGCGCACCCACTCTGTTTGCCATCCCTCCGAAGGAAAGTGGTTTTTCATGTGTCGTTTGACGCCCATCCGGAAAATAAGATAAGCAAAAGGAAGCGAACCTAATTTTTGCATTTCGGCTTTTTTATCTATGGCAGCTTTGTGTGCTGTTTCTCGTACCAACAACAATGCCTGATCTTCTTGAATACCATGTTTCAAAAGCGCTTTGTAATATGACATCAAAGGAAACAGCCTGCTCTGGAGATGCTCCTTGATCACATGATTGCCCCGGTCATTCCCGTGCTGGCACAAATCCTGGTAAAGTTCCTCCGCCTGTTGGAGTAAGGTACAGCCTGTTTCCTGACCAAAGGCACGGATGCAATCGTCTTCCAAAAAGAAAAGAGCTGTGTTACTGGTCTGCATCCGTCTGTCCCTCCGAGATTTTTTTGAATACATCATAAGCGTGCTTCTCCAGCACATCTGCCTTTGTGACGGCAATGCCCCATTTCTCGTCGCCCAACACAATCAAAGTGTCTCCGGCTTTAATATCAAAGACCTGTCGAGCCTCCTTGGGGATAATGATCTGCCCACGCTCCCCAACCTTCACCGTTCCGAAAATATAGTGTCCCTTTGTGGTTTCCATGCGTATGCCTCCCATGATACATATAAATATGAAATACATACTTGTATGTATTTTAGCGTTATCAAGGAAAAATGTCAAGGGGCGGAAGTGTGCGGTGACTGGATTTTGGGAACAGGAACTCAAGCCTTCCGTTTTCAAAATAAGAGATACCCGCAGTTCCTTATGTTTTAGAACTGTGGGTATCTCAGAAAGGGCAAAGTATATGGATGTTAATTGTCATCAGCAATCGAAAGGTGTGCCCTGCGGCGATACTCCAGCGGCGGGCAGCCGAAGTGCCGAACAAAAACTGCGGCAAATTTGCTCTGATTTTCGTAGCCTACCTGTGCTGCGATCTCCGCCACTCGTAATTCACTGCTCTGCAGCAATTCTGCTGCCCGGCGCATCCTCACCTCCCGCAAAAATGTGGAGAGGTTTTCTCCAAACACACCGCGGAAGTAATTCTTGAGACTGGTTTCGGCCACCTGGAACCGATCCGCCAGCTCCCGCGCTGTATGGTTCTGGCTCAGGTCTGCGCACAGAATGTTCCGTGTCTCCCTGGCGATGGCCACTTGGGAGCTGGTAAAATAGCGGACTGCGGGACTGGTTTCAAGAGGCTGGCGTTCTACCTTCCAAAGCAGCAGGGCGGAGAGAAGTTTCAGCAGTCCCACTTCCTCCGAATCTCGAAGCTGCCACAGGTCATCCAGCAATGTCTGCACACAGGCAGGCGTGGGTCCCAAATACAGTCGGCGGGAGGTATGCAGGTGCTCCATGATCCCCTCCGGGCTTACTTCCCCCTCCTGAAACAGTGGATAGGGACGATGGGCCATCAAATCCAGATCCAAAAACAACTCGATACCCTCATAGAGACCGCTGGGGTAGCGATACTCCTCCTGAGCCTGCTGGGTTCCTACGGCCATGTGTCCTTGAGAGAGAAAGGCAAACTGTCCATCCTCCAGCGCCACTTCACAGCGCCCCTTCCGGCAGAAGTTCAGCAGCAGAATGTTGGCCGCTTCATTCTGTGCCAAGGGCCAGACCTGAGTATAGATCCGGTTGAAGGAAAGAATTGCGCCCTCCCACAAAGAAAACAGTCGCAGGCTTCCGTTCTCTGAACCATAGAGGGTCATCACCGCAGCCTTGCCGTTGGCTCGAACCTTCACATCGCTTGGGAAACGGCTGGCATCAAAAAGTTGCGACATATAGGACATGGGCAGTGCCTCCGTTGTTGATTTGGTTTGATTGTAACTGACTGGAGAGGAGTCGTCAATGATTGCTCAAAAATTGAAGCTATTTGGAGCTAAAATGCCTGTATGGAGTTGGTAGCAGACAAGCAGTTATGCTATCCTGTCTTGTGGTTAGCGATGCCTAACGATTACCGACAGGAGGAAATGAAATATGTCTCAATCATTGGAACAGGGAAAACGCAAACTGACTGCCAAAGACGCCATCACCGCCGGCGCACTGGGGGCGGTGTGCATTGCCATCCGCTTTCTTTTTATGCTGGTGGGCGGCGTCAGCCCCTATGTATGGTTTGCTACCCACTTTATTGATGCCATTCTGATCGGGCCGGTGTTCATGCTGATGGTGGCCAAGGTGCGGAAAAACGGCCCCTTCCTGCTCACCAGCCTGATTACCGGCTTGGTGCTGGTGGCCGCCACCTGGATGTTCCCCATCACGGGACTGGTGGGAGGAATTCTGTGTGAGCTGTGCCTGCGGGCTGGACAGTTCCGGAAGAAAGGCTGGCTGATGCTGGGCTTCTTCTGCTTCAATCTGGGCTTTATCGGGGACTTTCTGCCCCTCTGGTTTACCAAAGAAAGCTATTTGGAGTATGCCGCCCAGATGATGGACGCTGGCTATATGGCCACCATGGAGGGCCTGCTGACCTGGCCGGTGTTCGGGGTCATTGTACTGAGCATTCTGGTAGGTTCTGTTCTGGGCTCCTTGCTGGGTATGAAGCTCATGCGTAAGCATTTTGTCAAGGCCGGGCTGGCCCAATGAGGAAGAATATTCGCCCTTCTTTTCTTGATCCTCGAACCAAGATTCTGATCTGGCTGTTGGCCAATGTGGTGGTATTCACCTGGAGCCCTGCGGTTTTCCAGCTCAGTGTTATGATAGCCTATTTGATTCTCTTTCTGGTAGAGCGGAAAGGAACCATGCTGGCAGGGCTGCTGGCGACATATCTGGCTATCCTGGCGATACAGTACTGGCTGTTGCCGCTGCTGCCCGGTTCTTTGGCTACGGTCTTTGCTACGGTAACCTACTTCATTCTGGTGTTCCCCTGCATTGCCGGCGGCGCCTATCTGATTGCCACCACCAGCGTCAGCCAGTTCATAGCTGCTTTGGAGAGGATGGGGGCTCCCCGGAGTTTTTCTATTACCCTTGCGGTGACGCTGCGCTTTCTGCCTGCGCTTCGGCAGGATTTGCGTCATATCCGGGATGCGATGGATCTTCGAAATATCCGTGGCTTTGAGGAGAAACTGGAGTGCATTTATGTACCAATGCTTATGGGGGCAGCCCAGACAGCAGAAGAACTCAGCGAGTCCGCCACCGCTCGGGGCATCGAGTCCCCAGGAAAGATGTCCTCCTGGCGGCCCATCGGATTTCACATCCAGGATGTGGTGGTCACACTGCTGTTTCTGGCTCTCTGTGTGGGCGGGATCTGCTGCAAGGGGGTGCTGCCATGATTATCTTTGACCATGTGACCTATGCTTATGAGGGCAAGGAGACGCCAAGCCTTCGGGACTGCACCTTTTCTGTGAACCCGGGGGAACTTATCCTGCTCACCGGTGAGAGCGGCTGCGGCAAGACCACGATCATCAAGCTTGTCAATGGCCTGCTCCAGCATACTGGAGGTGGGACACTGGCGGGAACTGTTATGGTCGGCGGCCAGGATGTGGCACAGACCCCGCTGTGGGAACTGGCGCGGACGGTGGGCTCGGTGTTTCAGAACCCCAAGTCCCAGTTCTTCAATCTGGACACCACCAGCGAGGTGCTTTTTGGGCTGGAGAGTCGTGGAGCGTCCCACGATAAAATGACACAGGCGCTGGAATCCGCCGTCCAAGTCTGCGGAGTGGGGCCACTGCTGGAGCGGAGCATTTTTGCGCTGTCCGGTGGAGAGAAACAGCGCATTGCCTGCGCCAGCGCCTGGGCCATGGGGCCGGAGCTGTTTGTACTGGACGAGCCTTCCTCCAATCTGGATGGGGAGGGTATCCGCCAGCTCCGGGAGATCCTGAAACAGCTGAAAAAGGCCGGGAAGACCGTGCTGATGGCAGAGCACCGCCTTTGGTACGCTGCGGATCTTGCTGATCGGGTGTTCTATCTGCGGAGCGGGCAGCTGGAACGGGAATATAACGGGAAAGATTTCCTCGCTCTGCCCGAGGAGGAACGCCGCTCCATGGGACTGCGGAGCATTGCGGAGGTACCGGTGTCCTCGCCTGAGCCAAGCCCAACGACGGGAGCAGACGGTTTGATGGTTCGGGAGTTGCGGGCGGCCTATAACGGTGCGGCTGTATGGGAGGGCGTATCCTTCCGTGCGCCCAGGGGACAAATTACCGCCATTACCGGCCAAAACGGGGCAGGCAAGACCACCCTGGCCCGGTGTCTGTGCGGTTTGATGAAGGAACAAAGCGGTACAATTTTTTGGGATGGAAAGCCTCTGCGCCGAACGGAAAGAAGGCGGAAGGCGTTCCTGATCATGCAGGATGTGAACCTCCAGCTTTTTGGAGACAGCGTGCTGGCAGAGATCCGGCTGGGAAATACGGCCACAGAGCAGGAGGCTTTGACCGCCTTGGACCGAATGGATCTGGCTCAGTATGCGGATACTCACCCCATGGCTCTATCTGGCGGGCAGAAGCAGAGGCTGGCCGTTGCAGATGGCTGTTTCAGCGGAAAGGAACTGCTGATCTTTGATGAGCCTACCAGCGGACTTGACTATAGCCACATGCTGGAGGTGAGCCGACGCCTCCGGGAGTTGGCGGAGCAGGGACTATGTGTGGTGGTTATCACCCATGACGGAGAATTCCTGCGGGAGAGTGGGGCTTGGACGGCGGATTGGCTGCCAAATGACAAGCAGCGATGAAGTGTCCAGGAAATAGCCGCCTATATAACAGAAGGGGGACTGACTATGCCTTTGCACAAATCGGGTGAAGATTATCTGGAGGCCATCCTTGTTCTCCAAAAGAAAAAGGGCATGGTGAGGTCTGCGGATGTGGCTCGGCACATGGATGTGTCCAAGCCCAGCGTGTGCCATGCGGTGGCTACACTAAAAAAGGGCGGCTTCCTACTCATGGATGGAGATCACTTCCTGCACCTGACTGATCTCGGCCGTGAGGTTGCCGAGGATACCTACGAAAAGCATCTCTTTTTTACAGAGATACTTGTGGCAGCTGGTGTCGATCCTGTTACTGCCGAACGGGATGCCTGCCGGATTGAGCATGTAGTCAGCAAGGAAACCTTTGAGCGACTGAAAGCAACTCGTAAACTGAGTGGGAAAGCAGTGATATCATCGGACGAGTCATGATTCTGGAGCTGCACGAAAGAGATACGGAAGTTTTGGAGCAGATCCTGTCTATCCTCAAAAACCACCCTGAGATAGAAAAAATCGAGGTCGACGAGGAGCCGATGGTATCGCTCCCTGGTCTTGAGATCTTTCCAAGCAGACGAAAGGTCTTTCGGGATCGACAGGAGATTCAGCTTACCGCAAAAGAATATCGGATTCTCCTGCTGCTGGCCGCCAACAAAGGCCGTGTGCTGACCTACGCACAGATTTACGAACAGGTCTGGGGCGATTTCACTACAGGAAACGAAAACAATACGATAGGTTTTCATATCTGCAACCTGCGCGAGAAGCTGTATCGGGCTAATCCAGATGCCCCGTTCTACATTCGCTCCGTGCGGGAAGTCGGATACTGCCTGGATGTCGATGAACCGTAATTCTACCATCATTTTCTTTCACATGGATGTCTTTTCTCTGTCATAAATCTCTGATAGAGTGAGACCTTCTGGGTGGTTCACAATGAGCCGCCCCTTGGTCCACCGCACGGGCGCAAATCTCCCTTGGCGGAAGATTTTGAAATTATTATTGATACAGCGAGTGGTTTGTACTGCATTGTGACATTAAGGTCAAAAGGGGGTGTGACACAATACTTCAGGTTTGATATAATGTAGATAAAAACAGGGTGGTGGCGGAAGATGTCATACAGGGCCAACGGAAGCCAGCAGTTGTCCATATTCGACCGCAGTCTCCGGCTCACGAGACGGGAGCGGAGCTTTTTGGAAAAGTCATGGGCAAAAGTGTTTTCTGATGAGATTTTTCCCGCCATTGACGAAGAACGTTTCCGAGTTTTGTATTCTCAAAATGCTTCACGACCCAATACCCCAGTCAATATTATTGTGGGTGCGCTCATTATAAAAGAACTGTTTGCTTTGTCCGATGACGAGATTGTTGAGAATCTGATGCTGGACATCCATTATCAGTATGCTCTCCACACCACCAGCTACGAGGAGCAGCCGTTGAGCGACAAATCCTTGTCCCGTTTTCGGAAACGCTGCTATGAATACGAAAAAACTACCGGCGTAGATTTGTTCCATGAGTGCGTCTGCGATCTGAACCGCAAAATCGCAAAACTGATGGGGATCAATTCTCACGTCAAACGTATGGATTCGCTGATGATCGAGGCAAATATCCGAAAATTAAGCCGGATCGAGCTGCTCTATTCCTGTGTTGCAAGACTTGCCAAGCGTATCGAAAAGAAGGAAGGCATCGGTAAACTGACAGGGCTGGAACATTACTGCCAGCCAGGTGACCGCAATTTCATCGTGTATCATTGCCGGAACACAGATATGAATGAGCGAATAGAGACCATTCTGAAAGATGCGGACCAGCTTCTGCTGCGGAGTGCGGCACAATATCAGGAAACAGAGGAGTATCGTCTGCTTGTCCGATGCCTGGACGAGCAGACCATTGCCGGAAGCGGCGGAAGACGGCTTCGCAAGAAGGGAGAGGAATCCCCGTCAACAACTTCCCTGCAAAATCCTACTGACCCGGATGCGACATACTGTGTAAAGGCAGGGAAAGACCATATTGGGTATGCTGCGAATGTGGTGGAGAGTGTGGACAGCAGCGGTTCCGTGATTACGGATTATCAATATGAGAAAAACATATTTTCCGACCCGCGCTTTCTTCGCGACCATCTTACGCGCACAGAAGAACAAAAGGAGACCGTGCGGATTGTTGCGGATGACGGCTATGTGGGGCAGGAGTGCAGAGAACTTGCAGCAGAGAAAAATATTGAGCTCATCAATACAGCATTAAAGGGTGTAGCTGTACCGGATATTTACGGCGGTTTTCTGCTAAGTGATAACGGAAAGAGTGTGCAGCAATGTCCAGCCGGATATGCGCCAATACGCTGCTCCTACACAGAAAGAACGTCCCGAATCAGGGCCTACTTTAAATCTGAACATTGCATGGGATGTGATCACCGCGAAGAATGCCAAGCAAAGCAGCGACGGGCGACCTGTCAAATGTCACTTTCCCGCTCGGCTGTGGAGCGCGCAAGGCAGCAGCAACAGATGCATGCACCTGATTTTCAAAATTGGCATAGAATTCGGAACGGAATAGAATCGGTTCCGTCCATACTGCGTAACCGGTACCAAGTAGACAAGATGCCCGTGAGAGGATTTATCCCGAGTAAATTCTTTTTTGGGGCTAAAATCTCCGCAATGAATTTCAACAAACTTCTTCGACACCGGAGAGGCTTGTTGTCCTGCGCCCAAAATCCTCTCCTCAGTTAAACAATCGGAAGATTGGATTGCCTGCCGTCCCGTATAGAGGGCCGGCAGGCAATTTTTATTGGTATGATATTGTTTTGGAGCAGCAAAACAGGCCTAACATTAGCTGCGCTAACTTCAAAACCTCCCTTTTGACCTTAATGTCGCATTGTGGTACAAACCACTCGCTCTTTTATTTCACGGTATAAAGATTGGAGGTGCTGCTCCCGTTTGCTCTTTGGCGGGAAGCCTTTTTCAGATATCCGTGCCGCTCCAGATCGTGAAGCGCCCGCTTGACCGTAGAGCGGGACAGCCTCATATCCGAGGCAATGGTCTTGATGCCCGGCCAGCACTTTCCCTCGGCATCGGAGCGATCCCGCAGGTACATATAGACCGCCTTCGCTCTGGAGGGAAGCTCAGTGTCGGCGTAAATCGTTCCGAAGTAACTCATCGTTCCTCCTCTCCGAATGTCTTCAATATGTATGCAAGCTCCAATCTCTTCCGGCTTTGTCGGTAAAAGCTTTGACGCCTTCCCGCTCGAGCTGCCGCACAAAATCAGGGAGCGTTTTGTAAATCCCCTGTCCTGTCGCTTGCTGAATCGCCACCTGCTCAAGCCCTATTTGTCGATAGATGTCAGGCGTCGTGCGCCCAATGATAGCATTCTGGATGGTTTCCATTGCCGTCGTGCTTGCTTCAACGATTTCTCCCATCAGGTTTTGCGTGAGCTTGTCTATCACGCCCCACTGCGTTGCAGTAAGAGCGGAGGCGTTTGCGTATGCAATCCGCTCTAGGTACGGAAGGTCTCTGCCGGTAAAGCGCACAATCCTTGAATGATGCACACGCGTTACAGTCTCGCCGTTTGCTGTGGTGATGCTGTAATACTTCGGAACTGGGTAGCCGTTTTCAAGGATGATTTCCGCATCCGGAACAATTCCGTTCCAACGGTTAGGGTACTACAGCACCAAGACGGAAGCCTTGGCGGGCATACAGGGAGAGAGATTGCCAGACTGGTATAACATCACTCTCTCCGAGGTCTTTGAGCGCTGGAAGGCTCAGGCGTGGCCGAAGCTGGCCGAAAAGTCGCAGGAGATGTATAGCGGCGCTTGGAAAAAGCTTTCTCCGCTTGCGGCCCGGAAGATGCGGGAAATCAGAACGGCGGAAGAACGCAAAATTATTGCGAAAGCTGCCGCGTGTGACGCTGCGGCCCGGATCGTGATGATTTTGATCTACTCAGGATTGCGAATCAACGAACTGTTTTCTATTCGCAAGTCTGACGTGCATCTTGACAGCCAAACGCCGCACATGATAGGCGGTGAGAAAACGGAAGCGGGAAGAAATAGAACAATTCCTATTGCGCTGCCGGTGCTGGCTCATGTGCGTGCACTGATGCAGGAGCCGGGCGAGTATCTTGTAAGCAACACACAGGGCGGGAAAAAGAGCTATCACAATTTTAGAGAGCGGGAGTATTACCCTCTGTTGGAACGGTTGAAGCTTCCGAAACGGACGTTGCACACCACACGCCACACTTTTGCCAGTATGATGGTAGAGGCTGGCGCCCGCCCCGAAGACCTGCAAAAGATCATGGGACATGCCGATTACAGCGTAACGGCAAATATCTATAATCACGCCAATGCGGAGCAGTTGACGCGGGCGATCCGGCTGCTGGGATAGTGTCAAAAAATGCTGAGATTTTTTCATCTTCGCCGGGAAAGATTGAAAGTATATTTTGAATCAAAAAAATCCGGTTACTAACACGTTACTAACAAATTCCAATTTTAGACAAAAAGAAAAACCGCACAGACAACCGATAAACGGCTATCTGATGCGGTTTTTTCTTGGTGAACCATCGGGGATTCGAACCCCGGACACCCTGATTAAAAGTCAGGTGCTCTGCCGGCTGAGCTAATGATTCATGGTATTTTGCTGTGATAGTACAAAGTATATCCCGGAACAGCGAAACTATGCTGTATTGCAGGCTGCTCCGCCCGTTTGAAAAGGGGCGGCAATGGCTGGGCTGGCGCGATTCGAACGCGCGGAATGACGGAGTCAAAGTCCGTTGCCTTACCCCTTGGCTACAGCCCAATGATAAAAGGGCCGCAAGACAGCAGTTCCCCGCCATCTTGCGCCACGTGCTTTCATATGGGGTGGAAGATGGGACTCGAACCCACGGTCTCCAGAGCCACAATCTGGCGCTTTAACCAACTAAGCTACATCCACCATATCAGCAGCACATGCAAAATCAAACGCTGCCATATCGCCATGCTTCGAATCCCCGGCACAGCTTCGGGGGACAGGCCTCGCCGCGCGGAGAATGCGCGTCGGACGGCGCGTTCTCCGGCATGCGTTACGACCCAGTCTGTGGCGCGCCAAAAGGGACTCGAACCCCTGGCCTACTGCTTAGAAGGCAGTTGCTCTATCCAGCTGAGCTATTGGCGCATGCTCTGTTCGCCGCCCTTCGGGGCGTCGGTGTGAATCGGAATTCCATCCGGAAATCCGTTTTTCACGATGGAGCGGGTGATGGGAATCGAACCCACACGACCAGCTTGGAAGGCTGGGATTCTGCCATTGAACTACACCCGCATTTTGCGACGGCTATTATTATAGCATATGCCTCCCATTCTGTCAACAAAAAAGAGGAGAATTTATGCCGCTTTTTCCGGAACAATTTGGCTTGATTCGCCGGCGGAGAAATCCATTTCCTGACACAAAAATGTAAAAAGGGGATGCTGCAAAATAGCCTTACAAAAAAGTATGCAAAAAATCGGTCCCCGAGAAAAGCAGTGAACTGTGAACCGCTTCTCTGGGAGACCGATTTTCATTGCCTGTTTTTCGTTTCTTGTGCAGATTGCTCTTGCGTTTTCATTCTGCAGCATCCCCTTGAATTCGTCGGCGCGCTGAAAAACACTTTACTCCGACGCGCCGGGAAGCGTTTTGAGCTGGATCTGTTCGCCGTCGGATGTGATGAGAATTCCCTCCGGCGGTGCGTCGCAGGCGTCGATCAGAAGCTCGGCGAGAGCGTCCTCCACCTTGCGGCGGATGAGATTGCGCAGATCACGCGCGCCGCTCTTGCCGCCGGCGGCATGGTCGGCCAGCCAGGCGGTCGCTTTATCGTCATACATCAGCTGAATCTGCTTCTCCTTGAGAGCCGTGGCATATTCGTCCAGCATCAGAGCCGCAATCTTGCGGAAATCCTGCGCGTCGAGCGGACGGAACACCACCACCTCGTCCACACGGGCGAGGAATTCGGGACGCAGGAAGTCAGAGAGCGCCTTCATGGCGCGTTCACGGGAAACGTCAGCCTCGGCCTTCGCAAAGCCAAGCGCGCTCTCGCGGCGCTCGCTGCCGGCATTGGAGGTCATCACAAGAATCGTATTTTCAAAGTTGACGTTTCGCCCGTGCGCGTCCGTCACGTGGCCCTCATCCAGAATCTGCAGCAGAATATTGAGCACATCCGGATGTGCCTTCTCAATCTCATCAAAAAGCAGGACCGAGTACGGGCGGCGGCGCACCTTTTCCGTCACCTGACCGGCCTCATCGTAGCCGACGTAGCCCGGAGGCGATCCGATGATGCGGGAAACCGAGTGCTTCTCCATAAATTCCGACATGTCGAGACGGATCAGCGTCTCAGGCGTGTCGAACAGCTCCTGGCTGAGCACCTTGACCAGCTCCGTCTTGCCGACGCCTGTGGGGCCGACAAAAATGAACGAGGCCGGACGGCGGCGCGGACTGATCTGAATCCGGCTGCGGCGGACGGCAGCGGCCACAGCGGCCACGGCCTCCTCCTGGCCGATGATATGACGGTTGAGCTCCTCCTCGAAATGGCTGAGCTTTTTCAGCTCGTTCTCCTGAATCCTCGAGGCCGGAATTCCCGTCCAGAGCTCGATGACCTTCGCAAGATCCTCCGTCTCCACCTCGGCCCCGAGCGCGGCGGGGGCAAGCTCCTTCTCCTTCTCCTCCAGCTGCACCATCTTCGTGCGCAGCTCGGCGAGCTTCTCGTAATCCGGCTCGTCGCTGGCGGCAAGCTCCTCCTCCTGGGTGTGCAGGCCCTCGAGCTCCGCGGAGGCGGCGTCATAATCCGCCATCTGCTTATTGCGCAGGGCCGCGTGCGCACAGCTCTCATCGAGAAGGTCAATCGCCTTGTCCGGAAGGAAACGGTCTGTGATATACCGCTCCGACAGAGACACCGTGCTGCGGACAATGGCGTCCGGCACGCGGACACGATGGAAATGCTCGTAGTAGGAACGGATGCCCATGAGAATATCCGTCGCCTCGGCCAGCGTCGGCTCCGCCACGGTGACGGGCTGGAAACGGCGCTCAAGAGCGGCGTCCTTTTCAATATATTTACGGTATTCGACGAAGGTCGTCGCGCCGATGACCTGAATTTCCCCGCGCGAGAGGGCAGGCTTCAGAATATTCGCGGCGTTCATCGAGCCTTCCGCGTCGCCGGTGCCGACCAGGTTGTGCACCTCGTCGATAAACAGAATAATGTTGCCCTCGGCCTTCACCTCGTCCACGAGTCCCTTGATGCGGCTCTCAAACTGGCCGCGGAACTGCGTGCCCGCGACGAGCGCGGTCAGGT
>ERZ779885.1134-NODE-1134-length-27945-cov-3.607565_pt1 | contig 27945 bp, 13 predicted proteins | sample MGYA00511554_ERZ779885 | MGnify/ENA primary metagenome ERZ779885 (study PRJEB29588, sample SAMEA2160998) | human gut metagenome | biome: human gut; feature: human-associated habitat; material: faeces | place: Denmark | collected 2008/2010 ... | reverse complement strand
TTCTGTTGAAGCAACTCCGGCCGTTGGCTCCGTCCGTCAATCCGGGAATGGAGACATTAGGATGTATGCTTCCTTATATGCCGCTCCATTCCGATTGGTTTGAACGGTTGGATACACCCGCATTGGTGATGACGAGTGGCAATATCAGCGAATGTCCGATAACCATTACCCCCGAAGAGGCAGAAAAGCAATTGGCCGGTAAAATACCCCTCTTGCTCCACCATAACCGGGTGGATGACTCTGTGTTACAGGTCTGTGGCGGTCCTGCTTGATACGTCGTTCGCGAGGATATGTGCCGGAACCGTTCTTTGCTGACGTTCCGGTTGAAGGAATCTTGGCTTTCAGAGCCGAAAAGGTAAATACGTTTGCTTTAGGGGAGGGAGAAACGATTCTGCAAAGCCAGTATATCGGTGACCTAAAGAATTGGGAGACCTTTCGATTCTATAAGGAATCACTTGAACGTTTTCAACATCTTTTTCGTTTCCGGCCATCCCTTTTGGTCTGCGATCTGCACCCTGACTATCTTTCCAGTGCGGGCCGGTTATTCGATGCCGTTTCATCTTTACTGGGCGTCTGTGATACCTCCACTCATCAGGCGGAAGCGCCTGTTAAGCTGGAACAACTGGCTTCCGATGAACATCAAAGTCGTTATTCTGTTTTAATAGAAAAGGAGTCTATCTCCATGCGTCCCGTATTGGAAGGAATATTGGAAGATCTGGCAGCCGGAGTTCCGGTAACCTGGTTATCCGCCCGTTTTCATAATACGTTGGCATGGCTTTTGGTAGAGATGGCGAAACAGTATAGGATGCAGACCGGAACGGACAAAGTCGTGATCTCAGGTGGCTGTTTTCAGAATAAACGTCTGACGGAACAGTTGCAGCGCATGTTTGCCGAAGCTGGTATCCCGCTGTTCGTACCGGGACATATACCCTGTAATGACGGAGGTGTGGCGGTCGGGCAACTGGCAATAGCGGCTTCCCGGAAGAGGCAGTTATAGTATGAATGCAAAACATATATGTTTTGAAAACGAATCATATATGTTTTGATTGCAAAACACCTATGTTTTAAATGAAGTAGTTATATCGTTAAAGTTATGCATGAATTGTCGATCGCTCAAAGTATCGTTCAGCTATCCGAACAGCAGGCTCGCGAACATCATTCTTCGCAGATAGAAGAAGTGGAGCTTGAGATAAGGTGTCTTGCCGGAGTAGAGCTGCAAACATTGGAGTTTGCGATGGAAAGTGCGGTTAAAGGCACTTTGCTCGAAAAAGCGAAGATAATCCGCCGCTATGTAGACGGAGAAGGGCAGTGCTGCGATTGCGAAACGGTCTTTCCTATCGGGAATTTGTTTTCTCCCTGTCCTAATTGTGGTTCTTATTTGATAAATGTAACAAAAGGGCGGGAACTTCGGATTAAATCAATTGTTATAAAATAAAAAGACAAACGCTTATGTGTGGAACTTGCGGATGCGGAGAGCATCATCATCACGATCACCTTCATGACCATGAATACTGGCACGGACATGAACATCACCACCGTCATCACGGTGAAGGGAAAGTAATAACGCTGGAACAGGATATTCTCCAGCGCAATAATCTGTTGGCTGAACGTAACAGAGGCTATTTTGAGGCGAAACATATTTTTTGTCTGAATCTGATGAGTTCTCCAGGTTCCAGTAAAACGACATTATTGGAAGAAACGATACACCAGTTGAATTCTGATGCCACTCTCGTTTGTCCTGCCACGTTCGATTTGGGAGAAGCGAAGAAAGTCGTTATCGTCAGTACCACCGAAGGGGATGACAAGCCGTTGAAATATCCTCATATCTTCTTGGAGGCAGATGTCTGTGTGATCAACAAAATCGATCTGGCGCCTTATCTGGATACGGATGTGGAGACGTTGCGGAATAATGTCTTGAAAGTAAACCACTACTTGCAACTATTCGAAGTGTCTGCGACAAAAGGCACAGGAATGGATGCCTGGTGTGATTGGTTGGTGAAAGAGTGTGCAAAATGTAAATAATTTACCCCAGATTTGATGGATAAACGGAGAAATAGACTATATTTGTTCCCGTTCATTGAATCAATTTAATCAAAATGTCATGATTAACCGAGAATTAATTAATCCTCAGAGCATCGTAGTGGTGGGAGGATCCAATAATGTACATAAACCGGGTGGCCGTTTGGTTCGCAATCTACTAGACGGGAAGTATAAAGGCGAACTATATGTCGTAAATGCTAAAGAAGACGATGTGCAGGGCCTGAAATCCTATCATTCAGTGCATGATATCCCAGAGACGGAACTGGCAATCATTTCTATTCCCGGTCCGGCCTGTCCGGAAGCTGTGGATGTGCTTGCCAAACAGAAAAACGTAAAGGCGTTCATTGTCATTTCGGCTGGTTTCGGAGAGGAAACGCATGAAGGGGCGATTCTGGAAGAACAGATGCTGAAAAGTATTAACGAAGCCGGTGCTTCATTGATCGGTCCGAATTGCATCGGTCTGATGAATATGCATTATCATGGTGTTTTTACTCAGCCGATTCCCGAATTTCATGCAGACGGGGTCGATTTTATTTCCAGTTCTGGCGGTACGGCACTTTTCATTATTGAATCGGCTCTGACAAAAGGACTCCGTTTTTCTTCGGTTTGGTCTGTCGGTAACTCCAAGCAGATCGGAGTGGAAGAAGTGATCGAATATATGGATCGCAACTTTGACCCGGTCCTTGACTCCAAAATAAAGATGCTCTATATCGAGCAGATCAAAAATCCGGATAAGCTCTTGTATCATGCTTCTTCCCTGATTCGCAAGGGTTGTCATATCGCAGCTATAAAAGCGGGTAGTACGGATGTCGGTAAGCGTGCCGCATCTTCCCACACAGGAGCGATTGCCAACTCGGACTCGGCGGTGGAAGCCCTGTTTCGCAAAGCGGGTATTGTGCGTTGTTTCAGCCGTGAAGAATTAACAACCGTTGCCAGTATCTTTACCTTGAAAGAAGTGAAGGGTAAAAACTGTGCGATTATCACGCATGCCGGAGGTCCGGCAGTAATGTTGGCGGATGCACTGGAAAAGGGACGGCTGAACGTTCCTAAGCTGGACGGTCCGCTTGCCGCAGAATTGAAATCCAAACTATATCCGGGAGCTGCTGTCGGCAATCCGATAGATATTATCGGTACAGGTACTCCCGAACATTTGGCCACCGCTATCGATTTCTGTGAGAACTGTTTCGAAGATATTGACCTGATGATGGTTATCTTTGGCAGTCCGGGTTTGGTAAAATTATACGATACTTATGAAGTGCTTCATAAGAAAATGGAGGAGTGCAAGAAGCCGATTTTTCCGGTATTGCCATCCATCGTAACAGCGGGTCCGGAAGTGAAAAGTTTCGTGAAGAAAGGTCATGTGAACTTTTCGGATGAAGTGACGTTGGGTACAGCCCTCTCGCGTGTGCTCAACACGCCGAAGCCCATGAGTACGGATATACAGTTGTATGGTGTTGACGTGCCCGAAGTTCGCCGTATTATCGACCGGTTGCCGGGCAGCGGTTATTTGAATCCTGAAGAAGTCCGTACTTTGCTGAAAGCGGCCCAGATACCGTTGGTAGAAGAGTTCACGTCGACTGACCGCGACGAACTGGTCGCTTTCGCCAAGAGAGTTAAGTTCCCGGTTGTAGCCAAGGTAGTCGGTCCTATACATAAGAGCGATATGGGGGGCGTTGCCTTGAATATCCGAAGTGAGGAGCATCTGATATTCGAATATGAACGGATGATGCGTCTGCCTGATGTGACGGCCGTTATGGTACAACCGATGTTGAAAGGGCAGGAGTTGTTCTTAGGAGCTAAGTATGAAGACCGTTTCGGTCATGTCGTGCTTTGCGGTCTGGGAGGCATTTTTGTCGAAGTGCTGAAAGACGTCTCTTATGGTCTATCACCTCTGTCGTATGACGAAACTTATTCCATGATCCGTTCCCTGCGCGGTTATCCTATTATAAAGGGAACACGCGGCCAGCGGGGAGTGGATGAACAGCAGTATGCGGATATCATAGTCCGCCTGTCCACATTGCTCCGTTTTGCATCCGAAATCAAGGAAATGGACATCAATCCTCTTGTTGCGACTGAGCGGGGGCTGTTTGCCGTAGATGCACGTATACGAATTGAGAAGTGATTGATCTTGGATAAATTTCTGATACTAAATGTCCTGTATTCCGAAAGTCTTATAAAAAACTTTTGGAATACAGGACATTTCTTTTAGGCTTTAAAAATTCCCGCACGCAAATGTAGTTATTTACCGAATATGGATGGTAAAAAATAGTTGTAAAACATCTAAAATTATTTAACCATACATGCGAATGCGATCTTTAAATAGCATATATTTGTAGCATTGCAATCTGGAGATAGCAAAACTAAAATCTAAAATTAAATACTGTCGAATATGGAAAGAAAAAGAGTTTACACATTCGGAAATGGAAAAGCCGAAGGTAAAGCAGATATGAGAAATCTGCTGGGTGGTAAAGGTGCTAACCTTGCCGAAATGAATCTGATTGGTGTTCCGGTTCCTCCGGGTTTTACTATTACCACAGAAGTATGTTCCGAATATTATGATTTAGGAAAAGACAAAGTGGTTGAATTGTTGAAATCAGACGTTGAAAAGGCAATCGCCAATATTGAGACGTTGATGAATTCAAAGTTTGGAGATGTTGCCAATCCGTTGTTGGTATCCGTTCGTTCCGGTGCACGTGCATCTATGCCGGGTATGATGGACACAATCCTGAATTTAGGTTTGAACGATGAAGTGGTGGAAGGACTAAGCCGTAAGACGAACAATCCTCGGTTTGCATGGGATTCATATCGCCGTTTCGTACAAATGTACGGAGACGTCGTGTTGGGTATGAAACCGACCAACAAGGAAGATATCGATCCATTTGAAGCAATTATCGAAGAAGTCAAGGAAGCGAAAGGAGTGAAGCTTGACAATGAACTGGATGTGGAGGATCTGAAAGCACTGGTCGCTAAATTCAAAATGGCTGTCAAGGCTCAGACTGGTAAGGATTTCCCGACTTCCGCCTATGAACAACTTTGGGGCGCCATTTGTGCTGTGTTTGACAGCTGGATGAACGAACGTGCTATCCTCTATCGTAAGATGGAAGGGATTCCTGCCGAATGGGGCACGGCTGTCAGCGTACAGGCTATGGTGTTCGGCAATATGGGCGATACTTCCGCTACCGGTGTATGTTTCTCTCGTGATGCCGGTAACGGAGAAGACCTCTTCAATGGTGAATACTTGATCAACGCACAAGGCGAAGACGTGGTGGCTGGTATCCGTACACCGCAACAGATCACGAAGATTGGTTCGCAGCGTTGGGCGGAACGTGCTGGTATTTCAGAAGAAGACCGCGTCGCCAAATATCCTTCAATGGAAGAAGCCATGCCGGAAATCTATAGGCAACTGGACGAACTGCAAACAAAGCTGGAAAACCATTATCATGATATGCAGGATATGGAATTCACCGTGCAGGAAGGAAAACTGTGGTTCCTGCAAACCCGTAACGGAAAACGTACCGGTGCTGCAATGGTTAAAATCGCAATCGACTTGTTGCATCAAGGTATGATTGACGAGAAGACAGCATTGAAACGTATCGAACCGAATAAACTGGATGAACTGCTTCACCCGGTATTCGACAAGGTGGCCGAGAAACAGGCGAAAGTTTGGGTGAAAGGCTTGCCGGCATCTCCGGGAGCGGCAACAGGGCAGATCGTGTTCTTCGCCGATGATGCGGCAAAATGGCATGCTGACGGAAAGAAGATCGTAATGGTCCGTATCGAAACATCCCCTGAGGACCTGGCTGGTATGGCTGTTGCTGAAGGTATTCTGACTGCTCGTGGCGGTATGACTTCGCATGCTGCCGTTGTTGCACGCGGTATGGGTAAATGCTGCGTATCCGGTGCCGGAGCTTTGGAAATCGATTATAAGAATAAGACCGTAGAAGTCGATGGTATTAAGCTGAAAGAAGGCGACTATATTTCTATAAACGGTACGACCGGTACGGTTTATGTCGGAAAGGTAGAGACGAAGGCTGCCGAACTGTCCGGTGATTTTGCCGAATTGATGACTTTGGCAGATAAATATACGAAGTTACAGGTTCGCACGAATGCCGATACTCCGCACGATGCTACGATCGCACGCAATTTCGGTGCTGTAGGTATTGGTTTGTGCCGCACGGAACATATGTTCTTCGAAGGTGAAAAAATCAAAGCCATGCGTGAAATGATCCTGGCGGAAGATGCGGAAGGGCGTAAGAATGCACTGGCAAAGATCCTGCCTTACCAGAAGGAGGACTTCAAAGGTATTTTCAAGGCAATGGCAGGTTGTCCGGTAACCGTGCGTCTGCTCGATCCTCCTTTGCATGAATTCGTTCCTCACGATCTGAAAGGTCAGGAAGAAATGGCTGAAGCAATGGGCGTATCGGTAAAAGAGATCCAGAAACGAGTTGAATCATTATGTGAACATAACCCGATGTTAGGACATCGTGGTTGCCGTTTGGGTAACACATATCCCGAAATCACAGAAATGCAGACACGTGCCATTTTGGGAGCCGCTCTTGAACTGAAGAAGGAAGGTATTGAAGCTAAACCTGAAATCATGGTTCCGCTGACGGGTATCTTATACGAATTCAAGGAACAAGAAAAAGTGATCCGTAAAGCTGCCGCACAGTTGTTTGAAGAAATGGGAGACAGCATCGACTTCAAGGTCGGTACGATGATCGAAATTCCGCGTGCGGCATTGACTGCCGACCGTATTGCTTCTTCTGCCGAGTTCTTCTCGTTCGGTACAAACGACTTGACACAGATGACCTTCGGTTACTCTCGCGACGATATCGCTTCCTTCCTGCCTGTTTATTTGGAAAAGAAGATTCTGAAAGTCGATCCGTTCCAAGTTCTCGATCAGAATGGAGTGGGACAGTTGGTGCGTATGGCTACAGAAAAGGGACGTGCTATCCGCCCGGATCTGAAATGTGGTATCTGTGGCGAACATGGCGGTGAACCTTCTTCTGTGAAGTTCTGCCACAAAGTAGGACTGAACTATGTATCCTGTTCACCCTTCCGCGTTCCAATTGCACGTATCGCGGCGGCGCAGGCTGCTATAGAAGACTGATATTTCTTTAGAAATACACTTTAATTATCAATAAGTTAGGCTGATAGATAGTTGTTGAGCTGTCTGTCAGCCTTTTATTATTTATTGCGTTATAAGCGTAAAATGAATAAAATGCAGGTAGATGTTTAGAAATAGTTTAGTATTTTTGCAGCATATGTTTAGAGTATGTTTATAGTTCTAAATTATTGATTTATGGCAACTTTCAAGACATGTGTGCAAAAACAGAGAAGTGACGGTTTTTATCCCGTTTACATAAGGGTTACTCATAATCGAAAATCGTCTTACATAAAAACGGATAAGATGGTGGATAAAAAAGGATTAACACGCACAGGTGAAGTGAAAGATCCTTTTGTGTTATCTTTTTGTTCAGACATTATTAAGACATATATAGATAAAGCCAATAAAGAAGATATATCGAAGTGGAGCATAAAAGAGCTTGTTGATTTTTTGGAAAAAACAGAAACCGACGTGTGCTTTTCAGATTTTGCACGAAAATATAAGTTTGAAATGGCAAAATCCGGTCAAGAAAGAAATGCAAAAAATTATCAGTTGGCGTATCAGCATTTGGAAAGATTCGCCGGGACGAATAAACTGATGTTTTCCAGATTCACAACTAAATTTGTAAATGATTGGATGAAATCTTTATCTGGAACATCAAGGGCGAAAGAGATGTATCCTGTTTGCGTACGACAAATATTCAAAGCTGCCATATTGAAGTATAACGATTATGACCGTGGGCTTATCCAGATAAAAACGAATCCTTGGCCAAAGATTGTTATTCCTAAATCCGATAAGCCGGAACATAAGGCCATACCTGCTTCAGAAATAAAAAAATTCTTTGAATTACCTCTTCCTCCTTCAAAGATGAAATGTCCACTCCCGGAATTAGCTCAAGATGTTGCCAAGATGGTGATGTGTTTGGCAGGTATAAATACTGCAGATTTGTATCATCTGAAGGTATCCGATTATAAAGATGGGAAAATTTCCTATAATAGACGGAAGACGGCTAAGTTCAGGAGTGATGGTGCGTATATGGAACTGGATGTACCGGATATTTTAAAAGACTTGTTTGAAAAATACAAATCTGAAGACGGGGATGAATATCTTTTTAATTTCCATAAACGTTATTCTGATAATGACATTTTTAATGTGAATGTGAATGGCGGTCTAAGGAAAATTTGTCAATTCAATGAACTTCCAGAGTCATATTGTGTCTACACGTTCCGGCATAGCTGGGGAACGATTGCGAGAAATGATATAAGGGCAACTATGTATGATGTGGCGTTTGCCATGAACCATGCAAGCGCTCATAAAGTGACGGAGGTATATGTCAAACCAGATTACTCGATTGTTTCGGAGTTAAACCGGAAAGTGATAGATTTTGTGTTTTATGATAAGTTGCCGGATTTATTGGAAGATGATGTAGATGTGGAGCAAACTCAATTTAGAATATCATTCAAAAACATGGTCCGTGGCACTGTGTTTTTCCAAGAGAAGAAAATATATTCGTTTGAAGATTTGGGGTATAACAATGTTAACGATGTAATTTCCGAGTTGGTAAAACATCTTCCAGAAGATATGCCTATTGGGAGTAAAGCGTTGTTTAGGGTTGATAATCTGGACAAAAAAGAACACAGATTTTACGAACGGCAAAAAGGAAAGGGTTTTTCATAGGAACGGCAATCTTTTGGGTAAGCCTTTTATTTGTTCCAAAATAACAGTTACTACATTACTTGCAATGCCTTACTTTGTAAAAAGTAAGAATCTATGAATAAGGTCAATGTTGGGCTGGGAGGTATAAGCCGTAATACAGATGATGGCGTGTCAAAAGACGGGATGTGCTCGGAACTGATAAATGCACGTCCTAAAAACGGATCGATAGAACCCGTTGGGAGGCCAATACTTGAACGTCAGTTTGCAGAGGGAAAATCTCCGGTATTTGTGCACAAAAACGGCACGTACGAGCATTTGATTTCGTATGCCAATGACATTGTCCTTTTCGATAGCGATAAAGTGGACGGGCAATGGGTTGTAAAGAATACAACTTTCGCGCAGATACCTGGCGTAAAGCAGATACAATCTGTCGGGAATATCCTCGTCATGGCGACGGGCGAAAGTATCCATTATGCAATATTCATAGGTGGGGAATATACATATCTTGGTGATCAGATTCCGGAACCGTCGATCCGTTTTTCTTGTATTAAAGAAGAAGCTGTCTACTCGGATGATATATCGTGTAATTTGGAGCCGGCAGTTCGTATTCAGGATGTCGGGAGCCTTGCAACATTGAACGAGGCCGGGGAAAAGATTATTACCAATTCTTTTAAAGCAAGTTATTACAAACTGTTGCAAGAAGATGTGTATGATGCAGGACATGTTATATATCCTGTCCTTGTAAGGTATGCCGTCAGGCTGTTCGATGAGAGCTACGTGATGCATTCGTCCCCGCTGCTGGTCGGCGAACCAAATTTTATTAGGATGGCAGTAAGTAAAACTAAATTTGATTTTGACTCCCTGTCGGTGGAAGGTTTTACTTATAAACTTATCGCAAACCCTCGGACCATAGGCGTTAAATATGATTTATCCGGCTTGTCCGGCTGGAAAGATGTCGCTTCGTCTGTGGACATATTCGTTTCAAGACCGTTTGTAATCAATGATCTTGATAGTACGATAAAAACAGTGACCGTTTTGGACAAGAATAATATGATGGTGGATCTTCCGTTTAAGTCGGAAAGCGAATTGCTTGAAGAAATAGGGGAAATATCTAATTTTTATCTTGTCAAAAGCATCCCGATCGGAGATATATCGAATGGGTTTGAAAATATATTTGCCGAAGGCAAGGCATTTAAGAACCTGGAACAGCAAGAAGTCGCAACTGATGATGATTTTACGAGAAGCAGGATAACCGGAAACCTGTATACATATAACGGAAAGCTGCATGTAGGGAACATCCGGGAAAAACTTGCCAAACCCTATCCTCTGGGAATGTTTGCGGTTAGCGACATTAACGAATTTACGGTAAATACGGAGGTGCATGTCAAGACGGAAAGCGGAATGAAAATAGTACATGGAGCAAGTACGGCCTATGGTGCTATGGTTTCCCCATACCTGTCTTACCCGGATTCACGGGCGGTCAAAATGATTATCTACAATGATAAGTATTACGATGAGATTCCGTTAAAGCCGCATCCTTTCTTGAACATAGCCTATAGCTTAAAAGGACTTTATCCTTACTCGATAACCGATAAGTATGGGACCTATACGCCTTTGCCAGAAGATTCCGTGTCGGTTGCTCCCAATAAATTGAAGGTATCAAATGTCTCAAACCCGTTTTATTTTCCCGCCAAACAAACATATACGGTTTCGAGTCGTAACATAGTGGCAATGGCTACAGCGACAACGGCCTTGTCGACAGGCCAGTTCGGGCAATTTCCTCTTTATGTGTTTACGGGCGAAGGTGTTTTTGCCTTATCGGTCGGAACCGGCGATATCGCTTATGCAAATTCTTTTTCTGTGACACGGGATGTATGCAATAATCCAGATTCCATTGTTTCCACTGATGATGCAATTGTGTTTTCTACGGATTCAGGGCTGAAGGTCCTATCAGGATCGACTGTAAGAGATATATCGTCCGACATGGAAGGTTATCTTCCTACGGCAGTCGACAGTTCGCCTATAATTAAAAAAATTGCAGGTGTGGGTGGATTCAGCGACAAACTTTCCTCCACTGAATTTATTTATTATTTGGAGGAAGCAAAGGTCGGGTATAATTATAAAGACAAAGAGGTTATTGTAGCAAACCGGAACTACCCATATTCCTACGTGTTCAATATGCAATCGGGTAGCTGGTACAAGATTTCCGCTTCAATCAACCGCTTTCTAAACTCTTATCCCGAATGTTTGGCCGTATTCAACGACCACGGGGTTTACAATATGCACAATGGGCATAGGACAGTCAACAAAATACTGTTACTGACTCGTCCTATCAAGTTTGGTACGCTTACCCATAAACGCATCGTGCAATCAGCTATTCGTGGCGTAATACGTCCATCCGAATCATTGTGTATTTTCGCGGAGAAACGGTTAAATTCAGGGATCAAGAGATTTTGGCTTTCAGCAAATGTGGCTTCTATATCTTGGGTAGCAACGATGCCGAACACTTTATTCTGCTGTCTGGGCGTGAAAAGATTGAAGACGTACGCGATCTTATTACCAAGATGAACAAAACGAAAGCGTTCAAATATTTCATGATAGCTTTGGTCGGAGGGGTGCGTACGGATGTCGCGTTAAACTATATTGAGTTTATGGTGGATGAAACCTACACGAATCGCTTGAGATGAGCCGGTATTGCGTATAATGTGGACAACCGCTAAGTTTTAGAGTTAGCGGTTGTCTCTTTTAAAAGTTGAGAGGAAGAACAGGCCGTCTGACGGGTTTTCTTCTTTGGTTTATCCTATGATTGATATCAGACCTGATAATTTCTAATTCACTTGCATCTGCCATGTCTGGAGCCACCCTTTTATACCATTTGTATAGAGTATAGGCCGACATATAATCTTTGATGCCGTTTGTGATAGCCCAGTTCTGATTTGTATCGTACGAATCAGGCATTTGGCATGTGAAGATAAACTTTTCTTTTTGATCTGCAGGCTGTGATGGCGAAAGATGGCCGGACAGCAAATCGGTAATAGCTGATGCTGCCGTATTGATATACTCATTAAGAATATCATCGTCATCGTCGCTTGCCTGTGTTTTTGTTGCATGGTTGATACGGGAGAGTTCGCCTTCCTTGTTTGCTTCACCTGTTACAAAGGCTTCTGTTTTGACCTGCAGAAGCACATCTTTTTTTGTTATTTCAAATTGAACAGTCATATTCTTTGAGGTCTTGTTCTCCTCGAAAGGAGTAGGTTAATATTGAGGATATTGTTTTTTGCATATTCGCTGTATTTTCCCGCATCGTTTTCTTCTCTTGCGATATGGAACCAGTTGCAGCATGATTGATTGATGATATACGTTTCTATTTCCGATTGTAACGCTTCGGATGCGGCCCTGTCAAAATTCGAAGGTGTCTCAATGGTTATTCCGTTGTCATTTAAAACAGGATGATACGCTGAAACGAAAGCAGTCATGGATATGATCGAACTTCTAATGAGGTCGTCGATGATATTTCTTTCGTCTTCCGTCACCGCAATGCGATCCAGTCCGTTTTCAACGTTTTTGCCTATAAAGCCGGTTATTTTGGAGATACCCTCGAATATCAAGGCTCTGTTGATGTTGATTACTGTTGTCATACTGTATCTTATTTTGATGCGTTCTTTAAATCTTCGATACTCTTTGATATTGCACTTGCTGCAGTCGACTCTGTTCCTTCCTCACTTAAGGGTTCGGCTGCTATAGGAGGCAATACATACTTTAGCACATTGATATATGTGCTAAATTTAGCAGGGGAATCCTTCGGTAGTTCTTCCCAATACTTGACGAAGTCGTTGAAATGGTCAATGATAAAATCTGACATCTTCATGCGGATTTCCAACTTAATCTTATTTGGTGTTCCTTTTACTCTTCCCCCGACTTTCGGTGCTCCTTTCGGTCTTGCCATATATAGTTTGTAAATAGTTTTTATTGCAAATATAACAATGTATGAAACAATAATATATGTGTATTTAATTAAAGTATCAATTTAACATGTGCGTAGTGGTCCTGTAATCTTACATTTGTGGAAAAAAGTATTGATATGTTGGGATTAATAGGAGGCGGCTTAGGGCTTGCAAATTCAATGTTTGGAGGTATCAAGGCGGCTAAAGAAAGAAAGCGTCAGGATCGGATCATCCGCGAAGCTAAACAGCGAAATGAAGATTTCTTCAATAGCGAATATTACCAGAATTATATGGATCGATCGGATGTACAGGCGGCCATGAAGCGGGTAAGGGATACGATGAGAAAAAGCAACCAAACTGCTGCAGCTTCGGCGGCTGTAACAGGCGCAACCCCGGAAGCTGTCGTTGCACAAAAGCAGGCGAACAATGAAATTATTGCTGATGCCGCGTCCGGCATTCAGGCAAATGCCGATGCGTATAAGAACAATGTAAAATCCCTGTACCTAAATCAGCAGAATGCACTTGATCAGGCTCGTCTTGGCCAATCAGCCATGTCGGAAAGAGGTTATGCCGGTATGGCTGGTGGTGCTTTGCAGACTGCTGGTAGCCTGCTTGGAAACTCCAAGTTAGCGGGTAAGATGGTAGATAGACTGGGTAGTGTGTGGAATAAATAAGGATTGATATGGGATTATTATTCGAAAAGCTAAAAGCAAGACAAAAGCCGGACGGCACGTTTACTCCGGCTCCTGCTGAAGATACGCCTATGTTGTCCGATTCTTCGTTAAATGTTCCTCGACCGGAATATCCAGATAAAGTAGAGGTGGAACCGGTATCACAAACAACCATTAAGCCTCAAACTATATATGATATCGTAAGTCAGTACGGCAGGCCGCGCTCATATGAAAAAGAGGTCGCAGAAGCGGAACGGCAGAAAAAACTTGGGATGTTATCGGATATATTGGGGTTAGGTGTCAATCTTGCGACTGGTGTAGCCGGTCGTAGGATATTTGACCAGCCTCAATCGAACACAAGCATAGCTGACGCAAGATTGCAAAGACTGAAAGACCTTCAGCGGGCAGATAGCGTCCGATTCGATAATGCTCTTCTTAATGCCCGCTTACAGGATTATCAAAATGAAAGGGCCGCTGCTGCTGCAAAAGCTAATGCCGATTGGGAGAAGCATAAGTTTGATACTAATACAAAGATTAAACTGGCGGATATAAACAGGCAGATACAGAAAGATGCTGAAAATGCTCGATTGCGGGCGGAGGAGAATAAAAAGACTGCCGAATATAGAGAAGCGATGCTAAAACTCCAGCAGCAGAGGATTGCGGCAAGTCAGAATGGAAAAGATAAGTTCGATTATTTGATTGGCCAGAATGGGCGAAAAACAGTGATACCTAAAGACGAAGCAGCCTCGGTAGCTGGGTATTTATACAATAGAATGCAGGAAATAATAGCTTCTAATCCTAACGACAGGCGTACAGTTGAAGATGTAAAAATGCAAATGGGTGAAGGTGGAGATCAGTCAACTAAGATGCTATCTATTGTGAAAAGGAAGATAAAGGATTTTCCAGAGTTACAGGATGAATTGGAGTCGATTATAAACGGGGCATATGAGCCGAAAGATACACAGCAGACCGTTTATGAATATTTACAGCGATTTTTACCAAAACAGGAGTATAGCGGGCCGTATCGTCCTCCTGAATACTTGAATGGAAAAGAGGTTGTTGATTTCAGTCCGGAACAAGAAGTGATTAAGTATAAACCGAAAAGCAAATAAAGTTATGCCTATTTTTGAAAACAAGGGGGTTAAGTATGATGTCTCCCCAGAATATATACCTGATTTTGCATCGGAATATCCAGATGCTGTGACAGTAATTGAGAGGCCGGATAAGCCGTATCGTGTCAAGGCATCACAATATGATATATTCATGCAGCAACATCCAGAGCCGGATATCTCCGTAGATGAGATGCGAGATACGGATAATTTCTTTGGGGATTTTGGCGAACGTCTTGCTGCTGGCGCTGGCCGTCTGGTAGGCTCTTCTACCAATTTACTGAAAAAGATCACTACCCCTGTCGAATCTGCTGTGGATTGGGCAAATGAGCATACTAAAGGGGCAGCTGGTGCGGCTGCACAGTCTCTTGCGGGTACTATTCCTGGGCTTGGCATGATTGCTCATATTCCAGATAAGAATGCTGGTTTAGAAAGACTCTCTAAAAACGCAGAAGCGTTCGCAGAAGATATGCATGAACGGTCGGATCGCTATAAAGGAAAAAGTTTTTCAGACCTATGGAGCGAGGGCGATTATCAAGGGGCGTTCGGTTCAGCTTTTTTGGATGCAGCCGAATCTGCTGCGACTTCTACTGCTATTGCTGCAACAGGTGGTGCGGGACTTGTTGCAGCAGGGCTTACTACTGCTTCTGACAAATATGACGAATTGAGCCGGGAAAATCCAGAAATGGGCGAAACTTTAAAATGGGCTAATGCGATTGGAACGGGTGCGGCCGAAAGTTTGTCTGAAGTTTTTGGCGCGGGGATGATGGGCCGTACAGTAAGAAATATCTTACAGAAGAGTGGTCGTGAGGCAGCCGCCAATCTTGTAAAGAAGAATTTTCTTTATAAGATAGCCTCTTTTGAGGGGAAACATTGGTTTGCAATGCCGATAGCCTCAGAAGGCTTGGAAGAGGCCGGAAATGCTCTTGCCAGTTATGCGATAGACCGATTAACAGGTGTAGAGCGTAATGACAATATATTTAAAACGATGCTTGATGCCGGTGTTGCTGGTTCAATGGGAGGTGCACAGTTTTCTCCTTTTATTGGTGCAGCTAAAGGATATAGTGCTTATCAAAAACGGCAGATCACGAATAGATATAAAGAATCTTCAACTTTCGCCGGGGAAATCCTGCATGAAGATGTGGAAAAGTTCAATGACGCGATCGTTAATCGATTGAAAAATCCGAAATCAATACAATCTTTTATCGATAATGTTGCATCGGTTAAGAACTTGAATCCGGAGGAAAAGCGAAAACTTGAACAATACACGGTTGATCTGCTGAATTATAACGGATATGTAGACTATGTGCAGTCGCGTATTGACGAAGAAACAAGACGCCGTATGGATGATATTGGCCGAACGGCCAATAAAGACATGGGGCAAGTTGTTACAGTCAAATTTCCTTCTTCAGACCAGCCGGTTTATATAACAGGCGGTAATATTGTTTTTGACGAAGAAGGATTGGTGGATGCAAAACAGTCGGATGATATTTTGTATTATCTTGATGAAAATGGCAAAGTCCAGCAAGGACGACCTGAAATGTTCGATAGTTTGATCGAACAGTATCCAGTTGAGCAATTATATGCCGATATCATAAACACAGTCCCCGGCGAAGTGATTGCACAAGAAGAGAAGGAGTCCGAAGCAGCAGATATGCAGCCGGTGATGTTTAATCCTGGCGATTTGGTGAATTTGGTGGACGGTCGTCAAGGGATAGTGCAGCAGATGAGCGATGATGGAGGTGTTATCGTTGAAGTTGATGGCATGACGGAAGAAATAGGGTTGGATTCTATTATAGACAATATGTCAAAAAATAAAACCCAAAATGAAGGTTCTTCAACGGATGAAGACAGCAAAGTGTTAGAAAATGTGCCGGAAAAGACGTTGGAGAGTGTTGTCGCATCGTTGCCCAAACGAAATGACGGGACGATCGACTATAAGGCCATGACTCCACAGCAGCAATATGAATATACGTCCCTTTCCGAATCTCCTCAGACGGCTCTTGAAGATTTGCGTGCGGATATAGAGAATAAACGAAGTGAAATATCCAAGTCAGAATCCCGGATTGAGAAAGCATCGGGTGGGGAACGTGCATCGTTGCGGGATGAAATACGTGTAAAAAAACAGGAATTGGCAGATCTGGAAGCGTTTTACCAGACTGTCACGCCAGATGCGGAGGGTTCTGCCGAAGGAAATGTTATTTTACCAGCATCCCAGACGGAAATTCCGATTAACCAAGAGTCAAATACTCCAGAATCATCTATTCCCATGGACGAGGCTGGTAATCCTATTTATCATCAGGCAGAAATTAGTGATACTTTAGATGCTCTTCTTGACGGTTCCCTGACACTTGAAGAAGTGGACCAGTTTGTAAATAATCATATTTCTGATGCAGAAAGGCGTTTAACCGAGTCGGGCAAAAAGGCTCCTGTGATGGAGCTTGATATAGACGGTTATAAAGCCAGAAAAAAAGAGTGGGAAGAAGGGCGGAAGCCTATCGAACAAGAAAAGAGCTATTGGGAAGATATTAAATCAAAATTGCAGGATGCCCGTGTGAAACCGGGTGAAGAAGCTGCCATTAATTTAATGCGTAATACTGCACCACAAAGCGGGGAGGAACTGGCTGCGCAAATGCTGGCCAATGGTTCTATAAAGTTGCTGCAGGATGATTATCGACGTGAAACCGGAGGACGTATATCTGAATCCCGTTCGCTGTTTGGATTGTTTGCCGGGAAAGATAAAGGTGGCGTATCGATAGAGCGTGCCGGCGAAATCCTGATGCAGGCAGATTTAGAGAACGGCACTAATTTCTTTGACCAGAAAGATCCGAATGCTGGTCGTAATGCTATTATTGAGGTGCTTTCGACGGCGCGTACCCGTGGCGATCTGATCAATTATATCAAGAACCGCCGCGAAGCGAAAGCCGAGGAGATGCGGCAGGCAGAATATAACGAATATGCTCGCTGGTGTGAGGAAAATTATCACCTTTCGCCTGAAGATTATGAGGCATACGAAGATGCGGTTGTTCGTGATTTTAAAGAAAAGATGCTTACTGATGAAGAACAATTTGAGTTGGATTCTCAGATGGCTGACGAAATTCGGGCAATCCAGGAAGAACTGGAAGAAATAGATGCTATATTAGCACAAAATAGAACAGAAAAAGATGAAAACACTGAAGGAAATGACGAAAGCGGAGGCGATGTCTTACGCGAAGGAGGCAGCGAGATACTGCAAGGAGAACAATCTGCTCAGACCGGGCGAAGTGGAGAAATTGAAGCAGGAGAACCGGCTGGCCCCGGTGTTGATCGCGCGAATGGAGTTGCACAAGAAAGCGCACCCGGAGAAATAAAACCGATAGGTAAAGGAGTCTTTGGTGATATCTATGATCAATTCAGAGGCAAGGCTAAAGAAGCGATAAAGTTCCTCTTAAGGAAAAGAAGCGGAGAAGCGATAGGTGCACTTCACCACAAAGAGGTCGGAGACATAGATCTTGTTTGGGGCAAAGAGGGGACAGGGAAGAGCAATGGCTTTGGACTATCTAAACTTGCCAAGTTCCACCCCGAGGTTCTCGACAGCTTGCAGGACATCTTAGACGACATGGTGGTGATAAGCCGTAGTGCTAACCGTGTAAACCTTGAGAGTAAAACGCATAAAGCGGCTGTGCGCCTTGAATGGGATGGAGAGAAGAAGAATTGGCTATTGACTGCCTTTGAAAAAGAAAAGCCAACGGCTACCGACAGGACGACAGACATTGGCGATACTGAATTGCAGAATGACACAGCTCCTCTGCAAACCGAAAGCTCTTCTACCGACAAAGATAGCGATTCATCTCGTAATACCAACGATTTAAGCGAAAAAATTGCAGATGCCGAAGCGAATCGTGCGGATGGAGCTGCACAAGAAAGCGCATCCGGAGAAATAGATAGGCAGGGTAATCCTATAGACTCCGAAGGTAATCTTATTATCGAGGATGTAAGTAGTGTATCGGATATAACAGATGAAGACTTTACATCTCCTTATCGCACTATAGGGTTGCCCGTTGTTCCAAAGAATGTGTCTGATGCAATCGGAGCTGACGGAAAGCGTGTTATTATAAAGAAGAACATATTCGAGAAGAACGGCAAGGCTCATGCCTTTACTCCTCAATCAAGTAGGGATATATTGGAGAGAGCTTTATATAATCCTGACATTGTAGGACAGTCGCAGCCGAATACCAAAAAGAACCACTGGATTGTAATAAAGTTGGATGATAAAAGTCCGATAGTTGTTCTTGAAGTAAACAGCAACAAGGATAATGTGGAAATTGTAGGGTGGTACACTCTGGATAATAGGAATCTTGACAGAATAAAAAGACAAGCCAAACGTGAGGGCGGCGAACTCCTCATACTGACCTCTAAAGAGGCGGCGGCAAGCCTTTCCACTCTTCCGTCTGACTTGTCTTCTACCGACAAAGATAGTGATTTATCTCGTAATAACAGTGAGTTAGGCGAAAAAATTGCAGATGCCGAAGCAAATACCGATATAAATCCTACCGAAGCCCAGAAGGAAGCCGGCAATTACAAGAAAGGGCATGTGCGTGTAGGTACTTGATATTAGCATCGAGCAACCGAAAGGTTCTGTTCGTAGTGGCGTGGATGCTAATGGTAAGAAGTGGGAAACGACCATGCAGAACACCTACGGCTACATTCGTGGTACGGAGGGCGTGGACGGCGACCATATAGATGTGTTCCTATCTGATGATATTGATGGGTGGAACGGTCGAAAAGCGTTTGTGGTGGATCAATACAACGAGGACGGCACGTTTGACGAGCATAAGGTAATGCTTGGCTTCAATGAGGCGGCCGATGCCGAGACGGCTTATTTCGCCAACTATGACAAAGATTGGGCGAAGAAGCACAAGACGGTGGTAACCCCCGTAAACTTGGAGGATTTCGAGAAATGGATAGGTAGCAGCCACCGCAAGACAAAAGCGTTTGCAGAATATAAGAGTGTAAAGACAGAAGACGTTCCTCAAAAAGTGGAATCTTCTGTCTCCGGCAATGGATACACTATTGAGCCGGCACAATACACTACCAAGCGAGGCAAGGTATTGGACATGCACCTTGTAAAATTTCAGTCGGAATTGCGCAAGGAAGTTCAGAAGCACACAGCCATGTTCGCCAAAGAGATGAAAGGCTGGTGGGATAGAGAAAAACGTGGATTTATGATGCGTAGTGAAGAAGATGCCAGACGATTGGTTGACTACGCCACAGATGCACAATCACAACCCCCATTATCCCTGTCCGATTTGTCTAAGGTCAATGACGGTGATGTGCAGTTTGCAGAGTCTCCACAGGCGAAAATACAGAAGCAAGAGGAAAAACAGGAATATACCCCTGTATGGCAATACTCTGTTTCTGTTGACAAGGAAACAGGATATACCACATTGAAGCGTGATGACGTGAGCGGCTCTATCCCTATTGGGGATGGACGTTTCAATTACACAGCAAACAGTCCTGAAGAAATGTTGGAGATTGTGCGCAATCCTAAGAATTTCGATCAGGAGCTGCGTGATGCTGTTGAAACTATTCTTGAAAACAAGGTCAAGATTAGGGAAATTGCACGTGCAGAAAAAGCAGAAACCGTAAAGCAAGAGCCTAAGTCGGAAAATAATCCGAGCGGCAACCGTCTTGTTACCGATGAACGGTACGCTGAGCTTCGCGAGCGTATGCGCAAGAAACTTCTCGGTCAAATGAATATCGGCATAGATCCAGAGATACTTGCAATCGGTACGGAAATGGCAGTGTATCATCTGGAGAAAGGATCGCGGAAGTTTGCCGAGTATGCAACGGCCATGATTGCAGACTTGGGTGATGCCATACGTCCATATCTCAAAGCGTTCTATAATGGCGCAAGGGACCTGCCCGAAGTTTTAGAAAATGGTTTGAACAAAGAAATGTCTTCTTACGATGAAGTTCAGGCATTTGATGTAACCAATTTTGATAAACCTGGCATTGACATTTTTGCGACTGCTGAAACCATAGCGAGAGAAGCAGAAGTAAACAAGGAAGTTGAAATTGCTGAAGAACGTATAAAGAAAACTCGTTCGACGCGCAAAAAGGTTGAGAAAAAAACAGTAATTTCGCGTAAATCAAACAGCTTAGATTTGTTTGACAATCAATTTGATAATAACGAAACTAATAACAAAGATGGATTACGAAGAAATGATGCAGTTCGCCCCGAAGGATTGTCAACCAACGGTAATCGACACGGGCAAGGATTATCAAGAGGCACTGAAACAAGTGGCGAAAACGAACAACAAGCCGGTAGAGGAACTGACAACGAAAGAGAAGGAACAGGCGATGCAGTCGATAGGGCTGTGCGACCTCGACTTTCAGATTCCTTAAACGAACAAAGCATTGAGGGCAAACGCAAGAAAGAGATTGAAAACAACCGAAAACTTGCCGATGAACTCAAAGGTGTTACATTGCGCCTGAACGACAAACTCGGAGGAGAGCATGAGGTTTCCGGTATTGTCTATTATGAACTTGCCAACGTATTCCATTGCAATGACAATATAAGCGGACCATTCCAAGTAACACGCAAGGAACTTGATGCTATTCTCAAAGTTGCACGCAAAAATGAGGACAAGAATACATTTGCCCCCAAGAACACCCGCAACAACCATTCGGAACGTGGCAAAGACCATGCTCCGACATCGGTAGATGCACGTATCGAAGCCAACATCAAGGCTATCGAGCTTGCAAACCTGTTGCTTGAAAGTGGCGAACAGGCTACAGAAAAACAGATGCAAACCCTTCGCAAGTTTAGCGGCTGGGGCGGTTTGGGTAAGGCTTTCAACGAAGATACATCGTATGCTCCTAACCCCATTGCAAAGAAACTCCGTGAATTGCTTGGCGAAAAGGCGTATAAAGAGGCTGTAATGAGTGCAAATAGTGCTTATTACACTCCGGCATACGTTGTGGATACGCTTTGGGACATTGCCGAACAAATGGGCTTCAATGGTGGAAACATTCTTGAAGGTTCTGCCGGTATCGGCAATATCTTGGGACAGATGCCTACAAACATCAGTGAGCGTAGCGATATCCATGCCATAGAGATTGACGGAACTTCAGGCGGTATTCTCTCGCTCCTTTATCCTGATGCCAAAGTGGAAATACAGGGCTTTGAGCAGACACGCATACCTAACGGCAGTGTGGATTTGGCTATTACCAATGTTCCGTTCGTTACCGGACTCCGTGTAAACGATATCACGGGTGACAAAGACTTGTCGAAGAAATTCCACAATATACACGATTTCTGTATAGCAAAGAATGTGCGCAAACTGCGTGAGGGCGGTTTAGGCATTTTTATCACGTCCAACGGTACGCTTGACAACAGCAAGAAACTCCGTGACTGGATTGTGAGCGAGGGAGGTTCAGACTTCGTGGGTGCTTTCCGTATGCACAACAAGACTTTCGGCGGCACCGGAGTAACCTCTGACATCGTTGTTATTCGCAAGCGTGTGAACGGACAGAAGTCTGTCCATGCCATTGATGTAAGCGATGTGAGCGGAGAACGTATGACGGAGTACGACACTGGGGAAACACGCAAGGTCAAGGGCAAGGAAACGCCTGTCATCAAGCAACTTTCGATGGACTACAACCGATATTTCATTGAACATCCCGAAAATATGGCAGGTGAAATGCACTTTGCATTTGAGAAAGGCGACACTTTCCGCCCGACAAGCAAGGGTTTATACCCTAAGCAGGACAAGAAGCAGGAAGATATGTTATCGGAGTTTGTCCGTTCATTCAGTGCAGAGGAATTTGGCGAACGCAGCACAGAACTTGTCACTGATGCAATGCCCGGCAAGAAGATTGGCGAAGTGTTTGTTAAAGACGGAAAGCTGTACATCAACTCAACCGCAAGCGCACAACCTCTCGATGTGAATGCCAATAAGGTAAAAGGACATACGAAAGTGGAATGCTTCGAGGCGTACACCGCCATCAAGGACGCCCTTGCAGAGGTCCTTTCCTATCAGACCGAGAACGAAAGTGATGAGGGACTGAAGCCCTTGCTTGACAAACTCAACAAGGCATACGATGATTTTGTTTCCACATACGGACACTTCAACAAGAACACAGCCATTGCATTCCTCCGTAATGATGTGGACTATGCCAATGTGTTCGCTCTTGAAAAGTTTGAAGAAACGGCAGATGAAAAAGGGAACCGGGTACAGAAATTTGACAAGACCGATATATTTAGCAAGCGTGTTGTTGAAAAAGAGAAAGAGCCTACTCCAACCAATATCAAGGACGGTATTATTGCAAGTATCTTCAAATTCGGTCGTGTTGATGTACCATACATCGCGGAACAACTTGGTACAGGTATCGAGGATGTGAAGAATGAAATAATCGAAAGTGGTTATGGCTTCGAGAACCCTGTAACCCGGCAGATGGAAGCATCGTATCAGTACTTGAGTGGAAATATCCGCGAAAAACTCCGTCAAGCAAAGGAAAACAACGAGAATGGGAAATTTGACCGTAACATCAGGGCATTGCAGGAGGTTATGCCTATGGAAATTCCTGCGCATTTGATTGATTTTACCCTCGGAAGCTCTTGGATTGATCCGAAACTATATGAGGATTTCGTAAAAGAACGCACGGAGGTTGACGTACGGTTTACAGCTGTGGGCGGTACTTGGTTTATGAAAGAACCATACTTCACCGATTATGAGAAGAACCGTGCAATGGGGGTAACCAGCGAAATGCTTAACCGTACCATTATGGGGCATACTCTCATTGAAGCTGCCATTCAGAACAGAAGCATCACCGTTTCCACCACCAAGAAACACTATGACGGCACTACCGAAACCATTACCGACAAGGAAGCGACACAGGCTTGTGCCGCCAAAATTGATGAAATCCGTCAAGATTTCAAGGATTGGGCAAGGCAGAAGATGCAAAGTGATCCGAAAATGTCTGCATTAATTGAACGTATCTATAATGACACGTTCAACAACTTTGTGCCGATGAGCGTACCCGATGAGTTTGTGCCAGAATATTTCGGTGGTGCTTCTCATGAGTTCAAGATGCGCCCGCATCAAGGCAGAGCCATTGTTAGAGGCACACAACAGCCTTTGTTGCTTGCCCATGAGGTTGGAACTGGAAAAACCTTTACTCTAATCTCCACCGCTATGGAAATGCGCCGTTTAGGGACTGCACGCAAACCGATGATTGTAGTACAGAACGCTACCGTTGGACAATTTGTTGCGAGTGCAAAAGAACTGTACCCCAATGCCAAGATACTGACACTTGAAGAAGCAGACCGTAATGCAGAAGGCAGAAAGAACTTCTATGCCAAGATACGCTACAACGATTGGGACATGATTGTCGTTCCCCAATCGACCTTTGAATTTATCCCTGACAGCGAGGAAAGGGAAATGGCTTTCGTGCAGGACAAGATTGAGGAGAAGATGCTTATTCTTGAAAAGATGAAAGAGGAAGATCCAGACGGAAAGAGCATGATTACTCGACAGGCTGAACGGGAAATTGAATTGTTAGAGGAACAACTTGTCGAACTTACAAATAATGCTTCAAAAAAACGTACTGCCAACGATGAAAAGAAACGTGCAATAGCCTTGCAGAATGCAGAGGTTAAAGCTATGGAAATGCTTGATCGTCGGACTGACGATGTGGAAAACTTTGACGACATGAACATTGATGCTCTGCTTGTAGATGAAGCGCACGAGTATAAGCATCTCGGATTTGCCACTGCCATGCAACGCGGAGTTAAAGGCGTGGACCCGTCATACAGTAAGAAGTCGCAAGGCGTATTTCTGAAAACACAAGCCATTTTGGAAAAGAACAACGGACGGAACGTAATATTCGCCACTGGTACACCCATTAGCAACACCGCTGCAGAAATTTGGACATTTATGCGCTATCTCATGCCGGCTGACACGATGAAAGAGTACGGTATCTATTACTTTGATGACTTTGTGCGCAACTTCGGTAACATTCAGCAGATGCTGGAGTTCACCACAAGCGGAAAGTTCAAAGAGAACAACCGCTTTGCTGGGTATGTCAATCTGCCTGAACTGGTGCGTATATGGTCGGGAGTGTCCGATACCGTCCTGACTAAAGAAGCCGGTGGAGTAAAGGACAAGATTCCCGAAATGGAAGGAGGAAAGGCACAAGATCTTTATCTGCCACAGACACGTGCATTGCGTAGCATTATGAAGTTCGTAAAGAACGAACTTGAACAGTATGAGCAGATGAGTGGCAAGGAAAAGAAAGAGAATAGCCATATTCCTCTTACGATGTACGGTATTGCCAAAGCCGCAGCCGTGGATGCCCGACTGGTTCTGTCCGATACGGAGGACGATCCGAACAGCAAGACCAACGAAGCCGTACGCCAGACTTTGCGCTCACTGAAAGAAACAGCCGACTACAAAGGTACGGTTGCCATCTTTGCCGACAATTACCAAAACAAGCAGAGCGGTTTCAACCTGTACGATGACATTAGAGACAAATTGATTGCAGAGGGTGTTCCTGCTGATGAGATTGTAGTAATGAGGTCGGGAATGACCGTCAAAAAGAAACTTGAAATCTTTGAAAAGGTAAACCGTGGCGAGGTTCGCGTGATTCTCGGTTCGACCTTTACGCTTGGTACGGGCGTGAACATTCAGGAGCGCTTGCATACACTGATACATTTGGATGCGCCCAACCGTCCTATGGACTATACCCAACGCAATGGGCGTATCTTGCGACAAGGTAACTTGCACAAAGATATGGGTAAGCCTGTACGCATCTTGCGTTTTGGAGTTGAGGACAGTTTGGATGTTACCGCATACCAACGTTTGAAAACGAAAGGAGCCATTGCCGACAGCATCATGAACGGTAAACAGGTAATGACAAACAGTATGTCCAATCGTGTGCTTGAAGAGGAAGAGGATGTGTTCGGTGATACTATAGCCCAACTCTCTGGAAGTGAATATGCGATGTTGAAAAATAATGCGGAAAAGAATGTACGCAAATATGAAAGTAGAAAAAAGCAATGGGAAGCCGATCAAACCTATATCCATAATGCTAAACCAAGATTAAAAGGCTTGATTAAAGACGCAGATGCACGTATTGAGAAACACAGCAAATTGTTAGCTGATATTCGATCTTCATTTCCCGATGGTAAGTTCAAAGAGATTGTTATTGGAAAAAATCATTTTACGGCCGTTGAAGGCATGGATGATTTTTTCAAAGAATATAATAAAAGTATACTTGCGGATGCCAAGAAGATAAAAGATGGTGATATTGCCGGTGATCAGACACGAGAATTAACCGTGCAGATTAGCAATTTCACTTTTAAAGTAAAAACCTTTTTGCAAAAGGAAATGAATCGGGACGGTGGTGCTTTGTTTGTAGAAGTACATCGTAAAATGTACTATTCCTGTCCCGAACTTGATTTAGAGGCAGTGCCTGTGAAGCAATCGTTACTACGAAATGCTATTGAAGACATTGTAAAGAATGTGATTACGGGTAAAGATGATGCCAACAGGTTGGAAGTTGCTAAGAATAGTAAAAAGCATAACGAGGCTGAATTGGAACAGCTTTTGTCGAGAGAAGGTAAGCCTTTCGAATATAAGGATGAACTGGTGCAGGCGAAAAAACAGTTTGAAGAGTATGCCGAACTGATGAAAAAAGAGCTGCAGGAAAAGGAGGCCAAGTATGCAGAAATGGATGCCACAGTAGAAACGGCAAATAATGTTTCTACCTCGGAAGAAGATGATGAATTAAAACGTGAAGATGATGGTGCATACACCGATGATGAGGTCAGCTATGATAATGACTCGGTGGCAAAACTGCTTGGACAGTCAAGGAGAACTGCAAAGCAACGGAGGAAATTTGCACAACGTGAACGCCAAAGAATGGCAGAGCGCGTGGTAAGCCTGACAGAGAAACTGCATCTTGACAATGTGGAGGTTGTTACCGATGCCTCAACATTGGATGGTAAGAAACAGCGTGCGAAAGGATTCTACTCAAAGAGTACAGGGAAGATAACTATTGTCATCCCTAATCACACGAGCATGTTTGATGTTGAGCAGACCCTACTCCACGAGGCTGTGGCACACTACGGCTTACGGCAGTTGTTCGGAGAACATTTTGATACATTCCTTGATAATGTATTCAACAATGCCGATGAAATTATACGCAGACGTATTGTAGATATGGCTTCAAAGAATGGTTGGGATTTCCGCAAGGCTACCGAAGAATACCTTGCCGGACTTGCCGAACACATTAATTTCGAGGAAGCACGTAAAAACGGTTGGTGGCAGAGGATAAAACAATTCTTCTTTGAAATGCTCGACAAATTGGGCTTTTCCGATTTTAGAGGGGTTACTCTGACGGACAATGAACTCCGTTATATCCTTTGGCGTAGTTATGAAAATCTGAAAGAAGGTAAGCACAGCAACCTGTTCGGAGAAGCTGCCGACATTGCTATGCAGCACAAGTTGATGGTTGGCGAATTTGCCGACACCTCAACCGATGATGTGCTGAACCGAGACGGTGATCCCGAAATACACGAGCGTACTTTGGCACGAGCAAAATATGAACAACGTGTGAAGAGTGGAATGTATCAGTCACAGGAAGCCTTGCAGGATAGTATGCTTGGTTTGAAAGAAGCAATGAACGCAATTCTCGGCAAGAATACCCGAATGGAAGATGTTGATGGATTTGAAAATGCCTACTTGGGTGAGAACCGCTTATCAAGTGTGAACAAAGCCGAAGCCGATGCCTTTGCGCACCTATTGTTCAAGCCAATGCTTGAAGAGGTAGCCAAACTTGCGCATAATACAGCAGAGCGCGAGGAACTGACCGATTATATGATGGCTAAACACGGTCTTGAACGCAATAGAGTAATGGCAGAGCGTGATGCACAAAAAGACTTCGCGGAATATCAGAAGCAGCATTCGAAGAGTACAAATACCTTGCAGAACTTTATCGACGAGTGCCGCAAGCGTGATTATGCAGGTCTTACCGCCCTCACAGGTATGGAAGAGATTGCAGATGCAGAAGCCGAAGCACAGGTTATGGTAGATGAGTACGAAAACGCACACGACACCACCGCATTGTGGAGCAAGGTTAATGCCGTCAGCAAGGCAGTCCTTTCCAAGTCCTACGAATGCGGAATGATGAGCAAGGAAACCTACGACAGTGTGAGAGATATGTATGAGTTTTATATCCCTTTGCGTGGATTTGATGAAAAAACGAGTTCTGAAGCATACGCATATCTGACGCACAGGCAAAGTGCGTTCAATGCTCCAATCAAGAAGGCGGAGGGACGCAAGTCGAAAGCAGACGATCCATTTGCCTACTTGCAATCAATGGCAGAAGGTACTATCATGCAGGGAAACCGCAACAAACTCGTGAAGCAGAAG
>ERZ779885.1128-NODE-1128-length-28083-cov-6.701834_pt1 | contig 28083 bp, 29 predicted proteins | sample MGYA00511554_ERZ779885 | MGnify/ENA primary metagenome ERZ779885 (study PRJEB29588, sample SAMEA2160998) | human gut metagenome | biome: human gut; feature: human-associated habitat; material: faeces | place: Denmark | collected 2008/2010 ... | reverse complement strand
TTGCGGATGTCCTCGTACAAGTCTGCAATCAAAATGTCGCCTACAATGGGTGCTGAATGCTCCGGATTATCTTCCAATTCAATGATTATCCCACGAATTGTGTCCGTGTTTACGCTTTCAGGAATTGTAATGCCTGAATCAGTCAAATATTGAATTAGTTTGGTATCCTCAAATTCTGACAATTTGTTTTCCGTGTTATTATTGGAACATGCGGAAAGCAACAAAGCTGTTAGAACAATGGCCAAAAATGAAGTCAGCCAACTTCTTCTGTAATGCATTTAATTACCTCCCTCCTAAAAAAGAGTGCATAAACAGACCGGCAGAAGTCCAACTGAGGTTGTTTTTTTAATACAGGAACATCTTCATATAGATACGGATCATACATGGCTTCCGCTCTCCTGCTGCGCAATGCGGCGGTGATGATCCAGAAGCGCTTTTTTCATCTGCTCTCCTGTCAGTTCTCCGCGAACCCAGCTGTGGGAAAGAGCTTTCGCGTACCGGGACACAGGCACACCTTCCACAGCATTGATGGCGCAGGCCGTTTTATATGCCGCGAGACGTTTCTTTTCAGCAGGACTCATCACAGTATCCCCCTTTTGAAATCTATGTGAATATTATACTACATAACCACACGAATTTGAAGGGCAAGCCTGTTTCACAGCGCCTGCTGCGCCGTCACAATCAACCGCACATCCGGCCGGTTGGCAACGCAGGTGACAAGGGTAAGCTGATTTTCCGCCGATCCGGTCAGAGGGGACAAGTCATTCACGGAAACGATGCGTGTATCGGTCACCTGATACGTCCTCACGCCGAGCGGCGTCTGATAGGTGATTTGTTCACCGAGGGTCAAACAAATGAGTGCTGAAAACCACGCGTTGGGTCCCCGATTGTGACCGCAAAGACAGACATTTCCGTCCCATGCGCTTGTCCCGGTGAAATGTCCCGCACCCTTGAGAAGATTGCTGTCGGTCGTCCCCTCATACACACGGATGCTCCGTCCCCGGATCGTCACTGTGCCGAGCTGGCTTCCCTCCCGCACAGTGAACATGGTACTGCTATCTTCCGCTCTGCCGGAAGACGACGCGCCCTGCCACGAGGAAGGGGCGACAGGGTATCCGGATGAGTCGATCGTCAGTCCACCGGAATCCGTTTCGGGCGTAATGACGGTGGTAAAAAAGTCATCGGACGAAATGGCGCCGCCGGTCAGACCGGATACGGTGAAGTTCCCGTGGCCGTCGTGGAGAAGCTGGGCATCCGAGGCAGGATAATAGAAGGAACCGGCTTCTGCCTCAAACACTGTGGCGTTCGGATTTCCGGCTGCGGAAACCGGCATACAGATCCCCACCGACAGGCAAAGGGCGGCGAGAATCGCGCATACTTTCTTCTTATTCATCGGGTCAAATTCCTCCTTTTCCGCACCGCCAGAACGGCTCCGGCTGTCCCGCCGCCGAGCAGGACGGCTCCCGCGCCGATGGGAATCCAGAGGGGAAGAGAGGGATTCTCCTCCTGCGGTTCGGGTTCCGGCTCCGGGATAGGTGTTCCGCGGTACTCTACTTCATATAAGATTTTCTCTGTTACTGTCTTTGTGACGGTTCCGGCATAGTCCGCCGTCGTCAGATACCCTGTTGCGTACCGGGTGCTGCCTGTGCCGGAATAGCTTGCCGTCGCTGTGTAGCTGGTGGGGATCAGCGATCCGTTTGCTCCTGTTCCGCCCTCACCGTGCCAGGTGACGCCGGTCAGCGCAAGCGTCAGACCGTTTTTCTCCACGGCCTGTGGGATGAGTGACGGATCGTTGTAGGCGAGGTTGGTGTAGGTCCGGGTGTCTGATACCGTGTAGGAGCGGGTCGCATAGCCCTTTGCCTCTGTATGGATGGAGGCGGGGAGGAGCGTCAGCGTTCCCGTGTACCCGTCCGCCTCGTAGGGGATGGAGCCGGCCAGCAGCGCCAGATTTTCCTCTGTTTTGGCGCTTCCGGATTCGACTGTTACTGTCTGGGAGACGCTTTTGCTCTCCGTTTTTGAGACAGGCTCCTGCGTCATCCCATCATACTCATAGAGAAATCCATCTCGTTCAAAAGGTTCCTCGATCAGGAGCTGCGGGCTTTCCTCCGGCGCGAGCTCATAGGTCTTGATGATGCTCCCGCCGTGTTCCTCCACCGCGGCAGGCACTGCCATGCCGGTACAGAAGGTCATCACGCATACCAGCAGGGCGCACAATTTTGTCTTCACACCTTATTCACTCCCTCAAATTTCTATCGTTCCTGTTTTTCATCCATTTTGGGCGCTCTCTTTTGGAAAAGCTCCCGATCCGCTGATTCGCGGACAGCTTCCCTCACCGCATCCAGTACGGAGTCCATTTCAATGCCATGCTCCGCACAGCCTGTAAGAATCCCATGCAGATAGCCGGTGGAGGGCCGGGCGGGATTTCCGCGGAACCGTTCCGTCATCGTATACGCCATGACGGGAAGGAGTGTTCCGTCCCTTCCCTTCACTTCTACCGTTTCCTTCCCGTAGAGGCTCGGATAACCCTCGTAAAGATCCAGATGGCGTTCATCATCCGCACTGATTTTCCAGAGCACGCCCTCTACCCGCCCGGTTTCGTCCGGAAGAATGGTTGCCACGCCGCGTCCTGTTCCGTTGGAGCGGAACGCGAGCCGGTAACCCTCCAGACTGACCGTTCCGACCGCCTCCGCATCGGGACAGCGGAATTCCATCTGTTCGTCGTTCATGTTGGAACCATAGGCAAAATACAATTTACTGTCGATGGGAATCACCTCTCGTTTCTTCTCTGATTCAGGCTGGGGTACCGGGTCTTGTCATACCGCCATGCCCGATCGCCCGGCAGATTTTCCAGCAGATGCTGCCGCACATTCTTGTACTCCGGTCCAATCAGGCCAAGCCGCAGCAAAAAGGTGCGGAACGTAAACGCCGGGTTTTCACTGATCTCCGTCTTGCGCATGAGCGTCTTCTTCTGGTTGATCGCTTGGGCGGAGATAGCCAGAGCGAGCGTGATGTTCGCCCTGACTCTTCCGGCATGCAGCGTGCTTTCAAAGCATCTCCACTCCAGCGTTCCCCGGTAAAACACAGAGTGAAGATTGAGCGCGTAATACCGGGTCCAGTGATAGTGCTCATAGCTTCCGTCTTCTCCGCCATACCACGCCCGCTTCAGCTGCTCCATGGTCATTCCGGTGGGCATTCTCCGGATCTTTTCCAGCATCGGCTCGCGGACCTTCTGGCACCAGCGCTCCACTCGCCTTTCATTGACATTGAGCGCCTTGAACAGGATGTCCTCTTTTGAATACATAATGGAAAGAGCGTTTTTGAGGCTCAGGGGGGTATGTTGGGAGGCGTCCACATGGACATGCATCCCGCAGCTTTCGTTGACAACGGCGCCCGCCCTGCGAAGACAGCGCACCACCTCCTGAAGCTTTCCCATTTCCTCATAGGAAAGCTTCGGAGAATTCATTTCCACACTGTATTCTCTGCTGCGAATCTCAGCCTGACGGCGTCCTTCCGGATATGTTGTGCGAATGCTGCCGTCGTACACAAAGCGCCAGGTCTTTCCCTGAAGGTCATTTACCTCCCATGGATCGTAGGTACGGGAGGAACGAAGGTGGACTGCGGTGGTGCCGAACAGAGCCGCCACCGCTTCCGCCGCCTGCTTTCGGGTAATTCCGGTCATTTCGATCTCGCACCCAAAAAACTGGTCCTTCAGATCGATCCTTCCATCACCTCCCGGTGGACAGCCGCCAGCCTGCGGCCGATGGCTTCCACAACATGGACGGTTACGCCGTTCCCCGCCTGTTTGTAAATCTGGGAATCCGACTGCAGAGAAACGATCCGGTCAATCCGGTCATCTGTCCATCCCTGCAGACGCAGGCACTCCCGGGGCGTCAGGCGGCGGATTCGTTTGCCGTCCCAGACTCCCGACGCCTCCCGCCTGCGTTTTCGAATCCCGCCGTTTTGTTTGGCCATGACACATCGGGCGTAACTTGTGAATTCAGGTTTCTCGTTCATATCCACACAGCAGAGGTTGTCCTGTGAAACCTCATACAGTCCGGTTCGGCCTCCAAAGCCTCCCGCTTCAGAAGAAAGTGTGCAGCTTACTCCTTCGCAGGAGTAGACTCTTTCTCCCTGCGAACCGGAACGGATTTGTTTAAGAGACGTTCCAGCTGTTTCTGTGACAGGAAATACTTTTCCTCGACATCTCTCATCAAGATATCCGATAAGGTACACCCTTTTCTTGACTGGGGGACGCCAAAATCCCTGCTGTTTCGTCGCGTCGAGTCCTTGTGGCTCGCCGCATTTCCCTTTGAAATCCGGCTTCGCCGTACGGACTGCCGCTCCTCTCCGCAAAAAGTCACGCTCGGCTCACCTGTTCGGTTGCAAGCGCCCTCACGACGGTTCCCTCTCGCTAACAACTTTTTGCGGCCATACCCCATTCCTTCCAGCTCATGGAGGATCGCTGCAAACGTCCTGCCGCGGTCATGGTAAAGCAGGCCGGGTACGTTCTCAAACAACAGATATGCAGGCTTTCGCGCTTCAGCCAGCCGGGCAAGCTCAAAGAAAAGCGTGCCTCTTGGGTCAGAGAATCCTCCCCGATGTCCTGCAACAGAAAAAGATTGGCAGGGAAATCCTCCGCAGAGCAGGTCGAACTCGGGCAGCTGCTCCGGTTCAGCGTTTCGGATATCTTCGCAGTACCACTCTCCCTTCGTATCAAACAGTGCGCGGTAGCTGCGCTCAGCGTTTCTGTCCAGCTCGCAGTGTCCCGCGCATACAAAACCTCCGGCTCTTGTCAGTCCCTCCCGGAAACCGCCAATGCCGGCAAACATATCGAGAAAACGGATGGTCTTCCCTTCACTCTCCCTTCAAGATGTATTTTTGGCAATGCTCATCAGCGCATGGGACATCCCTCCTTAAACAGAAAAAGCCCGGGAAGACGGTGAAATCTTCCCGGGCACAGCTGGTTTTTGTTATTCGCAGGTGTTTTCTGAAACGTCAGCCTCCATTTCCTCTCCGTCGTCCTCGCGGGCAGTTCCCTCGGCCTTTTGTCCGGCGCGAGCCGCCTCAAATTCCTCATCGGCTTCCTCCAGAGCCTGCTGAATCAGGCTCACGACAAACTCCTTCTGTGTCAGCCGTCTGCCGTAGGCCTCCTCATACCGTGCCAGATACCCTTTGATCTGCTGAAACAGCTCCTCTGAGATGGAAAATGCCAGCGTTCTTCCTTTATCCATTTGATTTCTCTCCTCCCGCTCATAGTGTTCCAGAATGATCTTTTCAATAAATTTTCCCAGAGTGCTTTCCGTCCGCTGAATTTCATCGGTGATGCGGCTGTGAAGCTCCAGTGGAATCTTACAGGTAAGCCCTTTTGTCTCCATTTTCGTTTTCCCCCCTCGTTTTGTTTTGTGGCAGCATACCCTCAGTGGACAAGGGTAAAAGCGCCGGACGGGGCGAAAAACAGGCGCTGGATACGTTCTCGTCCTCGGCAGGCGCAAGCCTGCCTTCGTTCTGCGGCCTTTCCAGCCCCAGTTTTTCCCTCCCGTCCGGTCCTTCGGAGTTTTCCGGGGTTCGGGCGGGTTTCCGGCAAGGCTGACGACGCAGCCTTCCTTCCCGGAAGGCAAGGAGGAAAACGCAGCCGGGGGCGCGCTCGGCCCCGGAAAACCGCTTTGACCCTTGTTCACTGAGGGTAATCATACTGCAAACGAAGGAAGAAAGCTATGACCAGAAGCAATCAAGTTTCCCGGACAAACGAAGCACATCTGACAAGCCTTAATCCGCCAGAGTACTGAGAAAATTCATCATCTCCCGTGGAACCTCTGTCTCGTCTGCTGCCTGTGGCGAAACGGAGGAAAGCTCTTCACGGAGTATGCGGCGAAGGAGTGTTTCTAACGATTCACGCGAAGCTTCTTCCTTTTTATTGTTTGCGGACGGGGAAGCCTCCGAACACGTTTGGCGAACCGGATTTTCATTTTCACGGAAGAGAATGGCCTGAACAAGAAAGGCGCTTTTTTGCCGCTCCGGAACAGCCTGCAGAATTTCCCATGCCCGTCGATGGTCCTCCTTCTGCAGATTGGGCCGAAATGTGAATTGGGGCCTTGTCATACCTTTTTTACTTCGCCCGACATTTGCTCCAGGATTCGTTCAAACCCTTCCGCGTTCAGCTTGTCGTCCGTCAGGTAAATCGCCCGACACAGGCCGTCCTGGGGCTCAACGCTCTTCTTGACCAGCAATGCCCCTCCTCCCATCAGGATAATCGGCAGTGCTCTGCAGTCAAACCCGGCTTCCGTGACCGCGGAAAACAGGCGCTCCGTGTACAGCCGTCCCTGCCGCCGGACGATAGCCCTGGTTTCTTCCGGAAGGCTGCACGGCTTTCCGGACAGGATTCGCTCTGTCTGGGCGTCAGTGAGGGACAGCCCGGTATCCCGCCGCACCTGTTCGCGGATCTCATCCACGCAGCGGATCATGCCGAGCTCGAGACTGCGGCAGGTGGACGCATCCGGAATACCTTTGTCGAGCCGCATAAGATCCACTGTCCATCCTCCGATATCCATGAGCAGCACGGAAGGCTCATCCCGCAGCAGCTCAGGATGAACAGCCAGAGCAGAATAGCCCTGTGGAAACAGCTTCACATCCTGAACGGTGATTCGGTATGGCACGCCCTCAAATTTGAAGCATACAGGAGACAGGCTGTCCTCCGGCTTTTCCGGATACAGGAGATACTCTCGAAATGCTTTTTTCTCTCTGCCGAACAGCGTCAGGGGCAGCCCGGCCCCAATCGTGACAGAGCACTCTGTTTTTTCACCGCGCTGTCTGATTTCCTTCGCAATGGCCGCGAGGGTCAGGAGATAATAATTGCGGTTTTCGGTTTTGTTTCGAAGGATTGGCTGTCTGCCGGTGCCGCAGACAAAATACTGCCCGCCGTACTCCAGCGTGTTCTGCAGCGTGTACGGTTCGTAGGAGTAAGCGGAGATACCGGCTGGGAAGGAAAAATGTCTTGTTTTCACGGCAGAGTAGCCGTGATCGATCCCGATGTTCATGATGAAACGCCTCCTTTGTGAATCCGATGATTTCCTGTGGACAGAAAAAGAGCCCGGAGCACAGAAGATGGCATCCGGACTCTTTGTGAGAAAGGGAAGAAGCTGATGGGAAGCGGATCTGTTCTTTCCCAGCCGGTAAGAGATACGGGGGAGAGGTGTGGAGAGGGGGAGAAGAGCAGATTTTCGTAAGTTCCTGCAAAAGGGTATACTACCCCCATGTACCCGGAACCCTGAAAAAAGCAGATCCGTTTCCGGATTGTAACATCTATCCAGTAAACCGCTGTGAAATTCTACCTGTTCCGCAGCGATGAATTGTCCTCAAAACGCAAAAAAGCGGAGCCTTTTTGCCCGAAAAAACGGACGGAAGGCTCCGCAAAGGGAAAAATATCTGATTTCAGGGTTTGGACATCTACGGTGCAGCGCACTTGAAAATTCGGGCTCAAAAAGCCCGCAAACCCGCATGAAACCTGAAAAAAATGGGACGACATCTATTTTGTCGTCCCTTCATGGAGCGGGAGAGGGGAATCGAACCCCCGTATTCAGCTTGGGAAGCTGATGTTCTGCCATTGAACTACTCCCGCAAAGATGCAATCTATCGAATGCTTTGCCATTTTACCATATTTTTATGGGGATTGCAAGAGAAAAATGCGGGGGAGAAACAAAATTATTTTTCGACGCAATTCTGCAAAAGTCAAGCATTTACTTTACATAACCCTATAAAATTTTGAACGGGAAAATATGTTCTTCGAATTTTTCCACACTTTCCACAAGGTTTTCCACATCAAAGATCGGATTTTCCTCAGTCCTCACACGGTTTTCAACGGTTTTATCAGAATTCCACTCATACGGCATGGTGGAAACAGGGGAAAACTTCCGTTAACATAATTACTTTTCTGTTTTTATTCATCCCGAAAACAAAGCGCTTTTGGTCCGGTATAGTACTCGATGGCACGGTGAATAAATTCCTCCGGTAAATCGAAGTATTCTGCAAGCTGCCAGGGTTCCCGGAATCCCTCCCGCATAGCGTCCTGGAGCGCGCTGTAGGGCAGACAGCGCTCAATGGCCCAGCGATTGGCTTTGTACTCATGGCGCTCTATCAGATCGAGCGGGCTGCTGATTCGATGTGTACAGCCGGTTGCGCAATGGCCAATTTCATGTGCGAGCACAGTTTTCATTTTCCTCAGACTGGAAAAGCAGACGGGATCCAGAAATATGGCGTATTTTCCACGGTATTCAATTGTGGCAGCTTCTGAAAAGCCTATCTCTTTCAGATACAGGCTGATTTGGTGCGCGCGCAAATCACTGTACAGCTGTGAAAGCTCCATCATTTGATTTCTCTTGCTTCCTTTCCTGTCAGAGCTCACCGTCGCCGGGCCGGATACATTCTTTTTCCTGCTCCTGCTTGAAAAAACGTGCAAGCTCCAGGAGCTTTTGCTTATTCTCAGGGGTCAGCTCCTTGGTTTCGTTGTGGAGCGCGTAGGTAAACGCGTCGAACGATATATCCTGTGTTTCCTCCGGTTCATTGCCCCGCAGGAGATTGTCAGCCGACACACCGAAATAAGCTGCAAGCCTCTGCAGCGTTGCACCGCTTGGCATCGAACCCTTTTTCCATTTGTTTACGGTGGAGCGCGAAAGCCCGATTTCTTCCGCTGCATGGGATTCGCTGACGCCCTTTCGCCTGCAAAGAGAACTGAAGTAATCGTAAAACATGCTTTCCTGCCTCCTGTTGATTCGATATCTGACGATGTAGTGATGAATTTAGAGAACAAAGATCTTAAAAATGTATACTAAAGTAAACTACTCAATAAATCTTCGCCCTTAATGGCTGCATATTTTTGGCTGTATATTTTTCTTGCTCGCCTGCCTTTTGTGCACCTGTACGCCGAAGAAAGTGCAGGCCGAAGAACGCGCACACAGGAGAAAGACTGTTTTCTTCCGATTCCGTATTTTAGAATAACGGACTTGCACAACGTGCAAAAGGTGTGTGGATACGGAAATTCAGGGCATACTGAAAAAGCGGGGCGGAGAGATCCCGCGGAAGGAGAGGATCAGAAATGAAAAAAGAAAAGCAGACTCCCGTTTCAGAGGATAAGCAGGCATATTTTCCATGGGAAACGGAAGAAGAGCTTATCGATCTGAGCAGTGTTGCGGCGGCAGGCGAATGTACAGGACTGGTACCCGCGCCTCCGGAGGGAGACGCGGAAGCCGAGGCCTATACTGATTTGTATCCGATTCCAAAGCCGCAGACGGAACACGGTTCCGGTATGCACGACCACTGAAAAGACCGGGCGAATCCCGTTGCGGATCGCCCGGCTTTTTGCGGGCTTTTCAAGTCTTATCCTTTTTCTGCGATCTTTCCGCGTTCGCAGGAAGGCGGCACCGGTTTCAGGGATATTATTTTCCGTTCGGCCTGCGTTTTCTGTTTGTACCTGAACGAGAGGAGGCCAAGCACTGCCGCTGCTCTTATGGGGGCGGTTTCCCAAAACCGGACGCTCGCCGACGTCTTGCTGCGTGAGAAGAAATCAATAATAGCGAACAACAGCCACAACTTTTCCGAGAATCGAGACGTCTGTGGCGTAAATTGGCTGATAGTCGGGGTTTTCGGGCTGCAGACGGATGCAGTCCTTGTCATGATAAAAGGTTTTGACCGTGGCTTCATCCTCGATCAGGGCAACGGCGATTTCTCCGTCGTGAACCGTTGGCGTCTGACGGGCAATGACAATATCCCCGTTGAGAATCCCGGCCATTTTCATGCTGTCGCCGCGCACGTTCAGCGCAAAGTATTCATCGCCGGTCCCATGAGGAGGAGAGAAGGGGACATATCCCTCGATGTGCTGCTCCGCCAGGATAGGCTGACCGGCAGCGACTCGTCCTACAATAGGGACCTGCACGGCGCTGCGCTCTCCGACAATATGGATCGCGCGGTTCAGGCCGGGGTCCCGAATAATGTAGCCCTCGCGCTCAAGCGTTTTCAGGTGCGCATGCACGCTTGACGTCGACCGCAGACCGGTGGCGTCGCAGATTTCCCGAACGGACGGCGGAAGGCCGTCGCGCGTCCGAAGCTTCAAATAATCATATACTTTTTGTTGGCTTTTTGTTAGCATCAATCATACACCTCGCTCGTCTGCTGTATCCATGACCGGCACAGATCCGGCTTTGACGTCGCCGCGCTGCGGATTCAATCGCAGCAGTCTGCCGCTGGATTAAAACAATTGACATATGTACGCTGCCTCTGCCGAGGTTTTCTGTGCTTATTATAGCATAGGTTCTCATAAAGGTCAAACAAATGTTTGTAATTAATGGGACAAAAATCACCCGGAATAATTCAAAGAATATTCATAGCATTGTAACAACTCTTTTGGGCAGTTTGGATATAATAAAGCTGTAATCAAGGAAATGGAGCCGCACCATTCTTTGATTCATGTTCTACCCTCCTCAATATACCCTCAAGCAAAAGAAAAAGCCGGTCCTTCGGGGCCGGTTTTTTCATGCCCAAAGCGCTTTCCGGCATTTTTTGTTAAGAGATTTCCTTTTTTAAGAAAGAAACCTGCAGCAATAATTTTTTCTGAAGATTCTTCTCAAAAAAGCTTTTTCCAAATTTGCTTGCGATTGTTCCCTTGCGGCGGCATATTTCGTTCTCTGCCCGGCAAAAATACGGGTGGAGGTGCACTGCATTATGAAATATGATAAGAAGCACGGAAAAAATACAAAAGGTTTTTACCTTGCTCTCGGCGTCTGCCTTCTGGCGGTCGGAGTGGCTGCGTGGACGACATATGACAGCGTGGTGAATTTTACTGCGCAGGATGAGGAGCTGTCCTCGCAGGCGTCTTATCAGGCAGCGGAAAAGACGGTAAGCGGCGTGAAGGAATCCGCGTCGTCTTCTCCCAGCCTGACGGCGGAACCCGACCCGGAGTCCTCCGCACCGGTATCCTCGGCCGCGCCGTCCTCTGCGGCGCCGAGCGAGCCGGAACCTGTCTCTCAGATTCCTGTGATCACCGAGGAAGAACCGGCTCAGGAAACGGCTGCCAGCCCTGACTCCGAACCGGAACAGGAGCCGGAAGCTCCCGCCCTGGAGACGCCGGAGAGCCTCGCCTATCCGATTGGAAAGAGCGTGTCTCAGCGCTTCAGCGGAGACTCCCCCGTCTATTCGGAGACCATGGGCGACTGGCGTGTGCACAGCGGCGCGGATCTTCCCGGGCAACCCGGTGAGACGGTGAAAGCCGCCTGTGAGGGGACAGTGACAAGTGTTGCGCAGGACGAGCTCTTCGGCGGCTGTGTTGTTGTGACGCAGGGAGACTTGGAGCTGCATTACTGCGGCGTCGATGACATTGCAGTGGAGGAAGGACAGACGGTGCAGACGGGAGATGCGATCGGTGTTCTCGGTGAAGTACCGTGCGAGAGTGTGGACGGCAGCCACCTGCATTTTGGGGTTAAGAGCTCCGGAAACTGGATCGATCCGCTTGAACTTCTGCAGTGATTTCGTTTCCCGTTTTTCAGTGATGCCTTTCGCGGACGGTTTGCCGCCGGCCGAAGTGTTGACGGGCAGGAAACCCCTGTGATACACTGAATCCAAAAGACTGCGGCCCGCACACGCGCGCTGCGGGTGTAAAGGAGGGGCGGCTGTGGAGTCTCCGAAGGCGGAACGGCTGCTGCGCGTCGGGCTGGTTCAAATGAATACGGTGCCGTGTGAAGCGGCCGAGAACCGGAAGACGGCGGAACGCCTCATCCGGCGGGCGGCGGAGGCAGGCGCGGATCTTGTGGTGCTGCCGGAGACCTGGAACGTCGGTTTTTTTCCCCGACGCTTTCTTGCCGATCTGGCGGAACCGGAGGACGGAGAAAGCCGTGCGCTTCTTTCGCGGCTTGCGAAGGAGCTTGGCGTCGCCGTGGCGGGAGGCTCTATTCCCACGCGCCGCGGCGGTTCTATCTGCAATACCTTCGTCTTTTACACGAACGAGGGGCGTCTGACTGCCGAGTACGACAAGCTGCACGCCTTCTCTCCTTCGGGGGAGGGGGCGTTTTTCCGCACGGGAGACCGGCTCTGCCTGTTTTCCGCCTGCGGCGTTCGCGCGGGTGTTCTTCTGTGCTACGATCTGCGTTTCTGTGAACAGGCGCGTCTGCTGGCTTTGGGCGGGGCGGGCCTTTTGCTGGTCTGTGCGCAGTGGCCCCGGGAGCGGCTTGCCCACTGGCGTCTGCTGACGATGGCACGGGCTGTTGAAAACCAGGCGTTTGTTTTGGCTGTCAACGGCTGCGGCATGTTCGAGGGGGTTCGGAGCGGAGGCGGTTCCATCGCCGTCTCTCCGTGGGGCGAGGTAATCTCCGAGGCAGGAGACGGGGAAGAACTTGTCCTTGCCGATTTGCAGCTTGAGGCTGTAAGGGAGGCGCGGCGCGCGATGAATGTGCTGGCAGATCGCCGTCCGGAGCTGTACGAGGGCTTGTCACGGCCTGTGCCGGATGTATTGTCTTTTGGCTCCGGGCGGCTGTTGAATTGAGATCCTGGATTGATGAGTTTTTGCGGGAGCGAAGCGGCGTCTGTCGGACCGTTTCGCTCCTTTTGCATTGCCGGAACATATGGCGGGCAAATCACAGAATGCTTCTGAAAAAGTTGTTGGTATCTGTCTTGTTTTATGCTATAATCTATAATCAACAGCAGAATTGGCGGTATGCCTTGCCGGATACGGCAGGAGAGCAGCCGTATCCGTGTACGCGGGTCTTTGGCGGCTCCGCGCAAAGAGGAAAATACCGCGCGTACTTTCCTCAGAGAGTGATATGAAAGACAGAAATGGATTGAGAATATGATATTCAGCAGTATAATTTATTTGTTTTTCTTTTTCTTGATTGTACTTGCGGCGTATTACCTCGTGCCGCGCCGGTGGAAAAATCTGTGCCTGGTGATTTTCAGCCTTGTATTTTACGCCTGGGGCGAGCCGGTCTACGTCCTTCTGATGATCCTGACCATTCTGGTGGATTATTGCTGCGGGCTGCTGATTGGGCGCTTTGCGGAGCGAAGGGGAGCCGCGAAGGCGGTCGTGCTCGGCAATGTGCTGATCAATCTCGCCCTGCTCGGTTGGTTTAAATATGCGGGCCTTCTCGTCTCGACCTTTGATCAGATTACCGGTCTCGGAATTTCGGTGCCGGAGGTCGCTCTGCCGATCGGCATTTCATTTTATACCTTTGAAAGCATTTCCTATGCGGTCGACGTTTACCGCAAGGAAGCGCCTCCGATGAAGAATCTGATCAACTTCGCCACGTATCTTTCGTTTTTCCCCCATCTTGTGGCCGGTCCGATCGTCCGGTACAGGAATCTGCAGGAGCAGGTGCTGTGCCGGCAGGAGACGCTGCAGAAATTCACCGCCGGCATGATGCGGTTCTGCCAGGGCTTGTTCAAAAAGGTGCTGTTAGCCAACAACCTGGCGGCGCTCGCCGACCGTGTGCAGTACATGGGGAATCCCTCCACGCTGGAAGCCTGGCTGGGAATTCTCGCGTATACCTTCCAGATTTATTTTGATTTCTCCGGTTACTCCGATATGGCGATTGGCCTGGGCAAGATGTTCGGCTTTGAGCTGCCGGAGAACTTCGATCATCCGTATATTTCCCAGAGTGTCGGAGAGTTCTGGAGGCGCTGGCACATGACCCTCGGAGGCTGGTTCCGCGAGTACGTGTACATCCCGCTGGGAGGCAACCGGAAGGGGACGCTGCGCACGGTGCGCAATCTTGCCGTTGTCTGGGTGCTCACCGGTCTGTGGCACGGCGCAAGCTGGAATTTTGCTCTCTGGGGCGCGTACTATGCCGTGCTGATCATCTGCGAGAAGCTGTTCCTGAACCGCCTGCTCGCGAAAATTCCCGTGTTTTTCCGCTGGCTGTATTCGTTTGTCGCCGCCGTTGTCGGCTGGGCCTTTTTCTCCTATACGGATATTGGGGCGGCGTTCCGTGTGATTGCAGCCATGTTCGGTTTCCCGGGCTCGGGAACCGATTCGCTGGGAATGTATGCTCTGCTGACTTACGGGTTTACGCTTTTGGTTGCGGCTGTGTGCTGCGTTCCCGCCGCCGGCGCGTTCCTTGAGCGTTTGCGCACTTCCGGCAAGCCCGGAAAAATTGTCTGGAGCGCCGGGTTCCTGGTTTTGTTTGTGCTGAGTATCGCTTTCCTTGTGGATAACTCGTACAATCCCTTCCTTTACGCCAAGTTCTGAAAGGCTTCGGGAGATTCCTCCCGATTTCGCTGTTGCTTGATACTTTAAGGAGTTTTCTTCAATGAAAATACAGAAAGTAAAAGAAGAATGGAAGAAATGCGAGCCGGAATTTGCCGTGCTCACGGTGGTGCTGCTGCTTTTTCTGGTGATAGGCTGCGCGTGGATCCTGTTTGCCCCGAAGGAGGATTTCTCCGAGGATGAAAACCGTGCGCTCGAGCCTACGCCCAAGCTGAGCGTTTCCTCGCTGCTTGACGGTACGTTTATGGATTCGGTGGAAGCGTATGTCGGCGATCATTTCCCGATGCGCAAGCAGTTCATCTCACTGTATACCACGGCGCAGTATACGATGGGCAAGCGGGACGTGGGAGGAAATTACACGGCCCAGCCCGCCGAGGGAGGCGTTTATTTCGGAAAGGAGGGGCATTTGTACGAAGTGCTCCTTCCCGATCGGACGGGAACGTTTGAGGAGAACGCACAGGCGCTGGTCAATTTTGCAAAAGCGGTGGACGTGCCGGTTTATCTGCTGGCCGCTCCCTCCGGAAGCCAGGAGCAGTCCGAGATGCTTCCCCTGTTTGCCCCGAATCACAACCAGCGGGAGGAGCTGCAGCTTCTGCGCGAGCTGGCGGGGGACGACGCGGTTGTCGTCGATACGTTTGACGCGCTCAGCTCCATCAACGGCGATTATTATTACAAGACAGACCATCACTGGAATACCTTCGGCGCGTACGCGGCCTATCAGGTGCTGTGCGGGGAAATGGGGCTGGCAGCAACGCCGCTTGACGACTATGAGCTGTGCACTGTGACCCAGCCGTTTTACGGAACGCTGTACTCCAAAGCGGTTTCGTTCTTCCAGATGCCTGACATGATGTACCTGCCTGAGCTCAAGCAGCCGCAGAATGTTGTCCAGTACGTCAACGGCACCGAGGCGCGGGAAGGGATTTACTGGGAAGAGTATCTTGATACGAAGGACAAGTATTCCGTTTATCTTGGCGGCAACCGGGGCGTCGACGTGGTCAAGAACGCGGATGTGACGAACGGCCGCAAGCTTCTGATCCTGAAGGATTCCTACGCGAACAGTATGATTCCTTTCCTGATGACCAATTTCTCGGAAATTCATCTGATCGATCTGCGATACTATAATTTCAATGTATACGATTATATCGAAGAGCAGGGGATTACGGATGCTGCGGCAATTTACAGCGTCAAGCAGCTCTGTGACGTGTCGATTGCCAACAAGCTGATTGTGCGCTGACAGCCTGAATTGACAAGCCGCGGCGCGCGGGCTATAATCGTATCAGAAAAAGAGACGGCGGAAATCCCCGCGTCTCGCATCATATCATGCCGCCGTGTCCGGCAGGGTGCGTCCGGACGGCGCTGAGGAGAGAAGCAGCAATGAAAACGTTTCAGTGGACGATGCAGGATGAACTTGGTCTGCACGCGCGCGTCGCGGGCGAGCTTGTCAAATGTGTTGCGGCGGGAACCAGCCGCGTAACGCTCGAGAAGGCCGGCAAAACGGCCGATGCTTCGCGTCTGTTTGCCGTGATGGCGCTCTGCGTCCGCCAGGGCGAGGTCGTGACCGTAACGGTCGAGGGCCCCAATGAGGACGCGGACTGCGCGGCGCTGCAGGAATTCTGCGAAAAGAATTTCTGAGCGGGCCGCGATCCATGAATAAAATCAGGGGAATTGCAACCTCCGGAGGCGTGGCCTTCGGTCCTGTCCGTTTTGTCGGCGCTCCCTCCCACCAGGTCGTCATGAACAAAGCGGAAAATCCGGCGCAGGAGCTTGTGCGGGCCGAGTGGGCGCGCGAGGCTGCGAAACAGGAATTGGAGGAGATTTGCCGGACCGTCGGCCGCGAATTCGGCGACGTATGCGAAAAAATCTTTCAGATTCACAGGATGATGCTCGACGATGAGGATTTTCGGGAAGCAATCCGCCGGGCTATTCAAACAGAGGGCTGGTGCGCCGAGTACGCCGTGCGACGCGCAACCGGCCAGTTGACCGCAATGTTCTCCGGCATGGAGGACGCTTATATGCGCGCGCGTCTGGCGGATGTGCAGGATGTGGGGCAGCGAATGCTGCGCGCACTGGATCCCGCCCTCGACGAGTTTCCGCCTTTGCCGGAGGGCTGTGTGGCGGCGGCGCCGTATTTTATGCCCAGCCAGATCCTCCGTCTGTGCGGGAACGGCGTTCTCGGCTTTGTAACGCGGGAGGGTTCGCGCACGAGCCATGCGGCGATTCTTGCCCGGATGCTCAGCGTCCCGGCGGTGTCGGCTCTTGGCGCTTCCTACAGCCGTCTGTATGACGGCGGAGTCGTCATAGCGGACGGCTTTACCGGCGACGTCGTGCTGGATCCGGACGAGGAGACCTCGAAAGCGTACCGGGCCTTTGAGCGCAGGCCCGCGCTCGGAGAAGAAGCGCTCGGACAGCTGCGCACGCTTCCGGCCCGCACCCGGGGCGGAAGGGCTGTCAAGATTCTTGCGAAAATCTGGAAGCCGTCGGATCTGCCGCTTGTGCTGGAAAGCGGGGCGGAGGGCGTCGGCTTGTTCCGCACGGAATCTCTGTACCGGAACCGGACCGCTCCCCCTACGGAGGAGGAGCAGTACCGCGTCTATGTTTCGCTGGCCCGTCAGCTTGGCGATCGGCCGCTGACCATCCGTACCGTGACGAGTGACGGAAACCTGCGGAATCTTGACGAGGAAACCAACCCCGCGATGGGAGTGCGGGGCATTCGTTTTTCGTTTGAAAACCCGGATCTGTTCCATACACAGCTGCGCGCGATTTTGCGCGCAGCGGCGGATCACCGGATTGCCGTTACTCTTCCGATGGTGACGAGCGCCGGCGAGCTGCGCCATGCCCGGCGTGCGCTGCTGCGCGTGATGGGAGAGCTTCGCGAGGAGGGCGTTCCCTTCGGAGAGGCGGTTCCCGTCGGCGTGATGATTGACACCCCGGCTGCCGCTCTGATTGCGGAGGAGCTGGCCCGAGAGGCGGATTTCTTTGACGTGGGAACCAACGGCCTGACGCAGTTTGCGCTTGCCGCAGATCGCTCCAATCCGGCGGTGTCCACGCTGTACGATTTTCACCATCCCGCTGTGTTGGAGTTGGTGCGCCGCGCTGTGTTTGCGGCGAAAAATGCCGGGATTCCTGCGGTTGTCTGTGGGGATGCGGCCGGCGATCCGCGGCTGCTCGGTTATTTTCTCGGCCTCGGCGTTGAGGCTCTCTCGGTTGCGCCGTCCTCCGTGCTGGAACTGCGGCGTGCCGTTCGATCCATGGAATAGCGCGGAAATGAAATTGTGCGCCGCCGGCCTGTTCGCGCGGCGCGCTTTTTTATAAACGAACGGTCTGCCGGACCGTCGGGAAAGGAATGCCGATGATCAAGGAAAACCAGAAAATTTTTAATTTCCTTTTCGCTGTCTTCAACGCGCTGCTGTGCGTGCTTGCAATGGTCTGCGCGTTCGGCGTCCGTTTTTACGTGCTCAGCGGCGAGCGCGGCGTCCATTTCACGTACTATATGCAGCTGACGGCGATGACCGTTCCGGTTAATTTTCTCCTCAGCCATTCCTTTGGCCTGAACGATTCGTTTCGGAGGAAAAACCTGATTACCGAGATCGGCAAGGTGATCGAGGTCAGCTGTCTCGACGTTCTCTTCGTCTTTCTGCTCAGCTTTATGCTCAAGGAGGTCAACGTCTCGCGCGGCGTCGTCCTGCTTTTCGGCGCGTTCAACGTGCTTTTTTCCACCGTGGAGCGTGTGGTGGTGCGCAAGACGCTGCGGGCGCTGCGGCGGCACGGCTACAATCTCAAGCATATTGTGATGGTCGGGTGGACAAGCGTTTCGGGGGATTTCTGCCGCCGTTTGATGCAGAATAAAAACCTTGGCTACTGGATTGACGGCTATGTTTCCGATCGGGAGGAAGAGACGGGAAGCCTCGGCCTGCCCTATCTGGGAGGATATGACAGCCTGCCCGGACTTCTTGCGCCGAAGGGGGTCGACGAGGTGGTCGTCTCTCTCGAGGAGAAGGATTTCGGCCTGCTCGGCCACATCATTGAGGTCTGCGAGCAGGAGGGCGTGAAGTCGAGTCTGCTGCCGTTTTATACCAAGTACATGCCCATGCGTCCGTATATTGACGAGGTGGAGGGGATGCCTCTCATCAACCTCAGGCGCGTGCCGCTCGATAATCTGCTCAACAGCTTTGTCAAGCGCAGCTTTGATATCTTCTGTTCGCTTCTTGGCCTTCTTCTGCTTTCTCCGTTCCTTCTTGCCGTTGCGATCGGGGTGAAGCTCAGTTCTCCGGGGCCGGTTATTTACAGCCAGGAGCGGGTAGGGCTGAACAAAAAGGTGTTTACCATGTACAAGTTCCGCTCCATGGCCGTGGAGGGCAACGCCGACAAGACCACATGGGGGACGAGGGGCGATCCGCGGCGCACGCGCTTCGGAACCTTTCTGCGCAAATACAGCATTGATGAGCTGCCTCAGCTTTTTAACGTTCTCCGGGGTGACATGAGCCTCGTCGGCCCGCGGCCGGAACGCCCGTTTTTTGTGGAGAAGTTCCGGGAGGAGATCCCGCTTTATATGATTAAGCACCTTGTCCGTCCCGGAATGACGGGATGGGCGCAGGTCAACGGCTGGCGCGGCGATACTTCCATTGCCAAGCGGATCGAATGCGATATTCATTATATTGAGAACTGGTCGTTCCTGTTGGATCTCAAGATCCTGTTTCTTACCGTTTTCCGCGGCTTTGTCAACCATAGCGAGGACGAGGAGTAAGGTCTTCTTCGCCTTTGCCATTCAGTAAGCCGTGCGGCGGCTGCCGCGCGGGGAAAGAGAGGAATCTGCTTTTGGTACCGTTTTTAATTTTGCTGCTGATTGTGCTTGTGCTCGGCGTTCTGCTCTGTGAGTGGAAGAGGGACGCCGCCTCCGTCCGTTCGAGAGATTTGATTTTCCTGTGTGCGGCAGGCGCGGCGCTGACGCTGTTTGCTGCCCTGCGGGGAAAGAGCGTCGGCATCGACTACCAGATGTACGAGGAATATTTCCTCTCCATGCGGGAGGGAGGGGCGGGGTTCCTGTTCTCTTCCGAGAACCAGTACCGGCTTGAGTGGGGGTACAGCCTGCTCAACTATCTTGTCTCCCTTGTCTCGGGGGACGTGCGCGTTTTCATGGCTGTGGCCGCCGTGCTGATCATGGGCCTGACATGCGTTTTCATTGCGCGCTATTCGCCCTCGTGGTGGCTGAGCGTCTATGTCTTCCTGAGCTTCGGCTTTTTCAACAACTCGCTGTGCTTCATCCGTCAAAGCATTGCCATTGCGATCTTTCTGTTTGCGGTTCCTTTCCTTAAGGAGAAAAAGCTTGTTCCGTATCTCGTCGTGGTGGTGCTTGCAGCCTCGTTCCACAAGGCTCTGTTTATCATGGTGGTGCTGTATTTCATCGCCCATATTCCGGTGAATTGGAAATCGCTCACAGCCTATGGGGTATTGACAGCCCTTGTTCTTATTTTCAGCTGGCCGCTTTTCCATTTTGTGACGCAGTTTGTGTATCAGTACTACGCGACGGAGTCGGGGCTGTATTATATGGAGGGGCGCGACTGGCAGACGGCCTTTGTTCCGGTGGTGTATATGCTGGTCATTGTCGGACTGCGCGGCTTTTTGCTGCGCCGGGATCCGAGAAACGTCGTTCTCGTGAACTTCTCCATCTATGCCGGTCTGCTCTATATTATGACCTGCAAGCATTTTCTCTTCCAGCGCTTCGGCATGCTTTTCTTCACGGCCGCCATTCTGGTGATTCCGGAATTCCTCGTTTCGCTTGACGCTGACCGGGAAAAGCTCGCGGAGCTGGAGAGTGTTCCCGCCGTGCGTGCTTCCAAAAAGAGCGGGCAGCGCAAAAAGGAATCGCATGAACGCCGCGAGGAGCGTATGGCCCTGCGGAACCGGAAGTATTATTACCGCTATTCTGTCGTGGCTCTCGTCTGTATCGGCCTGCTTTATTACGTGTGGATGCTGATGCAGGATCGCACGATTCTTCTGCCGTACGTCACTTTCTTCCAGCAGTGAGGAGGCGGAACGCGTGAGACGGATTCTGTTCTGCGCCTCCACGGCTTCGCATCTCAAGCGTTTTCATCTGCCGTACCTGCGGGCCTTTCGGGAGGCGGGCTGGGAGGTTTGGACTGCGGCGGACACAGCGGAGAAAGTGCCGTATGCCGATCGGTCGGAGGCGCTTCCGCTGGTCAAAAGCATGACGAGCCCCCAAAACGCACAGGCCGTCCTGGCCGCGCGGAAGCTGCTTGTCGAGGGCCGGTTTGACGCGGTCAGTGTGCACACGACTCTTGCGGCCGCCGCTGTGCGCGGCGCTGCCCTGACGATGAAGAATCGTCCCAGAATTTTCTACACCTGCCACGGCTATCTTTTTTCCGGGGCGGACAGCGCGGCGCGGCGCGCGATGTATCTCGCGCCGGAGAAGCTTTGCGCTCCTGTAACGGATGTTCTCATGGTGATGAACCGTGAGGACAGGGAGATTGCCGTGAAACACCGGCTTTCCGCGGACGGCGCGGTTCGCTTCATTCCCGGCATGGGAGTGGAGTTTTCCCGCTACGCGAGGCATTTTTCCGGGGAAGAGCGTCTCGCCGCCCGCCGCCGCTTTGGTTACGGCGAAAAGGATTTTCTGTTTGTCTATGCAGCGGAATTTTCTGCGAGGAAAAACCATGCGTTTCTGCTGCGCGCTTTTGCGGGTACGGCCCGGCGCTGTCCGAACGCGCGCCTTTTGCTCGCGGGAAACGGTGCGCTGCGGAACCAGTGCATCCGGCTTGCGCAGGAGCTTGGCGTTTCCGGCCGCGTCCTCTTCGCGGGCGAGCTTTCCGGCATGGAGGCCATTTACCCGATGTGCGACGCAGCCGTCTCCACGAGCCGCAGCGAGGGACTGCCCTTCAATGTGATGGAGGCGATGGCCGCCGGGCTGCCTGTCGCCGCGACGCAGGTTAAGGGGCATGAAGACTTGATCCGCCCCGGGGAGAGCGGTCTGCTGTTCTCTCCGGACAGCCCGCATGCGGCCGCGGAAGCCATGACGGCTCTGTACCATTCGCCCGGGCTGTGTGCAAAGCTGGCGGATTCTGCCTCGCGGTCCCTGAACCGTTATGAGCTTTCCGCCGTCATGCCGCAAATTTTGTCGGTTTACCGGGAGTTTTTCCCCGGTGAGATTTAAAGGCCGCCGCAGGCGTTTGTGTGGAACGCCTGCGGCGGCCTTTTGCATGGGAATGAAAGGATGCTCTTTGTCTGATTCATAAAAAAGGAAAAAGCGGCCGGGATTGTCTCTTCTGTGCATGAAAGAGGGAAATACCCTGCAAAAGAGCAGAGAATCCCCCTGCACAGAGGGCAATTTGTGTGAATTTAGACGATTCTTCGGCGAAAAAACGGAGTTTTTGGGATTTTTATTGAAAATGGGGCGTGCTCGTAGTATAATTCATAACATTAAAGCGATGCTTTACGAACTTAGAAGGCGAGACCTCCGGATCCGGAAGTCCGTCCTCACCAGGAGGGTATGATTGCAATGAAAAAGCGTATTCTCGCAGCTCTGATGGCTGTCATGATGCTCGGCGCGTTCTCCGGCTGCTCCAACGACGGCGGTTCCGCCGACGCCGGCGACTCCGACACGATCCGCATCGGCGGCCTTGCTCCTCTTACGGGCGACGCCTCCAGCTACGGTGTGGCCGTCAACAACGGTATTCAGATGGCGATTGAGGACATCAACGCAGACGGCGGCATTGGCGGCAAGCAGATTGAGTACATTTATTATGATGAGAAGGGCGACGCGACCGAGGCTGTCAACGCTTACAACAAGCTTGTACAGGACGACAAGGTTGTGGCGATCATCGGCGACGTGACGACGAAGCCGACGCTGGCCGTGGCTCAGCAGTCCCAGCAGGACAACATTCCGATCATTACCGCCTCCGCTACCGCTGCTGAGGTGACGCTGACCGGTCCGAACATTTTCCGTGCCTGCTTCACCGACCCGTTCCAGGGCGAGCTGATGGCGTCCTACGCAGCTGAGAAGCTCGGCGCTTCCACGGTGGCCGTTCTCTATGATATGGCGGATGACTACTCCTCCGGCATTGCCGAGGCGTTCGTCGCGAAGGCCGGCGAGCTTGGCCTGACGGTTGTCGCCGAGGAAAAGTATCAGGACGGCGACGTTGACTTCAAGAGCCAGCTGACAAACATCAAGGGCCAGAACCCTGACGTGCTGTTCCTGCCTGTTTACTATGAGGATCTCCGTCTCATCTCCGCGCAGGCGAACGAGGTCGGCGTAACCTCCACGCTGTGCGGCGCGGACGGCTGGGATTCCGTTCTCACCGACAACTTTGACTCGAGCGTGCTTGACGGCGGTGTTTTCTGCAGCCAGTACAGCACCGAGAGCACCGACGAGCGCGTGCAGAACTTCATCTCCACCTATAAGGAGAAGTATGAGATTGACCCGAACATGTTTGCCGTGCTCGCCTATGACGCGACTTACATGATGGCGACCGCGATTGAGAACGCCGGCAGCACTGACTCCCAGGCTATCATTGACGCGATGGCCGCTCTCGAGTACGACGGTCTGACCGGTCACATGACCTTTGACGAGGATCGCAACCCGCAGAAGTCCGCGGTTATCGTCTCCATCCAGGACAACGCCTACAAGTTCGTTGAGAACTATGATCCCGAGCAGTAAGCTTGCAGAATAACTGAATGGAAGGCAGCGCCCCGCCGGGAACGGAACACGAAACGGCGGGAAACTGCCCTGACGTGCCCGCCGGGCGCGTTTGCCAAAAGGGGATGATTTCGGTCACCCCCTTTTGGATTATCTTGAGGCAGGAGGGACAGGAATGGAATTTCTCACGCAGATCATCAACGGCCTGAGCCAGGGCAGTATTTTTGCTCTGGTCGCGCTCGGCTACAGCATGGTCTACGGCATCACGCAGCTCATCAATTTCGCGCACGGCGACATCATCATGGTCGGTGCGTACGCGACGTACGTTATGCTGATTCTGGCCGGAACGCCGCTTTGGGCCGCGATCCTCGCGGCGGTGCTGTTCTGCGCCATTGTCGGTGTTGTCATCGAGCAGGTGGCGTATCAGCGTCTTCTCAACAAGAACGCGCCGCGCATTTCTCTGCTCATCACGGCGATTGGTGTGAGCATGCTGCTGCAGAACCTTTTTCAGCTCATTTTCAAGTCTGACGCCAAGTCTGTGTCCAACGTCCTGCCGAGCTTCCCGATTCCGATCGGCCCGCTTGAGATCAGCAGCGTAACGCTGATCACGATCGCGACCTCCGTCGTGATCATGGTGCTGCTCCAGATTCTTGTCAAGAAGACGCGGATCGGCAAGGCCATGCGTGCGACGAGCGAGGATGCGGGCGCGGCCAAGCTTATGGGAATCTCCTCGCGCAACACGATTGCCTTTACTTTCGCCGTCGGTTCCGGTCTTGCCGCCGTCGGCGCGGTGCTGTATGTCGGCGCTTACCCGTCGATCACACCGTACATGGGAAGCCTGCTTGGCCTGAAGGCCTTTGTGGCGGCTGTGCTCGGCGGTATCGGCAGCATTCCGGGCGCCATGATCGGCGGTCTTCTCATCGGCCTTGCGGAGAGTTTGACGAAGGCGGCCGGTCTGTCGCAGATTACCGACGCCGTCGTGTTCGGCATTCTGATTCTCGTTCTCCTGCTTAAGCCTACCGGGCTTTTGGGGCGGAACGTGAAGGAAAAGGTGTAAGGGAGGTGCGGCTTTCGTGACGAATCAAAAGAAAACGGGACTTGTCCCGAAAAATAAGCTTCTCTCCTACGCGGTGAACGCGGCGCTGCTCCTCGTGACCTATTTCCTCTTCTTTGCCCTCATCGCGAACGGGACCATCAACCGCTACACCTCCGGCATCATGACGACGATGTTCATAAATATCATCCTCACCGTCAGCCTGAACCTCGTGAGCGGCTTCCTTGGCCAGCTTGTGCTCGGTCACGCGGGCTTTATGAGCGTCGGCGCGTACACGGCGGCTCTGTTTACGCTCTATTCCGGCCTGCCCATTACCATCGCCTTCCCGATCGGCATTGTTCTTGCGGGCGTGGTTGCGGCGGTATTCGGCATTATCATTGGTGTGCCGGCTCTGCGTCTGCGCGGCGATTATCTTGCCATCATTACTCTTGGCTTCGGCGAGATCATCCGTGTGATCATCTTAGCCTGTGACTTCACCGGCGGTGCGAAGGGTCTGCGCGGAATTCCGACGATCCTGCCGCAGGGCAGCGATGCGACGAGCCTGTCCCTTGCGAAATATTCCTATGTGTTCTGGCTGGCGGTTCTCACCGTTGCCGTGATTTGGGCCTTTGTCCGTTCCCGCCACGGCCGCGCCGTCATTGCTATCCGCGAGGACGAGATCGCCGCGGAGGCCTCCGGTATCCACACGACGTATTACAAGCTCTTTGCTTTTGTGATGGCCGCCTTTTTTGCCGGTGTGGCCGGTTCCCTGTATGCCCATCATATCGGTGTACTCGATCCCAGCAAGTTCAACTTTGACTACTCGGTGGAGATTCTTCTGATGGCGGTGCTTGGCGGTCTTGGTTCCATCACCGGATCGATCATTGCCGCGGTTGTGCTGACGATTCTGCCGGAATTCCTGCGCGGCTTTGAGGATTACCGTATGCTGATTTACGCGGTGATCCTGATTATTGTGATGCTGTTCAAGCCCTCCGGCCTCATGGGGCAGCACGAATTCTCGCTCTCCGGTATCGCTGCGCGTCTCAAGGCGGGGAAAGTCCGTCCTGCGAAAAAGGGAAAGGGGGAGTGAGCCGTGGCATTGACTGATAAAACGCAAGCCGCTGCAGCGGCGAAGGCTGATCGGCCCGTTCTGGAAACCGAGAATCTCGGTATTGTGTTCGGCGGTCTGCATGCGGTGGAGGACGTCCACTTTTCTCTGAAGCGGGAGCAGATCATGGGATTGATCGGCCCGAACGGTGCAGGCAAAACGACGGTCTTCAACCTTTTGACCGGCGTTTACACCCCGACCACCGGTCAAATTATGCTCGAGGGAGAGAGCCTCCTCGGCAAGAAAACGTACCAGATTACAAAGCTGGGCATTGCCCGTACGTTCCAGAATATCCGTCTGTTTAAGGATATGTCAGTGCTCGATAACGTGCGCGTTGCCATGAATCAAAAGATGAAATATTCGGCTCTCGCCGGAATTCTCGGGCTGCCCTCCTACTGGCGCGAGGAGGCTGAGATTGAGGAGAAGGCCATGGAGCTTCTGCGCGTGTTTCATCTGGAAGGAAACGCTTCCGATCGAGCCAAGAATCTTCCTTATGGCCAGCAGCGTAAGCTGGAAATTGCCCGTGCGCTTGCCGCGGATCCGAAGGTGCTTCTCCTCGACGAGCCCGCGGCCGGCATGAATCCGACCGAGACGGCGGAGCTCATGGAGACGATCAAGCTGATCCGCGATCGCTTCCATGTTGCGATTCTGCTCATTGAGCACGACATGAGCTTTGTCATGGGAATTTGCGAGCACCTTGTTGTGCTCGATTACGGCCGTATCATCGCTTCCGGCACGCCGGAAGAGGTTCGCACGAACCCGAAGGTGATTGCCGCGTATCTGGGAGGTGAGTGAGATGGCTGAAAACAACGTGATGCTTTCCGTCCAGGATCTCGAGGTCTATTACGGCTCAATCCATGCGATTAAGAAGATTTCCTTCGATGTTCGCGAGGGCGAGATTGTCACTCTGATCGGTGCGAACGGCGCGGGCAAGACCACGACGCTCCATGCCATCAGCGGCCTTGTCAAGGCCCGTTCCGGCGAGATTTCCTTCTGCGGCTCCAACCTCCGTTCCATGGAGGCTCACAAAATCATTCGTCTCGGCCTTGCTCAGGTGCCGGAGGGACGCCGTATTTTCGCGAGTATGACGGTGCAGGAGAACCTCGAAATGGGCGCCTATATCCGCCGCGACCGCGATAAGATTCAGCAGGATTATGAGCGTATTTTTGACCGTCTGCCTCGTTTGAAGGAGCGGCGCCGTCAGATTGCCGGTACGCTTTCCGGCGGTGAGCAGCAGATGCTGGCGGTTGGCAGGGCGCTGTTGTCGCGTCCGGAACTTTTGATGATGGACGAACCTTCGCTTGGCCTTGCGCCGCTGATTATTAAAGATATTTTCAACATTATTCAGTACATCAATTCCAAAGGCATGACGATACTTTTGATTGAACAGAACGCCAACATGGCGCTGAAAGTTGCCCACCGTGCCTACGTGCTTGAAACAGGTAAAATTACCATGAGCGGCACCGGCGCCGAACTTTTGGAAAATCCTGAAATCAAAGCCGCTTACCTTGGCAAAAAGAAAAAATAAAAAAGAGAGTAATGCACAGCAAAGTGCATTACTCTCTTTTTTACGCAATATTACTTCGTAAATTTTTTAACGCCTGCTTATGGTGCTTTGTTACCATGGCAGGCGTTATTTTTAAGTGGGCGGCAAGCTCCTTGCCGCTGTAACCATCAAAGTACAGGGCTTTAATGGTGTTTCTTTGTTTTTCTGTGAGTTTTTTAAGCGCGAGTTTCAGCAAAATGGCAAGTTCCTCGCGCTCAATAATGTTATCTGCAAGCGCCGGCAAATCCGCATCGTCACCGGCGGGCAAGGGGGCGGTGTTTTCTTCTTCCTTCCAAATTTTGCGCATTGCATCATATAAAGCGTAATGAATTCTGCATCTAACATAACCGGCAAAGTGCGTAAAATCTGCACCGTTGTAGTTTAACACTAACTCTATAAATTTTAAACGTGCTAAGCTCAAGCCTTCCTCATAGTCTAAGCCTTTATAAAAAATCTCGCGTTTCATCTCGCGGCGGAAAAGCGGCTCATAAAAAATGCAAAGTTGTTCCAAAGCAGCTTTATCGCCGTTTTGTGCGGCGGTAACTAATTGCTGCGTTAAGGCAGCCTGCGCCTCATAATCGGTTTTGGTTACCACGTTGGGCAGGGGGTTGTTAATAAAATTTTTACTTGCTTTCATCATTAAAAGCCTCCTGTGATAAAAAATTTTGTACGCTTAACCGTGGCCACGCAAAAGCGACGTGAAAATGATTATACGAAAGAGGGTGAACTTTGTCAAGCCCCTGTTAAGAAAAAATTTACATTTTTGCTAAAAAGGCAAAAACTGCTTAACACGCACAGCGCAAACTGCGTATTGCCGCTAAACTGCGCAGCCAACGTACACTGCCGGTAGGGAAAAGTAATCAAGACCAGAAAAAGTTTGATTTACGCTAACCAAAATGTCTTGATGGGGGGGAAGATTGTGATAAAATAGTTTTACATAAACTGCATTTGTACAAAATGCCAAAGATAAAGGAGCGATTATGATGACGAAAAATTTAAAAAATAAGGTTTTGCTTTCGGTATTTGCCGGAGCAATGGTATTTAGCTGTGCGGCATCGGCGGCGGAAATAGAAATTGACGGAACGGATTTTCCTGATAATGTAAGTGGAGCAGAAGATGTACGGGAATGGGCCGAAAAAAATAATTTAAAATATGAAATGAATGAGCTTTTAGGATATAGAAATATAATTTTAGCCAATGAAGATTCAAAAATAAAATTGACAAATTTTAAAGATGATGACGTTAGTTTTAGTAATGTAGGATATGTTGATGATTGTGAAAGTTTGGAAACAGTTATAGGCAAAAGTGATTTTGAGGCACAGAATGCTGATGAATTATCAAATAATACAATTACAGTTGACAATTCTAATTGTGCTTATGTATATGGTGCTTATTCTAAAAAATATGATACTACTAATAATACTGTGAAGATTAAAGATCAAAGTGAAGTTACTTTAGTTAATGGTGCATTTTCGACCAAATCCAGTAATGGCAATCGTGTAGAAAT
>ERZ779885.1118-NODE-1118-length-28292-cov-8.443461_pt1 | contig 28292 bp, 27 predicted proteins | sample MGYA00511554_ERZ779885 | MGnify/ENA primary metagenome ERZ779885 (study PRJEB29588, sample SAMEA2160998) | human gut metagenome | biome: human gut; feature: human-associated habitat; material: faeces | place: Denmark | collected 2008/2010 ... | reverse complement strand
CATCTGTGCCGCAGTCCGGATAAACACTCAAAAAGGACACCTTTTATTGTATAATTATGTTACCCCACAAACATACGAAAGAAGGTGTCCTTAATGAAAAATTAGCATTGAAGAAACTGCTAACTTATATGAAAAGTGTATACAAAATTCCACAAAAAATCAAGGGTTTATCCGATGAAAGAAAAAGAAAATCCATCCCGTTGTTTAATATCGTTATGCCAGTGCTGATTTTCCTGATGCTTCAGTATGAAAGTTTTCACACCATTTTTTCAGCGCCGGAAAGCATGGAGAAACGACCGAAAAACTGTATCCGTGGAAAAATCCCAAAAGTTGATGCAGTCAGGGATCTTCTTTCCCGGATTGATCCAAAAGAAATCGAGGAAATTCACGCGCAGACGATTGATGTTCTGAAACGCAACCGCGTATTTCGGGAAGGAACCATAGGCGGATATGTTGCGGCAGGGATTGATGGGGGGGAATTATTCAGCAGTACAAAAAAGTCCTGTCCAGACTGCCTGAGCCGGAAGAACGGGACGGGGAAGACAGAATACTTTCATCGAAGTGTGGTATGTATGACGGTAGGAAAATCGCCGCATGTGATCTTTGGGCAGGAAATGCTGAAACCCAGAGATGGTTCAGAAAAAGATGAAGGGGAACTGACAGGAGCGAAAAGGCTCATCCGGCATTTAAAGAAAAGGCATGGTCATTTCGCAGATGTGATTGTGGCGGATGCGCTGTACCTGAATGCCCCGTTTATCAATACTTTGAAGGAATGCGGTTTAGAAACGGTAATCCGTCTGAAAGATGAAAGAAGGCTTCTGTTTCAGGATGCGGAAAGCATGTTTCAGCGGGACGAGGGGAGAAAAAGGAGCTTCAGGAAGGGAAAAAAGAGTATTGAAGTCTGGGATCTTTCCGGATTTGAGATAGACCTTACCTGGACGATATCTTAAGCGGACTGAAATACGAGGATGGCCACTACGATCTCGTGAGTCTTTCCGACAAGGATTATCAGAAAAAACTGGATGTCCAGATTGCCTACTGGGATAAACTGAAAAATGAAATTCAGAAGGTCAAATCCGGAGAAAACGGAACGGCGGATCTGGTAGACATGAGCGAGACGTATTTCCAGATGGCAGATGAAACGGTTGCCGCAGTCAAAGTTTCCCATGCCAACCGCCAGCTGGAACAGAAAGCCTACATCGACCTTCACACGGGACTGCCGAACAAGAGCAAGTGCGAAGAGCTGTTCCACAATGTGGAATTCATCAAAACTCCTACCGCCTGTATCGTCTTTGACATGAACAACCTGAAACGCGTCAACGACAGCCTCGGCCACTCCATCGGCGACCAGCTGATTCTGAACTTTGCCCGGCTGCTGCGAAACTCGATTCCCGCGAAGCATTTCGTAGGAAGATACGGCGGCGATGAATTTATGGCGGTCATCTATGATGCAACCCGCGAAAGCATCACAGAAATCCTCACAGAGTTTCAGAACGAAGTCGAACAGTTCAACGGCTACGGAACCCAGTTCCGCATCAGCTATTCCCACGGCTTGGCACTTTCCACCGATTACAACGAATGTACGCTCCGCACGCTGTTTGACAAAGCAGATAAATATATGTATGAAAACAAGCAGCAGAGCAAGCAGGGACGCCAGAACTAAAGAAACGCCGGAACCGGAAATATCTTATCGCCGGTTCTGGCGTTTTTTCTTGCTGTTTCTCTTTTATTTTTTTGCAAACGCTTCTATCTGCGCATATCCCGCTGAAAAATCAATGGGTTCCTCCCGCAGCTTCTTTCTGACCGCATCGCGTCCTTCCTGATCTGCCAGCACTTTCTGGATTTTATCGGCAAACTGCATCACATCCAGCGGACAGAGATATCCGTTTTCCCCATCCCGGATCTGCTCGCGCATGGACGGAATATCGGAAGCGATGATGACCTTCTGCAGGCTTCTCGCCTCTACAATCGTAATCGGATAGCCTTCGTGACGGGACGGCTGGAGATACAGGTCGCAGGATTTTACGTACGGCGCAGGATTTTCGCGCATTCCGAGAAAAATAATTTCCTGCTCCACCTGATATTCCTTTGCCATGGTCCGCAGCTTGTTCAGATCTCTTCCATCACCGATGATGAACCATTTGAAGCAAAGTCCCCGTTTTTTCAGTTCCGCCGTAATCTGCACCGCAATATCATATCCTTTTTCTTCCGAAGCTCTTCCCACCGTCAGAAATTTCAGCTCTCCTGTGTACTGCGGATCGCTAAGCGGCTCCTCACTCCGTCTCTGCACCTGTTTGATGTCAATGAAATTCAGCAGAACCTCCGTCCGGTCCGCGAGTTCTGGAAAACGGGCAATGACCTGTTTCCGGACAGGCTCGGAAACGCAGTAAATTTTATCATACTCCGGAATAAAGTCCCTGGTCCGGAACAGCCACCAGAGATTTTCTCCGTGGAACCAGACCGCTTTCTTCCGCGCATTCGTCTTTCTGGCTCCGAATGCGGTTGTGAACGCACCGAATCCGAAAAAGTCGAAAACAAGATCGTATTGTTTTGTTTCCGGCTCCACACACTCCAGAATCCGTTCATACAGTTTTCCATACCGTTTCTTTCCATACACGACGCGCATCAGAAATACGCCCATTCCTCTGGCATAAAAAGACCGTTCTGCCGGTGTCTCCCGTTTTCCCACAATCCGTTCCAAAGCCGGATGCGGCTTTTTGTCCCAGATCATCTGGCGCACTTCCACTTCCTTCGGAATCCGCTCCAGCAGAACGCCTCTTTTTTCGACCAGAAGAAGCGTTACATCTTCTTTTTTCTCCACCAGTTTCTGCAGCAGCGCTGCCATGGCCACTTCCGTTCCGCCCATGTCCATGGTACGTCCCAGCACCAGTATTTTACTCATTGCTTACCTCTCATCTGCTTTTTTCTCTGTTCTAACGCCAGTAGGCATCTCCCACATGCGCAGGATGACGCTGATCCTCCGGCGGAAGCTGATGGTAATCGCCGTACAGGGTGTGAAGATACGTCTCGTATCCCGCCGGGGCATTGATCAGATGGCCTTCAAACGGAAGGCGCACGATCTCTTCGATCGCTGTTTTGGGAATCGCGTCCGACTTGCGGTAACCGCCGCACTGGCAGGCCACCCACTTTGAGTCCTCCGCGCGGTACTTTCTGCACTCTTTTTCCATCTCGCGCAGAATCCGCTCTTTTCCATAGCATTTCCGGATCGCCCATTTGCACCATTTTGCGAAGCTTCCTTTGTTTCCTTTTAAGGTCTGGCGGTAGGTGCGGAATGCATTCATCCGCTGGCTTTCCAGAAACAGTAGCTTTTTCCAGTGACGGTCGTACTCCGGTGTATCTTTTTCCGGCAGTCCGTCAAACGGGAAAATGTCGACGAAAAGACCGGTATCCACAGCTCCTGCCACGTGCTCCACAAGACTCGTTCCGGTGTGTACCAGCTTTCCGTATGCCAGTGTGAAACCCTTTGTATTATGAAAATTCATGACGCGGTACGGTGTATCCGTTTCGCTGTTTACAATCTGTTCCAGTTTTTCATAATCCGCTCTCGGCATCCAGACATCCACATCATCATCCCACGGAATGAACCCCTGATGCCGGATCAGCCCGAGCAGCGTTCCATCTGCTGCAAAATAGATCAGGTGATGTTTCCGGCAGACTTCATCCAGATACAGTAATATTCCAAGCGCAATCTCCTGTTTTTCTTTTAATTCTGTAATTTTACGCATAACAGCATTGCCTTTCTGTTTTGTTTTTCCCATCCATTATAAACACTCTGCCGGATTTTTTCAATTTAAAGTTCCTGCCGCTCCGGCGCCCGTCTGAAGATTCCGCACTGTTTTTATCAGTACCTTCATATCCACCGGTTTTACTATGTGTGCGTTCATGCCCGCATTGAAGGCATTCTGCACATCTTCTGAAAATGCGTTGGCTGTCATCGCAAGAATCGGGATTTTCTTTGCCAGCGGGTGGCTGCTGTTCCGGAATTCTTTGCTCATACCGATTCCATTATCCGCTACCCGCAGGCACATCTGCGCATAATGATCCGATGTCGGCACCAGCATCAGCATCGACCAGTCGTATCCGTCCAGCTTCTTTAAAACCATGTAATACGTATTTTCTTCGATCACAACATCCGTACACATAATGGTCTTTTTTTCTGTTCTTTGACCAGACTGTCATCCAGCGTACCGGATGAAACTTCTTTTACGTTCTTCAGATATTCTTTTGCTGCATCAAGACCGACGATTCCGGTATCCTGCTGATTCAGCTCGTCTTCCATTCCTTTTAAGAAACCACAGATCACAACGGTGTACTCTTTTTCGTCCTCCAGATCGGTTCCATCTTTGGTCAGAAGCACATATGGATAAGGATATCCGTTTCCATTGAGATCACAGCCTTCTTTTGCCATTTCTTTGATCTTTGCACCCGTCAGGGTTGATGTCTGCAGCGTTCCATTGCCAAATCCAAATAAGCAGATACAATACGCTCCAATGAACGCATTTCCTTATCTGTTAGATAATTCTTCGCAATGCTGACATCACTTTTTACAATCTTGCCCTCCGGAGCTGCAGCCCATGTAGTTAATCCCATGTGTGGCTTATCTGCATCTGCTCGCTCGTAAATCAACTCCGCTGCTGTATGTCCGTGAACTGCATAGTGCATCTTGTTCTGCACTTTTGCAAAAAATTGCTTTGTTGTTTTCGCTGTTCGGTCATAATCAAGAGCTGTAGCATAGATATCTGTTATCTTCTGATAAAATCTACGCTCAGAGAGACGGATTTCTCGAATCTGCTCAAGCAAATGGTCGAAATATTCTACTGTGAGCACAGAGCCACCATTTTTCAGGCGTTCATCATCCATGACTCAACCTTTGATGGCGTAGTCCTTCACGATGCCATTGGCCCACTTGCGAAACTGTACTGCTCGCTCATTATTAACCTTGAATCCAACCGCAATAATCATTTGAAGATTATATTGCTATGTTCATTTATCGTTGGCAAACCAACGTCATACAATGTGGCCATCATCCTCTGTGTCAGCCATATATTCTCATCCTCATAGCGCATCTCAATACTATCCTGCTGACCACCAACAGAGGCAACATAGGTCAAGTATTCTGCTGCACTGGAACGGATAGTTACTTCATCTTTTTTCTTTTTCAAATAGGAGGCCTCCTTTTTGTTATTTCTCATCTTAGTAAAAGCTCTTAACTACCGCATGCATTGTTTATCAAGTTGTCCTCTTTGATGTAACCTCTTTAAAACGTACTGTGTTCTATGTGCAATCGTAATTATAACAAAAACCACAAATTTTTCTCAATGATAAAAAGGTTATACCTGCTCAAATAAGTTCAGTTTCATATTAGCAGAATACGCATCTACAGATTTACTACGTGCTGCATTTTTTAGTGCAAAGCATAATGCTTTTTCCATTACCATCGCATCCGGTCCATTAAGGTTAGCGTAGTATGTGTAAGCCATTTGATTATCACTACTCCACGAATTCCATAATGCATTCCCAAGAACCATATTTTCAGAATATAGTGGCAAAATTAAGTTTAAGTAATACTTTAACTTATCGTATGATGCATGCTGCATTTGCCAAAAAAATTTCTCAAATATTTCTTTTTCACTCTCTAAACAGCTCATCAGAAGCCAAGATTGTGTTTTTTCTGGAAAAATTGTCAACGCAATCCTATGCATAACACCTTTTCTTGTATGCATTATTTTTTTTCCATTCATATCATAATTAGGCGCAATATACGCATAATCAGCAAATGCAATTTGTTCAGGAATCCTTATTGAACATGTGTATATTCCATTGTAAGTTCCAGCCATTATCTGTGAATCAAAATGCTTTTTTACTGGTTCAAACTCTTTCTGCTTCAATTGCAACATACGATACATAGTAACCATATCAGGAGACATAAATGCCTTAGGATTATCTTTAAAATTTGTCCGAAAAATATCCATTGCTATCCATTGCTTATAATACTCAAAAATAAATGCTTTATATGCATAAATAAATTTCATATCAACTCTGCTATCATCAAAATCGGGTGCTCCTTTTTCGATAACCGCAAAAGCAACATTATCGTGATAATCACAGAAACAGTTTTCTGTAGTTGCATCATTTACACTTGTCTTACTTATTTGTATATATGGAATTACCTTTCTATCATCCAATGGAACCAACAGTGGTTGTTTCTTGGCATCAAGCATATATACATGTCTATCTGTGCCACCCAAAATGTTTATTATTTTATTGTTTTGTAAAGCATGAGCGGCTTTGATTTTTTTGTTACATCTGGACTTGTCCGGATGCATGCAGCACTTTTTCATAGATGAGCGCATCTTTTTCATAATTTGCACATCTGGAGGTACTTTTGATAACTCTTTCTGCACAATATCTTTATTTTTACAACAATCCTTAAAAAGTATTCCGCTTCCACAGGGGCACATTTCTTTGTCTGAAATTCTAAATTTTCTCATACACAATTATAACCTTACTCCTCTTTTGCAACTGGGATATATACCATTTTCAGTGGAATCATCTTTTTATACTTATCACTCAAATCGTGGTAATACTTCAATACTAAGTCAACCAGTTCTGTACCATTAATTCCTCTGATAATCGGTGTATTATCTAGATATTTTTTTGCATTCTTGGTATAATTTGATAAGGTCACAAACAATCCATAATCTCCCTCTCTCATAGCACCTTTCAATGACTGAATCGTTGCTTCCTTAATGTCACTATCCTGACTCTTTACTTGTACTAAAATGCGAGGTGGCAATTCATCCTTGTAGGCCGTAATATCGATACCACTGTCTCCGCCATGTGCAGAAACTGTGGTACGATAACCCATAGCCCTTAACAAGTCAGCAACGAACTCTTCCAAATCATAGCCTTTGAGATTTTTACTCAGTTCTTTCAGGATAAAGTCTCTTGTTGCCTCTACAATTTCATCAGCTGTAGCACCAACACTCTCATCTTCATCTGCTCCGGATGTCATCGCATTTTTCTTGAAGCCTTTGTCCAGCGCTGCAAGATACTCATCCGCATAATTCTTTACTGTAAATAATGACATTGCTGAGCCGACTTCATACAATGCTCCTTGCGAAAACGAGGTTCTTGGTAGATGCTTTAACCATTTGACTTTATGCTGCTGCACATATTCTGTGGCCTCCGGATGATATTCATATCCGCCTTCAATCACACCGATATTTATCTGACGATCAATCTTTGAAGGAAATACAACGTAATCACCAATCTCGACCTCATGTGCAAAACGATACAACATACCGGCACCATTTGCGATACTGCCTTTCTTAGCATCTGGATAAACTTCTGTATATTTTTCTTTGAAGGCATCACGGTCAGCTTGGATCTGGCTCAAATCGCCCATTTCCTTCCAACCGATTGCTATTACATCCTGATGCAGAAATAAATTGTCATCCTTTGTATGGATACCCCAAATTTTTTTTTCTTCACTTGGCATTTTAACCCTCCTCCAGAAACAGTTTCGGGGCATTAAACCTAATACTTGCTGCTTCTGTCATCACACTCGTGTTTCCACAATCCAACAAAGATAAGCGTAGTCTTAACTCATCAGTGCTTCCATCATGGGCCACATACTCGTCTTTATGTTTTTTGATAAAAGTTGCTGACTCTCTTGAAAAGCCATTTCGCTGCAACAAAATCGTTAATGGATTTGTGGTTCCAAACTCGACATATTCATACCAGTTATTATCAAATTCATCGACATCATGAATCTTTTTATATTCGTTAGAAAACCTCAGAAAATAATTTGAAATACTAAAAAGCACAATATTTTCAATAGCCTCTAGCGTATCAGCAAAAACTACATTCCTGTGTTCCTTCGAATTATCATTATAAATAGTTGGTGGCTGGTATGCTGACACCCAAAAATTCTCCGGATGTTGCTTATGATAATCAATTGCTCTCTGCATGATGTAACTCAGTCCAGAGCCTTCCATCCATTGCGACAGTATTACTGCATACCATTTTCTCTTTGATTCGTTTCCAAGTGTCGATTTCTCGTAAATAGGCCAGTCAAATATTTTTGAGAGCTTGTTGAAAAAGTCAATGATGTCATCATATTTGAAGCCATTTTTAGAAGACGGATATTCCAACCCGTTCTTAATGGCTATAATTAGCCTCTTGGTCTGGTCTACAGAAGTATTAATATCATCATCCGGCAATGTAGGTGAACTATTGAACTTTTCTCTAATCTGTTGCTCATCCTTTACTGTTAGGAAATCTGAAAACTCCCTATGTACAAGGCTATCACGTTCTTCCATAATATCTCTTAAAAGAATAAGGCCAAACTTGCGCATCATTACATAGGATTCTTCTGACTGGTCCTCTCTGCGCTTTGGAATTTCCGATCTACCACTCTTAAGGATTTCTGCAATATACTTCTTTTCTACTCGTTTGAGAGCTTGCGGATTGCTTTCAATTGACAGTTCTTGTTCCGGTATCGGCTCTTGAAGCATCTCAATATAGCTTTCCGATGATACAGACTTTTCATCTGAAACGAAAAATACATTTCCATATAGGTTATAGCTGATACGACCAACTCGACCAATCAAGTTCCTAAAATCCACCGGATTCATTTTTCTTCTAAAAATTTTATTGTCTGTAATAAAAAGATTATCTGCAGGTAAATTAACACCCTCAAGAAGTGTGCTTGTGCAAAACATTATGGTGATATTTCCCTTTTGAAACAAATCTTCTATACGAGTACGTATGGAAGCAGGCAAATACCCAATATGATAAGCAACGCCCTTCTTTATCATACTGGCGAGATAATAATCTCCGTGCACTTCCTGCATAATATCTTTTGAAAGTGAATCTAGTTCCGGATCATTCTTATCAAGAATACCTCTTGATTCAGCAAAGCTCCTTGCTGCAGCTATTGCCTTTGCACGACCATTGTAATATACAATAGTTTGACTGCGCTTCTCTGGCGGTAATCGTAGATTTTTTCCTTCAAACAATAACAGCATATCATTAAGAGTGACATCCGACTTTTTTATAGCAGCAATCTGAATACGATGATTTGTTCGCTCGTTATAGACCGAAATATTATTATTGATAAGATCCATAAGAAACTTTATCTGCACAACCGGAGAATATGTAGTAGCCAGTTTACTCTCATCACTGCTTTCAATGGTTTCATTCATTAATCGTAAATAAACCTGTGGATTAGGAATATTCGGTGATGCAAAAATAAAATGAGGTTTCTTCTCCTTCTGCAACAGCATATCAACTACTTTATAGTAGAATGGACCTCTGCTATTTTTTCCTGAAAGTTTATGTGCTTCATCAACAAATAGATAATCCACTTCCAATGACGGATTGCTAATTAGCAAATAAAGCAAACGTTCTGGAGTAAGTACAAAAATAAAATTATGATTTTCTTCCAGTGCGATGTCGCTTGCCGCAGTTACAACTCTATAATTACACCGTTTAAGGTTATCTTCCAGATCGTTAATTATTTTAGACCGGACTTCATTGATTAGTGCTTTGGTCGGCACTATAAGCGCATAGTTTTTCTTCGCTCCATGCAAAATTTCGTCTTTGATAAACATTCTCATTATAAAAGACTTTCCCATTGATGTTGGACCAGAATAACTAAAACATGGATCTGTCAAATGATCATATGCTTCTTTTTGAGCACTGAAAAACTTCATTTCCGGTGCTGCTGGAATCGTCAAATAATCATTTCTGAATTGTTCGAATATCTTCTCAAACACATTGATATCCTGATATTCAGAGTTGATAATCTGCAACCCTTGATGATTACCAGCACTCGAAAAAACAGAACCGGCGTATAGCTTTACCAATGCGTCTTCTGGGTGCAACTCATTTAAAAGAATAATTAACTCCTGAGCCCACATCTTATGACTATCACTATTGGTCGGATGAGTAGATTTTGACAGTAAATCTGCAAATCTGAGTGCATCCTTCAGATTATATTCTCTTTGCCCACCTTGAATCTGAAAAAGCTTTAATGCGTAATTAAACAGGATATTCTCATGAAGTTCATTTAAGTAGGCATTGCTTTCGATGTCGACAAATATAGCTTCACCTAATGTTTTCTTATCGTTCATAGGTCAACATCTCCTTTCAATACCGCTTCCATGATATCCTTCTTATCCGTTTCACCATCATTAAAAGGCAGAACATAGAAATAGAATGAATGCAAATTCAAATTATTGTCACTGATTTTCTGGAGAATATAGTCAATATTACGCCGAATATCCTCCTGCATTTTTTCCTCAACTATTCCTGGAAACTCTGCGATACTATATTGATTCGGGTCCAATCCAATTGTATAACCCAAGAAAATACCATATGAAGTATTATAATTGACCGTTGGATTAGGCGAAGGAATAAAAATCTGTTTAGCGAGTTCAACTTCGTCATCATTTAGGAGTCTGTCGAAAATGACATTGTCAACCATATGCAATTCTTTATCTTCGTTCTTTTCTATCTCGACAATACTCTCAAAGGCCGCATCAATTGCATATGTTAGATCTCCAACAATACTTGAAGCTCCAAATACTACCTGATGATATGGCACCCCGGATACACCACTTGTCAGCAGATGGATTCCATCACATGAACTTGCATACTGCTTAGCGTCAGTAGATAACTCCACCCGGCTCATTAACTTAGGTGCCTTTAGTTTTTCCTCTAAAAATGAATATAGTAACAGTTCTCCCAGCTCGGAGCCTGTACCCTTTATGTCTGCTCCACCATTCTTCCGAAGCACTCTCAATGCCTGCGATACAATTGCATATGCGTCCCCATTTACTTTAAAATGCTCAATTTTGGCACGAGAAAACACATAATCTCCAATATTTCTATAAAGGAGCTTCTTCATCTCTTCCGGATTAAATTTATTATTGCGTATATTCAAGTGAAAAAGGCGCAGCTCACCCTGCGTTATCCACGATACCGGACTTGATTGTGTTACTTCACAAAATACCGCATCAAAATCTCCGTGTACAGTTTTAGATAAATTATCGCTCATGCTGCGCCTCCTTCATTATTCTTTCTTTGCTCCGTATGGCGTAGGCGACTCAGCTACCATACTTGCATTTGTTTCAACTTGTGGGTATTCAATAATCTTTGAACCACTCTTTGGGGCATAGGTCATATTGAATACCATATCAGAGAGCCATTTCTTAAAAGACGGATTGTCCTGAAATTGTTTAAATAGCTCCATATTGTCCGCCATCACTGAGAAGATGACCTGCTGCAATGCTCGTTCACTTTCCATACGAGCATTTTGTTTATCAGAATTTTTCATTGCATTTTGATAGCGTTCGTCCTTTGCTACCATGTCCGGAATTGCTACAATCTGGCGTCTAACGTTGTCAGGCTCCTTCCAGTCAATATTCCCAAACATATCGTTAAAGTCACTTAGAATAATTGAAAGCAGGTCCATTTCTGGATTTACGATATGACCACTTTTTCCTGCCGGAACAGGTGCAACCTCGGCATCTTCATCTGCCAACTTAATAGACATTGACTCTTGAGCCTCTAATCTATAGCTATCAAGGTCAATAACATCTAAAATTCCTTCCGAGAAATCATCATCACGAGGTGATGGAAGTTTCGGAATAAGCAGATTCAGGAAAATAGACAAACGTTCCCATTCCGCATTTCCATACGGAAGTATAGCTCCAAGGAAACCGTAGGTACGACAAAACGCCTTTGCCGAGCTCTTGAACTTAATCTGGTCTTCTGTATCCAAGTTCTTATAAATCACAACGCATGTATCAAGAATAGGGTCAAGTTTATCCCTTTCTGCACCATCAAGATACAAATCTACCAGCTGTTCTACATTTTCCTCTGAATAGACCTGATATTCTTCCATTGTCGCTATCAAATCATACAGCTTATTAGGGTCAGTTTCACCAGAAAGCAATGTTGTTCTATAATATCTAGAGAAAGACTTCTCTATCATGTCAGGACTGTTTGCAAAATCCAGCACGAAAGTATCATGTTTCTGCGGATGACATCTATTCAACCTAGACAATGTCTGAACAGCCTTAATATCATAAAGCATCTTATCTACGTACATCGTATGTAACAGAGGCTCATCGAAACCAGTCTGGAACATATCAGCAACAATAAGCATTCGGTATGGATCGGTCTTAAGCATCTTTGGAATCTTCGCATCTGGAAAACCGTTTAATCCGGCAGATGTCAACGCAAGTTCTTGATCTTGATATTTATGCTCTCCAGAGAAAGCAACTATTGTCTTATAAGGACTGTGTCTGGCTGAAAGGCATTTATTAATTGCATAGTAATATTCTATACAACGAGGAATACTCGATGTTACAACCATAACACGGGCTTGTCCACCGATCTTCCCCTTTGAAATAACCTGCTCGTGAAAATGTTCAACCATCATTTCTGCTTTCTGTGAGATAGTATAGCTATCACTTTCGACAAAAGCACGTAGCTTTTTCTGGGCACGTTTCTTATCAAACATCGGATCATCCTGCACCGTCTTCATCAACTTATAGTAACTTGAAATTGGTGTGTAATATTTCAGCACATCAAGAATAAAGCCTTCTTGAATTGCCTGTTTCATTGTGTACGAGTGGAATGGTCTGTGCTGTGCTTCTCCATCTTCGTTCAAAACAGGATTACCATTTTCATCAACAACAAGTGTGCCAAAAGTTTCCAATGTCTTGTTCTTTGGAGTTGCTGTAAATGCAAAATAACTGGCATTCGGAAGCAATTTACGCCCCTCCATCATAGCGTTTATTTTATCTTCATTATCCATTTCGTCTTCCGAAGCAAGACCTGAAAGGGCCAAGTTCATCTGTGCAGAGTTCCGTCCATTTTGGCCGGAATGAGCCTCATCAATGATAACAGCAAAATGATTCGTCTTATGTGCTGCGCCTATATCAGGAACGACATATGGGAACTTTTCCACTGTTGTGATAATAATTCTCTTGCCAGCTTGGATAGCTTTTCTTAGATCTCCTGAATGTTCTGCCCATGCAACTGTATTAGCTACCTGCATGAACTGTTTAATATTGTCTCGAATCTGCTTATCAAGGATGCGGCGGTCAGTGACAACAAGTACAGAATCAATCATTGGATGTCCATTTTTTTCGAGGCCTATAAGCTGATGCGCCAGCCATGCTATTGAATTAGATTTTCCGGAGCCCGCACTATGCTGAATCAGATATCTCTTTCCCACACCATTGGTTTTAACGTCTGCAAGTAGTTTTTCTACACAATCCAACTGATGATAACGAGGAAATATCTGCTTCACTGACTTTTTCTTTGTTTCCGGGTCCTCTTCAACAACAACCTGTGCATAGTTTTCAATAATACGACTTAGCTTATCTTTAGTAAGAATCTTCTTCCACAGATAATCAGTCATAAGGCCATCCGGATTCGGAGGATTACCTGCTCCATCGTTATATCCCTTATCAAAAGGCAGGAACCAACTATTCTTTCCATCCAATTTTGTACAGAACTTAACACGTGCATCATCTACAGCAAAATGCACCATGCAACGCTTGAACTGGAATAACAACTCTCGTGGATCACGATCATCCTTGTACTGTTGAACAGCGTCATCAACATTCTGCTTTGTGAGCTGATTCTTCAACTCAAAAGTGATAACTGGAAGTCCATTGATAAATACGCACATATCCAATGCTAGTCTTGTAGAGTCATTCGAATACATCAACTGGCGTGTTACGCTAAAAATGTTTTTCTCGTACATTTCTTTTGCCTTAGCGTTATTTTCTGTAGGAGTAAGATAGAACATAATTAGGTTTGCAGGGTACACCTTCACTCTATTACGAAGTACATCAATGACACCTCTCTTTGCAATTTCGCCCTGCAAACGATTCAAAAACTGCTTCTTTTTCATATCAGTTTTGAATACGCCCAGTTTATCCAATGCATCCGGCTGCGTATCCTGAAGAAAGCGGAATAAACGAGTCTCGTCAATTGCATAATCACGGTTGTAATCAGCATTTGTTCCTTGTTCATAATCATTCTGCTCAACCAGCCATTTTACAATGAGAGCTTCAAGTCCACTCTCTTTTGTGTTAGTAAATGCCATAGTTTATTCCTCCTCGTCAACATTATCGTTTTCTTCATCGGTATCCTTGTCTGATTCATCTTCGATCTCATCGACAAATTCAAACTCCGGAACCTCAATATCTCTAACATCGATTTGACCTGTAACCACATCAGAAATTAGCTTATTTCTAAGTTCATGAAGCACTTCTACTTCTTTGAGGATTACAGAGATATAGTTCGCTGTCTTTTCCTCAAATAGCTTTATTTCATCCATGATTGATTTTTGCTCTTCAACAGGAGGAACTGGGAGAACTATTGTATTAAAACTATCTGTATATAGTCTCCAGAAGCCTTCAGTTACACCCTTTACTCGAACTCGAAGTTCTCTGCGACATTTTTGACTTTTCAAAACCGCTTCTGCATAGGCTGGGATAATTCGTTCAATCCTCGGAATAAGGACTGTATAATCCGGACTGATTACACCCATTTGTGGAGCTAATGAAAACACTCCAAGATGAGCTTTTAATCTATTGAGAACCAAATCATTCTCGTAGCATATTTTTCCTCTAGCATATGATTCAGAAAGCATTCTACGTTCATCCAAAATTGTATCAGGTACAAGACCGTATTTCTGGCTCATTGACAAATGTTGTTCTTTACCTTCTATAGAGCGTTCATCTCTTTCTGAAAAAAGATATTTACAGCGATAAGTTTTCCAGTGAGAAGGGATATCTCCAATCCACGAAATACCACTATTCTCTTTTTTTGCTCCGGGATTTGTCCCCGACAATACTATATTTGATATAAAAGTCTTTTGTCTTTCCTTTAACAAATCAATCTCTTTCTTTTTTGAAGATATCAATTTATTAATCTTCGAAACCTGCCAATCCAAATACTTCACGATTTTCTTTTGCTCATTTATTGTTGGAATTGGAGTTTTCAAACTCCCAAATGCATCGTAAGAAAGTGTATATCTGACATTCTTTGAATACATTTTATAATACCTATTTGAAAACACAAATCTGAACCAATAATCCGCATAATGTGGAATAATGTATGATTCATTGCATTTAGCTACATCATATGCTGATGTAATCATTCCATGATATGGTGAAATGCCAGAAAAAACCGCTGATACATCAAGGTCAAACAAACAAAAGACCATATCATTCTCATTCACTTCTTGATATCCCGTATACGAAGTTGGAACTTTTCCCTTTATATCAAATAAACTTTTCTGCTTTATCCCATTTGTAGTTAATGAAAGCAATTGGAAATCCTTAAACGCTTCACCTACTTTGTTTTGATGTTTTCTGAAAAGGACCTTATTCGGCACCATCGTCCAAGATGCTGGTACAGAAGAAACCCATGGAATTTCTATTGCTTTATATTGTTTATATCTCATAAGTAAGTCCCCCGAAAATGTCCAACAACATGCCATCTGTTTGCTTTTCAAGAGTATTCAAATCCTTCAATATGTCTTCCATGGAACGCAAACCATTATCTTTATAAAAATATTTTGTAAAGCTGATTTCATAGCCAATTTGAGTCTTTTTTTCATCAACATACGCATCTGAAGCATAAGGCTTTACCTCACTCTCTATAAAAGCATCTATTCCGCCTGCATATGTGAAAGGAACAATTTCTGTATCGCGAAGTGTAACATCTGCTTCTCCATCAATCGGCTTAGCGTTTTCATCTTTTTCGGTAATGTATGGACGTACTTTCTTCAAAAGTGCAGCTTTCAGCTTTGTTGCCTTTGCAAATGACTTCCAGTCATCTAATTCAACCGATGGCTTAAGTGCGCTTATCGCCTCACAATATGCTTCCATTTCTGCATCTTTCAAAACACCTTCTGGAATCTTTCGCTCAGGATAAACACGAAGACGAAGTGGACGCTCAACAGTGACAGCCCAGTGACCAAATTCCTCATTATTGAAAACCATGCTTACATCGCTCTGCTCCATCTCAAGGAACATTCGCATAATTTCTTTTCTTATTTCTGGAGTAAATTCACAGTTCTTTTTACCCATATTTTTACGAAGTGGTGACTTCATAGCAGTAGCGTCAATTAATTGTATTTTACCTTTTCTACGTTCCTCTTTCTTATTTGAAAGAACCCAAATAAATGTTCCAATACCTGTGTTATAAAACATATTTTCAGGGAGTGCGATAATAGCCTCAACAAGGTCGTTTTCAATAAGATATCTACGAGCATTGCTTTCTCCGCTACCAGCGTCGCCTGTAAAAATAGAAGATCCATTATGAACTTCCGCAATTCTACTTCCCAGAGGAGTATCTTTTTTCATTTTTGCAACATTGTTCAGAAGGAACAACAGCTGCCCATCACTGGTTCTCGGAATCATCGAAAGTTGAGTTCCATCTTCCAGATACGCATTAAATCTGCTGTCAAGAATATCCTTTTTACCTCCCATTTTCTCAGCATCAGTTTTCCAACTCTTTCCGTAAGGAGGATTTGCTAACATAAAGTCAAACTGGCGAGTTGCATTGCCATCTGCTGAAAGAGTAGAGCCATACGCAATATGATCAGCTTGATCTCCATCACCTTTCAAAAGCATATCAGCTTTACAAATAGCATATGTTTCAGGCTGAACTTCTTGTCCAAACAAGTGAATAGAAACATTTTTGCCACGTCTTTTTGCAATATTTAAAAGTCTATCTTGTGCTACAGTGAGCATACCTCCTGTTCCACAAGCTCCATCATAACATGAATATGTTGCATCCATAATCTGATCTGCCACCGGAACAATAATAAGGTCTGCCATCAGTTCAACAACATCACGAGGTGTCCAGTGTTCGCCTGCTTCCTCGTTATTTTCCTCATTAAACTTACGAATAAGTTCTTCAAAAATGGTTCCCATTCCATGATTATCCAATGCAGGCAGCTTGATTGTAGTCATTGTGTCATCTGTATAAACCGGCTTTGGGCTCAGGTTGATGGTCGGAGAAACAAACTTTTCAATAACAGCACCAAGAATGTCTGCATCAATCATTGTATCAATCTGATTACGAAACTTGAATTTCTCCAAAATTTCCTGAACGTTAGGAGAAAAACCATCAAGATATGCTTCAAAATCGGCTTTAAGCGTCTGTTTCTTTGCACGACTTGTCAGATCTTTCAGTAGGAATGGAGAAGCATTACAAAACGCCTGATTTGCAGCATTGCACAGGGCCGGCCACTGGTTTGTAATACCAGCCTTATCCATAGTATCTTTCATTTTAAGAACGTCTGTTTTTGTATCTTCTAACATTGCATCCAAACGGCGAATAACTGTCATTGGAAGAATGACATCACGATATTTACCACGTACATATACATCCCTCAAACAATCATCTGCAATCCCCCAAATAAAACTCACTATTGAGTTTTGAATTTGATTATCCATATAAATCTACCTTTAACCTTTCATCCATTTGTTTTGCATCTTTATCAATTCTAAATTATTAGGTATCTATTAATCTGGTTTCATTAATTTTCTGTGCCAGAGTTGTCATCTGCAGCCCCTCCGGAGCGAATCCACTCATCCACTTCGGATAATTTAAATTTCCAGAGGCGGCCCACCTTATAGGCAGGCATATTTCTTTTTGCAATCCATTGTAAAATTGTATCTCTTCCAACGCCAAGATACTCCTGCACTTCTTTAAGTGTCGACCATTTTTCAATAAACTGTTCTTTCACTTTGAACCTCCGTTTTAGTCTCTTTTATACTTAGCATCTATAGTTACACTAAAAATTGTTTCTCTCTCTGGAAAGCAGTTCTGTCCATCAGCATCCTGCATTTCCCATTTACAATATGTAATTCCGTCAAAGCCACGGCCATCTATGGTTGTGGCTATTTTTATACTCTGATTTGGCCCTACATCCGGTAATTCAATGACAGATGGATTAGCTTCCGGGCGGTCTTTTTCACCTCTCATATAAACGAGTTTTCTTCCAGCCCAGATCAGCTTTCCTGTATTCATGATTTCCCACTGATGAAGGACTTTATCATAGCTTTGAATCACGTGAGTCCGATTGTAAAACGCATTAACACTATCCCCATTGTATAAAGGCTGAGGCAATACACCTGTTATTTCTTCACTAATGTTTGTCTTCTCAGCTTCATATGCCATTGCAAGAATATCGTCAACATCATCTGTTCCGTTAATCAATTTCTGCATTTGACGGGTCAAAGCAACGCATAGCGCTTTTTTATCGCAATCTGTTTTTTCAGGAATACCAAAGTCAACGAGTACTCCTGCTGCATCTGTAATATTTCCTTCAAAAAAAGCAATTAATTCCTGCATCCTATCTGTGCTACCAAACCCTGCTTTTAGTTCATTCGTAAAGGGTTTTCCACCAGAATACAACTGCTTCGCATAACTATCAGAAATATACCCATTTCCAGCAGCCTTGAATAATTCTTTCACAAAAGCTGTTTGACTTTTAATTTTTTTACAATATGGTTTTACGCCTTTACAAAGCCTTGAAAGATTCAATCTGGTGCCTCCTTTTTCAAGTATCTATAATTATTCATTCTTATTATATTACTTAAATCAGTAAAAATCAATCCATAGTGTCTTAATAAATTGTAAATCATTATAAATCAACTTTAACCGACATTTGATGTAAGTGTCTTCAAAAGTGTCCAAAGTGTCTTTTTTCAGTGTTCTGCCCCGATTTCAGGTGTCTTTTTCAATTGTTAAACTTAAATCATCAAGATTAAGGCAGGTGATTTTAATGACAAAATCAGAAAAGAGAATGTGGCTCACCAACATTGAGAATGCCGCTGATGCTGTAGCAGCCGAGTATGGTTCTGAAGTAGCCCAATCTGTGTTCCAGCGTTATGACGCTCATGGAACACACGACTTAAGCTCTTGCTACTACAGTGAAGTTTTCGCCGATTTGGAGCTTATCGCAAACGACAACTAAAACAAACCGCCCTGAGCAAGGCGTAAAACTACTTTCTTAATCATCAACTCACCATCTTCGTGGTCACGTGGTGTGTTCGTAGTTGATGAACAAGAGAACATATCAATAGAGTGCCAGCTTACGAACGGCTGGTCACCGGAAAGAAGCGGAGTTATCCGGATGAGGTGACCATCTTATGAAAAACACTGGCAGCCATAACGGTTATCTCCGCTTCAAATAGGAAGCTAACGCTAGAACAAAAGCTGGCCCACGGTGGTCATCCGGTACTCCGTTGGATGATGGATAACGTCTATATCCGCACTGACCCGGCAGGCAATATAAAAGCTGACAAAGAAAAATCCACAGAGAAAATCGACGGAGCCGTCGCCACTATCATGGGACTTGACCGTGCGATCCGCTGTGGAAATAATACAGACGCTTCTGTCTATGATGACAGAGGAATTTTATTCATATAAAAATGGAGCTCTTGTTTTCACACAAAAAGCTCCACTTCTATTTATTATTTGAATTTATAATTCCTTCGATATCTCGACCACCGTAGAATATTCGTGCTACTGTAACTGTCCTCTCTTTATCATCGACAAGATAATACACAATAAAATTTTCTACCGGAAGCTGATGCATTTTCATCGAATGCCAAGGCTCCCATTCAACTAACGTATAACGAGCTGGCATGAAATCCAAGGAACGAACTTCCTTTCGTATGCGCCCCAACTGAGCTGCGGCTGTCTCCGGAACAAGAAGTTCATTCGCAATATACGAATAGATTTCACGTAAATCACCAAGTGCATCTACAGAATAGCCGACATTGTAGCTATCCGTCATATGCCAAACTCCTTTGCAAGTACCGCGTCGACTTCATCTGCAGAATATACCTTTCCTGCTTTGATGGAATCAACACCCTTCTGGAGTTCTGCATCAAGTTCTTCTCTGGTCATTGCACCAACAGCTAATGGCTTAGAAGAAGGAAGTTTCAATTCAAACGGCATACCTTTTTTCAGTACGATCTGACTATAAAGCATCTGAATTGCACTGGATGGAGAAATGCCAAGCTGAGAAAGAATGCTCTCAGCATTATCCTTGAGATTCGTATCTATTCTTGCATAAACAGCGGATGTATTTGCCATAGTATCGCCTCCTTTTTCTTTATTATATTTGCTTTTGCTTGCAATTGCAAGCATTTGCATAAATTATTTTGTGACGTAACTTTGAATTTTATACGCCTCTTAAGGAAGAAAGGAATATTTATGGGATTTTTATCGGGGCTATTTCATTCCAGAGACAAGCCCACCAACAGTACCAATGGCAGCGCCTATCGTTTTCTCTTTGGTGAAAGCAACTCTAGCAAAGCTGTCAACGAACGAAGTGCCCTGCAGATGACTGCCGGTCCATATTTATAAGTATACTGACTCCGGTAGTAAAGAAAAGGCAATCAAACATCCTCTGTATCGACTGATTCACGATGAGCCAAATCTGGGAATGACATCCTTTGTCTTCCGCGAGACCTTGATAACGCATCTTCTCCTTTATGGAAATGCCTACGCGCAAATTATACGAAATGGCAAAGGTGAAGTCATCGCTCTATATCCGCTGATGGCTAATCGAATGAGTGTGGATCGTGACGATAAAGGTCACCTCTACTATCAATATCAAATGCAGGATTCAGATGCACCTACCATGAAAAATGGAACGGTTATCCTAAGACAACCGTTAAAGCCCATCAGTTCTCCACGCTTCATCTTCATCTTAATGCCCAGCTTCACATTTTTTGATGTGGATTCCACTTCGTTCTGAGCCAGCGTTCCCATAAGTGTAAGCATCATTTTCCCCTGTTCCGTCAAGGTATTGATATTCTCTTTATCAAAAATTACTGCAATACCTTTTCCCTTTAAAAGGCGCACATACAATCTCACATACACTAACAATTTCTATTCACAGCTACTCCGCCAGCATTAGCAAACAAGCATTCGATTTCTATTAAATAATTGCAGAACATACGTTTGTTTTGTGTTATACTGATTGTATGAATCAATAGTTTTTGCAGAGAAAGGAATTACAATGAAGAATATCTTTCAGAACTCTAGTTCAAACTGGGTACGATATAATAAATATGAATGGCGCACTTCTGCAGATGGGAAATGTTATATCACCCCTGCAGCCGATGCCAAGCCATCCATCTACAATCCTATCAAGGATTATGAGAAGCTGGTGCTGACCAGCTTTACATGCTTCTCATAGCTCTCATTTTTGACCGGATCATCCTTCACCATATAGGTTTCCCACAGATCCTTTACAATCGCAGCTACCGTTAGGATCAGCAGCGAATCTGCCGTAGACATGACTGCTGCCAGCCCTCCACCGGCTCTCAGAACAAAGAATAAAAACAGGAAGGTTCCGATACACATGACAATCAGTCCCAGACTGGTGATGACCACAAGAGCATCACTCTTGTAACGCGCTTTCAGGTAACCTGCTACTGTCACTGCCCCGGTTCTGCCTTTTTACTGTAAACAATACTTACAATCACATTGAATAACAGATATGCGATAAATACCGTTAATATAATCTTCTGATTACTGCTCATCATCGCCCTCCTCATCATAAGAGAAATCGATAAACACATATTTGAGCAGCCAGAAAAATCCAGATCAGTCACTCACGGGCAGGACAATCCGCGAACAGTAGCGCCGTGCTTCGATCTCCCGCCCCGTATAGGGCGCAACGATACCCAGCACACGCGGCAGACCGGCAGGTGTCAGTCCCCGCTCCTTCACCTCGCGTCCCAGCGTCAGCCATGCCTCATCTACGCCTTCGTCATATTCACCGTAGTACAACACGGACAGCACACGACATGCCGGCAGCACGACTGCGTCCTCCGGTGCCTGTTCCTTCCGAACCGGTACGCAGACCCAGTAGGGATAGGGCTTCTCTCCGATATAGCCCTCCAGATAATCGTTCCGCTCCTGTACCACGAACATCGGCTCATCAGAAAGCACACAGCCCTTTCTGATACACTCGCTGTAAAACCCATACATGGCGGCATACTTCTCTTCCACCGTACGTCCCATACACTTCTTCATACAGCAGGTCACGGCGTGGAGTGATGTCAGCTGCACCGACATACCGCTGCGATTCCCCGCCCGCAGCCGCAGCTCCTCCACACCTTGCAAAAGCTCCTGCAGGCGTTCCTCCAACACCGCGAGCAGCCCCGACACCTCGCCGCCCCTGACAAAATAGTCCGCGATCTCCTGTGCGCCCAGTCCCATGGATTTGAATTTTTCGATCTGTAAAACGCGCGCGACGTTGTGGTTATCGTAGTACCGCCGCCCGCTCTCCGGCGCGACATAGGCAGGCGCGAGCAGCCCCTTTTCCTCCATGCGCATCAATGTACTGCGGGAAACGCCACAGGCGTGCGCTGCCTCCGTGATCTGAAAAAGGCTCTTTGTATCTGTTTCCATCCGGTACCTCCTAAAAAACACTTGCTTCGTTCATGGGTGAACGAGTTATACTACCATTATAAAAAAACATCGGTTGCTGTCAAGTCTGACACAGCAGCCATCAGTTAAACGTTAAAGGAGAAGGAGTGAAGAAACCATGAAGCTTTGGAAACGATTATTAGCAATCCCTATTGCAGCCTCTCTTGTGATGGGGCTGCTGCCTGCACCTACGCTGGCGGAGGATACAGCACACAGCCACCCCATCTGCGGTGAAGCGCATACCGATATTGGCGACCACACGGGCGATAATTGTAAAGACGCCACATGGACAGCGTGGGATGGAACAAGTACGATTACATACGATACTAACCATACCGCCTATGTCTATCTGGAGAAGGATGCGACACGAGACGATTACCTTTATATAGAAGCAGGCTACACGCTCTATCTCTGTCTGAATGGCAATAAACTGGAAAGTTCCGCTTCGCAAGGGATGAGTCAGGTCATCAATGTCTCCAATGGTGCGAAGTTCATACTTTGTGACTGCAAAGGCGGCGGCACGATCACTCACTCGTCCGGTGCAAAAGGAAAAGGAGTGCGGGTTGGCGGGTCAGACCCCGCTGCCGCCACATTTTCCATGTACGGCGGAACGATCAGCGGCAATTATGCCGATGATCCACGCTCTGGGGCTGGTGGTGCAGGTGTGGAGATACAAAACGGCACTTTTAAAATGTATGGCGGCACCATCAGCGATAACCATGAGGAAAATACCGAGTCTTACTACGGCGGTGGTGGTGTATGCGCGCATACCAGTGGCACATTTACGATGTACGGCGGTACCATCAGTAATAACCACTCCGAAGCAGACGCCGGCGGCGTGACGGTGTGGGGCGGTGGTGCTATGAATATAGACGGTGGAACCATCCGTGATAACACAGCGGACGGATCTGGCGGCGGCATCTGCACGAACAGCAACGAATTCAAAATATCCGGCAACAGCGTGATTGAAAACAATACGGCTGTAATGGGCGGTGGTGTGTTTTACCATGGTTATTCTAGTAGTAATATGACCATTTCCGAATCGGCGCGCATCTCCGGTAATACTGCAACCGGTAATGGCGGCGGTATTTATTTTAAGAATGAAGGCACGCTTACGATGAACGGCGGCAGCATCTCCGGAAATACTACGACAGGCGACGGCGGCGGTGTATATTTTGGCGGCGATACATTCAGTATTTCCGGTAACTTGGACATCAGTGGCAATAAAAAAGCGGGCGCAGACAACAACGTCTATCTGCCAACCAACAAATATATCACTATTGTGGGTGCACTGACCGGCAGCAAGCCAATCGGTGTGACAACGGAAAAGACGCCGGATGCTTCTAACTATGTTCGCATAGCTTCGGGTTACAAAAACGATGCCGCTCCGGAAAAATTCAGCTACGAGAACGACAGCACCCCTGTCAGTGCGACCAGCCAAAATAACAGCACCGCTGACCTCGTCGTGTGTCAGCATAACTGGAATTCAACTTGGCGTTCAGATTCTTACTCTCATTGGCATGAGTGTTCCATCTGCAAAGGCAAAGGGGATATTGCTGCACACACCTACAACCAGCAAGTTAAAACAAAAGCGTATGAGAAATCCTCTGCGACCTGCCTATCTGGGACGACTTACTATATGTCCTGCGTCTGTGGCGCAAAAGGCGCGGATACGTTTGAAATCGGCGACAAAGACCCTGACAACCACAGCGGCATCTTAAATAATGATTGGAAATCAAACGACACCAACCACTGGAAAGAGTATTCCTGCTGTCGTGCCCACGCAGAGGAAGCTGCCCATTCCGGTGGCACAGCCACTTGCCAGAACAAAGCAGTATGCTCTACCTGTAATAAGCCTTATGGTGATCTCGGCAGCCACGTTCCGGCAAGCACTTGGAGCAAGGACGCAAGCGGTCACTGGCACGCCTGTCAGACACCGAATTGCAATGAGCAGCTTGCTTTTGCCGCCCATACGCCCGGTCCTGCGGCCACCGAGGATGCTCCGCAGCTCTGTACGGTATGCAGCTATGAGCTTGCTCCGGCTTTGGAACACACCCATGTCTGGAGTGCATGGATCTCCAACGGTGACGGAACACATACCCGCACCTGCGCAAAGGACAGCAGCCACACCGAAACAAATGCCTGCTCCGGCGGTATCGCTACTTGCCAGAACTCGGCAGTATGCGCTGTCTGTAACACAGCTTACGGCGCCAAGGATATGACCAACCACACCGGCGGCACTGAGGTACGCGGCAGCGTAGAGGCAACCACCAGCACAGAGGGCTACACAGGCGACACCTACTGCAAGGGCTGCAATACCAAGCTCGCTGACGGCAAAACCATCCCGAAAAAAGACAGCGGCTCCAGTGGCGGCAGCAGCAGCACCGGTAGCACATCCGGCGGCACTGGCAGTGGCAGCTCTGGTGGTAATACTACCCCCTCCACCTCTGTGACCGTCCCGGTATCCGGCGAGGAAAAAACGATCCGGGTGGATTCAACTGTCAGCAGCACGACTGCCACGATTGAAGATATTGACCTCTCCAAACTGAATACTGTCATTGGCAATGATGTGAAAACAGGTGTTGTGACCATCGACTTTTCCGTACTTGAGAAACAGATCGATACTGTAAAGCTCCCCGCCAACGTCATAAAGCAGATCGCAGATGCGGTGAAAGACCCGTCCAATGATGCGGAAAGCCTCTCGATCGTACTTACCGATGGTACATCCATTGAATTTGACGAAAAAGCGTTGTCCAAAAAGACCGCACAGACAAACCAGACCGACATTACCATATCCATCAAACGCACCACGGACAGCGCCCTGAACGCCCTACAGCAGCAGGCAGTGGGCAGCCGGCCCGCGTGGGATATCAAGCTCACCAGCGGCGGCAAAAACATCTCTGACATGGGCGGCGTGATTACGCTCCACACACCCTATGAGCTGCGCTCCGGCGAGCAGTCCAATGGAATCGTGGTCTATTATGTAGACGAGAACGGTAACAGGGAAAGCTGTGAAACCAGCTATGATCCGGTAAAGAAGCTGATCAGTTGGAAAACCAGCCACCTCTCCGTCTACATGATCGGTTATGACGAGAACAGGGTGACTCCCGATACGGACACAGAGGATCAGTCAGCGCTCAACGGCAGTCAGGTATCAAAGCTGAAGCTTCCGATCCTGCTCGCAACAGGAAAAGGCGGCAACCGGAAGATCACTATCTCATGGCGCTCCTATGAGGACGCAGACGGATATGACTGCTACTGGTCATACTGTGACGGAAAACGCAGCTACAAGAAGCTCTCCACGGTAAAAGCGGCAAAAGACCGTGTCACCAGCAGACGCTTAGCCAACAACAGACGGTACAAATATTTTGTAGCCGCCTACAAGCTGATTGACGGCAAGAAGGTATACATCGCCAAGTCCAATACGCTCCATGTCGCATTAAAAGACGCGAAAGCAACGAACGCAAAAAAAGTGACTGTCAATCAGACAAACGTCCGGCTCAAAGCAGGAGATACATTTGTGATCAGGAGCCGCACCAGACTCGAAAACACCAATAAAAAAGAGCTGCTCCACGCAGCAGCATACAGATATTACACCTCCGATCAGAGCGTCGCTTCTGTATCGAAAACCGGAAAAATAAAGGCATTGAAATCAGGAACCTGTGTGATCTATGTCGTCGCAAACAATGGTGTTTACGGAACAATTAAGGTTACAGTAAACTAGCATTTTATTTCATATTTTAACAAACACAGCCCCACCGCACAATATTTGCGCCGGTGGGGCTGCTAATCTGGTTTTCTGTCATAGAAAGCCACTGTTTTTATGCCTAAAAACTTTAAAAATATTACAAAAAACCTTATCTAAAGGACATTGATTATCTAATTAACTACATTATTTTCTGTCTAAAATATCCATAAATTCGTCACCTGTAATTGTTTCCTTCTCATACAGGTACATAGCCAGTTCGTCCAGTTTTTCCCTGTTTTCAGCAAGGATTTTTCTTGCTTTTTCATGCTCTGCTTTTACGAGCTGCACGACTTTTTCATCAATTTCCTTCTGTGTATCTGCAGAACAGGAAAGAGACGTATCGCCGCCAAGATACTGGTTGGTCACGTTTTCCATTGCCACCATGTCGAATTCATCTGTCATGCCGTAGCGGGTGATCATCGCTCTTGCAATTTTTGTTGCCTGTTCGATATCATTGGAGGCTCCGGTCGTGATCTCACCAAATACGATCTCCTCTGCCGCACGTCCGCCTGTAAATGTAGCAATCTTATTCTCAAGTTCTTTTTTCGTCATCAGATATTTATCACCCTGCTCAACCTGCATAGTGTAGCCGAGTGCACCTGAGGTACGCGGGATGATCGTAATCTTCTGGACCGGTGCTGAATGACTCTGCAATGCAGCTACCAGAGCGTGTCCTATCTCATGATATGCAACAACCTTCTTCTCTTGATCTGAAAGAACCGCATTCTTCTTCTGATATCCTGCAATAACCACTTCTATACTTTCTTCGAGATCAGATTCATTTACAACGGTCCTTCCACTACGGACAGCACGTAATGCTGCTTCATTTATAATATTGGCAAGCTCCGCACCGGATGCCCCCGATGCCATACGTGCAATCGTATGCAGGTCAACATCATCAGATGCTTTTATCTTCTTTGCATGAACCTTTAAAATTGCTTCACGGCCTGCAAGATCCGGCAGTTCAACCGGCACACGCCTGTCAAAACGTCCCGGACGTGTAAGTGCCGGATCTAACGACTCCGGACGGTTCGTTGCAGCAAGAATGATGACACCATTATTTCCTTCAAATCCGTCCATCTCTGTAAGAAGCTGGTTTAAGGTCTGCTCCCTCTCATCATTTCCGCCCATTTGTCCGTCACGCTTTTTACCAATGGCATCAATTTCATCAATAAACACGATACATGGTGCCTTTTCCTTTGCCTGTCCGAAAAGATCTCGAACTTTGGAAGCTCCCATACCGACAAACATCTCAACAAATTCTGATCCGGACATTGAGAAAAATGGTACATTTGATTCACCCGCCACTGCTTTTGCAAGCATTGTTTTGCCGGTTCCCGGAGGTCCTACAAGAAGGACACCTTTTGGCATAGACGCACCTACATCGGTATACTTCTTCGGATTGTGAAGATAATCAACGATCTCTGAAAGGTTTTCTTTCGCCTCATCTTCTCCTGCAACGTCTGAAAAACGGATTCCCTCACTGGATTGCACATAAATCTTCGCATTGCTTTTTCCCATTCCAAAAGCCATCGAATTTTTTCCTCCGGCATGCTCCATCAGTTTCTTCGCCATATAATTTCCCAGTGCGATAAAAAGGATCAATGGCAAAACCCCGGTCAGCAGGAAGCTGATGATCGGTGACATCTGCTTATCGATATCTTTTGCGAATACTGCTCCACATTCATATAGCCTGTCCGTCAGGTTCGGATCGTTCATCAGACCTGTTTTATAAATATTTTTTTGATCTTTATCTGTAAAGATGATCTGATTGTCCTTAACTTCTACTTCACCGATATTCTTCTTCTCGATCATGCTCATAAAAGTTCCATAATCCGTTTCCTTTACCTGATGCTCCATAAGGATTGGTGTGACAACCAGATTAAATACGATCAGCACTATTAACACAATCCCATAATAATATGCCAGTGGTTTTTTCGGTGTTTTAACTTCTTTCATGGTCTTTCCTCCTGTTGTTCTGCGTTATGCTTTCTCCGTGCATTTTCGTATTATTTATTCT
>ERZ779885.1113-NODE-1113-length-28383-cov-4.544726_pt1 | contig 28383 bp, 26 predicted proteins | sample MGYA00511554_ERZ779885 | MGnify/ENA primary metagenome ERZ779885 (study PRJEB29588, sample SAMEA2160998) | human gut metagenome | biome: human gut; feature: human-associated habitat; material: faeces | place: Denmark | collected 2008/2010 ... | reverse complement strand
CTAATAATACATACCGTTTCCGAGTCAAAAAATATATTTATCTTTGCAGCCGTATTGGTTCGACGTATCTCCCGGGATACGGAGATTAAAAAGGAATCGGGTGAAAATCCCGGACAGTCCCGCTGCTGTGAGTTCCATTACACATGCACAAGCACTCTTTTAAGCCACTGGTTTTTACCGGGAAGGCCGCTTGTTGCAGGAACAAGTCAGAAGACCTGCCATACACTCCGCATTCAACAGCTTTCGAGGAAAGAGCCTGATTGAGCCACAATGTCAAAAATTTTTCGAGACTTCAGCTTTAAGGAATCTTTTTCACGGTCGCCCGTCCGGAGCCGAGAATGCACACAACACGGTTCTTGACATGAAACAGATAAAGAGACTCCGATGGTTTGCCGTTTTTCTTTTACCCCTATTCGGCGGTAAAACGATCCTTCTACATGCGCAAAACCGCCTCGACTCGCTCCAACATCTGCAAGAACTGACCGTTACCGCCCTCCGACAAAACGAAGTAATCCCGCCGCAAAAACTCTCCGGAGAAAAACTGGAACGGCTTAACAGCTTCTCCGTAGCCGACGCTATACGTTATTTCTCGGGGGTACAACTGAAAGACTACGGAGGGGTAGGCGGACTGAAAACCGTGAATATCCGCAGCTTGGGAACCAACCACGTAGGAGTCTTTTATGACGGTATACAACTGGGAAATGCTCAAAACGGACAAATCGATTTGGGGAAATTCTCCCTCGATAACATGGAAGAAATCGCCCTGTACAACGGGCAAAAAAGTGAAATCTTCCAGTCGGCCAAAGATTTCGGAAACTCGGGCGCCGTGTACCTGCGCAGCCGCCGACCGCAGTTTTCAGCAAATGAAAAATACCATTTACGGCTAACGATGAAATGCGGTTCATTCGGGTTGGCTAACCCATCGGTTTTATGGGAACAAAAAATCAATGACCGGATAAGCAGCCTGTTCAACGCCGAATACACGTATGCGACAGGTCGCTATAAGTTCAGGTATCGTCGTACCCTGCCCGACGGATCTACCGCATACGACACTACTGCGATACGCCAGAACGGAGACATCGAATCATTGCGCATCGAAGGAGGATTTTTCGGGACGACACCAAACGGCAAATGGAATGCCAAAGCCTATTATTATGATTCAGAAAGAGGCATTCCCGGCCCCATACTCAACAACGTATGGCGGCACGGTGAACGTCAGTGGGATAGGAATTTCTTTACACAAGGCAGCTGGCAGAACGACTTCGGCCGATATAAATTGCTCGTCAATGCCAAATACGCACATGACTACACCGAATACCTGCGAGATGATCCCAAAGAAATCTATATACATAACCACTACCGGCAACAAGAAGGATACCTCTCGGCTACCCACTTGTTTCATCTTTTTTCATGGTGGGATATTTCTCTCTCGACCGATTTCCAATGGAACCACCTCGATGCCGACTTGCGCGACTTCGTCTACCCTACCCGATATACCGAAATGGCAGCCATTGCCACCTCCTTCCAATGGAAAGGGATACATATACAAGGCAGCCTGTTAGGGACATTCATTCAAGACAAGCTCGGGGACAAACGTGTAATCGCATCTCCCCGGAAAAACGAATTTTCCCCCGCTCTTTTTGCCAACTACAAACCATTCGCCCGATACGATTTCCGGGTACGGGCTTTCTGTAAAAAGTCTTTCCGCATGCCGACATTCAATGACCTTTATTATACCGATGTCGGGAATAAATACCTCAAACCGGAACATACCGTCCAGTACGACGGCGGATTCGTCTATCGCAAAACACGGCAGAACAGTTTCTTCAAGTCATTGGAAATTCAGGGAGACGGATACTACAACATCGTTACCAATAAAATCATCGCTTACCCGACCGGGCGTCAATTCCGCTGGTCCATGCTCAATTTGGGGCGTGTGGAAATACGAGGTTGCGATATCTCCGTGCAGACGGTCTGGCAATTCGGTAAAGTAGAAATGGGGTTGCACGGCAACTATACTTATCAAAAAGCACAGGATTTTACCAACCCCAAAAACAAATACTACGGCGACCAAATACCCTACACGCCGCAACATAGCGGCTCGATACTCTTATGGGGCACATGGAAACGATGGAATCTCAATTACAGTTTCATCTATACGGGCGAAAGATACAGCAATTCCGAGAACATACCGGTCAATTATCTGCAACCCTGGTACACAAGCGACATTGCGTTAAGCCGCACTTTTTCAATAAAAAAAGTCGGCTTCAAAGCCGCCTACGAAGTCAGTAACCTGTTCAACCAACATTACGACGTCATCGTCAACTACCCGATGCCCGGGACAAACTTCAAAATCACTTTAACCATACAAATATGAAAAAAATTTTCTTTCTATCAACACTCTGCCTGCTCGCTATCCTGAGCAGTTGTCGCGACGACGACAATCAAATCAACGGATCAAACAACTCCAATGTAACCGGCGGTACTTCCGATGGGATAAAAGGGTTTTATCTTCTCAACGAAGGACAAATGGGTGTAAACAACTCCACGCTCGATTACTTCGACGCCACCTCCGGCATTTATAGCAGCAACATCTATCCCGAACGAAACCCGACCGTCATAAAAGAACTCGGCGACACGGGCAATGACCTGAAAATCTACAAAGACAGGTTATATGCCGTCATGAACGGTTCGCACAAAGTAGAAATCATGACAGCCGACAGCGCCAAACATATCGCCGATGTAGATATTCCCAACGGCCGTTTCATCTGCTTCGACGGCGATTATGCCTATGTCAGCTCGTATGTAGGAGCAAGCTGGGGTAATGGAGAAGTTTTGGGTGCCGTATATAAATTCGACACGAAAACAACGACAATCGTAGATTCGGTATATGTAGGCTATCAACCCGAAGAAATGGCTATCGTCAACGGAAAACTCTATGTTGCCAATTCGGGTGGATTGCATGCCGGGTACGACAATACCGTATCGGTCATCGACCTAAACGATTTTACAGTAAGTGGCAACATTACCGTAGACATAAACCTTTTCCGCCTGAGAAGCGACAACAAAGGGCACCTCTATGTAAGTTCCCGAGGAAACTACTATGATATACCCGCCAATCTCTACGTCATAGATACGGAAAACGACATTGTTTCCGACACACTGAACATCGCCGTTACCGACCTGTGTATTGTCGGAGATACCGCCTATACTTACGCTTCGGAGTGGAGCTATGAAACCAACTCTTATGCATACAGCTACCATACCATCGATCTGAATACGAGAGAAATCGCCGAAGCTCGATTCATTACCGACGAAACAACCCTGACATCGCTCTATGGTATCGCTGTGAATCCCGACACCAAAGAAATATATCTGACCGATGCCGGTGATTATACCAATAGCGGAACCATTTACTGTTTCAACCCCGACGGTACCCTCAAATGGAAAGCCGATACCGGCGTAAGTCCGGGTCATTTTGCATGGCAATATTAATAATTCCGACAAAAAAGGTATCGAATGTTTTCGATACCTTTTTTGTAAATGCTATATGGAGCCGACAACTTATACAATCTCAGAGCAAGCCCAACTGTTCCAGTCCGATGCGCATATACTCCTGCCCCATATCCCGTTGCCGCAACACCGTCCCGTCCCACACGACAATATCTATATCGAGAGGTATGAGCGCCACCGTATCTGAACGGCGGACACGTCCGTAATCGCTTTCCATTTCCTTAAAAAACAATCTCAAAGTTTCATAATCATCGGCCGTCGAAAAACGGGCTACGGCATTGCAATAGTCGGGTTGTCCCGCACAACGCCCGACTGCCGGTGTTGTATATATCGAAGATACTTGAAAAGGGTAAAAACGATTTCTCAACTCTTCGCAAGCTTTCGCTACACGCTCTTCTTTATCGGGGACATTCGACCCGATGCTGATAATCGCCTCCCGTCCCATTTTATCCATGACTCGATTTTGCGTATTTTCAAAACGTATTTACAAAAGTAACATTTTCTTTACAGAATAAGGAAGAAAGCCGAGAACAAAAACATTTTGTATAAAAATACGACACATAAACTTTTTGGAATGCCGATAAAACTCGTACCTTTGCACCGATAATTCAAAATAGGTTTTCCCTCACTTTTTCCCACACCGGAATAAAGGCGGGGTGATCTTATTTTTTATTTCATAAAATATTTACATACAAACTATTACAATGGACTGGATTCAAAATCTATTGTTCACGACCAACTCGGTGGCTCACACTGTCATATTGTATGCCTTTGTTATAGCAGTGGGGGTGTACTTGGGCAAACTGAAAATCTTCGGAATTTCATTGGGCGTAACATTCGTATTGTTCGTAGGGCTGTTTGTCAGCCATTTCGGATTTACTGCCGAACAGAACATACTGCATTTTACCAAAGAATTCGGATTGATACTTTTTGTCTACTCCATCGGTTTACAAGTAGGTCCCGGATTCTTTTCCTCTTTCAAGAGAGGCGGCATGCAACTCAACCTGCTTGCAGTGGGAGTCGTCTTGTTGAACCTCGTCGTCGTATGCACCATCTATGCCATATCGCACGACCGTGTATCGATGCCCGAACTGGTAGGTATCCTATCGGGTGCCGTAACCAATACACCAGGTCTCGGTGCTGCCCAACAAACACTTTCGCAGCTGCAATTCGATGGTAAGCTGACCGAAATTCCCGAAATTGCATCGGGATACGCAGCCGCATATCCGCTGGGTGTCATCGGTATCATTCTTGCCATGATCATCGTCCGTTACCTCTTCCGCATCAATAACGATGAAGAATCCAAACGTCTGGAAGCCGAAAAAGAAGCCAGCACATTGGTTCCCCACATCGTTACTTATAAAGTGGAGAATCCTCTCATCGTGGGGCGAACACTCGAAAAACTCGCCCTTCTGATAGACCGTAACTTCGTCGTATCGCGCATACAGAAAGAAGGAGAGGTCATGATACCCGACGATAATACCATCATCGGAAAAGATGACTTGTTACTTATCGTTCTCTCGGAAGAAGACGAAGACGCCATGAAAGCGTTTATCGGCCCGATTGTAGAAATGGACTGGGAAGCTATTCCTTCGCCCATCGTTTCGAGACGTATCGTCGTTACAAAACCTGAGTACAACGGTCATACGGTTGGCTCGTTACGCCTGCGCATGGGATACCGGTTGAATGCGACGAGACTGAACCGCGCCGGTGTAGACCTGCTCGTTACCCCCAATCTCGAACTGCAAATGGGCGACCGCCTCACGGTCGTAGGCCGGCAAGAAGATATAGCTCGGCTGGCTTCACGATTGGGAAACTCGATGAAACGTCTCAACGAACCCAACATGATCACCATATTCATAGGAATCTTCCTCGGTATATTGCTGGGAAGCATACCCTTATCGATACCGGGCATGTCATCATCAATGAAACTCGGACTGGCCGGAGGTCCGCTCGTCGTGGCTATACTTATCGGCCGATTCGGGCATAAGATGAAACTGGTAACTTACACCTCGACCAGTGCCAGTCTTATGTTACGAGAAATAGGAATATGCCTCTTCCTCGCCAGTGTCGGTATCGAAGCAGGTGGAAATTTTGTCGACACCGTTTTCTCCGACGACGGTTTGCTGTGGGTACTGTGGGGATTTCTTATCACCATCATACCGATGCTCGTCATCGGAATCATCAGCCGCTGGTACTATAAACTCAATTATTTCACAATCATGGGATTGCTCTCGGGCAGTATGACTGATCCTCCCGCTTTGGCATACGCCAACAAGGTATCGGGCAACGACGCTCCGGCTGTGGCTTATTCTACGGTATATCCTTTGACCATGTTCCTTCGGGTACTTACAGCTCAATTACTCATACTTATTTTTATATAGTAAAAGAATCTATTCCGACAAAAACCGTCTTTGAAAGACGGTTTTTGTCGTTTTCGGCCTTTACCGAGAAAATGGAGAGATTCGTCGATAAAATAAAGCCTTCCCTACATTGTAATTGTAAAGAGAAAAACAGTTTCATTACCTTTGTAATATAATTTATTACCGAACTCTATGAAATATCAACGTCTATTCACTCTCGCCAGTTGTTTTTTCCTGACCGCCTCAACAATTTCGGCACAGGAAAAACCGCAAACATGGAGCCTCGAAGACTGTTTGCAATATGCATACCAGCAGAACATCGAACTGAAACAGAGCCGGCTTTCTCTCGAAAGCAGCCGGATCGACACCAAGAATGCCAAGGCCAAGTTGTTCCCTTCCCTGACGGCAGGTATCAGCTATCAATATAATAATACCCCATTCCAAGAGACAAACAACAGCGACCTCGACAATTACATCATCACGGGAAACAGCGGCAGCGACAAAAACCAATTTTCGGGCAGCTACAACCTGCGCGGTTCTCTGACGCTCTTCAACGGTGGGAAGCAACTGAACCAAATCAAGACGCAAAAAATCAATGAACAGATGCAGTCGGCTTCACTTGAAGAGACATTCGACAACATCGAGTCGGCCATCATATCGGGCTATCTGCAAATACTCTACGCACGGGAAGCCGTCCTCATCAACCAAAAGACCGTAGAAGTATCGAAAGCCCAATGCGAACGGGGCGAAAAACTGAAAAACGCCGGTACACTCTCGGAAAGCGACTACGCCCAACTGGTATCGCAATACAGCAGCGACAAATATCAACTCGTTGTTTCCCAAAATACGTTGGCACAAAACCAGCTCACCCTCAAACAACTACTGGAACTCGGTATAGAGGAATCCATAAACATCGCAACTCCCGAACTCGACGATACCGATGTACTCACACCGCTGGCTACACAGAACGAAATATATCAAACCGCACTCGCCTGTATGCCGGGTATCAAGTACAGCGAACTGAATATAGCTGCTTCCAAGCTCGATATAAAAAGCGCAAAAGCAGGGTATTACCCCAGCCTCTCTCTGTCGGCCGGAGTTAGCACGGGCCACCTTTCTACAAGCAACGGAAATACAGGCTCCCAGATGAAAAACAAACTCAGCGAGTCGATAGGCCTGTCGCTTTCCATACCTATATACAGCAACCGCGATACCCGTTCGGCCGTATCGAAAGCCCGCATCGCCGCAACTACGGCCGAACTGGACCTACAAAATGCCAAGAAAAATTTACTGAGCGACATCGAGAATCTTTATCTCGAAGTAAAAGCGGCTCAGGAACAATATGTATCGGCCCAGGAAGAAGTAAAAGCAACCCGTGCCAGTTACGACTTGATACAGGAAAAGTTCAACCGGGGAATGGCCAACACCCTCGAACTGCTCACGGAAAAAAACAATCTGCTCATAGCTGAACAAAAAGTATTGCAAGCCAAATACATGGCCATACTCAACCGGTTGTTGCTGAATGTATATCAAAACAAACCCGTCTCTCTCTAACGCATATAACACACTCAAATATGAAAAAAGGAATCATTATCACCATTATCGTGGTCGTTGTTGCCGCCATAGGGGGCTACTACCTTTTCGGCAGCACAGGAAAGAAAAATCAAATCTCCTATGTTACCGTCGCCGTAGGGCGTAGCGACATTTCCAACTCGGTTACGGCAACAGGTACCATAGAACCAGTAACCGAAGTCGAAGTCGGTACTCAGGTATCGGGTATTATCGACAAAATATATGTTGATTATAACTCGGTCGTAAAAGAGGGTCAACTTATCGCCGAAATGGATAAAGTAACGCTCGAAAGCGAATTGGCATCGGCACAAGCAACCTACGACGGAAACCTTGCCGAATACGAGTATCAAAAGAAAAACTTCGAACGGAACAAGGGTCTTTACGAACAATCGCTCATCAGCGAGCAGGAATACGACGACTCGGAATACAGCTATAAAAAATCGAAAAGTGCCCTCGAAAGCAGTAAAGCTGCACTGGCCAAAGCCCAACGCAATCTCTCATACGCCATCATTACCTCGCCCATAGACGGTATCGTCATAAGCCGCGATGTGGAAGAAGGACAGACCGTGGCTTCGGGTTTCGAAACCCCTACGCTGTTCAACATCGCCGCCGACCTCACACAGATGCAGGTTGTAGCCGATGTCGATGAAGCCGATATAGGTGGCGTTGAAGAAGGCCAACGGGTAACCTTTACCGTCGACGCCTATCCCAATGATGTTTTCGAAGGGCGTGTAACGCAAATACGACTGGGCAGTACCAACAGCTCATCGAGTACTACGACCGACGAAAGTGTCATCACTTACGAAGTCGTCATTTCGGCCCACAATCCCGACTTGAAGCTGAAACCCCGCCTGACGGCCAACGTAACGATATACACTCTCGACAAACAAAATGTATTGAGCGTACCAGCTCGTGCTTTGAGATTTGCCCCCGAATATCCGCTGGTGGATAACAATGCCATTGTCGTAGATTGCGAAGGTGAAGCCAAAGTTTGGTCGCAAGAAGGAAATACATTTACCGCCCACCCTGTGCAGATCGGTATCAGCAACGGTATTATGACCGAAATTCTCGGAGGCATCGATGAAGGGACTGTCATCATAGAAGAAGCCGTCATCGGAGTATCGGCAGAAATGGCTGAGAATGAAACAAGTGATGTGGAAAGGAGTCCTTTCATGCCGGGCCCTCCGGGGAATAACAAAAAGAAAAGCAAATAATCACAAGTGCAACCGATTATGAGCAAAAAAGTCATCGAACTGCAAAACATAAAACGAGACTTCAAAGTCGGTGATGAGACTGTCCACGCGCTACGAGGTGTCTCATTCACCATCTGCGAAGGAGAATTCGTTACGATCATGGGAACGTCGGGTTCGGGAAAGTCGACTCTGCTCAATACGTTGGGCTGCCTCGATACTCCGACCAGCGGAGAATATCTCCTCGACGGAATCTCGGTGCGGACAATGAGCAAACCGGCGCGGGCTATTTTACGAAACCGGAAAATCGGATTCGTATTCCAAAATTACAACCTGCTTCCCAAAACCACTGCCGTAGAAAATGTGGAACTCCCCTTGATGTATAACTCCTCGGTAAGCGCCGCCGAACGCCGGCGCCGCTCGATAGAGGCACTTCAAGCCGTAGGGCTGGGAGACCGCCTCGAACACAAGTCGAATCAAATGTCAGGCGGTCAAATGCAACGGGTCGCCATAGCCCGTGCATTGGTAAACAACCCGGCCGTTATTCTAGCCGACGAAGCGACGGGAAACCTCGATACGCGCACATCGTTCGAAATTCTCGTTCTTTTCCAGAAACTCCACCGGGAAGGCCGCACCATCATTTTCGTTACCCACAACCCGGAACTCTCCCAGTATAGCAGCCGTACCATACGTCTGCGCGACGGCCATGTCATAGAAGATTCCTTGAATCCCGATATTCTTTCGGCAGAAAAAGCTTTGGCCGCCTTGCCCAAAAACGATGAAGAATAATTAGCCTATGAATGTAACAAATCTTTTCAAAATAGCTTTGCGCGCCTTAGCCAACAACAAATTGCGCGCCTTTCTCACCATGCTGGGCATCATCATCGGTGTCGCGTCGGTCATCACCATGTTGGCTATCGGACAAGGTTCCAAGAAAAGTATTCAGGCGCAAATCTCGGAAATGGGCTCGAACATGATCATGATTCACCCGGGTGGTGAAATGAGAGGCGGTGTACGCCGCGACCCGTCGGAAATGCAGACCTTGAAACTCGAAAACTACACGACATTACGCAACGAAACAAAATTCCTCTCGGCCATCAGCCCCAACGTATCTTCTTCGGGACAACTCATCTGCGGGAACAACAACTACCCGTCGTCTGTTACCGGCGTAAGCATCGACTACCTCGATATACGCCAACTTAAAATCGATGATGGCAGTATGTTCACCGAAGCCGATATACAAAGCTCGGCAAAGGTATGCGTCATAGGAAAAACCATCGTTGAAAATCTTTTCCCCAACGGGGAAGAACCGATCGGGAAAATCATACGTTTCAATCAAGTCCCTTTCAAGGTAATAGGTGTCTTGAAATCGAAAGGATATAACTCGTTCGGACAAGACCAAGACGACATCGTCCTCGCACCCTATTCCACCGTCATGAAACGATTACTTGCCGTGACCTATCTTCAAGGCATTTTCGCATCGGCTTTATCGGAAGACATGACCGAATATGCAATCGATGAAATAACGACCATATTACGTCGCGAACATAAATTGAAAGCCTCGGACGAAGACGATTTCAGAATACGCAGCCAGCAGGAATTAAGTTCCATGCTCAACACGACAACCGACCTCATGACCACCTTACTGGCCTGTATAGCGGGAATATCGCTCATCGTCGGCGGTATCGGTATTATGAACATCATGTATGTAAGTGTTACCGAACGTACACGGGAAATAGGACTCCGTATGAGTGTCGGCGCAAGAGGGGTAGACATACTCTCACAATTTCTCATCGAAGCGATCCTCATCAGTATTACCGGCGGTATCATCGGTGTCATACTGGGTTGCGGAGCCAGCTGGATCGTGAAAAACATCGCACACTGGCCTATCTTCATACAGCCGTGGAGCGTCGTTCTGTCATTTGCCGTATGTACCGTTACAGGAGTATTTTTCGGTTGGTATCCGGCTAAGAAAGCGGCCGACCTCGATCCGATCGAAGCCATACGATATGAATAATGCAATAGGTATGAATCCAGGAAATAAAAATCACAAAAGAGTCAGTCTTTTCATTCACATAACAGGGTGGGGCCTCATTTTCGGTCTCCCTCTGTTGTTTTCCGACCATAGCTCCCCGGATTATTTCCGGCACTACTTATGGTTTTCTCTCATACCGTTGGCTCTGCTCACCGTCTTCTACGTCAATTATACGCTCCTCATCGATAAATTTCTCTTCAAAAGAAAATCGATGGCTTATTTTCTTATCTTCAATACGTTCTTAATCACGGGTATCTCTCTTATTCTTTTCGCCGTCCGGCATTATTATATCGACGTCAACCGGCTTCCGCCGCCACCGGAAACTGCCATACAGGCCTTCTTCGGATTTTTTCTTCGGGACATGGTACCCCTTATATTGGCCGTAGGTATGAGCATCGCCGTAAAAATGACAAGCCGATGGATTTTCATCGAGAAAGAACTTGAAACGGTAGAAAGAGAAAAAGTCGAAGCGGAATTGAAAACACTGAAAAGTCAAATCAATCCTCATTTCCTTTTCAACACCCTCAACAACATATACTCCCTCATCGACCTATCTCCTGAAAAAGCCCAGCAGGCAGTCATCGAACTCAGCAAACTGATGCGCTATGTACTTTACGACAACACACCTCGATACGTCCCGCTATCGAAAGAAATAGACTTCATCTATAATTACGTCGAACTCATGCGCCTGCGATTGGCCTCCAACACCGAACTTTCGGTAAGTCTACCGACAGAAAAATACTCGCACATAGAGGTGGCACCTCTCCTCTTTATCGCCCTCATCGAGAACGCATTCAAACACGGTGTCAGCAACACCCAACCGTCGTTTGTACACATCGACATTTCGGTCGATGACGACAGACGCCGCATCATCTGCCGCATCGAAAACAGCTGCTTTCCCAAAGGAATCGATGATAAAAGCGGATCGGGTATCGGCCTCGATAACCTGAAAAAACGTCTCGATATACTATATCCGGGACATTATACGTTTACCACTAAGGAGAATGAATATTCTTATTGCTCCGAACTGACTCTATCGACACACCCCATACAGCCATGAAACTGAAATGCGCCATCATCGACGATGAACCGCTGGCCGTAAGCCTGCTGAAAAACTATGTAGAGAAAACCCCTTTTCTCGAACTTGCCGGCTCGTACACCAGTGCCATAAAAGCAATGGAAGAGATTACAAACGGATTACAACCCGACTTACTCTTCCTCGACATACAGATGCCCGAAGTCAACGGACTGGAATTTTCCCGTATCATTGGCGATCGTTGCCGCATTATTTTCACTACGGCATTCGAACAATATGCCGTAGACAGCTATCGCGTAAACGCACTCGACTATCTGCTCAAACCTTTCTCTTATTCCGATTTCCTACAAGCCTGTGAAAAAGCACGTCAATGGTTCGAATTGAACCAAAACCGGAATTCCGCACCGATAATACCGCAATCGATATTTGTCAAAAGCGAATATAAACTGATACAAATCGACCTCGATAAAATACTCTACATCGAAGGCCTGAAAGACTATGTAAAAATATATATCGAAAACGAGCCGCACCCCGTGCTCTCCCTCATGAGCCTCAAATCACTCGAAGAGCAACTGCCGGAGCAAAAATTTGTACGTGTACATCGTTCATTTATCGTACACATGGACAAAATCAAAGTCATAGAACGAAACCGTATCGTTTTCGGAAAAACATATATTCCCATCTCCGACTCTTATAAAGAACAACTGATAGAACAACTCAACCGTCGTTCCATCATCGGAAAACTGTGAGACAATCTTGCAGACATAAAAAAAATGAGCAGCCCAGCAAAGGGCTGCTCATTTTTTCCTTAGTCAGAGAATATCGACAATCTCTTTCAACGAAGATACCTGATAAGTAGGGCAAGCAACCGGATAGCTTGGCGGTGTGCGACCCACGTATGCCCGATTGACGGGAACTTCGCCCGTCCACGTTTGCGGAAGCGGTTTATTCCCGGGATTGAAATAGATTTGTTTTATTCCCATGCGGGCAGCACCGCAAATATCGGCTTCGTAATTATCTCCTATCATCACGACAGAATCGGGTGTCACCGAAAGCAAAGATAGTGCATGGCGGAATATTCCGGAGTGGGGTTTTAAAAAACCGACATCGTCGGAGAGAACAATATGGCCGAAAAACGACCGCAAGCCCGTATGATCGAGTTTTCGATATTGTACTTCCCGGAATCCGTTACTCAGCAAAGTAAGCGTATAACGCAAAGACAAATATTGCAGAAGCTCCCGGGCATAAAAATGCAGACCTATCTGCTCGGACAATGCCGAGAGATAGGTCTGATTGAGTTCAGGAATGATTTTCTCGTCGTAAACGCCTACCCGCTGTAAGGGATAACGAAAACGCTCGACAATCAATTCTTCGCGTGTGATGCGGCTGTGATGATAAAGGTTCCAAAGTTCGGCATTCTTTTCACTGTATATCCGATAGAAATCATCGAACGATGGATAATAATCCGCCAGTGAAAACTGGTCATACGCAATTCTCAATGCACCATAGGAATTTCGCTTAAAATCCCATAATGTATCATCGAGGTCGATGAAGACATGTCGTAAAGGAATCGCAGCCACTCTCTATCCGCAATTATTTACGGATTACGAGATATTTCGATACGCTCCAGAATTCTTCGGGGTTGGTAATAGAAAGCTCGGTGATAACTTTGCCTTCTTTTACAAACGTATAAGAACCTTCGGGGTGAGAAGTCATAAGAGTAGCTTTCTTCACATTCAAAGGAATAGAAGATACATTGCGAAGATCGGCTTTGGTAAAGTCGGCATCGTTTACTACACCTTGAAGAGTTCTAACTTTGAGAATACCACCTTCGAGGATACCTTTTGCTTTAAGCTCTTTCTTAGTTCCGATAGTATAGAATACCGTGTTGAGAGCTTGGTCTTGGGCATTGAGTTGATCTTGTTGATCTTTGTTCTCATTCGAGAGGGCATCGAGTTTGCTGTTCAAAGAAGCGATCGAAGCATCGAGTTCTTTGATTTTAGCATCACGTTGTGCAAGCTCGGCTTGGAGAGCCGTGATCATAGCAGCTTTTTCCTCATTTTCGGCTTTGAGACGCTCAACGGTTTTCTTCAAGCTGGCAATGTTATAATTGCGGTTTCTTACTTGTTTTTCGAGCGTAGCGATTTTCTTTTGGTTATCTTCCAATTGCTCGATAATTTGAGCGATAGAAGCTTTCAATCGTTCTCCTTGCGCCTGATTCAAAGCGGCTTCGGTCTTTGAAATCTGAGAGAAATTTGCTTCGATCTCGTCTATCATTTGCAACAATTCCTCTACATCGGAAGCCAACCGTGCATTGACTTGTGCGATAGAATCATTCTGAAATTGCAAACGAGCGATTTCTTTTTTCGGACCCTGGCATGCTACAAAGAAAAGCATCGAAAGGGCAGCCATACTTAATACTACTTTTTTCATAATCTACTTGTTTTAAAAGTTGTTTTTTAATTATTGTCTAATTCTTCTTTTTCTTTTATTTTGGTTTTATCTTTTTTCTCATCGGCAACACCGGCCACCACGATTACACACTCTCCCCGTGGCTCCTGCTGCGTATAATGAGCAATGACCTCTTCGAATGTCCCGTCAAAAGTCTCCTCATGTATTTTGGAGATTTCGCGGCTTACCGAGACCCGACGCTGTACCCCGAATATTTCGGACATCTGTGTAAGAGTTTTCACCAACCGAAATGGAGACTCGTAAAAAATCATTGTCCGAGGCTCGGTCGCCAATTCTGCCAAACGAGTTGCCCGACCTTTTTTCTGAGGAAGAAACCCCTCGAACGTAAACCGGTCGCACGGTAATCCCGAATCGACAAGAGCCGGAACAAAAGCTGTCGCACCGGGTAAGCATTCGACTAGTATTCCCGCCTTGCGGCTCTCACGCACCAACAGAAAACCGGGATCGGATATAGCCGGCGTCCCTGCATCGGAAACCAATGCTATGGTCTCGCCTGCTCTCAAACGCTCGACAACCGCCTCGACGGTCTTATGCTCATTGAACTTATGATGCGACTGCATACGGGTCTTGATATCGAAATGTTTCATCAGGATACCGCTGGTACGGGTATCTTCGGCCAATATGCAATCTACCTCCTGCAAAACCTTGATAGCTCTCATCGTCATATCTTCGAGATTGCCTATCGGTGTGGGTACGATATAAAGCTTCGACATAATCGTTTTTATTCAAAACGTTGCTGTAACAAAGAACGCAACAATTCGAAGGTCTCAGACTCGAAATCCCATACAAAATGATTTTGCAGATACGTCAACGACTCTTCGTACGACGTTATATGATTGAGTTCTTCAATGGTTTTAGCCATCAAATCGCCATCGTTATCGAATAGCTCCCGACGAAACAAAAAGCGATCATTGATACTCATCATTTTTTGTAATTCCCGATAATCCGGTTGGCCTTCTTCGGAATGAAGAATCATCGTCACACCTTTTTCCGGCACGTCAGATTCCTGTTTTTCCTCCAAAGGGTTCTCTTCGCCCGACACGGTTGTCATCTCCTCGACACTACAATATTCCTGCAAAGAATCTCCCATATTTTCATCGAGAGATACGGCTTCTTCCTGATTGCCGTCTACGATCTTATCGAGCGAAGGAATTTCCTTTTCCACCCTATTCTCCTCCGAATCCGAAGATTCCCGCGAAGTCTCCCAAGACGACCGAGGCAGAATATCTCCTTTTCTTTCAGAAGTTTGCATTTCGGGAATCCGATCGAAAAGACAAAACTCCTCGTCCGTAGCATCCCAAGAAAAAGGCGATGCACTCACCCTCGTATCCGGAATATCTTTTTCTTCCGAAAGAGAGAAAGATTCTTCACACTCCTTATTCTCCTCTGAAACAGTATCGCACATCGGGATATCGTTTCTTTCCGCACCTTCGGAAACAAGCGACGACACTTCATCGCTCTCGACTTTTTCCACTGTCCGCTCAACCATCGGAACAGTCTCTTTAACAGTGTTTAAAGCCCGTAATTCCTCACACAAGCATTCCCCTTTTTCAAGAGAAATTTTACATAAAATAGCCGGCACTTCGGGATAACTTTCGGACACAAGTTGCATTAACTCGGTCAACTCCGCAAGCGTCGCATTTATGTGTTCTATGCGAGAATCCAACATTATTTCAACGTTTTTACCTACAAAAGTATGAAAAAAAACGATAATTCATACGGTCTCTATCATTATTTTTCCTCCATAACCACTTTTTTGTATTCTTTTACGAGTTTTGTATTTATAGAAATCTTTTTTCCATAATATATTTCTCGATGATAACAAAGCACAATATACAATAAAACTATTCTTTTGTCGAGGGAGTCCAAACCGAATCGTCCGACAAATCGGGATACAAAACGATTATATTACGGTCGGAAAAATATCGGTCGATATAATCGGGCAACTGTTCCAGTGAACCATCGTAAGAAACAGTTCCTTGCCGCGCCGCAACAATAATGAGGAGATGGTCGGAATTTACTTTTGAAGAAATCTCCGGCAGGTCCTCATACCCATCCGTATCTTCGAAAAAGGCCGTAACCTGTTTATAGTTTTCCCATATCCATTTTTGCAAAGCGGTATTCGTATCTTTACTTGCATAAAAATAAACACCTCCTCCCAAAGCCATCGCCAACCGGCATATCTGTTCTACCCACTTCAAGAAACCCGGTTCATACTCGGCCTTGACTGGAATCGTAACTACAATCCGTCTCAATGTATTGACCGGCATCAAAAAACGCGCAATCATTACCTCCTGATACAAGTCCTCCAACAACGCCCCCGTCAAATTACCGAAAAGCGTATCTCCTGCACAATTTTTACAATGCATACCGATAATGACATCGGTTATACCATACTCCTTGGTCGCATGGACAATCCCGCTGACGATATTCCGATCATAACGAACAATCTCCCTCAACGAAACATCGACGGCCGCCGTAATCTTCGCCGCTTTTCTCAAATTGTGTTTTCCCTGCATCTCAGCGTACGTCGAATTATCAACGTCATCGATAACACTCAGTGCCAACAGATTTTCTTCCTGACCGGAATCCCGTATCGCCAATGAAAGATTTATCAAATTACCAACCGTAGAAGGATTTGCAATAGGTATCAATATACGCTCCTGTCTGCAAGGAGTGCGCCTCTCCAAACTTTTATCTATCGCCATGCGACGGGCAGCTCTCTCTGTAATGAACGAACTCACAACGCAGGTAACAAGTATCAACAAAATCGTCCCGTTCAACACATCGTCATTCAACAATCTTTCTCCCGTAGGCAGAACAATATTATACCCGACCAATACAGTCGCCAAAGTTGCTGCCGCCTGCGCATTGCTCAACCCATACATCAATACACGTTCGACCGGCGACATTCGATAAATTTTCTGTGTCAGCCAACAAGCAATCCATTTACCGAGCAAAGCCACACCAATCATGACCGCTGCCACAAGCAACGCATTCCCGTGTCCAAAAATCACCCGTACATCGATCATCATACCCACCCCGATAAGGAAATAGGGTATAAAGAGAGCGTTCCCCACAAATTCCAGATGACTCATCAAGGGCGATACGTGGGGTATCAGGCGATTCAATACCAGCCCTACGATAAATGCACCGAGAAGCCCTTCCATTCCGGCCAACTCCATCAAAGCCGCCCCCAAAAACACCAGCGCCAATACAAATATAAATTGTATGACACCATTATTGTACTTCCTGAAAAACCACCGACCGATACGCGGAAAAGAATAGGTAATCAATACCCCGACCAAAATGAACTTGATAACCAACCACAGCCAAAACAAATCGTCGGACTCACCTCTAAACAATCCGCTTATAACGGCAAGTACCAAAAGCGTAAAAGTATCGGTTACGGCCGTACCGCCTACGGCAATACTCACACTACGTTGCCGGGATATACCATAACGTATAACGATAGGATAAGAAACCAACGTATGCGACGCATACATACTGGCCAGCAGTATCGAGGTCAACAAACCGTACTTCAACAAAACCATGTTCGTTACCAGCCCGATACTTATGGGTATGACAAAGGCCAATATTCCCAATACCATAGCCTTTCCCCGATTCTGCCGAAAATCGCTCATGTTCATTTCCAATCCGGCCAAGAACATGATATAGAACAGTCCTACCTTACCGAACAGATCGAAGCTGCTGTCTCGCACCAAAATATTAAAACCATGCTCCCCCACAATGACGCCAGCCAAAATCATTCCGATAATATGCGGAATATGAAGTTTGTTCAATACGATAGGGGCAAACAGTATTATAAGCAATACAAGAAGAAATATCGCCGTCGGGTCGGTAAGCGGCAATCGTTGACTAAAATCGAACCAGTCCATACCTATGGAATTTATATGAGGCAATAAGGATTTCCGATAATAAAATATTCTCTCAAATATTTACTTGCCGGAATCTTTTTCCGTTGAAACATTTTTTGTCCGGTTCCATGATTTATCGATACAATCCGCAACGGGTTTTCCCGTTGCGGATTTTTATTTCAAACGCCAATCCGACGCACGGAAACCGCAGCCGGACATTATGAATCAATACTCAAAACGGCCGAACTCCGACTCGATGACAAGCTGGTTTTTCTCAGCAGCCGTTACGTAACCGACCACTCGCGCATCGATACCGAACGAACGAGAAATGTCGATAACCTCTTGTGCATGTTCGGGAGCCAAATACACCTCCATACGGTGTCCCATATTGAAGACCTTATACATTTCCTGCCAGTCGGTTCCCGACTGCTCACGAATAATACGGAAAAGCGGTGGAACAGGGAACAAGTTGTTTTTTACGACTTTCATATTCTCGACAAAGTGCATGACTTTGGTCTGCGCTCCGCCCGAACAATGCACCATACCATGAATACACGGCCGCATGACATCGAGCATTTTCTTGATGACAGGAGCATAAGTACGTGTAGGAGAAAGCACCAATCTGCCGGCATCGATGCCGAGACCTTCGATGGCATCGGTCAGTTTCAGGCCACCCGAATAGACCAAATCGTCGGGCACGGCAGCATCATAACTTTCGGGATATTTCTCGGCCAAATATTTGGCAAAGACATCATGTCTTGCCGAAGTAAGACCGTTACTGCCCATACCGCCGTTATAGGATTTCTCATACGTAGCCTGCCCGTACGAAGCCATACCTACAATCACATCTCCCGACTGTATATGCGCATTATCTATCACATCGCTGCGTTTCATACGGCAGGTTACGGTACTGTCTACGATAATGGTCCGCACAAGGTCTCCGACGTCGGCCGTCTCCCCGCCGGTTGCATACACACCGACACCCATCTCACGTAACTCGGACAGCAACTCGTCAGTTCCATTGATAATGGCGGAGATAACCTCTCCGGGCACCAACAGTTTGTTACGCCCGATGGTAGACGACACCAAGATATTGTCGGTAGCACCCACGCACAACAGGTCATCGATATTCATAATGAGCGCATCCTGCGCAATACCTTTCCATACCGAGAGGTCGCCCGTCTCACGCCAATACATATACGCCAAAGACGATTTGGTACCGGCCCCGTCGGCATGCATGATATTACAATAGGCCGGATCACCGCCCAAAATATCGGGTATTATCTTACAAAACGCCTTCGGGAATATACCTTTATCGATATTCTTTATGGCATTATGTACATCTTCTTTCGAGGCCGAAACACCTCTCAGGTTATATCGTTGATCGCTCATAGGAATTGAATTATTTCGCAAAAATAATGTAAAAAAAAAGGGCATCAAAGCGTTTTCGACATTATTCGCCGTAAGGTTCGTCATATTGGTTACGGGAGGCAACCTCCCGCACCGGACGCCGGGATTTTTCACGCAAAGGATCGGCCGAATAACCGATAACAATATCGAGCAATATACGTTTTCCCGAGGGAATCGCCAGCACTTTACGCACAGCCGCCTCATCGAACCACCCGACAATGCATGACCCAAGCCCTTCATCGGCAGCCGCCAACACGATATGCGCAGCAACTATACCGATGTCGATGCGCGGAAAATGCTTGCGTTTTATCCAACCGCCAAGCGTTGACGTGATATTTCCCACTTCCTCCACGACAAGCAGATGCACGGGCGCTTGCTTAGTAAAATGATTCATGCCCAGTACCCGGTTGGCCGCAGCATCGGCCACTTGATTCTTCAAATCGGCATCATCGACTACAATAAAATGCCACGGCTGTGCATTACAAGCCGAAGGAGCAAGACGGGCCGCCTCTATGATACGAGCCAATTTAGCCGGTTCGACAGCTTTTTCGGGATCATACCTGCGGTCGCTCTGACGTTGCTTGACCAAATCGAGGAATCGTTCCATTTGCCAATATTTTTCCGGAACATTATTTTCCGTAAGTCATGATACGGCTTATATACTTACCGATAATATCGAACTCCAAATTTACGACGCTACCTTCGGTAATCTGATGGAAATTGGTATGTTCGTGGGTATATGGTATGATAGCCACCTGAAAACTGCCGGGTTGGGAATTACACACGGTAAGACTCACACCATTGACGGTAACGGAACCTTTCTCGACTGTCGTATATCCCTCACGCACCATATCGGGGGTAGACTCATATACAAACGTGTAATACCAACTACCGTCGGCCTCTTCTACCTTCGTACACCGGGCCGTACAATCGACATGCCCCTGAACGATATGCCCGTCGAGACGTCCGTTCATAAGCATGCTGCGTTCGAGATTCACTTTATCGCCGGTTTTCAACAATCCCAAATTACTGCGATCGAGCGTCTCCTGTATCGCCGTTACCGTATAGGTATCTCCATCGATAGCGACAACGGTCAGACACACGCCGTTATGTGCCACACTTTGGTCGATTTTCAACTCACTGGTGAAACTGCACGAAAGAGTCAGATGCAGATTGCCCTGTTCGCGACGCAATGCCACAACCGGAGCAGCTTCTTCTACGATTCCTGAAAACATATCGATTCGGTTTTTAAGATTTTAAAGATGAAATCAAATTTGTGTCAAATGTAGGAAAAAATTTTATGTCTTCATCTCGGGTTTCATCTTAAATATGTACTTTTGAAAAATTTCTCATTGTAACGACAATCACAATTCAAGATAATGGCCGACATAAAAGTCTGGATAAATGCAGCGCGTCCCCGCACATGGCCAACCTCGGTAAGCCCGGTGCTTGCGGCAACTGCCCTGGCATGGGTTCATGAGAAAGCCCATTGGGGAATCGCCGTCATATGTTTCTTTTTCGCCCTGCTGGCCCAAATTGCCTCGAACTTCGGGAACGACTATTTCGACTACCGTAAAGGCAGCGATAAAGCCGACCGTATAGGTCCTCGTCGGGCCGTAACATCGGGCGACATTTCTCCCCGAGCCATGCTGGCGGCAACGATAGCGACATTGGGAGTGGCTTGCATCTTAGGCTGCATACTCATACCTGTCGGCGGTTGGTGGCTGATTCTTACCGGCGGGACGATTGCCGTCGCCGCATTAGCCTACTCGGCAGGCCCTTATCCGCTCTCCTACCACGGTTTGGGCGATTTGACCGTATGGATTTTCTTCGGGCTGGCCGCCGTAAACTTATCTTACTATGTACAAGCACTCACATTCGACTTCGATGTATTCTTATGCAGTGCAGCAATGGGGCTGTTATCGGTCAATATTCTTATCGTGAACAATTACCGGGATATAGACGACGACCGCGCAGCAGGAAAACATACGACCGTCGTACTTTTCGGACGAAAATTCGCCCGTACCGCATATTTGACCAATGGTATCGTCGCCCTTTTACTGGTCATGAAGTTTTGGATTGCAGCAGGAATCGCAGGCTTTATACTTCCTCTTGCTTATCTGACAGCACATATCAAAAGTTATCGGGACATGGGAAAATGGTTCGGCCGGGAATTAAACCGGGTATTGGGAGCAACCGCCCGTAATCAGTTACTATTCACTCTGCTGTTTATCATCTGTATCATCATTGCCGAAAGCACTTCTCTATAATCTCACACCATGCGTATTCTTTATAACCATTTCGCCCAATCTTCTTTTACCGTAAAATTCCTGATTTTTATAGGGATCGAGTTGCTGTGTTTATGTTTCGTATCGCTCCTTACGATATTCCTATCGTTTATTTTCTCGGGAATAAGCCTCACACGCATGGCACTGACGGCACAAGACATCATACTCTTTATTCTGCCGGCACTATGCGCCGCCTACCTTTTCGGCGGAAATCCCGTCAGATACCTTCAAGCCGACCGGTCTCCGGGTATCGGGTCCGTCGTGGGCATCGTGCTGTGTATGCTTTTCTCTGTCCCGGCGATGAACCTTATCATCGAATGGAACGAATCGATAATCCTGCCGGAGACATTCTCGAATATCGAAAACTGGTTGAAAGCGCAAGAAGCCAGTGCACAAGAAATGACCCGCAACATGTTGCAGATGTCGAATATCGGAGACCTGACGATCATGATACTGATTGTCGGCGTCCTAACCGGCATCGGTGAAGAATTTGTGTTCAGAGGAATCGTTCAACGTCTCTTTCTCGAAAAGTTCCGTAACCACCATGTCGCCGTATGGACGACTGCCATAATTTTCAGCGCCATACATTTCCAATTCTACGGCTTCGTTCCTCGCATGCTGTTAGGAGCTTTTTTCGGGTATCTTTTGGTATGGTCGGGTAATATCTGGCTACCCGTAACCGCCCATGCCCTCAACAACAGCCTCTCGGTCATCGGCGCCTACATTTGGGGGACAGACAACAACGACAGTCTGTTCGACGCCGTCGGCACGTCTTCGGGTGATACCGGCTGGGTCATAGCCAGCACTTCGATTACCGTAATAATGATATGGATTTTACAACGCCGCCTCAAACGGCAAAAAAATTTAGAAAGCCTGCATTTACCGAACCGATAGTCCGAAGCAATCGGCACACATGAATTATTTGCCTTCGAGATGGTCGAATTGTTTCCGGTGAAATATAAAATTACGTCCCAGATATTTCTCCCGCACAACCGGATTGGAAGCCAACTCTTCGGAAGTTCCCTGAAACAATATCTTTCCTTCGAAAAGAAGATACGCCCTATCGGTAATACTCAACGTTTCCGGGGCATTATGGTCGGTAATAAGGATACCGATATTTTTCTCTTTCAATTTATAAACGATATACTGAATATCCTCTACCGCAATGGGGTCGACACCCGCAAAAGGCTCATCGAGCATGATGAACTTCGGATCGATAGCCAAACAACGGGCTATTTCGGTACGACGGCGTTCCCCCCCCGATAACCGGTCGCCCAAATTCTTGCGCACTTTTTCGAGCCGGAATTCAGCAATAAGACTTTCGAGTTTTTCTTTCTGATACTCCTTACTTTTACCGGTCATTTGCAGAACGGCAATCAGATTATCTTCTACCGACAACTTTCGGAACACCGACGCTTCCTGCGCCAAATATCCGATGCCATACTGCGCCCGGCGATAAACAGGAAACGACGTAATATCGAGGTCATTGAGAAAGATACGGCCTTCGTTGGGCGTAATCAATCCCGTCGTCATATAGAACGTCGTCGTCTTACCGGCACCGTTAGGTCCCAGCAATCCTACGATTTCTCCCTGACGCACATTGATAGATACGTGATTGGCTACCGTACGCTGCCCGTATTTTTTTACAAGGTCTTCGGTGCGCAGTACCATTTTACCTTCGGCGGCAAGATGTTCCATCTCCTCCGGATCCGGCATGGCAACCCTTTTATGATGAATGATTGGCTTTATGTTATCGATCCATTTCATAAGAGGCAAAGGTAACGATTTTCGACGAATTGCCGCACGATTGTCCCTTTTTTTATGTCAAAGCCCTATTTCACCACAGGGAAAATAAAAACACAGTTATATGGGAATCGCATCGGAAGTCTTTGAAAATACTCCTTCGACCGCACTATTCAATCTGGGAACACATCGTTTTACAAATCTTTCAATAATGGAGCCTCCGTACCGATCAACCCCTCCTCATACGCCGCATACAGATACATCGCAGCTATCGAAGCATAAGGAGACCACTTCCGACAACGATGCCTGACTGCTTCCGGTTTTACATTTCGCGTGCGATAAAGCCATTTATATGCCGATAAAAAAACGAGATCTTCATAAGGAAGCACATCGAGACGATGGATTTTATAGAGATACATTTTCGCAGTCCACGGACCAATACCCTTGATAGAAGTCAAAATTTTCATTATATCGGCATCGGGCAATCCCCGAAGTTGCACAAAATCGAGAGCGCCACCTCTTATCATAAAAGCTACTTGCCGGATACATTCCGCTTTCCTTGTAGAGATACCCAAGCTCCTGAACTCCTCTACCGACAGACTGCATATCGCATCGACCGTTATTGTCCCCCGGCAATAATCGGTCAATCGCCCTATCATCACATCGGCTACCTTAATCGAGAGCATCTGCCCTACTATCTGCTCGACAAAAAACTGAAAATCGTCTTTGGTATCGACATGCGAAATTTTTCCTATCCGCCCTATCAACCAAGCCAATTTTTTGTCTCGTCTTTTGAGAAAAGCAATACCCTCTTCATACAATGGGAAATTTTGTTCCGCCATTCTTAATTTTTTCTTACACAATCCGGTAAGGAAGCATTATCCTTCACAAAAGTACAAAAAAAGGAGAAACCGGCACCGGTCGATACCGCTCCTTTTTATAAAATCTCCACAAAGAGGCCTTACAATTGGCTCCACGCTTTTTTTACTACACACGACGATTTTCTATATAAAACGACTTTTACCCGACTTCATACAAAAAAACGAAGTGTAGCGAACGCTGTATCAAACCGTTCGCCACACTCCATTCAATTCCACAATTTACCGTTTAAAACCTATTTCAGATTCTTCTCAAAAAAGTTTTCCAACTTGTCGAACGGGATTTTTTCGAAATTGTCATAAAGGTCCACATGCGTTGCTCCGGGGATAATCGACAGCTCTTTATTATCTCCTTTCAACTTTTTGAAAGCATCTTCACTGAAATAACGGGAATGCGCCTTTTCGCCATGTATCAAGAGTACCGCACTGCGGATTTCATCACTATACGCAAGTTGGGGCGTATTGATAAATGAAAGTGCCGAGGTCTTGTTCCATCCACCGTTGGAATTGAGAGAGCGTTTATGATAACCCCGTTTCGTTTTATAATAGGCGTGATAATCCTTGACAAACCACGGCGCATCATCGGGTAACACATCGGCCACTCCACCGGCCAAAGCATATCGGCCATTACGAGCGTCTTCGATACGCTGTGCGTTGAGTTGTTGTTTCAGTTCATAACGGGCATCATCGTCCATCGCATCGAAATAACCATTGGCATTCACCCGGCTCATATCATACATAGTCGATGTAACCGTTGCCTTTATACGGGTATCGATAGCCGCCGCATTCAATGCCAAACCACCCCAACCGCAAATACCTATGATACCTACCCGATCAGGGTCTACAAAATCGAGCAAAGAAAGGAAATCGACCGCAGCCGAGAAATCTTCTGTGTTAATATCTGGCGAAGCCACATAACGCGGCTGCCCTTCGCTTTCGCCCGTAAAAGAGGGATCAAACGCCACTGTTACAAAACCGCGACTGGCCATCTCCTGCGCATACAACCCCGATGCCTGTTCTTTCACAGCACCGAAAGGACCGCATACGGCGATGGCGGCATACTTCTTCGACGCATCGAAATTTTGAGGAAGATAAAGATGTCCTGCCAACTCTATACCAAAACGGTTCTTAAACCGTACTCCCTGCACACTGATTTCAGGGTCAATTGCGAACACGCGCGTGTCATTTGCCAATTTACTCATGGTTGTTATCTTTACATTTGTCGATTCTTGTCCGTTGATAACTCCTGTGCCCAATATCGAAAAAAGCACAAAACCAACAATCAGTTTTTTCTTCATACCTTTTATTTTTGTATTATATCATTCTTTGATCGATGCAAAAATAGCGGGAGATTTTTATAAGAGTTATATCTGAAATACTGAAAAAAATACCATTTTTACAGATAGGGCAATTCTATAAGATAAACCAAATCCAAACATCTTTTTTTACACGAAAGTATGCCAACGTATTTATTTCAAGGACAATAACCGAGGCTATTCAGGAAACTCATTTGGCGGACTGTTCGGAACCCGATTCTCTTTCCCCCAATTCGTATAAATACTTATTCTCCCGACTGCTGAACAATACTCAGAATACGGTAACTATAATGGAAACAATTAACCCCGATACGTACCCGATTCCTCTCTCGCGATGTATTGGCTTTGAGCACAATCTCGTATTTCACAGGGGAAGTCTCCAATAAAGCTACCGTCACCCAATCGTTGTCGTAATATCCTGCATCTACTTCCTCATCTGTCAAATAATATTCCACCCCATCAAATTCAAGCCAATTCACCATAAACGACACACCTCTTTCCGCACTGCAAACCGTAAAACTCCCGCCTTCGGCAGGAATCGTAAACTCATCATTCCCTATCCGTGTCAAATCTGTACTCTCTATCGCCAACTCGATCGGAATAAACTTTTCGTCTTCGTTTTTTACACAACCTACAAGCACCATAATACTTATACACAAAACAACCCCTAAAATTTTCTTCGTTTCCATACAATCCGCTTCACCTCCCAAATACATATTAAAAGGATTATAAACAATATCCGCAGTAAAGATAAATAAAAAGAAATTCCTCTTTCGTAATCACAAAATTAAAAAAAGATTCATATCGGCAGACCGTCAATTATTTAAAAAATCCACGTCATTACTCCGTATAACAACTCTTTTATATTCAGCCAAGCGAAGCGATTCTTTCGATTTTATTCGCTTATTCCAACGATTTTCATTAAGTTTGCGAGGTTTTCTGTCGTTCTCTTTCCAAGAGACGACTAAAATTCATGTTTTTATGAAAATTCTTTTTCGATCACTATACCGTTTCGGCGACTATATTTTATTGCTGAAAAAGATTTTTACCACCCCCGACCGTTGGAGCGAATTTTTCAGGCGATTCAAAGATGAAGCCTACATGCTGGTCATCGGGTCTATCGCCATTGTCGTTACCATATCGCTCTTTATCGGGGCCGTTATCACCATTCAAACACAACTCAACGTCTCCTCTCCCCTGCTGCCGGCCTATACTGTGGGACTCGTTACCCGCGACACGCTGCTATTGGAATTTTCGTCTTCGATCATGTGTCTGCTGCTGGCCGGGAAAATAGGCTCGAACATTGCATCGGAAATCGGAACCATGCGAGTTACCGAACAAATCGACGCTCTCGACATCATGGGGGTAAACTCGGCCAACTACCTGATACTTCCCAAAATCGCCGCCATGGTAGTATTTATTCCGGTATTGGTCGTTTTCAGCATGTTCTCGGGACTCTTCGGCGGATATATCGTTTCGGCGTTTACCGACATCATTCCTGCATCGCGGTATATCTACGGGTTGCAATCCTATTTCACCGAATATTATGTTTGGTACACCATTATCAAATCATTCTTTTTCGCCTTCGTCATCAGCAGCGTTGCCTCATACTTCGGATACCGGGTAAAAGGCGGAGCTCTCGAAGTGGGCAAAGCCAGTACCGACTCGGTCGTAGTGAGCAGCGTCATGATACTCCTGCTCGACGTGATACTTACTAAACTGCTTTTACAATGATCGAAGTAAAACATATTTTCAAGACATTCGACGGGAAAACTATCCTGAACGATATTTCGGCCCAATTCTTTGCCGGGAAAACCAATCTTATCATCGGCAAAAGCGGTTCGGGAAAAACGGTAATGATGAAATCGATCGTCGGACTCATACGTCCCGACTCGGGAGAGGTCCTTTACGACGGGAACGACTTCCTCCGCATGAACGCCTCCCAAGTAAAAGCTCTGCGCAGCGAAATAGGCATGTTGTTTCAAGGCTCGGCCTTATTCGACTCGCTCACCGTTCTCGAAAACGTCATGTTCCCGCTGAAAATGTTTACCCGGCAATCTGCCGCCGAAAGAGAGAAACGGGCCCGATTCTGTATCGAACGTGTAAACCTTTCGGGTGCCGACAAGCAATATCCGTCGGAGATAAGCGGCGGTATGCAGAAACGGGTCGCCATAGCCCGAGCCATCGCGCTCAACCCCAAATATCTTTTCTGCGACGAGCCTAACTCGGGACTCGACCCGCAAACGTCGATCCTCATCGACGAACTCATCAAGGACATCACGCGCGAATACAACATCACGACCATCATCAATACCCATGACATGAGTTCGGTACTGGGTATTGGAGAAAATATCATTTTTCTCAATCAGGGACAAAAAGAATGGGTGGGAAATAAAGACGATATTTTCACCTCGACCAATGAGAAGCTGAATAACTTCGTTTTTGCATCGAACCTCTTCAAAACCGTAAAAAAATACATCGACCGCAATCCGCAAAAAGAATAACCGTCTTACTGGCAAAACATAAGATTCATAAGTTTTTCGGCCCGTTATTTATTATTTCCAATAAAAACAAATATCTTTGTAGACTGATTCACACATACATGTTTCTCATATTTATTTGAGACTAAAAAATACAAACTGCTATGAGCAAAAAAGTTGTTACTTTCGGGGAAATCATGTTGCGACTG
>ERZ779885.1102-NODE-1102-length-28547-cov-5.731539_pt1 | contig 28547 bp, 26 predicted proteins | sample MGYA00511554_ERZ779885 | MGnify/ENA primary metagenome ERZ779885 (study PRJEB29588, sample SAMEA2160998) | human gut metagenome | biome: human gut; feature: human-associated habitat; material: faeces | place: Denmark | collected 2008/2010 ... | reverse complement strand
GAAAAGACAGGCTTTAGCCTGTCTTTTCTTTTTGTAAAGGCGATACAAAATGAATCTCCAGCGCCGCAGGGCGCAAACCCGCAAAAAAGTTGGCAGCGACAGCGAACCGGTGCGAGGGCGTTTACAACCGAGCAGGTGAGCCGAGCGTGACCTTTTGCGGAAAAGGGGCGGCACGTCCGAGCGCCCGCAGCGCGGGATGCTGCGAGGAAGCGCAGCGGTCGGCGAGCGGCAAGGCGAGTTTATCCACCGCTGCCGGAGCCGGGCACCGCAAGAGGGCTTGCGAAGCAAGTTCAAATCCCAAGCCACACGAAAGTGTGGCCTTTTTTGTTTGGAAAAGGGGTTATTCACCCGAGCGCCGGTTCCGGCGCGGGCTGAGATTTCGACCGCCGCCTGCGGCGGAACAAGGAAGAAATCTCAGGCGCAGCGGTCGGCGACTGGCAAGGCGGCCATGCCGCCGCAGACAGAGCCGGGCACCGTCTGCGGCTCCAGGTATCAAATACCGGTAGCACGCAGTAAGACATCGATCGAATTGGGAACAGAGACCAGTGCTGCTCCCCCACCGGGGAGAACACCAAATTTTACATCCTCTATACAGACTGCATCTGCGTTAAACAAACAAATATTTAGAATTTGGATGTTTCCGGTAAGCAATATTTTTTTCAAGATCCTTTAAAAAGGATCTTGAAAAAACACCAAAGGAACATTTCTCCTGCTATTCTTCAAAAGATATTTTCGTAACATTTTTCTTTCATAACAAAAACAAAGATAAAAAAATAGCAAATAATCTGTTTTTGTCGTTTTATGTCTTTCTTCCGTTGTACTTTTTGACTTTATGTGATATGATGGAAATACAATAAAATACTACAAACGGAGGCTTTTCTTATGAAACGAGAACTTGGTATCGCACGATGTGGCCTTGCCTGCTGTCTCTGCTCTGAAAACGCTGTCTGCGCCGGCTGTGGCTCCGGGAACTGTCCGGACAAAGAGTCGTGTGAGAACAGAGAATGCTCCTTGGAACACGGATTAGGGCATTGCTATGAATGCGAGACCCAAATGTGCCGGAAAGGGATGCTCAGTAAGATCAAGCCGTACACCTTTACCCTTTTCATTCAACGGTATGGCGAGGAAGAACTTCTCAATTGCCTGGAAGAAAACGAGAAGAACGGAATTGTCTATCATCGAAATGGGATTTCCGGCGATTACGACGACTTTGACGAGCCTGAAGAGTTGATTGATTACATTTTGAGCGGAACACGCCTCGAAGAAGCTCTTGCATGCCTGTCTGAATCCGAATCCCCCACTTGTTCTCTATGACCGTTACATCAGAAAGTGCGCCGAAGCCTGCGTCAAAGCCTCTGTCCGAGTTGTCTTTGGAAAACCTGCGGCAGCTTTTCGCATTGTGTTGACAGAACACCGCGATTGCCAGTCATCATGGTTTGAAGAGGAACAAAAAGCGGATTTTATCCCGTATGCCAAGGGATTTGTGTGCTCTTGATGTGAATATTTTTCACATCAAGAGCACAGTCATTCACAAAATCCGGGCAAAATCTATCACATCAAAGAGACACTCAGATTCTGACACGACGCAGAAAAGGCCTTTTCTCCTCGAGAGCCTTCGAAATACCATGGGGAGGAAAGACTTAACGCTCATAAGGCACGCAAAAGTAAAAGAGAGGGGAAGCGCATCCCTGCGTTTCCCCTCTCTTTTCTGTCCCATTACACTTTATGCCGGAGAAACCTCGCCTGCTGCAGGCACAGGCATTGTCTCTTCTTCCGGCTCCGCGCGGTACTGAGCCATATAAAGATTATAGTAGTAGCCCTTTTTCGCCATCAACTCGTCATGCGAACCGGCTTCCTTAATCTCGCCGCCGTCAATATACATGATTCGTGTACAGCTGCGGATGGTCGAAAGACGGTGTGCTATAATAAAGGAGGTTCTGCCCTGGAGAAGGAGGTTGATTCCCCTCTGGAGCAGCTGTTCCGTCGAAGTGTCAATAGACGATGTTGCCTCATCCAGAACCAGGATTTTCGGATCCGCCAGCAGCGTACGGGCAAAAGCGATCAACTGCTTCTGTCCCTGTGACAATCCGCCGCCTCGTTCCTTAACCTCCGTATCATATCCATGGGGAAGCTTCTGAATGAATTCATCTGCACACAAAAGCTTGGATACACGAACAATATCCGCATCGCTCGCGTCCAGTCTGCCGTAACGAATGTTATCAGCAATAGTACCGGAAAACACAAAGCTGTCCTGCAGCATAATGCCCATCTGACTGCGAAGAGAATGCAGTGTCACATCCATAACACTGTGACCGTCGATCAAAACAGCGCCCTCTTCAATATTATAGAAACGGCTAATCAGATTTACAATTGTTGTCTTGCCCGCGCCGGTCGGACCAACAATTGCGATGCTTTCCCCAGGTTCAGCGGTAAAACTGACATCACGCAGAATCTTCTGGCCCGGTTCATAACCAAAATTCACATGATCAAACTCCACACGTCCGGTGATCGGCGGAAGCTCAATGGCGCCGGGGCGATCCTCGATTACGGGAGGCTCATTCATGGTTTCAAAAATACGCTCCAGATAAGCCATCGCGTCGATAAACTTATTATAGATATTCGCCAGGTTGACAATCGGCTGCCAGAATTTCGACGCATAGGTTCCCATTGCAAGCAAAACACCGAAAGAAGCCATTGGATGAAGCATGTACGCACCTACGATGTAAACGAGAGAAAATACAATCTGCGAAATCGTCTCCGTTGAAAACCAAACAGAGTTCGAAATGTAAATCGTACGCATCCAAGCCTTACGGCGTTCCTCAATCAGCCGATCCAGAATTCCCAGATTTGTTTCCTGACGGTTGAAGGCCTGTGTCACTTTCACTCCTTCAATCGACTCCTGCACATATGCATTCAAATTGGAATTCTTGTTCGAAACCTGCTGGTATGCCCTTCTCTGCTTTGGCTTAATCAGGAGGATAAAGACAATGAGAACAGGCAGACCGGCGACCGTCACAGTTGCCAGGGGCACACTCACCTGGAACATAAAAATAATGATAAAGATAATATTGATGATCTCAATAATGAAATCAAGAAGACCGTTTGACAAAACATCCGAGACATTGTTCACATAGTGTACGATACGCACGAGAATTTTGCCATGAGGCCGGTTGTCATAATAGGAAAACGGGAGGACCTGAAGATGTGCAAACAAATCCCTGCGGATATCATGCACCATCGTCTGCGCCGCCTGAGCCACAACAATACGTCGGATCGCCGTAAAAAGCACATTGATCAAAATGGTGACGCCAAGCAGAATAGAAAGTTTTATCAACTGATCCACATTTCCCTGAGGGATCGAATAATCCATGGCATACTGAATCAGCATCGGACCGGTCAGGCCAATGACACTTCCCACGCCGCTGAGCAGAAGCGCCGACAGCATCCGGCCCTTGCAGCGCGCCACATAAACCATGACCTTCTTCAGGTTTTTAAAATTAAGAGGGGCTTCCAGGGTTTCATCCACATCAAATCGATTGCGCGCCAAGCTCCTCACCCTCCTCCTTGCTGTTCTGGATTGCCCAGATATGACGATAGAAGCCTTTGTGTCTCAGCAGCTCGCGATGCGTACCGCGCTCAATGATTTTTCCGCCGTCCAGCACAAGAATCAAATCGGCGTCCTCAATGGAAGAAATTCTCTGCGCAATGATGATCTTTGTGCAGGGAAAATCAAGCTGCCGCAGCTGCTCCTGCAAATACTTTTCCGTCTCCATGTCAACCGCAGACGTGGTATCGTCCAGGATCAGCACCGAAGGTCGGATCGCCAGCGCACGCGCAAGCGAAAGACGCTGCTTCTGACCACCGGAAAGTCCCACACCGCGTTCACCAACGAGGGTATCGTACCCCTCCTCCATCCGCCGGATAAACTCATCCGCACCAGCACGGCGGGCATAATCCTGTACCTCCTCAAAAGGCATATCCGGCCTGCCGTAGGCAATATTGGCGTCTACGGTATCCGAGAAAAGGAACACATCCTGCATGGCCACACCGATATAGCGCCGCAGAGCCTGAAGCGTATAGCTCTGCACCGGTTCGCCGTCGAGAAGCACCTCGCCCGAAGTCGGGTCGTTGATGCGGGTCAGCATTCCGGTAAGCGTCGTCTTCCCGGATCCGGTCGTTCCGATGATTCCCAGCGTCTGACCCGGCTTAATATGGAAGCTGATATCGTCCAGAATCATCGTTCCGTCAATCTTAAGAGAAACATCCCGGAACTCCACGTCTCCCTCGGGTCTTTTTCCCGGATCTTTCGCCTGATACCGGTCGGCAATGGAAGGCTGCGCATAGAAAATCTCAATGATCATCTGGCACGAAGCAAAAAAGCGCTGAATATCATTGATCAGCATACCAAGGTTGCGCAGAGGATTGGCCAGCGCCCAGGTCAGGGAAGAAAACGCCAGGATTTCGCCTGCTGTCAGTTTTCCCTGAATCATAAAAATTCCGCCTACAAGAAGAGTCGTTACGGTGAGAGACTGGGAAAGCAGATCGATAAGAGGATGAAATTTAACGCCGACATATGTCGTTTTCAGATTCATCTGGCGGTAATCTTCATTCTTCTCCTCGAACTTCTGGTTCTCATACTCCTCCCGGGCAAACGCCTTGACCACCCGGTTGCCTTCAATGTTCTCCTGTGCTACGGTATTCAGACTGGAAAGCTTTTGCCGCAGCATCACAAACATGGGATGAATAATTCTGGAGAAAAAGCGTGTGATAAGCAAAATGAAGGGCGTAATGGCTGCAAGGCAAAACATCAACTCTATGTTCACTGAACCGAGATAAATCAGCGCGGCAAGAAAAACGACAATGGAATCAACTGTAACATAGGAGATCCATGCGATGGCATGGCGAACCAGATCCAAATCGTTCGTCATGCGGGTCATAAGGTCACCAGTTCTGATACCATGGTAAAAACGGGCGTCTTCATTTTGAAGAACGTCATACATTTTTCGTCTCAGACCATTGAAGGTACACTGGCTGCTCTTTTCCAGCAACACGATCATGGTATAGCGCATGGTCAGCCTTGCGAGCTGAACAGCAAGCATGGCGCCCAGGATCGGAAGCAGCAGATCGGTATTTTGCGGGGTGATGACTTCGTCGATGAGCTTTTGTGAAAGCATAGGGTTAATGACCAGCATGGCTGATGTGACGGCAGACAATACCATGGCCACCACAAACAGATTTCTCTTCTCCCCCATATACTTCCAAAGCCATTTGATTCGGAACATGTTTTCCCTCCTGTCCGGCTTGCGGAAGCCTGTTGGCCAACTCCGGGAAACGCCCCGGAAACGTCCTTCCTTTCCCCTCCCATCCAGCTCTTTTCTTTCTTCGGCAAGTATACATCCCTGTATTTGAAACCGCAAACCGTTCTCATCGAATTAAGGTTCAGATTCGTCCTGTTTTCTTCCGTTTTCTCCGGTTTACTTGCATTCAAAGCCATTCAAGTCTTTTCTATGGAAAATTTATTTGGAACAATTTGGCAAAGATGCACATGGAAATGCAAATTTTTCTCATCTTCACTTCATCTTCTTTGCCCAATCGAGGAAAAACATGTATGTCAACCCTTAATCGTGAAAGAAGAAACGTTTTTATCCTGCATTTCTTCTTCTGTTACAGCTCTGTAACCGATTGTTACAATCCCCTTACGAAGATTGACTAATCCGATCGAAAAATGTATGCTGAAAACATCCCGGGCAGGTTGTGCCTTGATTTGGTATACCTATTTTTCCTGCCGGGATCTTTTTATTTTGCTGTGAAAGGGGAATTGCTGTGCGAAATGCTCCCTTTCTCCCTGTTGTTCTGTTGCTGGCATTTCTTTTCTCATCTTGCTCATCTTCCGGGGAAACTGTTTCCGCCACTCTTTTGGAAAGCGCAGTTTTAAGCTCCTCGGCTGCGGAGGAAGAACCTTTTATATATGAAAACGTCGAACTCGGCTTTTCCTTCGCTGTTCCGGCAAGATGGAAATCAGCAAACTACAAAATCGTAGTTACCCACGGAGACCAAACGGAAGATCAATCGGATTATTCACAGGTTTCTTTTTATTTTCAGAACGACAAGGGGGCTCCTCTTTTGACGCTGTACTGCGTCAAATCCGACTGGTGGGAAAACGCTTCGGATCAGAGCGTCGAAACTCTTCAGTTCCTCGGAGAGCGTTCTCAGGATGTATTTTGCTTTTCCCTTCCGTCCTCCTGCCCTTATGCAGATGAGCAGAAAGAAGAATTATTTACAGAAATGATGATCAGCAGCGAAGAGGTTGCAGCCTGTTTTCAGCTGATGGGAGAGGACAGCGTCTCCTATGTAGAGGGACTCGTCGTAGAAGCTGCCATGCATTCCCTTGTGATTACAACAGAGGATGACCGTCAACTCGCCTTTTCCTTTGATGAGGAAAGCAGTGCCGGCCTCGATGGTCTTTTGTTGGGTGATACCATCCGCGTCGGATACCGGGGGACAATTGCAGATGAGGATACCCGCGGCGTTACCGTTGTCAGCCTGCAAACCATTTCCCATTCCAAGTCCTTCGGAACAAACGTGCTTCCCTCCTCTTCCGCTGCGGAGCCGGTCCCGATCGAGCCTTCAAGCGGTTCCTGAGCTATGGACCTTTTCCTGAAATCTCGCCATAAAGAACTACAACAGAAGAAAATGAGCAAGGATTCAGCGATTGTATGTTGAATCCTTGTTTATTTAATGGAACAACAAGCAAAAGAAAGTACGTCCAAGCATTTCGAAAAGTATCGTTGTCCCCTTCTCTGCTTCTTTAATCTGCAGCCCAAAACAGGTTCATAAGAAAACACGAAATAATTCCTCTTATAATCGGAATAGAGAGAAGGATTCAAAATGACAGATGTGCATATTCATATTGAAAAAGGACCGTATACAAAAGAATGGATCGACCAATTTGTTCAGCAAGCAGTAAGCATCGGAATCGATGAAATTTATCTTTTGGAACATTCTCACCGTTTTGCAGAATTCGCTCCCATGTATGCCTCCATTTGTGAGTACAGCGATTATCAGAAAAACTGGTACAGCAAAAAAGGGAAGCTGTCCATTAAGGATTATCAGGCGCTTATTACTGAAATGAAAAGCATCGAATTTCCCATAAAAATAAAATGGGGGCTTGAGATATGTTACTTTCCTGAATATGAAAAGCTGATCGGCGATATTCTTCACTCCTTTCACTTTGATTTTGCCGTAGGCTCAATCCATTGGGTTGATGGGTTCGGATTTGACCATAAAGCAGAATTTTGGAATGGGATTGATGTGGAACAAATTTATCGAAAATATTATGACCTGATGCTCCGCCTCGTAAAAAGCGGCTTGTTTTCCGGGGTAGCACACCCTGACTCTATCAAATGCTTCCACCATTACCCCGCGAATGATTTAACTGCCGCTTATGGTCTGTTAGCCGATGAATTAAATTCTCATCACATGTATGCAGAGCAAAGCGGCGGACTCGCTTTAAATTACGGATTTGAAGAATTAGGTATGAATAAAAACATGCTGGATGTTTTTAAAAACAAAAATGTTGATATTCGCTTTGCTTCGGACGCCCATACTCCGGAACATGCAGGTGCAAACATTTCAAGCATGATGCAGGCGTTTCCGCAAACACAAAAAGATTTTGCAGATTCATAGTAAAACACCAACCGATGAGGGAGGATCTCATCGGTTGGTGTTTTTTTCACCACTCTTCTAATAATTTTTGTAACCATTTTACAGACTGCCACGTTTTTCTTTTAATAAGAAACATACCTGCCGGCAAATGGAGCAGACAGGAGAGAAACAGATGCAAAAGGAGGAACGCAACATGACGGGCCGCCACTACCGGAAAACTACCAACTTCATTCCGCCACATTGCTCGGAAAACAACAGCACCACCACACATGTCCGGCGCCGCTCTTTTCGGCTTGCTCTTTGTCTCTTCTTTGCGCTGATCCTTCTGACCGCCGTCCTCACTGCCGTCTGGCTCCTCCCCCGTTTGCACTCCAACCAGTTTTCCAAAAACATTCCCTTTTCAAGCGCCTATTTTCTGTCACAATTTCGGGAAGGCGCTTCTGCCAAGGAGGAATCCGATTGGTATGGCGAAATGCTTCTGGACACAGAAGCTTCCTCTTTTTTCTGGGACTCTTTGAATGAGTTCTCTTCCTCCGCGGATCAGAATGAACTGTTTCAATACTGTTATTCCGCCGTGGGGCCGGACGCCATTCTCATCATCCGCGATTATCTGGGACTCTCTGATGAGGATTTCCGCTTTCTGCTGCACGATGTGCCCTATTTGAGCCAGGAAAACATTCTTCCCAACGGCTGCGAAGCTGTCTGCGCCGATATGCTGCTCCAGAACTGCGGGTTTTCTCTTTCGCCCGAAGCTTTCGTGCAGGAAGCGCTTCCGATGGAACCGGTCTATCTGGAATGGGGATGCCGGTACGGCCCCGATCCCAATGAAGCATATGCAGGGGATCCGTTCAGCGAAACCGGCGGATGGGGCTGCTTTGCCCCTGTGATCGAAAAAGCCCTCCAAAGCTGCACCGAGGGATCGGAATGGCGGGCCGTCAATTTAACGGGGCTTTCCCTTGAAGAGATATTTCAGGAAGTCGTTCTGACCCAAAGGCAGCCCGCCGCCGTCTGGGTGACCATTGATATGGAAGAAACGACGGAAATGTATCAATGGCAGTCTTACGATCATACGGAAACGTATCTGTATCCTGTAAACCAGCACTGCATGGTTCTGGTTGGACGCGACGCGGAATGCTATCTTTTTTATGATCCCAATGAGTCAAACGGCCTGGTCCGCTATCCCGTGGAAACGGCAGAGGAAAGATATCGGACGATGGGCAGCCAATGTGTCGCGCTCCTTCCGGATGATGCAGCGGCAGGATAAAACAAGGCGCCGAAAACGAAACCTCACAAAAAGTCCGAGCCTGCCTCTGATGTCCTCATGTCGGAATATCGATAAAGTACCGATTCCGAAAGCATCCTCTGTTCTCTGAAAAAAGAATTTCATTTTCTTTCTTACGAAAATATAGTTTCTTTTTTACACAGGTTTACATCCCCTTGGTCGATCCTTTACAAAAGATTCGCTACAATAGTACCTGTAAGCGATCGCAAGAAAAAGGAAACAATCGTTTCAGGAGGATGGAAATGATGGAACTCACCAAACGCCAAACGGCAGCGCAGTCTCAGAAGCTCATGGTATTCGTACTCTCCATGACACTCTACGGCCTCGCAACTCTTTTCACAGAGTTAATCCCCAAATTTCAGGTCGGTCTTGTAGAATTCTCCGTCGAATATTTTCTCTTTATCCCGCTGACACTCGCCATTTTGTTTGACCCCCTTTCCGCCGCGCTCGGCGCTGCCACCGGGGAGCTGGTGTTCAGCGAGATTATGCTGGGCCAGTTTGGCGGCCTCGGCGAACTGGAAAAATTCCTGACGGTTACAATCGGCGTTTATGTCGCAGGACGCATGGTGCGCGACCCTTCCAACCGTAAGATGGTCGGCATTGCCGCTATCACCGGTACAGCGCTGCAGCTGTTCATGGGAATGCTTGTCGACATCATGAAAGTACAGTTTGCCGTAGAGGATTTCGAGGCAGTAGCCGGCCTTCCCGAAAGCGTTTTCTTCACCGAAGGCTTCGCCTTCCTCAACGACCTGCTCTTCTCCGGCATCCTGTTCTGCATGCTTCCCACGCTCTTCCTTGTTCCCAGACTGCATGGAAAGATTGAGCCTCTGCTCGGCATGCAGCCCCGCCGTCCCGAGATCGGTCTGGGCGCCTTCAGTTGGAAAATTGCACTGGGAGCCATCGTCGGCTTTGCCGCAGCGGCAGGCTCGGAGCTTCTGGCCAGCAGCGGCACTCCTCTGATCGAATGGGAAGCGGAGTGGGCGGAAAGCGGAACCGCTCTGGCGGTTGGCCTTGTCGTCGCGGCGGCGGCAGCCGTGGCTGTGATTACCGTTCTCAAACTTCGGTTTGACAGAGCAGGCGGGCGTCAGGCATGAGTATCATTGAGATTGAGAATCTGACATACTCTTACCCTGCGGCAGACAAACCGATTCTGAGAAATGTCTCCCTCCGGATAGAGAAGGGAGACTTTCTTGCGATTGTGGGAAACAACGGCTGCGGCAAGTCAACGCTCTGCAAGACGCTCAACGGCCTGATCCCCCATTTTATTGCAGGAGAATTTTCCGGAAGCGTCCGTGTGGACGGCATCGACACACGGGAAGCTGACGTCGGCAGCCTTGCTCGCAGAGTTGGATATGTATATCAGGACTTCGAAAACCAGATTGTACGCCCGACAGTCCTTGATGACGCTTCCTACGCCTGTCTGAATTACGCCATGTCCGATTACCAGGAGCAGGGACGCAGGGCGCTTTCCATGTGCGGTCTTGAGGGACGAGAAAATGACTATGTCTGGCAGCTCTCCGGCGGCCAGACACATCTTCTCGCCCTTGCCGGAGCTGTCTCCCTTGGTCCGGAGGTCCTGATCCTCGACGAGCCGATCGCACAGCTCGATCCCGGACATGCCGACCGCATCTATCACATTTTGAAGGAACTCAACGAAAAGTACGGAAAAACGATTATTGTTATCGAGCACCACACCGAATACATCGCCGATTACTGCAAGCATGTCGTATTGATGCGTGACGGATCCGCCGCCTGGAAGCTCCCTGCCGGAGAGGCGCTGCGTCGTGTGGAAGAGCTTGAAGCAAGCAGTATCTTTCCTCCTCAGGTTACCATGGCAGCGCGAAAGCTTCAAAAAGAAGGGCGGCTCGACGCCGCGCAGTCTCTTCCTACCACGATCGAAGAAGGAAAGCAAGCCTTCGGACGTTTTTCCCTGCGCCCGCACGAACTCCCGTCTTCTTCCGACCGTCCTGCCGGGGAGTCTGTTTTCGAGTTTCGGAACGTGTCCGCTTCCTACCCGACCGTAACGGGAGAAAAACGGACGGTATTCGACGGCCTGAACCTGACCATTCGCCGGGGAGAAAAAATTGCCCTCATCGGCTCAAACGGCGCAGGAAAGTCCACACTGATGAAAATGATGCTGGGACTTGTCAAGCCTCAGACAGGCGAGCTTTTTCTGCATGGGGAAAGCCTGCGGGGGAAAAAGCCTGAGGAGCTGTCCGGCACCCTCTCTCTCGTTTATCAGAATCCCGAGGAAATGTTTATCAAGGATTCCATTGAGTCCGACATTGCCTTCGCTATGCAGGCGCGGGGGATCTCCGATTTTTCCGAACGGACACGGGAACTTCTGCAGCGTTTCCGATTGACAGAACTGGCCGGACGGGACGGCCGTCTCCTCTCGGGAGGGCAAATGCGCCGTGCCAGCCTGGCCATCGGTGTTGCGCTGCATCCGGAAATTCTGCTTCTGGACGAACCCACGGCCAATCTTGACGTCGCCACGCGCAAGGAAATCGTGCGGACAATCGCCGGAATGAAGAATGCGGCGGTCACAGCGATGATCGCTACACATGACATGCAGCTTGTCTGCGAGTGGGCTGAGCGGGTAATCGTCCTGCATCAGGGGAAGGCCGTGGCGGACGGAACCCGGGATGAAATTTTCTCCGATCCCGCGCTTCTGCGAACCGTCGGTATCCGGCCTCCCGAAATTTTTTCCATGGCCCAATCGCTCGAACCGAGGGCATTGTGTTATACCATCGAGGAATTCACCCGCTGCTTGGAAAAGGAGTAAAAAAATATGGAAGTCAAACTGAAAAGAAAACTGTCCGAAAACATCCTGGACAAGTTTTCCATTGAGTTTCTTCGCAACCAAGTACTGAAAAACGCATACGGAAACGGCGATACCGTGATCGCGGCTCTTGATCCCAGAAGCCTGATTGTCTGGTATCTGTTCGTGGGATTCGTGCCCTGGTTTGTCAGCGATCCCTATTTTTTAATGGGATGCTTTCTGCTCGTCGCTTTCACGACGCGTCTGGCCCGTGTGGCCGGACTGGTCCTGTTCCTTTTCGGTGTCGGCGTTTTCTCTCAGACAGGCTATCTCTTTCTTGTGACGCTCCTGTTCGGAGGAAACGCCTCCTCCGCCGTTCCTTTGCTGGTTCTGACCCTCAAAATCGCCGTCTGCTCCCTTGCCTCCATTACCGTTTTTTCCGGCCTCGATCCGGATCGTCTGGCAAACGGCCTGATGTGGTTCGGCTGTCCGGAACGTCTTTCTTTTTCCATCTCCTACGCATACCGCGTTCTTCCGATGCTGATGGAAGAATTCCAGAGCATTCTGCTCTCCTTCCGTCTGCGCGGCAACCCTCCCGCACATGAAACGCTCATAGGAAAAATACGCTATCTCTGCTATCAGGTCCAACTGATCGTTCACGCCTTCTATCCACTGATGCTCAACACCGCCAAGCGCTCCCGTACGACGGTGGAAGCTCTCGAGCTGAAGGGCTACCGGTATGCCGCCGTCAACAAGGAGGTCCGGAAAATCAAACTTTCCACGCTGAAAATGGAATACCGCGACCTTTTATTTCTCTCCCTTTCCTTTCTTTGGATCTCCGTTTCCATTCTGGCGTCCACCCTTTTATAATTTCCCTTAGCGGCCGCTTTGCCTCCTAAGGGCATGATATTATCAGAAAAGAGGATAAAAATTGAATCTGGATTTTCATACGCACGGGAAGCTCGCCAAAAAGCTTCCGTTTTCCCCCGCCTATACGGACTGGCTGTTTGGGGAAGCCCAGGCGGCAGGGCTTGACGCTCTGTGTCTGACAGAGCATTTCAATACGCTGCAATTTAACAAGCTTTACGGCTATCTGCTGCAGACAGCCGTAAGAGACGGCGACACACTTGTCCTGGAAAACGGACTGCGCATTTTCCCGGGCATGGAAACCGATATCGCTGAGGGCGGACATGTGCTTTCCATCGGTCCCGCGGAAGCCATTCTCGAGCTGAACGCCAGACTGGAACGCTATAAAACTCCCGGAAGCTTTCTTCCCTTTGCCCGTCTGGCAGAGCTGTTTCGGGAGTATCCTGTTCTCATCGGAGCGGGACACCCCTTCCGGCAGGGCGGACATATTCCCGAACTGCCGGAAGAACTGCTCGCCCAATTTGATTTTCTTGATCTCAATGGCAAGGATATCGCGGAAAACGCTGACCGCACCAAACAGCTCGTCGAAGGGCTGGGAGCCAGGCTCGGAAAACCTGTCGCAGCGGGAAGCGATACGCATCAGGCCGTACAGTATGGATGCGTCCGCACGGTCTTCCCACAGGCTTTCTCCACCATCGAAGCGCTCCGGTCACAGCTCGTGGAGAAAAATTATCGGATTGAAGTTTCGGAACAGGCCGCTTTCCAGGTACGAACCGCCGGCCTGCTCAAGCGCGCGCTCAAGGAAATTCACGCTCTCGGAGGAGACTATGTGCAGCTTTTGACCGGGGTGGAGTCTTCCAATCCCTCCTGCTGCGCATAACCTCTTTTCTCGCTGACCGTTTTTGCGACAGGAGGCAATATGCAGCTTCAATTTCCCACCGGCTCCAATCATTTGACCAAAGCCGACGCACGAATTCTGGACTATATCTCTCAAAATACAGAAGAGTTTCTCTTCCTTTCGATCGGCCAGCTGGCCAATCGATTACAGCTGGCCGATGCGACCGTTTCACGCTTCGTGCGCCATGTCGGGTGCGCCGATTACAGGGAACTGCGTCAGCTTGTCAAGCGTCAAAGCGCGCCGGGGCCGGGTCCCGCCGCCAAGATGGCGGAAACTCTGAACCGGGAAACCGGCTTTACGCTCGATGCATGGATGCGCCGCCAGCAGCTCCTTCTGCAAAAAACGCTCGAGGAGCTTCGTTCCGATCAATTTGCACAGGCTGTCCGTGCTGTCCAGGAGGCCCGGCATGTCTGGATTCACGCCAAAAACGCCTCTGCTTCCCCCGGACAGCTTCTCTTTTTCCGCGCCAGACGTCTTGGCATTCCGGTCACACTCCTCCCCTCTGGCGGCTCGGAGCTTCTGGAAGGACTGGCACAGGTGCAGCAGGACGATCTTGTCGTTCTGTTCTGCCTCTCCAAGCTTTCCCGGGAAGGACAAACAATTCTGGATTACAGCAGAGAAGCGGGATTCCGCACGCTCTCTTTTTCCGGCCGTTCCTATGTGCCCGCAGACGAGCAGGCGGACATCAACCTTTTTGTCAGCCGGGGAGAACCAAACGAGTATCATTCCATGACAGCCCCCTCTGCCCTCGTCGACGCCCTCATCGTCGCTCTCTCCGAAAGCATGGGAACCGAAGCCGGCCTCCGTCTTGAGCGCCTGCATCAACTAAAAGAAAAATATGCGGCAAAACAATCGCTGTAGCCGTAGAAAAATCCGCATTTGCCGGCAGCCATGTTTCAGTTTCAGCCGGTATTTCACGTCAAACGCCGCCGTCCGCCCTTTTCACAGAGCGGACAGCGGCGTTTTTTATCCTTCGTTTTGTTTCCATTCCACTGTAATACTAAATGGGTTTGTCGATCGAATGAGCGAATCGTTGTTTCCCTCCACGCCGCCGAGACTCAGGCTGCTGTGATACCGGCCATCGTAAACCAGTCCCGTTTCGTCGTAAACGAAGACATCAAAATCCGGACCAAACGTACCGGCATCTGTCAGATAATCGCAGACGGCCAGGCGCTCGCCGTCGAAGGCCATCCGTGTCGAGTTGACAAGGAAGGTGGGGTTCGTTTTTTCGTAGTCAATGGGCACGCACAAAGCCAGCGAACACTCGCCGTTTTCCTCGAGCGTGAAAACGGAAAGATGATCCGTCACCACAACAAAAAAGCCGTCTTCCTCAAAAAAGCTGAATCCCCCATTGGGAACAATGACATTTTTCGCTACCGCTCTCTGCACCGGCTGCATGGAAGCAAGATCAATTCCCGTCACCACATAATCGCTGCCCTCGCGCGTATGAAGCAGCAGACGCGATTCGTCCTCGCTGAGCGTCAGCCCCAATATCGCAGCCTGCGGGTCCAGACGGTACACGGTTTCAAGCGACTCAAGTCCAACTCCAAAATCCTGCCCCTGCAGATCCCGGAAAGTCATCCGATAGATTCCGAAACCGCCGGAAATTTGGCTGACATCGACAAGGTTTCCCTCATAGGTGTGCGCGTCAAACGCAAAATAGCATTCGTTCCCTCTCACAGCGCTCACCGTGTACATCGCAAAGTTATCGTCGTCGGTACTCCCCGAGCCTGTACTGGCAATTCTCCCCTCGGAATCCTTGCCAATGCTGATGCGAAGAGTTTCCTCCTCCAGAACCGGAATCCGGAAATACGCTGCAAAGGCAGAAAACAGGCGCTTGGGTTCTCCATCATACGCACCCATTTCATACCCCTCCTGCATCAGCAAATCCGAAAAATCAGAGGAAGAAGTCAGCTGATATTCCAGCGACAGGGGATAGTACTCATAATAATCACGCAGGAAAATGATTCTTTCGCTCTCCGTTCCAGGCTGCGTATCCTCGAAAAGCTCGCGGTAGGCCTGAGAAATTCCGTCTTCCCCGCCGTTCTCGCGGTATCCCATATAGAGCTGGGTGCTCAGCTGAAGATAAGGCTCCCGCGGCGTTTCCTCCGCCTGCTGCGCCGTCTGGAAAAAAACGCAGCTCGAATCCGCCCCGGTTTTCTCCCCCAAATTACACGTTGTCTCCCAGAAAAGCTGATCGCGGTAACCCGCCGGAATCGTGACCGTCAGCCCCTCGGCAGCGGCCGGATCTCCGAAAACAGTTTCCTGCGTAATTTCCACCTGATCCCGTTTTGAAAATATCTGCGAAAAAACAGCGGCGCTTCCGCCCACGGCAATAACCAGCAGAAGAAGAAAACAAGCGAGCGACCGCTTCATTTTGGCTCCTCCTCCCCCGTCAGCGCACCGATAGCCTTGCCGACGCGATCTGCACGGTAATGGTACGCTTCCTTGACGGCGTCCATCAGATTCTTTCCTTCCTCCTCCAGCTCGAGCACCGAGAGATCGCCGACAATTCTGCCGCCGCGCAGGAGGATGGCACGGCCGAGGAACCCGGACACCTCCTCGATAAGATGGGTGGAGAGAAGCACCGTCTCGTGCGGCTCGAGGATCCCGCTGAGCACCTTGTAAAAATCCTCACGGTTGAAAATGTCGTTTCCCGCAAACGGCTCGTCGAGCAGAATGTAGTCCGCTCCCTGCGAGAGAGCCAGAATGACCTCGAACTGATTTTTTTGCCCCGTAGAAAATGCGCGCAGCGGCTGATGAAGCGGCAGATGGAAGAAATCCATCAGCCCGTGGAACCGCTGAGCAGAAAAGCGAGGAAAATGCGCTTCGTAGAATTCACGGTGCGCCTGGGCGGTCAGCCCCGGAAAAAACGAATGCTCGCTCGTGCCGAAAGAAAGGCTCGCGATATTCCGGTGCGTGATCGGCTCTCCGTCGAGCGTAATGGTTCCCTCAAAACGGACAAAACCAAGAATACACTTCATCAGCGTCGTCTTTCCCGCTCCGTTCTCTCCGAGCAGACCGACAATCTCTCCGCGCGGCAGAGCGAGACTGACGTCGCACAAAGCCTGCTTTCCCACATATTTTTTAGTAACGTGACTGAGCTCGATCATACTATCACACTCCATAGCTTCTGCCACTGGTGTGGCGTCAAACATTCCTGCGGGGTGGCCAGCTGATAAACGGCAAAATAAATCAGAAGCAGCAGAAAAGATACGACGGCGCAGCTCAGTCCTCCGAGAACAGGTACGGCCAGGCACCGTCTGTGCAGCTCCCAGCGATCCGGAAGGCGGCGCATCAGGTAAATACTGCGGCTGCCATGAAAATGGGTCTGATAGTGGTAAACGGCAGCGAACAGCATACAGAAAGCCAGAACGGCAAAGCCGAGAAGAGCTCCATCGAGCACCTCGAAAAAATCAGGCATTACGGCCCCGTCGATGAGGACCCTTTCCTGGGTAAGCCGATTCGTTTCAAACAGCTCGCCGCGCGCGTTGACATAGGCGAGAACAAAGCGCAGGCTGTAGAGGGCGGCGCAGATCAGTCCCGCTGCAAAAAACCGCGTCTCTCCGGACAGCGAAATTCCCGGAGGCGTCAGGGCACGCCTGCTATGTTCCCTCATTGACCAGCTCCCCCTCTCGTCCATACACACAAAAACAGCATTCGAGCAGTAAGAACACCATCAGAAGCAGGGAAATTCCATTTCCCTCCCACTGCCCTACTCCGGCGGGAAAGCCAAACAGCGCGACCGTACAGGCTGCCGCAATTTCCCAGCCCAGCCTCCTGCGGCGCTGGCGGTACGGAAGAGCGGCACAGGCCGCTCCCAGTGCAAGGACAAAAAACGCATTGCGAAACCAGAGAAAGGTTTCCTCCAGCGGGAGAAGGGCGTGCAGCAGAGCCACACGGCTGAAGGCCAGAAACACCGTCTGTCCGCTCACCAGGGATGGCTCCGCCTGTGCCGTATACATCGCACAAAGGCCGAAGGAAACTGCCAGCTGAAAGGCCCAGAAAAGCAGGAAACAGCCGCTGTTGTAGATCCATTGCCAAGTGAATACCGCTTTCTCCGTCACGGCAAGACGGCGCAGCGTATAGCTCTGCCGCGCGCCGAGATCGCAGCCAACCCTCCCGAGAAGCGCGCTGAGCAGCAGAAAGCTCACGGCGCAAGGCAGGGCAAGCGCTCCTCCGCCCGCAAGCGTTTCCAGCGATGTGTCCGGAGTGTTTTGCAGCGCCAGAAAAAACCAAACCGCTTCCGCTCCGGCCGTGAGCAGAAACAGTGCGAGCAGCTTCCACAGCGAGCTTCGGGCAAGCCACATCAGGATGGACAAATGTCTGCGCATCAAATTTCACCTCATTCCCAGTACTTGTCAAGCAGAGCGTGTGCCTCCGCCTTCGTCAGCCCCATCTGCCGGATGGCGCTCACCATTCCCTTTGCATCGTTTTCAAGCAGCTCCGCGCGGACACGGGAAATCGTCTCCGTGTCGAGCACCATCAGGCTTTTCGCACCGCTGTGCGAAGCAATCAGCCCCTCCTCCTCCAACAGACGGTACGCCTTCTGCACCGTGTTCGGATTAACGCCAAGCAGCGCTGAAAGCACGCGGCGCGAGGGCAGCTCATCGCCATCCCGGATCGTTCCTGCCACCGCTCCGCGCTTGAGGAATAGAAGGATCTGCAGATAGATGGGGATTCCGTCCGCCAGCGTAAAACCGTCAAACGATACCATGCCGCACCTCCCTTCAACCGTATCACATCTATAATACGGTTTCTAACTGTATTATAGATGTGATACGGTTATTTGTCAACCCTCTTTCCTGCCGTTTGCGCCACACTGCGTTGAAATTCTGTGGTTTTTTTGCTAGAATAGGATCAAAATTTATTCTTTGCCGCCGTTTTTTGTCGCTGCGGAAAAGAACGATGAGAGGAAGTCTTTTTTCATGAAACACGCTGAATCCGTCAGCATGAAGCAGCTTTCGGAGTACTCTGCCCACTACAACGCCAGCCCCTCCCGCCGGGCGATGACAAATGCGCTGGCCAAAACGGAGCTTTCCGATGTGACCTTCGACAACCGCCGCCTGCGTGAAGATCGGTTCCATTTTTCTGTGGAAATTCCGACCCTGCCCGTGACAAACCAGGAACGCAGCGGGCGCTGCTGGATTTTCGCCGGTGCAAATCTTCTGCGCGAAGAGGTCGCAAAAAAGTGCAATCTTGACCGTTTTGAGCTCTCGCAGAATTATATTGCATTCTGGGATAAGTTTGAAAAGGCCAATTATTTTCTTGAGTCTGTGATTGACCGGATTGACTGCCCGATTGACGACAGAACGCTGTGCTGGATCCTGAGCACAGGCGTGCAGGACGGCGGCCAGTGGGACATGTTTGTGAGCCTTATTGAAAAGTACGGCGTCGTCCCCAAGGAGGCCATGGACGAAACATACCAGAGCAGCCACACCGCTGCAATGAACGGCCTGCTCAACACGAAGCTGCGTCAGTTTGCCGCCCGCTTGCAGAAGCTGCATCTCGATGGGACAGACGATCTGCATGCGGAAAAAGATGCGATGCTGCGCGAAATCTATTCTCTGCTGTGCACCTGCCTGGGCGAGCCCCCGGCCAGCTTCGACTTCTGCTGGACGGACAAGGACAAGCAATATCATATGGACCGCAACCTCACGCCGAAGGACTTCTATGAAAAATACGTCGGACTGCCGCTCGGCGACTATGTGAGCGTGATCAACTCCCCAACCTCCGACAAGCCGTTCTACCGTTCCTACACGGTCGATTATCTCGGTAATGTCGTCGGAGGGCGCGATGTCCGTTACCTCAATCTGCCGATGGAGGAGCTTGTTTCTCTGGTCATTCGTCAGCTGCAGGATGGCCGTCTTGTATGGTTCGGCAGCGACGTGGGCAAGTGCGGTGACCGCAAGCGCGGCATCTGGGACTCGAAGGCCTTTGACTATGCGTCCGCCTTTGAAATGGATTTCTCGATGGAAAAAGGCGACATGCTCGACTACCGGGAGAGTGCAATGAACCATGCCATGGTGATTACAGGCGTGGAGCTTGATGAGAACGGCGCGCCGGTGCGCTGGAAAATTCAGAACAGCTGGAGCGACGAAAACGGCGAGAAGGGCTATTATCTGATGAGCGCCGACTGGTTTAACCGTTATGTCTATCAGGCTGTGATCCGCAGAGAATACCTTTCGGACGCACAGCGGGAGGCTTTTGACGCGGACCCAAATCACCTGACGCCGTGGGATCCGATGGGGACCCTTGCGGATCGCTGAGTGAGGAGGGGCATACATGGATTTTAAGAACAGCGGCTTTATGTATCTGCTCGGCGTGCTGGTCGGGCTGTTTGTCATTGCGCAATCCGTCTATTTTCTTGTGAAAGCGGTCCGGCGCAGCCGTGAACTCGGTATTGCCGGGAATGTCGTCAAGCGCACCATCGCTTCGAGCGCCGTTTTTGCCATTCTCCCCTCCGTCTCCATCCTGCTCGGCCTCATTACGCTCGCCAACACGCTTGGCCTTCCTCTGCCGTGGATCCGGCTGAGCGTACTCGGCGCCGTCACCTACGAGCTTCCTGCCGCCACCGTGGCGCTCAACGCCCTCGGCGAAAGCATTTCCGCGCCGGTCAGCGGTCCTCTTGCCTTCAACACGGTCGCGTGGGTTATGACGCTCGGCTGCATCACGCCTCTGATCATCATTCCGCTCTTTCTCAAAAAGATCCAGGGCGGCGTACACAGCCTGCGCCAAAAGGACAGCCATTGGGGGGATCTTTTCCTGACCGCCATGTTCCTCGGTATGATCTCCGCCTTTCTCGGCATGGGAATTTCCGACGGCCTCCTCTCCATCCTGACCCTTCTGACCTCCGCGGCCATCATGGCTGTCTGCGGCGTCTTCGTCAAGGTGAAGAAGGTCAAGTGGCTTGAGAACTTCGCGCTGCCTATCAGCATGCTCGGCGCGATGGCTCTCTCCATCCTGTATGCCAATCTCCTGCCCGCTGAGCTGCTGCCCGCCGGGCTGTGGAGCTGAGAAGGAGGACTTTTCATGAAAACGCAGAAAGAATACAGCGTGCAGGTGCACGCTTACGGCCGCGCCTGGATGCTTGCGGCCCTCGCTATGATGCTGCTCGTCCCCATCTCGATGTGCATTTATTTCGGCGTCTGGCCGAACCCAATTGACGTGCTGGCCGGCCTGCTCGGCGTCGCACCGATTTACTGGGTGGTCTGCTCCATCGAGGTCTTCACCTACGCCCCGATGCTCGGCAGCGGCGGCACCTATCTCGCTTTTGTCACGGGCAACATCACAAACCTCAAGGCTCCCGCCGCCATCAACGCGATGGAAGCCGCGAAGGTCAAGCCCGGCAGCGAAGAAGGCGAGGTCATTTCCACCATCGCCATCGCGACAACATCCATTGTTACGACGATCATTCTTGGCGCAGGCGTCCTTCTGTTCACGCAGATGGCTCCCATTTTGAACTCCCCCGTGCTGCAGCCCGCTTTCAAAATGATCCTGCCCGCACTGTTCGGCGGTCTCGGCGTCGTGTATATTGCAAAGAACTGGAAGCTTGCAATTGCGCCTCTCGTTGTCATGATCGGACTGTTCATTGCGGTGCCGTCGCTCGCCTCGTCGGTCAGTGTGCTGGTTCCCGTCGGCGCGCTCATTGCCATCGGCGTGGCCCGCCTCCTGTACAAGAAAGGATTGGTGTAAAGTGATCGGCTGGATCCTTCTCGCTCTTGTCCTCCTGTTTCTCGCGGTACTTCTGATCCGCACCGCACTGTTCCGTCCCAGGGATGAAAAAGCTCCTGAACCGGAACAAACAGGGATCGACTACGACAAAGCGGCAGAGCATCTGGCCCGCATGGTGCGGGTTAAAACAGTCTCCAGCCGCGAGAAGGCAAGCGTCGATGAAGCGGAATTTGAACGCTTCCGCGCCCTCCTCTGCGAGCTCTACCCTCTTGTCACTCAAACATGTCCGCGCGAGCGGATCGGCCCGAGCGGTATCCTCTACCACTGGAAGGGAAAGAGCGCCGAAGCGCCCACCGTACTCATGGCGCATTACGACGTTGTGCCGCCGGGTGATCTCTCCGCATGGCAGCGCGATCCCTTCTGCGGCGAGACCGATGAAAACGGCGTTTTGTGGGGACGCGGCACGCTGGACACGAAAGGCACTCTCTGCGGCATTTTGGAGGCTGTGGAGTCCCTTCTTGCCGAGGGCTTCGTACCGGAACACGACGTTTACCTTTCTTTCTCCGGCGATGAGGAGATTATGGGCGAAAGCGCGCCTGCCATTGTGGAAGAACTGCGCCGCCGCGGCGTAAAACCGGCCTTCGTACTCGACGAAGGCGGCGCTGTGGTCGAGGGCGCGTTCCCCGGCGTCAAACCCAAGACGGCGGTCATCGGCACCTGCGAAAAGGGGCAGATGGACGTCGAACTCTCAATGAAGAGCAAGGGCGGCCATACCTCCGCTCCTCCCCCGAAAACGCCCGTCGCGGCTCTGTGCCGTGCGGTGACACAGCTGGAGAAGCACCCCTTCCCCGCCGCACTCACTCCCGCAGCCGCGGAGATGTTCGACACATTGGGCCGTCACTCCACCTTCGCGATGCGGCTAATCTTTGCGAACCTGTGGTGCTTCCTGCCGCTGCTCAAGCTCATCTGCACAAAGTCCGGCGGCGAGATGAACGCGCTGATGCGCACAACGTGCTGCTTCACCATGATGGAGGGCAGCCGCGCCGCCAACGCGATTCCCACCGAGGCGCACATGACAGCCAATCTGCGCCTTTCGCCGCGCGACACGATGGAGACGGCGGAGGCGTATTTGCGGCGCACCATAGGCGACGCGGACGTCAGCCTGCGCCGGATTCAGGGCACGGATCCCTCCCCCATTTCCCCGACCGGAACCCCGGAATGGGAACGTCTTCGCGCCGCCGTGCGGGAGACATGGCCGGAGGCGATCGTCTCTCCGTATATGATGGTCGCGTGCAGCGACTCCCGCCATTTCTGTCAAATTTCTGACAATGTGTTCCGTTTTTCCGCGATGGAACTCTCGAAAGAGGAGCGGGGCTGTATCCACGGCCTGAACGAGCGCGTACCGGTGGAAAAGATTGGCCGTGCCGCAGAATTCTTTGTGCGTGTTCTGAAAAAGGGATAACCGGCCGTATCCGTCCTTACAGAAAAAAGGGGAGCCTTTGCGGCTCCCCCACTTTTTCTGTCTTCAGGCGCAGAGTTCTCTCAGATCCTGCTCCGCTTCCTGCTCGGTGTCGGCGGAAAACAGGAAATTCCCCTTTCTGTCGAGCACCTCAACATGTCCGTTTACTGCGATAATTTTGTAATCCATCGACCGGCACCTCCGTTTTTGTCGGGAGAACTTCCCCCGCGTTCTTTGCTTTCGATGGCTTTATCATACGAAATTCTCTGTCCCATAATCAGGACTTCATCCTGTGCAGCCCGGTTGTGTTTCCGGCAGACCTTAGCACCGAAGTCCCGCTGCCTTTTCTGTAAAGGAGGTACCATTTTGATTCTGACCGTCACGCTCAACCCCTGCATCGATCACACCGCCGAGGTGGAGCGTCTTGTTCCCGGCGGTACCAACCGCGTTCTGAGCTCCCGCCGCGATCCGAGCGGCAAGGGCGTTAACGTCAGCACTGTTCTGCATGAGCTGGGTGCGGAAACGCTCTGTCTCGGCGTCTCGCGTGAGGAAAACGCAGGTCTGCTCGAGTCCGTACTCGAACGTCAGGGAATTCCCTATGATTTTCTGCGTGTTCCCGGCTCTTTGCGCACCAATCTCAAGCTCCTCGACCGCTCTTGCGGCGTTATGACGGAATGCAACGAGAAAGGAAGCCCTCTGACGGAGGAACAGCTTACCTGCTTTCTCGCTTTGGCGCGCCGCCGCCTTTCAGGCGCAAGCCTTCTTGTCCTGAGCGGCAGCGTTCCGCCCGGCGTTCCCGCGGACTTTTATCAGACGCTCGCGCTCGCCGCATCGGAATCCGGCGTTCCCGTTGTGCTCGACGCGAGCGGTCCGCTTCTGCTCGAAGGGTTAAAGGCGCATCCTGTGCTGATCAAACCGAACCTCGATGAGCTGCGGGAAAGCTTCGGCGTTTCCGTCTCCGGCCTTCCCGCACTCGCCGGAGCCTGCCGCTCGATCGTCCGCGAGTATGGCGTTTCGTATGTCTGCCTCTCCATGGGAGCGGACGGCGCGATGCTCGTCAATGCCGACGCGGCATGGCATACCCCCGGCTCTCCCGTCTCTGTCAGAGGGGTGCAGGGAGCTGGTGATTCCATGGTGGCAGGGCTCTGTCTGGGCCTGCTCAACGGCGATGCTCCTGAGAGACTGCTGCGCTGCGCCGTGGCTGCCGCCCAAGGCTCACTGGAGCGCCCCGGAACTCTGCTGTGCACGCAAAAGGATTTTCTTCGTTTTCTTCCGCAGATCCCGGTAAAACCGCTTACCTTCTGACGCTTTTTCATTAGAAAACCGCTTGAATTTCTGCGGTTTGGGAAGGCCTCATAAATTTTCGAACTTCGCAATTGTTCCCGTATCGGATGGTTCGGGAGAATCTGTGAACCTGCGTTTTCCGGCAAACCGCGACAACGCTTTTCGTTAAAAAGGGTGGAAAAGAATCAAGCTTATCGAAAAAGGTTGATGGCAGAAAAGGGGAATCTTGCGGCCTTGTGAAAAATCGTCAGGAAAAAGCTTGAGTAAAACCCCGGCGGCTTTTTCTTTTCCACTCTTTTCTTGTTGACTTTTCAATCGAACATGTGTATGATTATATCAGAACATATGTTTAGAGAGAAGGTTGGGACATGACAGTACTGGAGAAACTCACCATCCTCACGGACGCGGCAAAATACGACGCGGCCTGCACCTCAAGCGGTTCGAGCCGTTCGGCGACCCCCGGGTCGCTCGGCAACGCCACCGCCTGCGGGATCTGTCATAGCTTCGCTGCGGACGGACGATGTATCTCGCTGCTGAAGGTACTTCTCTCAAACAGCTGCGTGTACAATTGTCAGTACTGTGTCAACCGCGTATCGCGGGACACGCCGCGCGCCACTTTTACGCCGGAGGAGCTTGCGGAGCTGACCATCGGCTTTTACCGACGCAACTATATTGAGGGATTGTTTCTGAGCAGCGGCGTCCTGCGCAATCCCGACTACACCTGCGAGCAGATGATCCGTACGCTGGAGCTTCTGCGCGGCCGTTACCGCTTCGGCGGATACATCCATGCCAAGGCGATTCCGGGAGCTGATCCCCGGCTGATTGAACGGCTCGGCCTTCTGGCCGACCGCATGAGCGTCAATATCGAGCTCCCCACACAGGAGGGTCTGCGGCTGCTTGCACCGGATAAAAGCAAAACGTCCATTCTGCGGCCCATGGGCTACATCTCCGGCCGGATCGAGGAAAGCCGTCATGAGCTTGCGGTTTACCGCCATGCGCCGCGCTTTGCTCCCGCCGGCCAAAGCACGCAGATGATCATCGGCGCGACACCGGACAGTGACAGGCATATCATCTCCCTCGCGGAGGGTCTGTACAAGAAATACGGTCTCAAGCGCGTCTTTTACTCTGCCTATATGCCCGTCACGGAAAACGCTCTGCTGCCGCCGCCGGGAACGAAACCTCCCCTTTTGCGCGAACACCGGCTGTATCAGGCCGATTGGCTGCTGCGCTTCTACGGCTTCCGGGCGGACGAACTTCTGGACGAAGAACATCCGGAACTCAACCCTCTCGTCGATCCGAAATGCGGCTGGGCACTGCGTCACATGGACACTTTTCCCCTTGAGGTCAACCACGCGTCGTACGAGGAGCTGCTGCGGGTGCCGGGCATTGGGGTCCGCAGTGCAAAGCGGATTCTGATCGCACGCCGGGCAGGCTCGCTTGACTTTGCCGCGCTCAAAAAGATCGGCGTCGTCCTCAAGCGAGCTCAGTATTTTCTGACCTGCCGAGGCAAAATGATTCCAGGACTCCGGGTGACGCCGGAAAGCGCTCTGCGCGCTCTGGCGGAGCCGGAGGGACTGGCTCTGATGAAGGAACCTGCAGAGCAGCTGTCCTTCTTCCACTCACCGTCCGTCCCTTCGCTGTCTTCCGGAAAGGAGAATTTCCATGAGAGCCCGCTTTCCCTCCTCGCCTAAGGCCTATCGCTATGACGGCAGCTTCGACGGCTTTCTCTGCTGCGTCTTTGAAAGCTTTCTCAAAAAAGAAACGCCCGCGGCCATTCTTCCGCAGGACGGTCCTTACAGTTTGTATCCGGAAAAACAGATCGAAACCGATCCCGAAAGAGCGTCCCGCGTCTGGCGCTCCCTTCCGGCGCGCATCTCTCCATCGGCGGCTGACCTGACCCGCTGCGCATTCCTGACCTGTATGCCGGAAAAGGAACTCCCCCTTCTGCGCGTATTGCAGGAGGGATTCCGGAAGGGCGGAAGCATTATGAATTTTCTGGCGGACGAGGACCTCTCCTCCCTGGTCAAAGCCGTACGGTTTCTCAAGAATGAATCCCATCTGCTTTCCGGCTTCGTCCGCTTCTCCGAATACGGCTCCGTACTGGTATCCGTGATCACGCCCAAAAACCATGTTCTGCCATTGCTTGCACAGCATTTCTGCTCGCGTATGCCGGACGAACGCTTTCTGATCTTTGACAAGACACACCGGGAAGCTCTCCTCTACCGTCCGGGCGACCTGCAGTTCTGCCCCATGGACGAGCTTTCCCTGCCGCCGCCCAACCGGACGGAAGCAGAATACCGTGCGCTCTGGAAACGATTCTACAACACCATCGCGATCGAAGGACGGACCAATCTGCGCTGCCGCATGTCACACATGCCGAAACGGTACTGGGAGAACATGACAGAGTTTCAGGAATCCGGAGAACCCGCGCAGACGCTTCCGGGCCATGCCGCTTATCCGTCCATTTCTTCTGTCCGCTTCTGAGACAGTTCTCCGGTTGCCTTGACAAAATCGCCCCAACCGGCGTATGATGAATAACAGCCTTGCCGCGGAAAGCGGCGGAGAGCGGAAAGGAGCCGCCATGAATGAACCGCGTATTCTCTCCTCGGAGAATCCTGTCTGTGTTTACCCCGGTATGATCCTGGATCTCGACGGAACCCTCCTGGATTCCATGGAAGTATGGGGGCGCATTGACAAAGAGTTTTTGGCTGATTATGGAATCGACGTTCCCCCCGACTATATGGAGGCGTGCGGAGCAATGAGCTTCCGTGAGACAGCCGAATATACCATCGCGCGGTTTTCCCTTCCGGCAAAACCGGAGGATCTGATGAACCGTTGGCTCGACATGGCACGGGAGGAGTATGCGTTCCATGTGCAGCTCCTGCCCGGAGCACGGGAGCTGCTGGAAAAACTGCACCGCGCGGGCGTGCGGCTGGCCGTCGCCACCGCCTCACGCCGTGAGCATTTCCTCCCCTGCCTTTCCCGGCACGGTGTTCTCGGATTCTTTGACGCCGTCGTCACAACAGACGACGCGGGCTGCGGCAAAAGCTCCCCTGCCATTTTCGAACTGGCAGCCCGGCAGCTCAGCCTGCCGCCGCAATCGTGCGCCGTACTCGAGGATACTCTCCCCGCAGCCCGGACAGCCGCTCAGGCCGGCTGCGTTCCCTTCGGCGTTTACGAAAAGCATTCCGCCGGAGCACGCCCGGAGATGGAGCTTGTCTGCCGCGGCTATTTCGAAACGCTTTTTGACGCATGCAGTTCGCCTCTGCTGTGGAAAGAGCCATAAAGCTTTCGCCTGGCCCTCCACGGTAGACAGAAACATCTGCGCCTGCCTTTGGGTCACACCCTCAGAGAGAATTCCGTCCGGCCCTCCGCAAAAGAGCATTGCCATGGGATTTCTCCATCTGCTGCGCAGCATGCAAAAGCGGCTTGCTGCAAAATAAAAATTCGACAGCAAGCTGCACAAAGGAATAAGGCCCAACAAAAAAACCGGCCTCAAAAGGAAACGGGAAGCGCTCCTTTTGAGGCCGGTTTTTATGCATTCTTGTTTGGTGCGGCTGTTTTGCAGCAGCCTCTTTCTCCTCGGAAAGGCATGAGGCTCACTTTTCTCTCGAAGAAAGCTGGATTGCTAGGCCGCGGAGCGTATCCGCCGGCAGACCGAACGGTGCAAGCGCCTCAACAGCCTCGTCTGTCAGCCGTTTGGCCTCCTGACCGGCCTCCGCCAGGCCAAGCAGTGAAACGTACGTCGCCTTATCGCGCTCCAGGTCGCTGCGAACCGGCTTTCCAAGCGTTTCCGGCGTTCCCGTCACATCAAGAACGTCGTCGACAATCTGGAAGGCAAGGCCCAGAGCGCGGGCATACCGATCCGCGGCCTGCAGAAGCTCCTCCCGGCCCCCGCCGAGAATACAGCCCATCCTTGCCGCCGCACGGATCAGCGCGCCTGTCTTGCACTCGTCCATCTTCCGCAGAACATCCAGGGAAATGCCGCGCCCCTCGCTGCTCAGGTCAATTTGCTGACCGCCTACCATACCGTAAGCTCCTGCCGCGCGGGCCAGCTCCCACGAGGCCCGGAGCGCCCGATCCTCTCCGACCGCAGCAGCGTACTCCGGAGAACACGACGTCTCAAAAGCCAGCGTGAGCAATGCGTCGCCCGCCAGGAGGGCCGTAGCCTCACCGTACACCTTATGACAGGATGCACGGCCCCGGCGCATATCGTCGTCATCCATACACGGGAGATCGTCGTGAATCAGCGAATAGGAGTGAATCATTTCGAGAGCACAGGCCCAGGGAAGCGCCTTTTCCGGGTCTCCGCCGCACAAGCGGCAGAATTCCAACAGCAGGAGCGGCCGGATGCGTTTTCCGCCTCCCAGAAGACTGTACCGCATCGCATCAATGACGCCCGCAAACAGTTCGTCCCGCTCTGAGGGAAGAAGACGTTCCAGCATCCGCTCTACCTGTTCCCGGTAATCGTCCTGCCACCGTGTTCCGCTCATATTTCATCCTCCTCTGCCGGGGACAGCTCGCGAATCTTCTGCTCCGCACGCTTATTCTGATCCTTTATCTGACGGTCAACCATCTGTGAATATTCGTACCAGAAATCATAGTTTCCGACATACATTGTAATCTTACCAAAGTCAATATCGGCTGTATGCGTACA